>Ga0075419_10002000_pt1 | contig 13226 bp, 8 predicted proteins | sample SoiMetdeltSBSDD3_FD_76900 | JGI IMG/M metagenome (GOLD analysis project Ga0075419, IMG submission 76900) | Bulk soil microbial communities from a Populus tree surrounding site in Tennessee, USA - Soil MetaG P. deltoides SBSDD3 | ecosystem: Environmental > Terrestrial > Soil > Tree plantation... | reverse complement strand
GCCTTGAGCGCGCGTGTCGCGCACGACTATCCTGCGGCCGCTTGTGCCCACTCCGGAGGCCGCCATGGCACTGCAGCATCTGAGCGAAGAGCAGGTCCGCACCTGGACGCGTGAGCAGAAGGACCGGTGGTGGTTCCAGAACGTCTACAAGGGCGACGTGCCCCAGCTGACGTTCCGGGCCGCGCTGACCGGGTTCCTGCTGGGTGGCATCCTGAGTGCGACCAACCTGTACGTGGGGGCGATGACCGGCTGGACGCTCGGGGTGGGGCTCACGTCGGTGATCCTGTCGTTCGCGCTGTTCAAGGTGTTCGCGCGGCTCGGCATGAGCGACATGAACGTGCTCGAGAACAACGCCACGCAGTCGGTGGCCACCGCGGCCGGGTACATGACGGGAGCGCTCACCTCGGGTCTCGCGGCCTACATGTGGATCGAGAACAAGCCGCTGCCGTGGCTACCCATGCTTTCGATCAACGTGGTGCTGTCGCTGCTCGGCGTGCTGGTGGCGTTCCCGATGAAGCGGCTGTTCATCAACGAGGAGCAGCAGCCGTTCCCGCAGGGCCGTGCCTGCGGCGTGGTGCTGGACACGCTCTACACCTCCGATGCCGCCGTCGGGCTGTTCAAGGCCCGCGCGCTCGGCTGGGCGGCTGCCATCGCCGGCAGCATCTCGTTCGTCTCGGGCGAGAGCTACATGAAGTGGATCCAGGTGAAGCTCATGGGGCTCAAGACCGCCTGGCACCTGCCGCGTGAACTCGACACTTGGTACTACGCGCTCGTGGACAGGGGACTGGCGGCGGTGCCGCGGATCGGCGGCATCGACATCCGCCAGCTGGCTCTCCGCCCCGCGCTCGACTGGGCCATGTTCGGCGCCGGCGGCCTGATGGGCATCCGCACCGCGGGCAGCATGCTCGTGGGCATGCTGGTGAACTTCGCCGTCCTGGCCCCGTGGATGATCAACCTGGGCGAGATCGCACCGCGCTCGGGCTCGCTCGCCGACGGCACGGCGCAGTTCGGACGCGCGCACATCCTGAACGCGTGGTCGCTGTGGTGGGGCATCGCCATCATGGTGGTGGCGTCCATGGTGTCGCTGTTCGCCAAGCCGCAGATCTTCGTGGACGCGTTCAAGACGGTGTTCCGCAGGCGCACCGCCGCGCCGGAAGTACCGGCCTCCCCAGCGTCCGAAGACATCCTGCGCGACATCGAGCTGCCGATGTGGGTGTCGTACGCGGGCATCCCGGTGATCGGCGGCATCGGCGTGTGGATGGCGTGGCACTGGTTCGGCGTGCACCCGCTGTTCGGCGCGCTCGCGATCCCGATGGTGATCGCGCTCACGCTGATCGCCGCGCGCAGCACGGCGATGACGAGCATCACGCCGACGGGGTCGCTGTCGAAGATCCCGCAGTTCACGTTCGGCGCCATGGACCCCACGCACCCGCCCACGAACCTCATGACGGGCGTGATGGCGGTCGAGGTGGCATCCAACGCCTCGAACCTGCTCATGGACATCAAGCCCGGCTACATGCTGGGAGCGAAGCCCCGCCAGCAGGCCATCGGCCACGCCATCGGCATCGTCTCCGGTGCCATCGCCTCCACCCCGCTGTTCTACCTGCTGTTCCTCTCGGACTGGAAGCCGGGCATGAGCGTGCAGGCGGTCATGGCACCCGATGGCGGCCAGTTCAGCTTCCCGTCGGCGGTGCAGTGGAAAGGGGTGTCCGAACTGGTGACGTCCATCTTCGCTCCCGGCGGCCACGGCTCGCTGCTCACGGGTTCGATCATGACGTCGATGTGGATCGCCGCCATCGCGGGGCTCGTCTTCGAGCTCGCGCGCATCGCGACGCGCAACCGGTTCCCGCTCAGCCCGCTCGCGATCGGCCTGGGCGTGCTGGTGCCGCCCGAGAGCGTGCTGATGATGTTCGCCGGCGCGGCGTTCTTCGAGATCATGAACGCGCGCTACAAGAGCAGGCCGGGCACGCTGGGCTTCAAGCTGTGGATCGAGACGCACGAACCGATCTGTGCGGGCCTGGTGGCCGGCGCGGCGCTGGTGGGCATCGGCGACACGCTGGTACGCGTGTTCCTGCTGAGGTAGCGACGCGACCCGGAGGGTCGCGCGGCTAGACCGTGAGCTGCCGCACGATGGTGCGCGTCAGCGTGCGGTAGCCGAGCCGCTCGTAGAGCGCGTAAGCCCCGGTGGGATTGTCACGGTCCACGCCGAGTGTGGCGTGCGTGAACCCGGCGGCGCGGAACGCCTGATGCGACGCGGAGAGGAGCGCTGATGCGATGCCTCGCCCGCGGTGCGAGCGCACCACGCTCACGCGGCCGATCCAGCCGTCGCGCCGGCCGGTGACGGCCTCGTCGCCCGGATGGTGTGCGTTCATGCACACGCCCACGACCTGGTCGCCGTCGAGTGCCAGGAACGAGAGGTCCGGCCGGTTGCCATGCGCCGTCAGGTCGTGCGCCCACACGGTGGCGTCCAGGGGCGGCGTGCCCCAGTGATCCCGAAACGCCTCGTTCTGAGCCAGCCGCGCCTGCTCCGAGCGGGCCGGGTCCCATGCCACGATGCGGACACCCTCCGGGTCGGGCGGGCGCGCGGCGGTGCCCGAGAGGTCCAACAGCAGTTCTTCGCCCCAGCGCACGGGCTCGAGGCCGAAGCGCGCGAACAGTCGGTGCGCGGACTCCTGGAAGTCGTAGGCCCACACCCGCACGTAGCGCGGCAGCATCCCGGCCGAACCGCGCAGCCGCTCGCTGGCGCGCGCGACCTGCCAGCCGAGCAGTGCACGGCCGACGCCACGACCGCGGTTATTCGCCGACACACCGCCGATCAGGAACGCCCGCTGCTCCTGCTCGTCGCTCGGCCGGTGCCAGATGCGCCCCCAAGCGACCAGTTCGCCCCCAGCCTCAGCCACGCGTGTGTCCGCGGCGAGGTCGAGGTTCGGGTCGCGGCCCCACTCCTGGAACTCCTCGAGCGGTGAGGCGTAAGCGATCCCGTCCGCGATCTCGATCGAGCGGCAGAGCGCGTGAACGGCCGGGAGATCTGCGGCCACCACCGGCCGAAGCGCGAAGTCCATGCGCCGATGCTGTCAGGAACCGTGGTCCGTGTGCAACGCCGGTAGTCTCAGCCGGCGGGCGCGGACCGCTCCCGCTGGCTGCGCTTGGGGCTGGTCCAGCTCTGCCGCTCGGGATGCAGCGCGAGCCGGGCCGAGGGGCCCTCATAGCCCGCGTTCTTGCCGGTGCGGCGGCTCTCGATCACGAATCCCTCACCCAGGTAGAGCGCGAGTGCGCTCTCGTTGTTGCCGCAGGCTTGTGTCCAGGCATCCTCGCCCAATCGTGCCATGCAGTGCCTCAGGAGCGCACGGCCGATCCCTCGCCGGTAGTGCGCCGGATCCACGTACAGCCACGCCAGGTAGGGCTCGTCGATGCCCGCGAAGCCCACGATCTCGTCGCCCGACTCGGCGACGAACATGGTGCATTGGGCGATGTACTCGTGCTCGGGATCGTCCGCCAGCGGGATGAAGGCTCGCGCGTCGAATGACCCGCGCAGTTCATCGGGCCGCGAGCGGTCGTGCACGCGGCAGAGGCTCTCCCAGTCCTCCGGGCGATAGTCTCGGATGTAGACGTCCATGGCGGCTCCCTGAACGCGCGGGCACCCGTCCACGCGGCTCCGCGAGACGCTGCAGCCCCCGGCGTCGGTCCGTGAACTCGAGCGGGTCGCCTACCTCGCGCCCACCTTCGCCTCGGTGCGCAGCAGGTGGACCGCCAGGTTGTCGGCGTCCTCGGCGGCCTCACCCAGCGTCTCCATCATGGTCGGATGCGCGTGGATGGCTTGTGCGATGGCGGACACGTCCAGGTCGGCGCCGATGGCGAGCGCGGCTTCGTGGATCAGCTCGCTGGCCTTCGCACCGAAGATGCTCGTGCCGAGGATCTGGCCCGAGGAGGCATCGCCCACGATCTTCACGAACCCGGTGGTCTCACCGTCGGCGATGTTGCGGCCGTGCGCGCGGAACGGGAACCGGCCCACCTTCACCGTGCGCCCTTCGGCCTTCGCTTCGGCCTCGGTCAAGCCGACGCTGGCGATCTCGGGGCTGGTGAACGTCGCGGCCGGCACCGCGCGCCAGTTGGTCTGCGAGTGATGCCCGGCGATGATCTCGGCCGCGGCCTTGCCCTGGGCACTCGCGAAGTGCGCCAGCTGCTTGATGTCGGTGACGTCACCGATCGCATAGATGTTCGGCACGCTCGTCTGCAGCTTGTCGTTCACCGCGATCTTCCCGCGGTCGGCGCGCGAGATGCCCACGCTGTCGAGTCCCAGCCCCTCGCTCCACGGCCGCCGGCCGGTGGCGAGCAGGACGGTGTCGACATCGACCGTCTTGCCGCCCGTGAGCGTGAGCGTGATCGAACCGTCGGGATGGTCACGACGCTCCTCGACCTTGGTGCCCAGGTGCATGGCGACCTTCTGCTTCTTCATCTCGCGCTCGAGCGCGGCCGAGACTTCCTCGTCCTCGGCCATCACCAGTCGCGGCAGCATCTCGATGACCGTGACCTGCGTGCCGACCGCGGCGAAGAAGCACGCGAACTCGCAGCCGATCACGCCGCCGCCGAGGATGGCGATCCGCTTGGGCTGCTTGCTGAGGTCCAGTGCTTCCTTGCTGCCGATGACGCGCTCGCCGTCCAACGACCAGCCGGGCGGATTCCACGCGAACGCACCGGTGGCGAGGATGACGTTGTCGGTGGTGATCTCGCTGGTCCCACCGTCAGCCGCAGCAATGGCGATGCGATTCGCGGCCGTGAGCCTGGCCGTGCCCTTCAAGATGTCCACCTGGCGGCCCGAGAGCAGCTGCTTCACGCCGCCCGTGAGCTGCTTGACGATCTTGTTCTTGCGGGCGACCAGCGCGCTCCAGTCGATCTGCGGCTCGCCGACGATGATGCCGTATTCCTTGGCCCGCTTGATCTGCTCGTAGAGGTGCGCCGTCACGATCCACGACTTGGTCGGGATGCAGCCCCAGTTGAGGCACGTGCCGCCCAGCTCGTCCTTCTCGACGACCGCGGTCTTCAACCCCATCTGAGCAGCGCGGATCGCGGCCACGTAACCTCCCGGGCCGGTGCCGATGACGACGACCTGGTATTGCGACATGACGGGACTCCTCGCGCGAACGGTGCAGGCCGGGCGGGCGGCCCGGCAGGTCATCCAAGGGAATGGCCTGCCACTTTAGAGGACTCCGGCGGCTTCGGGAACCCACGGCCCCGGCAGGGCGCCAGCGCCCTGGGCCGGGCCACGGGCCCGGGCTGTCCCGCCGGAGGTGCTAAGCCCTAATGTGTGCCGCATGCGCCGCCTCGCCCTGTTCGCCCGTCCCCCCGTGCCCGGCCGAGCCAAGACCCGGCTCTCCCCCGCGCTCCCCTCCGCGCTCGCGGCCGCTGTCTCGGCAGCGCTGGTCGAGGACAGCGCGCGTGCCGTCGCCGCCGCCCGTGCCCACGAACGCTCGGTGTGGTGGGCGGAGCCGCCCGGCGAGGTGAGTGTCGCGGGACTGCACGCGCACCTCCAGGCGGGTCACGACCTCGGCGAGCGACTCGCGCACACGTTCGGTGTCCTCCTGCGCTCGAGCGCGGATCGCGCGCTCGTGGTGGGCAGCGACACGCCCGCTCTCGAGCCCGCGCACCTGGACCACGCGTTCTCGCTGCTCGATGCGCACGACGTGGTGCTGGGCCCGGCCCGCGACGGGGGCTACTGGTGCATCGGGCTACGGAAGATGTCGGCGACGCTGTTCCGCGACATCCCGTGGAGCACGGGCAGCGTGCTCGAGACCACGCTGGCTCGCGCTCGCACGGCCGGCCTCGCGGTCGCACCCGCCGACACGCTCGACGACCTCGATACGCCCGCCGACCTCGCGCGCGTCATCGGCGAGCTGGCGCGAGCGCGCCAGCCGATCGGGCCGGCGCTTCGGGCCGCACTGGGTCGGATCGGACTCGCGCCGGCGACGCCGGCGGCCGACCCGGCGCCCGAACTGGCACTCGAGACCGGAAGCCCGGCCCGTCGCTGACGGGCCGGGGTCCCGTCCGGGCTCAGTGCGGCTCGTGCGGCGGTGACGCTCCCCCGAGCGGCGGGGCCTTGCGGCCGGTCTTCTCCATCGCGGCCTGCAGATGCTGTTCGACGATGGGTCGCATGCCCTCGGGCGGGTTCAGCTCCATGACCCGGTGGAAGTAGTCGATCGCGGCGTTCCAGTCCCCGCGCGACTCGGCCACGATCCCGAGGTTGAACAGGGCGAAGATCTGCTTGGGATCGATCGCGAGCGCACGCGTGAACAAAGACTCGGCCGCCGCGAATGCGCTCAGGTTGTAGTAGCACACGCCCATGTCCACGACCGTCGTCGAGCGCTGCGGGTCGAGACGTTCGGCGCTTCGGTAGTGGACGATCGCCTCGCTCCAGTTGCCCGTGTCGTAGAGCACGTTGGCCAGCTCGATGCGCGCGGCCACGTTGGTGGAGTCCTTCTCGAGCGCGCTTCGCGCGAGATCGGCGCGCTGCTGTTCGGCGCTGGAGGCCCCTTCGACCGGAATGACGTGCGTGTTCCAGAATCCCTGCGCGGCGAAGTAGACGAAGCCCAGCACGACGGCGATACCCACGAACAGCCAGATCTGCATCTGGACGGGCTGCATGGCGTCGGGGCGGGCGCGCCGCGGACGCTGCGGGCGCTGCAACAGCACGGAGGCGTCCGGCGTGTCACCGGCCGCGGGAACATCGGCGGGAGCGGTGGCTGTGCGCGCTTCGGGCGCGGCCTGGGGCGCAGCCTGGGGCGCGGCCGCGGGCCGCGACGTGTCACCGAGCGGGAAGTTGCAGTGCCGGCACTGCTCGGCACCCGCCGGGTTGGCGGTGCCGCACCCGGGGCAAGTCACGGTCTCCGACATGGTCGCTCTCGGGTTGGGGGTCCGTGTGTGGGAGGTGAGTCGGAAGGTCGCCGCGCAATATAGGAGCGCTCCGCCGCTTGCGCACGCCGCCCGGGCGGCTCGTCAGGGAGCCGTGAAACGCCGGCGCGCACCCGCAAGCGGGGCTGGCTTTCGGCGGCGCGGCGGCTGCATTAGCCTCGGGCGTCCTGTCGCGCCCCGCCCACTCTCTCGGAGACTCCTCATCGTGCGTGCACCTCGCTGCCGACTGGCCGCCCTCGCTGCCGCGTTCCTGGTCCCCTTCTTCGCCGGCGCGGCACGAGCGGACGACCTCGAGCTGCGCGTTCGGCTCCTGCACACGACCGACCTGCACGGCGCGCTCGCCGCGTGGGACGACTGGAGCGACCGGCCCGCCGCCAAGGGGCTCGAGCGCATCGCCACGCTGGTCGCACGCGCACGCGCCGAGGGCAGTCCCGTGCTGCTGGTGGACGCGGGAGATGCGCTGCATGGCAGCCCGCTCGAGCGCGTCTGGCGCGAGGGCTCCCGTTCCGCGCCCGAGCCGGTGGTCGCGGCCATGAACGCGCTCGGCTACGACGCGATGGCGATCGGCAACCACGAGTTCGACGCCGGGCGCGGCTCGCTGGACTCCGCTGCGGCACGGGCGCGGTTCCCGTTCCTGGGGGCCAATGTGGTGGACGCGCGCACGGGCAAGCCCGCGTTCGGCACGTCGGTGGTGCGCGAAGTGCAGGGCGTGCGCATCGGCATCATCGGGCTCACCACGCCGGCCGTGCCGCAGCTCATGGATTCCTCGCTCTACAGCGGCCTCAGGTTCCTGGACCCGCTGATCGTCGCGCGCTCCGAGATCGCGCGGCTGCGCGGAGCCGAACGCTGCCAGGCGGTGATCGCGCTCGTGCACTCGGGACTCGAGCGGGACCCGTCGGCGCGCGCTGGCGACGGCCGTGCGCGCGTCGGCGACACGCCGAACGAGAACCTGGGCTACCGGCTCGCCTACGAAGTCACCGGGCTCGACGTGGTCATCCTCGGCCACACGCACCAAGTCGTCTCTTCGGTCACGGTGGGTGGCGCGCTCGTCACGCAGGCGGGCAAGGGTGGTGAGGCCCTGGGCCGCGTCGAGCTCACGTTCAAGCGCACCAGCACGCTCGCTGACTGGAAGCTCGAAGCTCGCACCGCGAGCGTGACCGCGATCAGCGACACGGTGCCCTCCGACCCGGCCATGCGCGACTTCGTCGCGCCCTATGCGGCGGCGACGCGGGAGGCCCTGGACCAGGTCGTGGCCCGGGCCGCCGGCCCGCTTTCCGCGCCCTACGGCCGGCTCGGCGACAACCCGCTGTGGCGGATGATCCAGCGCTGCCAGTTGGAGGAGACGGGCGCGGACGTGTCGCTGGCCGCGCTGTTCGATCCGGCGCAGGTCATCGCCGCCGGCCCGGTGCGCCGGCGCGACCTGATGCGGCTCTACCCGTACGACAACGCGCTGGGTGTGGTCGAGATGTCGGGTGCGGACCTCAGGGCCACGCTCGAGCACGCGGCCTCGATGCTCAACGACTACGCGTGGGACGGCATCGCACCCGTGCTGCGCGCAGACGTGCCCGGCTTCCAGTTCGACGCCGCCTACGGTGTGCAGTACGAACTGGACATCACCCAGCCTGCCGGGGTGCGGGTGACGAACCTGCGCTTCAAGGGCAAGCCGCTCGCTCCCGAGACGAGGTTGAAGGTGGCCGTGAACTCGTACCGGCTGGCCGGCGGCGGGGACTACCTGCCGGTCCGCCGTGCGAAGCGCGTGGGGCGGCTGTCGGCGTCCATGCCGGAGCTGCTCGAGAAGTGGGTGCGCGCGAAGGCGACGCTGCAGGCCGAGGGCGAGCCCGCCTGGACGCTGCTGCCCGACTACGCCGGTGCGCCCGAACGTGCGCTCGTGGATCGTCTCGTGCGCCTGGGTGTCGCGCCCAAGCAGCAGGTGATGCGGCTGGGCGCGGCGCTGCCCGCGCGCCGCGTGGACCTCATCTACTGGCTCGCGCGCGCGTTCGACATGCGCTCCAAGAAGCCGTCCGGGGCCTGGAACGATGTGCCCGATTCGCTCCAGGTCTGGCTCGACGGCATCCTCGCCAAGGGGGTGCTGGGATCCTACGGCAGCGCCGACCGCATCGAGCCCGCGAAGCTCGCCGATGTCGAGCTGGCGCTCGACTGGTCCGAGCGCAGCGCGCGCGCACAGAAGTACGCGCTCGTGGGCAAGAGCTACGACCAGGCGTTCCGCCGCGGACTGTTCGCCGGTGTGAGCGGGCCCGGGGCCAGGGACCTCGTCGCCCCGCTCACGCGCGCGCAATGGCTGGGCATGGTCGCCAACCTGCGCTTCCCCACCGTGCGCGTGCTGGAGACCACCGACTTCCATGGCGCGATCCTCGGCGGCACGCGCGACCGGCGCAGCCAGCGCCCGACCGGAGGCAGCGTCGGGCTGGCCGCCGCCATCGAGCGCGAGCGCGCGGCGAACCCCGAGGGCACGGTGCTGTTGGACGGCGGCGACCTGTTCCAGGGTCCCATGATCTCCAACCTCCAGTTCGGCCGCCCCGTGGTCGAGCAGATGAACCTGCTCCGTTACACCGCCGCCGCGGTGGGCAACCACGAGTTCGACTGGGGCGTGGACACGCTGACGAAACGCGTGCGCGAGATGCGCTTCGCCGCGCTCGCCGCGAACATGGTCGAACGCAAGACCAACAAGCTACCGCGCTGGGTACGCTCCGACACCACCGTGCTGCGCCGGGGCGTGCGCGTGGGCATCGTGGGCCTGGCTTACCCCGGCACGCCGCGCGTCACACTGTCGACGAACGTGGCGCACCTGCGCTTCGACGACGACTCAACGACTGCCGCGCAGGTGAGCCAGAGGCTCCGCAAGCAGGGCGCGACTGTCGTGCTGGGCGTGGGGCACATCCCCGCCGAGACCGATTCCATGCGCAAGGCGCGCGGCGACCTCGTGCGGCTCGCCAAGGTGGCGACGGTGGACGCGTGGTTCGGCGGACATAGCCACAACGTGGTGGACGACCGCTTCGAGGGCCGTCCCATCCTGATCGCCGGCGCGCAGGGCCAGTACCTGGCCGTGGCCGACCTGGTGGTGGACCCGATGGGCCACAAGGTCGTCGAGTCCAGCGCACGTGTGCTCACGGTGTACGCGGACGGCCCCGCCGACAGTGCGTGGACCGCGAACGTGTCGCGCTGGAACGAAGCCGTGGGACCCATCGCCGCCGAAGTGCTCGGCGACGCCACGCTGGCGCTGCACCGTCGACGGCCCGAGTCGACCATCGGCGATTTCATCTGTGACGCCATGCGCCTGGACCTGGGCGTGGACATCGCGATGCAGAACCCCGGCGGCATGCGCGCCGACATGGACGCGGGTCCGATCACGCGCGGGGACATCTACGCGGTGATGCCGTTCGACAACACGATGGTGACGCTCGAGCTCACCGCCGAGCAGGTGAAGCTGGCGCTCGAGCAAGCACTCCGCGGCAGCCGCGTGACGCAGGTGAGCGGCATCCACTACGTGGTGGACACGAAGAAGCCCGCGATGGCACGCGTGGTCACGCTCACGCTGCCCGATGGCTCACCGCTCGACCCCAAGCGCACCTACAAGGTGGCGGTGAACAATTTCATGGCGACGGGCGGGGACCAGTACGACGTGCTGGGCCAGGGCGCGAATCGCACCGACACCGGGCGCCTGATCCGCGACGCCATGGAGAAGATGGTCCGCACGCTCAAGGCGGCCGGCAAGCCGCTCGACATCACGGGCGACGGGCGGATCAAGTCGGCGGATGGTTCGTCGGACTAGGCGGCGTGTCTCGACGGGCTCGCTCGGCGCTCCGGTGGTCATCGGATTTGCGAAAGCTTGCCGAGAATCCCGTTGACACACTCTAACGTGCCCAGTTGCCGCAGCGCCGTGCTTCACACTTGATCGCGCGCCAGCGACCCACGTTCGCGCGTGCGCGCGATGGCAGGCCTCTGACCGGGGAACTTTCGTCGAGCACGCCAATCGGCGATGCACGGGCGAACACGGTGGCCCGAAACGCATGTGAGAGACTCGCACGTGCCCCCGCGACCCGCCCCCGGACGCGGAGATTCCGATGACGCTCGCAGACGTGCAGCACCTGTCCCGCCTGTCCGACACCTGCCTGCTCGACGCCACCGCCGCGTTGGTGCGCCAGCGCGACACCCAGACGGCGCTCATCGTGGCCCACCTCGCGGTGATCACCAGACGCCAGGCCTATCGCCCGCTCGGCTACAGCTCTTTGTACCGGTATTGCGTTCACGAGTTGCACCTGTCCGAGCACTCGGCCTACAAGCATGGGTGGGCGGTCAGGTTCGCTCGCCGCTTCCCCGCCGTGCTGGAATACTTGGCCGACGGACGTGTGCACCTTGCGGGCGTGTGCGAGCTGGCCCGGCATATGACCACGGCCAATGCGGCCGATCTGCTGGCTGCGGCGACGCACCGGACGCGCCGCGAGATCCAGGAGATCCTCGCTCAGCGCTTCCCGAAGCAGGACCTCCCGACGCTCGTGATGGCGGTGCCGGACACGGCAAGCCCTCCGGAGGGGATAGCTCCTGGGCCGAGCGACGCCGAATCGCAGGACGTCACGCCCATGTCATGCAAACTTGCCCCGGGGCGAGTTCACGCCGACGACCACACGCGTGTCGCAAGTGGTGAGTCGCCACTGGGCGCACCAGCCACCCCGCGCATCGCCCCGATCTCCCCCGGCCGCTACGCCGTTCAGCTCACGCTGGGCCAGCACGCGTACGACCTGCTTCGCCGCGCGCAGGAGTTGCTGGCGCACGCCCAGCCAGGATGCGATGTCGCCGACGTCCTGGAACTGGCGCTCGCGGACCTCGTGCAGCGGCTCGAGCAGCGCAAGTTCGGCGACACCGGCACGCCGCGACGGCGCCGGGCGTCGCGCGACAATCGCCACATTCCCGCTGAGATCAGGCGACGCGTGGCCGAGCGCGATGGCAAGCGCTGCACGTTCGTGAGCGAGCAGGGCACGCGCTGTCTCGAACGCGCCATGCTCGAATACGACCACATACGTCCCGTAGCCCTCGGTGGCCGCAGCACCGTCGAGAACCTGCGGCTGCGCTGCCGCGCCCACAACCAGCTCGAGGCCGAGCTGCTGTACGGGACTGAGCTCATGGAGCAAAAGCGCCAGCAACGCCCAGCTTGAACCGAGGGTCGAGGGTCTGCGCCGTGAAGCGGAAAGTGGGCGTGGCGTGAGGAATCAGCGACGCACATCGCCCGCATCGCCCAGCGACAGTGTCGGAGCGAGGGTGTGCGGTGGGGGCTCTCGCTTTAGGGGCGTCGCGAAGGGAGCGGAGGCAGGGATGCCGGAGCGACCGTAGCGCCGAGTGAGCCGGAGGCAGGATGCCGGAGGCGAGCGTCCCCGTAAGCGAGAGCCCCCGCCGCACAGCCCGAGCCGCACAGGTGTACGAACGACGGTTCTGGAACGGCCTACCGACTCCCGCCCGACGAGCTCGACTCCGAGGTATCCGGTCCGCCGAGCGTGATGCCCGCCCGCTGGAAGTAGGCCCGGATCCCCGTCGCCAGCTGCTTGGCCATGTTCACCTGGAACAGCGGATCCTTCAGCAGCTTCACTTCGCGCGGGTTGTTGATGAACGCCGTCTCCACCAGCGCGCTCGGGAACTCCACGCTCTTGAGCACCACGAAGCCCGCCTGCTTGATGCCGCGCGATTCCACGCGGCGGTCCTCGGCCATGTGGTCGAGGAGTGTCTCGGCCAGCAGCTGGCTGCGTTCCAGCACCGCGTTGCGGCGCACCTCGTAGAGCACGTTCACCACATCGTCTTCGGCCTGCGACGGCACGCCACCGACCATGTCGGCGGCGTTCTCGACGTCGGCCAGATCCTGGTCCGCCTGATCGGAGGCGCCCTTGAGCGACAGGAAGTACACCTCGCTGCCGCTGCCGCGCCCGCGACGGCGCGACGAGTTGCAGTGGATGCTCACGAACAGGTCGGCGTTCACCTTCTCGGCGATGTGGTAGCGCTCGCGCAGCGGGATGAAGAAGTCGCCGTCGCGCGTGAGCACGGCGCGCACGCCCTGGATCTCGTTGAGCTTGTCCACCAGCCGGCGCGCGATCGCGAGCGTGATGTGCTTCTCGTAGACGGGTCCGGGGCCGCGCGCGCCGCGGTCCTCGCCGCCGTGCCCGGGGTCCACGACCACGAGCCGCACGCGGCTTTTCTTCTTCGCGGCGGCGATGCCGGCGAGGCGTTTCTCCTCGGCGGCCCGCGCACCGGGGCGCGTGGTCTCGATCACGACGCGGAACGGCAGGCCATCGGCCGGTGCCAGCGTGTAGACCTTG
>Ga0075419_10001994_pt1 | contig 13239 bp, 8 predicted proteins | sample SoiMetdeltSBSDD3_FD_76900 | JGI IMG/M metagenome (GOLD analysis project Ga0075419, IMG submission 76900) | Bulk soil microbial communities from a Populus tree surrounding site in Tennessee, USA - Soil MetaG P. deltoides SBSDD3 | ecosystem: Environmental > Terrestrial > Soil > Tree plantation... | reverse complement strand
GTGATAGAAGAGGTGAATGATGAAAAGAAGAAATTGAAAGTTACTGTAAAGATCTTTGGTCGTTCAACACCTGTAGAATTGAACTACATGCAGGTAGAAAAGATCAGCTAAAAAACAAATTTGATTTTATAAGAAAAGCAACCCGGTTTAGGGTTGCTTTTTTAATTTTATACAATGTTGAGGAAAATCCTGTTCCTGCTCATATATCTTTTTAGCTGGGTGATTTTTTTTGAAATAGCCAGGGTCTTTTTTCTTATATCAACCTCACAGTATGCTAAAGAGGTTCCTTCATCTTTAAAACTGCAAAGTCTCTGGTATGGGTTAAAGATGGATTTGTCAATGGCCGCTTACCTCACGATCCTGGTTTGCTTATTCGGTATTGCCGCGTTGTTCATTCCATTATTCAGAAAGCGAATCATCTACTTCACGTATACAGGCATTATTCTTTTCATATTGATATTTATAACAATCGCAGATGCAGAAAGCTTTAAAGCCTGGGGAACAAGACTTGACTATACACCCATAAGATTTTTATCGTCACCCAGGGAAGCATTGGCTTCTATTGGCCATCTGCCAATAGGATGGATCGTTATCGGGTTATTGCTGATCTATTTATTGTTATTCTGGATTTTCCGAAAAGTTATTTCCGGATCAACCAGTTTTTTATCAAATAACAAATACAAATTGGTGCAATTGGTATTGATCTTATGTTTTACAATAGCTCTTATCATTCCGATTCGCGGAGGGCTGCAATTGGCGCCGATAAACCAAAGCCATGTTTTCTTTTCAAATAATCAATACGCAAATAATGCGGCTATAAATGGCACATGGAACTTTATGCAGTCGCTTACCAAAGCGAAATATTTAAGCAGGAACATTTATCAATATATGGATGAAGCTGAAGCGGATTCAATCGTGAATTGGTTGTTTGAGGCTAAGGGAGAAAATTCGCAAATAATTAATGATAGTAGCAGCACAAAGTCAAATGTCATTCTTATCATCTGGGAAAGCTTTACTGAAAAAGTTTTAGGCAAGAGTATTGACGGTAGACCGGTGATCAGGTTTCTGCCTGAACTGATGAAGGAAGGAGTCTACTTTAGTAATTGCTATTCATCAGGCGACAGAACAGATAAAGGAATAGGTGCCGTTCTGAGCAGCTATCCGGCCTTGCCCAAAGAATCAATCATCAACTACGCTGAGAAGACAGGCAAACTTCCGGGACTGGGCAATATTTTTATGAAACAAGGATATCACACGAGTTTTTATTATGGCGGCGAATCCGAATTCATGAATATTAAAAGCTATCTGAACGCACAGCAATATCAGCAACTAATTACGAAAGAGGATTTCGCAACAGCTGATATGAATTCGAAGTGGGGTGCCCATGACGAAGTTGTGATGAAGAAATTGGTAACTGATTTGGCAAATATGAAACCACCCTTTTTTACCACATGGCTTACCTTAAGTAGTCATGAACCTTTTGAAACACCCGTGCCACCTGCTTTTAAGGGGAATGATAAGGAAACAAGATTCCTGAACTCACTTCATTATACGGACTCGATTGTTTATAGTTTTATTGCCGAAGTAAAAAAATTACCGTCATGGCAAAATACAATTGTGATCATTTCTGCAGACCACGGACATTATTTGCCAATAACAGGTAAGTGGGCTGATAATTATCGTATTCCCGTTTTATGGCTTGGAGGGGCACTAAAAAGACAGCATGTTATTATTGATAAAACGGTAAATCAGCTTGATATAGCTGAAACGCTGGTGGGTCAAATGCATTTTGGTAATGATACTTTTGCTTTTGGTAAAAATATTTTTGATTCCACATCGAAGCACTGGGCGTTCTTTACCTACAATGATGGGATTGGATTTGTGACAGACAGCAGCCGATTGTTATTTGACAACGCCGGGAAAAAGACGGTGTTTGAAGAAGGCAAAACAAATGCAGGGCAGGAAAAGATAGCAAAGGCCCTGATGCAAAAACTGTATGCTGACTTCTTAAAAAGATAGATCAGAATTTATCATCCAATGCCAATGTTTCCTCTTTTTCTCCAAAAACATATTGGTTGAACCATTGCCAATTATGCCACACAGCAGCCAGTCTTTCCTTTGGTTTATTTATGCCATGGCCAAAACCTTTGTACACGATCAGTCTTGATGGAATTTTTCTGTCCTGCAAGCCACGGTATAATTCATACGCATTGGGAATAGGCACCCGCTTGTCAAACTCACCATGCTGTATCAATGTCGGCGTGCTTGCTTTGTTAATATTTGTCATTGGTGACGTCTTTAAATAAATATCCATATCATTCCAAGGAGTTGCCTGTAAATATTGACGTGTAAATGGAGTGATATCGGTATTGACATAATAAGTTACCCAGTTAGAAATACCGGCACCAACTGATATCGCTTTGAACATAGTTGTATTGGTGGTTAGAAAAGCAGAGATATATCCTCCCTGGCTCCAACCCATACAGCCCATTCTTGAAGTATCGATCATGTTTTTGCCGGCTAAATATTCAACACCGCTTACAACATCCCACATATCGCCCACACCAAGATTGCGGACATTCAATGCACGGAATTTACCACCATACCCGGCGCTGCCGCGATAATTAACACGCAAAACAAGTGCACCTTTTTCTACCCATTGCATGATCGGATATACATAAGTAGGAGTTGGTTCGGGCAGATCGATGCCTGCTGGTCCGCCATGGATTACTACAAGCAGGGGATATTTTTTCTTTGCATCATAATTCTTTGGTTTTAATAAAATGCCTTCGATCTCCGCACCGTCTTTACTTTTCCATTGAATAACCTCGTTTGTGGGTGTAATCCAGTCTTTGATCTGCGCTGTGCTATTGGTGATGGCAACTGCCTTTAACGGAGATCCCCATTTCCATTTATAGATTTCATTGAGACCGTTATAGCTTCTACCTGATGCAGCAATCATATCGGAATTTTTGCTGAATGCGATTCCTCCCGGAAGGTCAATTGATAATGGAATATTCTCTGTTGCCCCTGTTTTTGTATTCACACCGTAAAACTTAAATCTTGTTTTATTGAATGCACCTACAAACAATCCATGCTTATTCCAGTCGGCGACCGATTTATTCTCATCGATGTCTTTTGCGATCTCCAAACTTGATTTCGCGGCCAAATCATAAATAAACAAGCGGTTAATCTTATAGAAATTTGAAACGGAATCATCGATCAGGCTGGAGTAAACAAAGGCCTTTCCATCAGGGCTCCAGACGCTGAAGAAATCACCGACGGGATTACTGATCACTGTGGTCATCTTTTTTGTAGCCACATCGATCAGCACGATATCAGACGTAATACCTGAATTGATCAAAGGATCATTTTGCCGGTTAAAGGCAATTTGTTTTCCATCAGGGCTCCAGGAAAATCCGCCAACATTAAAATTTCCTTCAGTTAACGCTTTTGCAACAGGCAATGACACACAATCTGTTTTTTTAATTGTTGAATCTTTTGAAGAGTAGCAGGGGAGTTGCCCGGCCAGCAACACGGAATCGTAATTAAAGTTTACTATCCATAAATGAGTAAGCTGGTATTCTTCTCCTTCAATACCAAACGCTCCATATCTTTCTTCTTTTGTTTTATCTTTTTTGCTTTTTGGTTGTGTTTTGCTGTAGGCAATTTTAGTTCCATCGGGATTCCATGCATAACTATTAATGCCATCTTCATCTTTTGTGATTTGTAAGGCTTCGCCACCCTGAACTGATATAAGATAAATCTGGCGTTTGTTTCCCCTGTCGGCAATAAAGCTTATGAACTTTCCATCGGGGCTAAAAGCAGCATTGCCACTACTGCCTTTGTTGGTCCTGGTTAATTGAACGGGCGCTTCATTTTCTTTTGCCATCCAAAGCTCGCTATCATAAGCATTCTCGCCCCAATCGGTTGTCGTCGTGCTATAAACGATAATTTTTCCGTCAGGGGAAATGACGGGGCTTCCTACGGTTTTCAGACTGATCCATTGCTCGAATGAAACAGACGCTTCTTTCTGTCCAAATAAAATAGAAGATAAAAGCAATGCGATGAGGATAAATATCTTTCTCATAAGAAATAGTTTGCATTTTTGTGTTTGCCGCCGAGGCGCGGAATGCACAGGGAAACTCCGTGCGTCTCCGTGTCTCCGTGGCAATTCTTTATTTTGCTTTACTCAAAGAATCTTTGAATGCATCGATGATATACTTCGGTTCACGATAGAGTAAGGTTTCGTTAACGCTGATCTTTGCGTCTCCATTTGCATCCGGCCTTGGTATACGAATAAAATAGCCGTTAAGTGTTTCACCAAATTTTTGAACATTTATTCCTGCAGGAACTTTGATGCTGTAAATATTTGTTCCTCCATCTAACGGAGACACCTTTATACCGATTTGAACCAGGGACGTAAATATGTCTTTTGATCTTTTTATTGCTTCCTGCAGTTTTTCCTCTATGGTATCTAATTTATAAGAAGCCATGGCAGCATTCAGCCAATTTCCAAACATGTTACCGCCATGGATTTTTATCATGTGAGGCATTTTATCGATCAATGATTTCTCGCCACATAAAATTGCGCCGGCACTGGCGCCGAGATATTTATAAAGAGAAATGTAAACCGTATCAAAGTAACTTGAATACTCTTTTATCGAAACCCCGGACCATGCAGAAGCCATAAACAGCCTGGCTCCATCCAGATGAAGTTTGAGATTTTTACTTCGGCAATATTCACTGATCTTTTTTATTTCATCAAGCGGGATCATTCTTCCATCCGTACGGCGTACCGGGTTTTCTATGGAAACACAACCGATACCGCTTTTGAAAACTTCTTCCTTATCCAGGTTTTCAATCGCCTGTTTCAATTCATCGACAGTAAAATAAGTTTGGTTTTTTGCCAGTGGCATCAAACGTTTATTAAAAACAGACTGAGCGGCATCAGCTTCATCACGATATACATGACTCGTATCCTGCACAAATACTTTGGTATTCTCGCCACTTAACATGGCAATTGCTAACTGGTTTGCCATTGTACCGGTAGGCATAAAGATGGCTTTCTCTTTCCCGGTGATCGCCTGGAATTTTTTTTCCAGTTCATCAACAGCGCCACCACCACCATATCGATCTACTTTCAGTGGTTGTTTGCCGTTTGCAATTTGTAATTGCTCCAGGTATGGCAAGCCATCATACATTTCTCCATCGCTAAAGAATTTTACTATAGGGTCATTTGCCGGGAAGGGACTTAACGTTGCGTCATTTGCCATTAAAGGAATAGCGGGCAAAGCGGCAGGTATTAGCGTTAGCCCCGAAGCCTTCAGAAAGTGTCTTCTGTTTAATGATTTCATGGCTGGAATTTTAATCGTTGCGACGCAAAAAACAGGTTTGCTTACACTAATGTAATCAATGTGTTAGAAACAGCAAGGAATTATCAGTATTTCGTGAAGTCCAACAAACCGCAGTTTTGTACGTAAACTTACTTTTCAAAATTGCGTACTAGTTGGTATTGCATTAAAAATGAGAATTCAGTTGTTTTGTCTTCAGAACCAATGGACTCACCATTATGCAATTAATGATGTATTTAGGGAATGACCACATCGAATCAGTAAAACTTGACCCCGATAGAATCTCAAAGCCGGGTTATCTCGGCACATTCAAAAGAAATCTCAAGGTAAAGTATAAGGAGTTGATCAGCCAACATGGAGCACCTGCGGATTTTCTTGTTGTGAATGTGGTTCCGAAATCGTCAGACAGTGTTCAACAAACAAGTGTTTTCAGGTAGAATCAATCGCAAATATTTTATTGCACTAAAAAAAAGCCCCGCAGTGCGGGGCTTAAAATTTATTGGATCAGGATCGGTTCTGTTTTTTTTGAATGACGTTTGAATATGGAACAAAAAAAATCCTTCTGAGCTGCAGAAGGATCTCTCTGTCAAGGTTAGGGAAATTAAACTCTCGCAAACTGAGAACGTATTACATTTAATGCACCACCAGCTTTGAACCATTCTATCTGTTGTTCATTATAAGTATGGTTTACCGGAATTATATCACTGCTTCCATCCTTATGATTCAACACAACAGTCAATGGAACACCTGGAGCAAAAGCAGTCAATCCATTTATATCGATAATGTCATCTTCCTGCACTTTATCGTAATCTTCTTTGTTGGCAAATGTCAGCGCCAGCATTCCCTGTTTTTTCAAATTGGTTTCATGTATCCTGGCAAAGCTTCTTACAAGGATCGCGCGGACACCCAAATGACGCGGTTCCATTGCAGCATGTTCTCTTGAGGAACCTTCACCATAATTCTCGTCACCTACAACAACACTCCCAATGCCTGCTTCTTTATAAGCTCTTTGTGTCAACGGCACAGGACCATATTCACCGGTCAATTGATTTTTTACCGAATCAGTTTGATCGTTGAAATAATTGATAGCGCCGATCAGCATATTGTTTGAGATATTATCCAGGTGTCCGCGAAACTTCAACCAGGGTCCGGCCATGCTGATATGATCGGTTGTGCATTTTCCTTTTGCTTTTATTAAAAGCCGCAATCCTTTCACATCGATACCTTCCCATGCAGGAAAAGCTTCGAGTAATTGCAAACGTTTTGATTCAGGAGAGACTTTTACAATCACGCCGCTTCCGTCCGCAGCCGGTGCCTGGAAACCGGCATCTTCAACTGCAAAGCCTTTTGGAGGAAGTTCAAAGCCTGTTGGTTCCTTCAGTAATACTTCAACTCCGGAGCCATTTGGCAATGTATCTGTCAATGGATTAAAAGCAATGGTACCGGCCATTGCAAGGGCCGTTACAATTTCCGGGGACGCCACAAAAGCATGCGTTGATGCAAGCCCATCATTTCTCTTTGCAAAGTTTCTGTTGAACGAAGTAATGATCGTATTCTTCCTGTTCGGATCATCAATATGTCTGGCCCATTGACCAATGCAAGGACCACATGCATTGGCAAGCACAACACCACCTGCATCTTCAAACTCTTTTATAAAACCATCTCTTTCTATCGTAAAACGAACCTGTTCGCTTCCCGGTGTGATAGTGAAGTCAGATTTTGTTTTGATTCCTTTGCTTACCGCATCTTTTACAATGGAAGCGCTGCGACTGATGTCTTCATACGAGGAATTTGTACAACTACCGATCAATGCGACCTCCAGTTTTGCAGGCCATCCATTTTTTTCTATTGCTTCCTTCATTTTTGATATCGGTGTAGCGAGGTCCGGGGTAAATGGCCCGTTAATATAAGGCTCCAATTTATCAAGATCCAATTCCAGCACCTGGTCGTAATATTTCTTAGGATTAGCTACTACTTCTTCATCTGGACGAAGATGCTCCCTTATTCCATCTGCCAATGCAGCCACTTCTTCGCGACCAGTCGCTTTCAGGTAAGCGCTCATCTTTTCATCATAAGCAAACAGCGAACATGTAGCGCCGATCTCGGCACCCATATTACACACAGTTCCCTTACCGGTGGCACTCATGCTGTCGGCGCCGGGGCCAAAATATTCCACGATGGCACCAGTTCCGCCTTTCACGGTTAATTGACCAGCTACCCAAAGAATCACATCTTTTGCCGATGTCCAGCCACTCATTTTACCGGTAAGCTTTACACCAATAAGTTTTGGCATTTTTAATTCCCATGGTAAACCCGCCATCACATCTACAGCATCTGCGCCGCCAACACCAATAGCGATCATGCCAAGCCCCCCTGCATTCGGTGTATGACTATCGGTACCGATCATCATGCCACCGGGAAATGCATAGTTTTCCAAAACAACCTGGTGAATGATACCAGCTCCCGGCTTCCAGAACCCGATTCCGTATTTATTGGAAATAGATGAAAGAAAATCATAAACTTCACGGTTTGTTTCGATCGCTAACTGAAGGTCTTGTTTTGCTCCAACCTTTGCCTGGATCAAATGATCACAGTGAACAGTTGATGGAACAGCCACTTTCGAACGACCGCAGGTCATGAATTGCAATAAAGCCATCTGCGCGGTGGCATCTTGCATGGCAACGCGATCGGGAGCAAAGTCTACATAATCTTTTCCCCTGGTATGTTGCGCCGCAGGCAACGGCCCGGATAAATGGGTATATAATATTTTTTCTGAAAGAGTTAGTGGTCGGGCAACTAATTTTCTTGCTGCTGCAACCTTTGCCGGAAGTGCTGAGTAGATTCTTTTGATAAGATCGAGATCAAATACCATGATAAACGATTTAAGATCTAAGATTTTCGATTGTAGATTGTTAGATGGAAAAGCAAGGCTTCTGAATCTGAAATCCGCAACCTGAAATCTAAAATATGTATGGGTTGCGAATTTACGGAAATCAGGCTATGTTGATATTACGCTTTTGGATGATTTGGAGGAAAAAAATAATTTTGTATTACCATGAACCGATTCAAAAACTTTATCGAGTGGAATGCCTTTGGTGTGTGTAGCGCTATAGGAGAGAGACTTGGCATCTCAACCAGTAAGATCCGCCAGTATTTTATCTATACTTCTATTCTCACTATGGGTTCGCCGGTGATCATTTATATGGTGCTTGCCTTTTGGAAAAATATGAAGAAATATATCTCGGCAGCCAAAAGAAATCCCTGGTATTACTTGTAAATAAAAAGGCGAGCAGTAGTAATGCTCACCCTTTATTCCGATTTATTGAAAGATTAGCTGACTATTTTTACACTTTCATCTATCCTGAAGTAAGATTTTTCTCCTTTTTTAAACCAGGAAATAGTTATTTTATTGAAATCTACACCTACAAAATTTGCCTTGTTATCCTTGAATTTTATTGAACCGCTGATCTTTACCAGGACGCCTTTTTCATATTCGATTTCGTCATAGCTAAGATCGATGCCTTTTTCTTTTAATTTCTTTTTAAAAGCGTCAAGCTCGTCCTGGGTCGTTTTTTTGCTGATGGTAATAAGTATCTCCGCTTCAACAGGCGTTGCAAGCTCTGGTTCTACAGCAACAAGTGCTTCTCCTTCATTTATAACTGCAACTTCTTTTGAAGCTAAGCTTGGTATTGTTGTTACTACGGTGGGTTCAGCTATTTCAGCTACAGACACAACAGACTCCACTGCCGTTGTTGTTAATCGGGATGGCTTAATTATCTTGCCGAATTTCTTTTCGAAAGCTGCTTTTTCTTTTGGATCGGCAAGATTGTATTCTTCAACTTTACCATTTCTTAAATGCATTACAGCTTTATTATCGCTTATTTCAAAATTATCGGCGATTTTGTCGGTAGCAACAAGCACTTCACTTACTGTTTCTGTTACAGGACTCGCTAACGTTGGTTCAAGGGCAATTGTCGAAGCTATCGGCACTTCTATAAGACCACATCTTTGTTCAAATGCTTTTCGGTCAGCATTCAGCGTAAGTGTGTACGTTTCCTTCTTTCCGTTTTTTAGAGTAACCGTTGCAATATTCCCTTTTACCGTCACCGATCCTATCTCAGGATTTTTGTTTATCATAGCTTTTTCGACTTCTGCAAATGATGTACTGATCTTGCCATAAACACCCTCGTAATAATCATCCTTAGCGTTCCATTCTGTAAGAAGTAATCGCTTCACTTCTTTCATGTTTTTATCTTTTACTACTACAGTACAATTGCCATTGTCATCTACTATTTCTATATAATATCCTTTATTGTTTAAGGATGTTTTTCCCGGCACGGTATCATTAATAATTACAGGCCCGGCATGCACTTTTGGAACAGTTGTTTCTGACAACGATTTTCTGAACGAAAGAAGGATAATGGCAAGCACGGGGAACAGAAATAAAAATCTGCCCAGTTGGCGTTTCGCACTTTTTGTTTTGTTCATCATGACTATACGTTTTTTTAATGAAGAAAAATTGAATTGTGTTGCTATACTGAATTGGCTGTTGCCGATCACTTTCAGCAACAGGTATTGATATTGCTTTTTATTGATGCCGTTCTCAATTACTTTATTGTCTGCAATGAACTCGAGATTCTGCCTGATCGATCTTTTCAGCAACCATGCAAATGGATTGTACCAGTTAATGATACAGAGTATTTCTGCCCAGATAATATCAATCGTATGTTTTTGTCTTACATGCACAAACTCATGCCTGACGATTTCCTGTAGTTCTGCTTCGGTATGAAGATGAGAGTTAATAAATATTGAATTACCAAAAGAGAATGGGATAATATTGTCATCCACCTGGTAAATCTTTACACCATTTTCCGATATCAACTTTGCTTTTCGCTGTATACGGAGAAAGGAGAAATATCGAACGATGAACCGCAGCAACAAAATTGCCGCAACTGTTATCAGGCCAATTGCAATAAAATCCCACTTGTCATAAGTAGTCGACCAGATAGGAGCGGGACAGTTTGATGCTTCTTCCAATGCGGTGGTATATTGATGAACAGAAGGCACAAGCTGAATAAGATCATTTGACCGACTCTCAACTAATGAAGCAATGTTTACAAACGGGAAAAAGAAGGAAAGCGCCGTATAGGCCAACAGGTACCAGCGATTGGAATTATAGAAGGTCAGTCTTCGCAGGATGAACTGGTAAAATAACCAAACGATGCCAAGGCTTATCGTCAATTTTACCAGGTATTGAATAAGTAACGACATAATAATTTTATTTACTAATTAATAGTTTTCAAAAGTTTTGCTTTATCATCCCAAAGTTGAAAATTGCCACTATCAAAACTCACTGTTACAATTTTCTTTGAATCACTGACCCAATCTACACCCCACAACACATTATTGCCTTCTTGTTTTCCCGTATGTAAAAGCCGGCCGTCTTTTGTCCAGATCCGCAAAGCATCACTGGCTGTAGCAAGATGGGTGCCTTGTTTGTTCCACCGGATATTCCTGAATTCCATTTTACTTTCATTCCATTCTTTGATCAGTTTTCCATCAGGTTGCCAAAATTGTAGCAGCGTGGGAATGCCTTCCTTTGGATGGCCATAATCACCGGTTACAAAAAAATCACCGGATGGATGCCACTTTACAGTCAATAACCCTGCGCGTTGTTCACGATGTTTAAAAACATTTAATTGTTTACCTGAAGTATCAAAAATTCTTATCTCATCGCCAACCGTTGTAAGGATATTTTTTGTAGGATGCCAGTCCATTCCCAGGAAATCTTTTTTATCCGGATTGCCATTTGAATCGGTCTTTTGAATGGTGCGAAGCAACCTTCCTTGTTTACTCCAGATCCATATCACACCGCTGCCGGCGGCTGCAGCAAGCATCTCGCCATTATAATTCCATGCGATAGTCCTGGAACCGTTGTGGTTACCTTCCAATTGAATTTGTTTTCCGGTCTCAGCATCCCAAATCCACATACTGTTCCTTGTTGAAATAGCCAGAAGATTTTCTTTGGGATGCCATTGAACTGACCTTATCATTCCCTTTTCATCAAGCTTTATCGATTTAAATAATTTAAGATCATTGGAGAAAATTTGTAGCAAGCTATCATCACCGCCGAGCGCAATGTATTTATCGTCATGACTTATGTCCACTGTCCATAACCCTCTGCCGGCAGGGGTTTTTATATGTTGACTGCAGGAAGTTTGCACGGTTAAAAGGAATAACCAAATGACCTGGTATGACATTATTTTCCTGATCATTGACCTTTCTCTATGATGTTAATTATTTCTTTCAGTTCTTTTGCTGACAATTTTTTTTGTTCAACAAAAAAGCTCACCAGCTCTTTGTAAGAATTATCAAAATATTCTTTCACCACCTTACCCATGAATTTCTTTTTATATTCTGCCTCGCTTACCGCCGGTTTATAGAGGTAAGCATTTCCAACAAGCCTGCTTTGCAGGTAGCCTTTCTTTTCTAAGTTTTTAATGGTGGAAGCAACCGTGGTGTAAGGAATGTTCTCGTCTAAATGTTCCATAAAGGATTTTACATTGCCTTCACCAGTGCGCCATACGGCCTGCATGGTTTCTTCTTCCACATGTGTAAGAGGTTCCATTTCTACGAATTTTTCGTAAACCTACGAAAAATTCGTAGACAGCCAAATTTATTTTTATGGTTTGTAAAAATTAACAAACCATTTTTAGAAGATCATTCCGGGTTTGTAAAGATCACCGTGGTATTTCCCTCGAAAAGATCATGGACAGCGGCTTTCTCCTGTAATCCGATCGACTTTAGTTCTTCAGCAAAGGATTTCCTGCTGATCACTACCGCTTTGTTTTGCTGCATGTATAATTTTAATGAGTCAAGGGTTTTAATAACTGGTATCCTGCGCGGCAAATAATAGGTATAGGAGGGATGAAAGATCTGGTACCCAACTATATTATCGTATGTTCTCACCAAATCAATAGTTTTTGACATTGGATTTTGCTTATAAAGAGTTGGATAAAGCCAATTGAACATTAATAAATGGAAAACGGAATAGAGAACAAGACAACTAATGACAGCTTTCCTGAAATTCTTTTTCAGCATAAAATAGAATGAGATGATGGCAGCGACAGTAAGTATCCCGAGAAATACAGCAAGATATTCCAGGCCTTTTGTATTCACTTCATTCTTTATTCCGAGATACGCCGCGATGGGTAAGGCAATATTCATTAAAAGCAAAATGACAAAGGGATACAGCCTCGCTCTGTTTTCATCCCATGCCTTATTTATAAAATTGCCGAGCAGTATTGCAACAAAAGGATAACAAGGCATTGCATAGTTGGGAAGCTTGGTGCTGCTGATACTATAAAACACAACAAAGAGCGCTACGACAGAAAGTGCAAGTTTTAAAAATGGATCGCTGAACCTTGCCCGGAAGTCTCTGAATGATTCACCAATAAAAATTGAGGCAGGGAGCATACCAACCAGTACAATGATCGGAACAATAATAAAAAGGCCACCATGTCCCTCCATGGGTTCGGAGAAACGGCCGAAGTTATGTTGCACAAAGAAACCTCTCGTCCATTCGCCATTTGTTTCCTTATGCACCAGCCAATACCAGGGAAGAGCAACTGCACACATGATAATACCCGCAACCAGGATTTTCCATGATAAGATTTCTTTCAATTTTTTTTGCCAGAGTAACCATATCAATATCGATGCACCTGGTAAGGCGATAGCAACCGGACCTTTTGCCAGCGTTCCTAATCCCATCGTAATTGCACAGAGCCAAAGCCAGTAATTCTTTTTCTCATTAAAGAATAAATAAGCAGTAAAGATTGAAGAAACATTCAAGAAAATTAGATACGGATCGGGCACCGACATTCTG
>Ga0075419_10001990_pt1 | contig 13254 bp, 11 predicted proteins | sample SoiMetdeltSBSDD3_FD_76900 | JGI IMG/M metagenome (GOLD analysis project Ga0075419, IMG submission 76900) | Bulk soil microbial communities from a Populus tree surrounding site in Tennessee, USA - Soil MetaG P. deltoides SBSDD3 | ecosystem: Environmental > Terrestrial > Soil > Tree plantation... | reverse complement strand
GCAAGAAGTGTTGTGATCCCCGGAAGCTACACAAAAAAATTCCCTGCAGGTGAATTTGGTGTTGGTTGTGCATTGATCATTGGCCAGCGTAAACCAAGTACCGATCTTAAAACAAGTTTGAATGATGCGTTGAGAGATTTTAATGTGAGTGTGTGATCGTAAATGGTGAATAGTGAATGGCGAATAGACACATTGTGATATTATAAATAAAAAAAACCGAAGAATTAAACTTCGGTTTTTTTGTGCCCGGGACTGGATTCGAACCAATCCTCGGAATCAATTATTTATAGACTATGTGTGCCAAAATTGTGTCGTGAAAAATGAAAGAACTAAAGTGCGTGCCAGTTACTGGCTGATCTTCAAACATCTTCTAACCTTTTACCTTTTTCAAAAGTTGGAGGCAATCTTCTTCTAAAACGCCTCCCTCCAATAATATTTCGGTCTGCCATCTTGAAACTGCTTTTGTGGTTAACAACGGGTATGATGAGAATGCTCCTCCTATTTCGCCAGCTTTTGTACCAAATATAACTCTTGCAATCTTTGTTTCCCTGATCACATAGCTGCACATATAACAAGGTTCTACAGTCGTATAAAGCACACAATTAAATAAGTCATTTGTACCCAATTTTTGTATTGCCTTTAGGATGGCTACTATTTCTGCATGGGCAAGGAGTGGAGGAAGACTACTTTCTCCTTCAGTTCCTTCTGATATAATCACCTTATCCTTTACCACTACAGAGCCTACTGCCGGCTTCCCTTTTCTTTTTGCTTCCGCTGCCAACTGAAGACAACGCTGCATGAAAAACTCATTTTCCGTTATTTGCATATCAGGAGTTTTAAAGTCCACGATGATAATTAATTTGCCCAGGGTTTATAGTTCCCAGACAAGATTTGTAACAGGTTGAGTGCAGCATAGTAATATGTGATTTTGTTTTCATGCAACTTTTGGATTGAATGTTGAGTAATCAATAAATTGCCAGTCATAACCTTTTAAGTTTTCCAGCAGAAGCCATTGCTCCGTATGAAATTTCCAAAACCGACCTGTTCCTCCACTTTGAGAATGCGGATCATCCCTATTCCAAACTATTTCGACTGAACCAGTAAGCTGCAATGTTGTATGTAAGTCAAAATCCAGAAAAACAAGACCAGCCTTGGGATTTTTTAAAAAGTTCCCGAGGGTATTAAACATGCTATTACCAGGATAATCGGGAATGAGCAACGATCCGTCATGCTCAATGGAAACAAAACCAGGAGAACCTCCCCGGTGCGATGCATCAAAATTGCGTGCATCATCAGCGCTGCCAACAAAAAAAGTGTCGGCCTTGCTGATCATATCACAGATATGGGGGGATAGCGAAGCGCCTCGTTCTTCTATTTTATCATATACAGGTTTATTCACCCGTAAGGTGTGTCTTTGCTGGATGTATTTCGGGCAGTTAATATAGGCCTGATCGACAGAAACGCAAATCAACTCATCATGCCGCTCCATTTTTCCATTCACCCGAAACCGTTTTCTTGATGAGGGTTCAATAAACAACATCCCTATGTTAACATGGGCATCAATGTTGTTCCAAAACGGATCGAGTGGACTGGAATTGATCAATTGCATATTGATCTCAACGCTTTCAGGGTTGGGCACTTTTAAATACCCATCTTCGCCTGAAAGAACAGAAGCGAATAATGCACCGTTCTGGCTTTGACTGGCAGCAATAAAGAAGGGTTGCCGTTCAATAAATGAGATCGCTGCAGGAATAATTTTATTGGTGATGAGTCTGCCATTGCGTTCACCATTGCTGCGTTCACCAGCCTTTTCCTGAGCATCCAGTTCCCCGGCGTGATACATATTGTAAGAGTTATTATGAGGATTAATTCAATTCTTTAGAACCATTCCGGGAGTGAGAAAAGAGCGCCCACAATGAGCGCCTTTTTTGTTTTAAAAAGTAAGGATATTGTAGCCGTCTTTTTGCATTTGTAAGAGACTAGGCAGGCCGCTTGTTCCGGGCACCTGGTTATTCTTTATCAGGTCAAACCCTGATACATCGGCTGCAAACACATCTGCGCATCCGGAGGATACGCCAACGACTTTATCCTCTATTGCCTTGAACAACCCGTGAGCCGGATGATCAACCTTTTGAAGTTGTTGCGGCCAACGAGTACCTGTTCCCTGAAAGTAAACAGACACGTCTTCTCCTGCTGTTTTGTACTCATAAACGGTGGCGAGTGCATTAAACACACGGCCCAGGGACTCTTCTGAACCATTGGCTGGATCAGAGAAAACCAATACTGCTGTCTTCATGTTGATTGTTTTAATAATTATTGTTTTTATTATAGTGAATTCGGTGTTCAGAATTTATTTTTTGAATTAACATGACTATTGCCATGTATAGAAGAGATGTTAAGTATTTTAGTCAGCTTATGCCTGTACATGCGTCCAATAGGCAGTTCTTTTTTAGCTATTTCAAGGGAATCCGTGTTATAAGAATCTATTTTATCGATGGAAACGATATAGGACCGGTGGATACGCAGAAACTCATTCGGTGGCAGCGATTCTTCCAGGGTAGAAAGAACCTGTTTGGTTACAATCGTTTTGTGCACTGTAAATATTTTCACATAATCCTTTAATCCCTCTATAAATAAAATATCATTCAGCAGGATCTTTACCATCTTACGATCAACCCGGAAATAAAGAAAGCGACTGGACTCGGTATAATTTTCTTTATTCGTATTCATTCGGTGTGAGGGAGTAAGATTTGTTTGAACAACTTTATCCACCACTTTCAGAAAATGTTCTACTGTCTTTGGATCACAGAAAATCAAGACGGCTGTTTTCATATGATTCGATAATTGGTTTTTGGTTTTTGTCATATTTATTAATGTAAAACTGCATATACCGATCTGTCTATAAAATAAATTCCATCGTTATTTACTTCCCAGGAGCAACTGCACCATTTTCTTCGCCTTTTTTACGGGCCAGGTTTGTTTATGGATCTTAGATTCCACAATGGCACCTTCATATAATAAGAAAATGGAATCACCCAGTACATCCGCGTCTTTAATGGGTTTACCTTTCAACGGTTCTGTTATGAAACTCTTCAGGTATTGCCTGAACTTATCCTTATGTTCTAAAATTTCCTTAGACATAAGAGGACTTGTGTCACCGATCTCAGACAACATATTGATAAATTTGCATCCCAGAAAGTTGTTTTTTGGCAATGCATACTCCAGAAAATCAAAGCAGGCGATCAGTTTTTGAACGGGCGTTTTTTTTGCACCTGCCCACTTTTCAATTCCTTCAAACCATTCCTTCCGGCCAGCTTTCAGATAATGAATACCCAATTCGTCCTTAGAACCAAAATGCAGGTATAAACTCGCCTTAGCTACTTTAGCCTCGTCCAAAATCTGGTTGATCCCAGTGTTGTTGTATCCCTGGGTATAAAACAACCTGGAAGCGGTTTCTAATATTCGTTCCCGTGGTCCTAATCTGTTCATTGCTTTAAAATAGGTTGCTAAGATAAAGTAATATTATTAAAAGATAGACAGAATTGTCTATATTTTTTTGATCGTCGATCACTGGTTATAATATGAGGATTTCAAGTGTCCGTCGTTTGAGAGCCGTTTTTGGACGAAATGGAAAAACTAATGGCGGGATCACTGATATTTTTATGTCTTTAATAATTATTCACTTAAAGATTTAACATTATGAAACTATTAATCAGACCTATGTTCGGAAAATGTATGTTGTTCGCAGCCATCTCAACCTTTTTCTTTTTTTCCTGTCAAAAACAGCTACGACGGCAAACCACACAAGCGGAAATTGCTGCTGAAGCAAAAAGCAATTCCCATGGCCATTTACAACAAACAAAAACTTTTTCATCGGAAGTAGCACGCAAATGGCAGGATATGCAATTGCGAATGCTGCGGTTGCCTGCAGGACCCAATATATATGGAATGAATGGCAATCGTTTTTTTGCTTATTGCGGCATAGGATTGTATGAATCGGTCGTGCCAGGTATGCCTGCCTACCAATCACTTCACGGCCAACTTACCGATATGCCGGTAATGCCTTCTACAGAACCGGGTTTGTCTTATCACTGGCCCACTTGTGCAAATGCCGCTCTTGCGTTTCTAAATAAAAACTTTTTCACGCTTACTACAAACGCCAATAAAATATCGATGGATTCACTGGAGAGTGACTTGAATACAGCTTATCAAACCGAGGTCGATGCAGCAACATTTCAACGTTCAGTAGCATTCGGAAAAACAGTTGCACAGAAAATTTTTGACTGGTCAAAAACAGATGGGGCTTTAACTGTTTATCCAGCTTATGTTGATACGCCACATCTGGGGCAATGGTCGCCCTCAGCTCCAAATCCCACGGCTGTGTTCGCTAATAACTGGGGAAAGAACAGGTTATTTGTCCAAGGCAGCTCAACAGGAACAGCTTCTCCACCACCACCACCCTATTCAACCGATCCGGGCTCTGCTTATTATGCAATGGTAAAAGAAGTGTATGATGTATCACAAGCGCTAACGCCGGAACAAGCAGCAACAGCTTTATATTTCAGGGACAGTCCAGGTTTCCAGGCGGGTACTCATTACTTGTCCGTTTTTAGCGAGATAATGAATATTGAAAAACCGCAGCTGGATTATTATGCACTCGCCCATGTCAAAACCGGTGTTGCTCTTGCGGATGCACAGATCGATTGCTTTAAGATCAAGTATGAAATGAAAGTTGACAGACCAATAAAATATATCAGGGAAGTGCTTGGTCATACGACCTGGAATCCTCTTTTGGCCACTCCGCCTTTTCCTGATTTTCCTTCAGGACATTCACAAACCGGAGGAGCTTTCGCAACTGTGCTTACCAGTTTGTTTGGTCAAAACTATTCATTCACTATTCATACTTATGATTACCTGGGCATGACTCCAAGACCCTATCATTCCTTTAATGAAATGGCAGAAGACATTGGCAAATCGAGGGTATATGCCGGCATCCATTACACGTATTCATGTACAGAAGCTCTTCGCCAGGGAGAAAAAATTGCCGGGAATATTTTGAATACGCTAAGGTTTGAAAAATAAGGATTGTGCGAAAAAAAATAGATCGCCACTTATTGGAGAACGAAAGACACAAAAGAATCATGAGAAATATTTTTGAATTAAGGTTAAGAAGGTGAAAACAATAGTTTTCATATGCAAGCTAGGAGGGGTGTTTTCACATCCCTCTTTTAAACTTAATCATCATCTATCTTTTCCAAATTTTAATTATGAGAAATAGAATGAGAAAAATTTGCATTTATCTGGCTATGGTATTTTGTTTCTCCTGCAAAAACAAAACAACCAATTTCGCTTCTACGGTAGGCTTGATGGACCTCAAAAGAGGAGAGATCGTTTCCTGTGGTCCGCAGGATGGAGAAATGTTCGGTGCTGTATCCTTTTCTGCTTCAGTTCCTGAAAAATTGAGATCTGATTTTAATATTGGTATTGCGCTACTGCATTCATTTGAATATGATGAAGCGGAAAAGATGTTTGCGAAGGTCATTGATCAATCACCGGATTGTGCGATGGCTTACTGGGGAGTAGCCATGTCCAACTTTCATCCTCTATGGGTTCCCCCGACCCAGCCTGAATTACAAAAAGGTGAAAAGGCGATTGAGGTCGCACGGTCAATCGATCGCAAGACAAAAAGAGAATCTGATTACGTTGAAGCGATGGCAAAGTTTTATGAAAATGCTGATCGTCTCGACCACTTCAGTCGCGTTTTGAATTTCGAAAAAGCAATGGAAAAGATCTATCTCAGCTATCCCGATGATGAAGATGCCGCCATATTTTATGCGTTAGCATTGGCTGCCGGCGCAAACCCTGCCGATAAAACGTATAGCCACCAGCGCAAAGCCTTCGATATCCTGAATCCTCTTTTTCAGCAACAGCCCCTGCATCCCGGCGTTGCCCATTACATTATCCATAATTGCGACTTTCCGGACATCGCTGAACTGGCCTTGCCTGCGGCGAAGAAATATGCATCCATCGCACCTGCCTCGGCGCATGCTCAGCATATGCCTTCTCATATTTTTATCAGGCTTGGACTTTGGGATGAGAGCATACAATCTAACCTTGTTTCCGCATCATCGGCTAAGTGTTATGCAGAAAAAGCAAATATCAAAGGTCATTGGGATGAAGAACTGCATGCAATGGATTATCTGACCTATGCCTATTTGCAAAAAGGAGATGATGATCTTGCAAAAGGCCAGGTTGACTACCTGCAGACGATCACTGAAGCATCCCCGGTAAATTTCAAGGTTGCTTACGCATTCGCTGCTATCCCCGCACGTTATGTTCTTGAAAGAAAAAAATGGAAAGAGGCTGCCAGTTTACAAATGCACCCGGCAAATTTTCCCTGGGAAAAATTTCCCTGGCAAGAATCGATCATTCATTTTACAAGATTGCTTGGCTCAGTACATACTGGTAATTTGGACAAAGCAATAACAGAATTGGAAGAATTAAAACTTCGTCATGGCAAACTGGTCGGCCCAAAAGATAAAGCAGCGGAAGCTGCGCAGGTAGCTATTCAAATTAAAGCATCAGAGGCATGGATCGAATTTAAGCAGGGGAAAAATAGTAAAGCCCTCGAACTAATGAAGGCTGCAGCCGATATGGAAGATGGAATGGAAAAACATCCGGTAACACCTGGTGAAGTAATACCGGCCCGTGAGTTGCTGGCGGAATTGTTACGGGAAATGGACGAGCCAGCATTGGCTCTCGCGGCTTTTGAACTCGTACTGAAAACTCATGCTAACAGATTCAATGCCGTTTATGGTGCAGCCTTTGCTGCACTGCAGCTGGGGAATAAAGAAAAAGCAACCGGCTATTTCAAAAAATTATTGGAAATATCTCTAAAAAATTCCAAAAGAATCGAACTGCAGAAAGCGAGATCATTTTTAACGGTGAAATAGATTTTATCACCGAGACACAATTAATTTCATGCGAAGGCGCAAAATAATTTGTAACCATAGCGCCTTTGCACCGTATATTCTATTTGCTTTCTAATTCAAACAGTGTTTCATCAAATCGAACATGCTTAATATGAGCCGAATTTCTTTATTAGATACTCTAGCTTTTCCCCTTTGACTTTCCAAAATAGATTTTGGTTGATGGCCGTTGACCTGCGCCACGTCCAAAATCATAATAGAACATGATCTTATCTCCGGTTCTATTTTCTCGTTTTAAGATATTCATAGGGTAGTAGTTTTGGATGTTAGGAAATAGTGTTTCAATGAACATGCCATGCCATTCATTTCTGCCGTGTTGCTACTGCACAATTGAAGGTCATGTTGCAAGCTGATAAGGAGTAATAAGTAGCGAGAGAAACGATCATTTCTTCTACCAAAAAAATGTCTGTCAGTTTGAATACAGTTACATGAAAACTGCCATGACTGTGTGTCAAAAAAATCGGTACTTCCAACCGATGTGTGCTGGTGTTATGCTGGTTTGAATACAGCGAATCTGTGTGTCATACTGTGTGTCTTTTTTGTGTCAGAAACAGTAGTAGAAAGCGGAAAAAAGAGATACTTTTTTGACACACAGAAAATAAAAAAGCTTTGAAGTTAAACACTTACAAGCTATAAACGTGCCCGGGACTGGATTCGAACCAGCACAACCTTTCGGATGCTGCCACCTGAAGACAGTGCGTCTACCAATTTCGCCACCCGGGCAAGGGATGCAAATATAGCCCGTTTGGATATTTTGAGAACATTCATCTTTATTCAAATAGCTTTAATAATCAGTAGAATATTTTTTAATTGAGATCGATCCCGACCTGGTAGCCATTGTTCTCCCGAAGATTTTTTTTACTTGGAAAATTTATTGCAGGATCTTACGTTATAGCTTGTTAGAATCCAATCCTTAAAAACCAAAATTTTGTATCCAAGTGAAAAACCTACTCTTACCCTGCATGCTATTATTGCTTGCCGCATGCACAAAAAGCTTTAATAGTCAGCCTTCTTCCACTCCAAAATCAAATGACGAAAAGGAAAGCTGCAGCTTCGGCATCACCGAATTCAATATGGCAAAGAGAGCGCCGATGAATTATGAAGCCAGCAAAGGCAAACCAGGATCGGGAGGTGGCGCTAACGCTGGAGGAAATGTGATATTCCTTGACTTTAACGGACAATATGTATCCAACACCATGTGGAATGTTAGTGGTGCAATAAATTGCAGCCCCGCAAATCTTAATGCCGAAGAAGCAGCACTTATTTTACAACGGGTAGCTGCTGATTTTACTCCATTCAATGTAACCGTAACCGCCGATGAATCGGCTTATAATAATGCTAATCCTTATAAAAGGATCAGGATTGTAGTAACCGAAAGTTGGGAATGGTATGGAGTGGCAGGTGGTGTTTCTTATCTTAATTCATTTACATGGGGAGATAACACACCCTGTTTTGTTTTTTCTTCTTTACTTGGATACAATGTAAAAAAAGTAGCTGAGGCATGTTCACATGAAGCAGGTCATACATTAGGACTTAGACATCAATCGACCTATGATGAGAATGGCGTTAAGACCTCCGAATATAACTGGGGCCAGGGTTGTGGCGAGATTGGTTGGGCGCCGATAATGGGTGCATCCTATAATCAGAATCTATCATTGTGGCATAACGGGCCAAACTCTCTTTCTGTCACCACCATGCAGGATGATGTTGCAAAAATTGGAGCCGTTCTTGGTTTTGCCAATGATGAATTTTCCAATTCAACATCAAACGTTACTTCACTCAATTCTTCAAAAACGGGTATTATTAACAATAGCAACGATGTGGATTTCTTTTCGGTGAACCTGAATAATTCAAAAACCCTTTCACTTGTTCCTGCAAATGTTGGAGTGAACAATGAAGGAGGCAATCTTGACCTTGTATTAAAAATATATAATGCACAGGGTGTATTACTGCAGTCAATCAATGACCCGTTGATATTGAATGCCGGTATCAATCTCTCTCCGGGGAATTATTATTTATCGGCCAGTACTACTGATAACCAGTATGCAGACCGCTATGGTATGTTGAGTAAGTATACGATCACGCTGAATTAATTTGCATTCACTATAAACCTTTGCAGGGCTGAGTTTGTACTCAGCCTTTTATTTTTCAATATTACGGCGTCTTTTTGAGATTGCTTCGGCCTTACTTGCCTGATCTTGAACTGCTGTCAAAAAAACGGTCTCGCAATGACGAGCCAATCGCCAGCCAAGTGAGCTTCGTCATTGCGAGGCGATAATAAAAATAAAAATCCCATCGTAACCATTGAAGCCGAAGCAATCCGAACCAAAAATTTTACTTACTGAAAAATTGCGCGAAGAAAAAGGAGATATATGACCTGATTAAACCTGGTCCACCCTTTTTTTCTCAATGTAAGAGTTGATTTTTTCAAGTAGCTCATTCATCTCGAAGGGTTTTGCAATAAAATCATCAGCGCCGGCCGCCATACAGATCTTTCGTGCGTTGGGGTGGGCAGAGAACATTAATACAGGTATGGAAGCAGTCTTTGCGTCTTCTTTTAGCTTCTTGCAAATATCAGAGCCGTCAGCGCCTGATAAAAGCATATCCATGATAATCAGATCCACGGCGGTAGATCCAAGAATGGCATTCGCCTTTTCTTCCGTTTCTGCATCCATAGCCTCATAACCATGATAATCCAGCACCATCTTTATCATCGTGCAGATATCAGGATCATCATCCAGTACTAAGATCTTTGATTCAATTTTCATAAATCCTTTGAATTAACAGGCAAAATAAAAGTAAATACAGAACCTTTTCCTTTTTCACTTTCCACCATGATCCTTCCCTCATGTTTTTGCACGAATTCTTTAGCAATAAAGAGACCAATTCCGAATCCGGGATAGGTTTGTTCTTCTTTCCCTTTCGCCCGGTAGAACCGCTCAAATATTTTTTCCTGTTCTTCCTTATCAATACCTATACCATAATCCTTTACGCTAAATGCAATTTCGCTATTCACGGGTTTATGTATGGTAACATCAATTTTATCGCTCTCAGGTGAATATTTTACAGCATTTGTAAGAAAATTGATCATCACCTGTCCGATCCTGTCTTTATCGCCAAAAACATTGCTGTGGTGATCGTGGTATAGGTTTATTTGATGCCTGGTATTAGTATAAAGAATATCTTCCACTGTTTCAATGGCGAGCTCATTCAGGCTGAATTTTTCTTTTTTCAATTCAAGCGTACCTGTTTCGATCTTTGAAATGTCAAGCAGCTCGGAAATAAGTCTTGTCAATCTTTTGATCTGTTTATCGACACTCAGCAGTGAAGATCGTACCAATAAAGGCGGTAACGGCTTTTGCCGGTCTTTTTCTTTTTCCACAGCATTTAACAATAGCTGTACATACCCTTTTATTGAAGTGATCGGCGTTTTTAATTCATGGCTCGCCATGGCGATGAAATTATTTTTTTGCTCGTCTGACTCATAAAGCTTTTTCAATACTTCCATTTGCCTCATGCTTTCAGTAATGTCATGACTGATGATCATGACTGCATAAACTTCTCCATTCGCATTTGTCAACGGCACATAATTATGCTCATAGTACCGGTCAGAAATGGTCGATTTTACTTTGTCTTTTATGATCACCTTACCGCTAAGAGCTTGCTGGAGATCGTCGTAAGCTTCAGTGCCCTTCACCGGCGGATTGACCTCTGTAACTTTTTTACCAATGATGTCCTCCTTATAATATTCTCTGTATATCCCCTGTGCTTTTTTATTCATGGTAATAAACCTCATGTCTTTGTCAATAACCATGATCAGGTCGAGTGAGGAATTGATCAATTGCTCGATGAACTGGTTTCGTTCTTCGATCTTTTTACTGGTGGTGATCAATTGCTGCTCGGTCATTTTTTGCTTGGACACGTCCTGGCCCGTACCCACCATTCTTAAAACTTGTCCGCTTTTATCAATAATGACTTCGCCTCTTGCGTGCATTATCTTTTCAATCCCGGTCGGAGTAATAATCCTGTGGAAGAAATCATTGAAAGTATGTGTTTGCAAACCATGATCGATATTGGCCTGCATCGCGGCCCTGTCATCCGGATGCACCAATGTCATAAACTTATCGTAATCGATCCCTTCCTTCGGGTCCAGGCCATACATATTGTACATATTATCGCTCCATACAACTTTGTTGGTAACCACATCCCATTCCCAATGACCGATCTGGGCAATAAGTTGTGCTTCCTTAAGCTTTTCAGTAGAAGTGATCAGTTCAGTATTGTCGTGGGCAATCACCAATACCGCATATACATTATCCTTTTCATCTTTTAGGGGCATCAGGAAATTTTCATAGTACCTATTTGTTATTTCTGAATGGAAGGCTTTATTATGTATTGTCTTCCCGTTCATCGCGTTGAGCAGATCCTTATGGCCTTTGGTACCTTCCACCTGCGGAAGAACCTCCAACAATTTTTTTCCGATCACATCTTTCTCCTTACGGCCTATCATTTTAAGCGACGATTCGTTCAGGGTTACTATTCTCAATTCAGTATCATATACGCCCATGGCATCAACGGAAGAATCGAATATCTTTTTTACAAGATCGTTTTGCTTTTTTAGAAGAATGTTTTGTCCCGCAAGCTCTCTTGTCCTATCGTTTACTTTTTCTTCCAATGCTTTTTCGATCTCCTTTCTCTCATGAATATCCAGACTTGTACCTATAAAGCCAATAAATTTATCATTTGCATAGCGCGGCGCTCCTTTGTCAAGAAACCAGTGATATTCACCTGTTCTTCCATTCTTCAATCGCATCTCCAATGTATAAGACGAATGCATGTCCGCCGCATCCTTCATTATTTCCAATACCCTGTCAATATCATCCGGATGAATGAATTGTTTCCACGACAGTTCTGACATGTTGAATAAATCATCAAGGAAAAAATAATTCAGGCCTTCTTTATTGAGATAAGTTGTTTGTAAATTTTCATCTGTTTCCCAAACAAATAATGGGGCTTCATTCGCCATTGTTCTGAAACGGTTCTCACTTTCTTTTATCGCTTGCTCATGTTTCTTACGTTCCGTGATATTTTCAGTAAAAATTACTATCCCGCCAATTTCTCCTGATGCATTGTACCAGGGATGCACCTCCCATCGTAACCATACCGGACTGCCATCGTCTTTTATATAAAAGTCCTCATCGGATTTTTCAACGGCACCCCGCAGGCAACGACTATGAACGTCTTTCCAACGCTGGAGTATATTGGGGAATAACTCATAATGTTTTTGCCCGATGATGTTGCCGGTGAGATCATATTCCTTCATCCATTGTTTGCTAACAGAAACATACCGCATTTCTTTATCGAACATTGCCATCGCGGCCGGAGCATACTCAATGAACAGCCTGTTTTTCTCTTCATTTTCCTTCAATGCCGCTTCTGCTATCTTGATTTTGGAAATGTCGAGACAGCTAAACAATACCCGGTCGAATTTTTCTGTGGACGGGGGAAGTTTCATGGTAAACAGGATCCAAACGGGATTTCCTTTCACCGTATTCAGCCCTGCTTCTGCTTCAAAAAATCTTTTTTCTTCGGCAATGGCTATGAGTTCCTGGGCAAAAACATTTATTGATTCAGATGTAAAGATCCTCGGGAGTGATCCCAGCAACTCCATCTTGTCTTTGGCTTCAAACATCTCGATGGTGGTTTGATTCACATCGGTAACCCTGATAAGACCCATCGCCTCTTGCACAAATTCCGGATGCTCTTTAAAATATTGCCTGAAATCTTTAACACCGCGTTGTTTTAATGAATCGATCGCAGCTTTTACATCGGTAAAATCTTCTTCCCACAATGAAACTTCTGCCGTTTCAAAAATGTTGCGATATCTTATTTCACTCTCTTCAATTTTCTTGTGGGTAACCACCTGGTCGGTTATGTCGACATTAATCCCGGTTATGTATTGAGGATTATTGTTTTCATCCATGTATGTTTTGGATCGCGATTGTATCCAGCGGATCTCCCCATCTTTTCGCCTGATACGGAACTCGTATTGATTTTCTGATCGTTGAAATTCAAGACCGGATGCTTTCCTGATTTTTTCCTGGTCTTCTTCGATCACATGTTTAAAAAAATCGTATGCCTCTCCTTTGAAATCTTCTTTATCGACCCCAAACATTTCGAGTTGTTCTTTACTCCACGTCATTTGTTTTTTCTTTACATCCCAGTGCCATACTCCGATCTGACCAGCCTCAATACTTAGCTCAAG
>Ga0075419_10001988_pt1 | contig 13265 bp, 10 predicted proteins | sample SoiMetdeltSBSDD3_FD_76900 | JGI IMG/M metagenome (GOLD analysis project Ga0075419, IMG submission 76900) | Bulk soil microbial communities from a Populus tree surrounding site in Tennessee, USA - Soil MetaG P. deltoides SBSDD3 | ecosystem: Environmental > Terrestrial > Soil > Tree plantation... | reverse complement strand
GATGGCGGCTGGCGATCGGCTCGTCGTTGCCGCCGCGTAACCGGTACTGCCAGCGCCCGGTTAGGAGGGCAAAGCGGGTCGGGGAGCAGACCGGGGAGTTCGAATAGCCGTGCGTGAAGCGCAGGCCGTCCGCGGCCATGCGATCGAGCTCGGGCGAGCAACCGCTCCTTCCGCCGTAGCAGCCGAGATCGGCGTAGCCGAGATCGTCGGCCAGGATGAAAACGAAGTTGGGTCGCACCACCCTACTGGTCGACGCTGAACCCGGACGCCTTGACGATCGGCGCCCAGCGCGCGCGGTCCTCGGCCATGCGCCGCGCAAGCTCTTCCGCGCTGCTGCCGACCGGCTCGAATCCGATCTTCAGCAGCCGCTCGGTCACGTCCGGCGCGCGAATGGCTGCGCCGAGTGCTCTCGAGAGCCGCTCGAGCGTCGCCTTCGGCGTTCTTGCCGGAGCGTGGAACGCGAACCACCCGTCGCCCTGAATCTGCGGGTAGCCGAGCTCGGTGAACGTCGGCACCTCGGGCGCGATCGGTGACCGCTTGGCGCCGGAGCTCGCGAGGATGCGCACCTTTCCCGCGCGATGCTGCGGAATCGCTTCCGACAGCACGTCGACGCCGGCCGGGATCTGGCCGCCAACGAGATCGTTGAGCAGCGGCGCGCCGCCCTTGTATGCAACGTGCACGAGCTCCGTGCCGATCGCGCGACCGAGCAGAAGGCCGAAGAAATGCGGCAGGCTGCCCGCCGCGGGCACGCCGAAGCTGGTACGCCGCGCATCGCCCTTCACCCAGGCGATGTATTCGGCGAGCGTAGTCGCGGGCGTTCCAGGGCCGGCAGTGAACGCAAGCTGGAAATTCACGGCGAGCGACACCGGCGCAAAATCCTTCTCCGGTTCGTAGGCGAGCTTCTTGTGCGTGAGCGGGGCGATCACCGTGACCGCCACCGGCGACGCCATCAGCGTCTTGCCGTCGGGCGCCGCATTCTTGAGCGATTCGGCCGCGATCTGGCCGCCGGCGCCCGGCCGGTTCTCGACGATCACCTGCGCGCCGAGCGCATCGCGCGCCTTGTCGGCCGCCAGACGAGCGATCAGGTCGGCGCCGCCGCCGGGCGGAAAGCCGACGAGGATGCGAATCGCATCCTGCGCGCGAACGGGAGTCGCGGCGGTGAGCGCGACCAGCACCACGCCGCACAGCAGCGGCCTGTGGATCGGCAGGACTATTTCCCCTTCGCTTCGAACTCGGCGACGGCCTTCTTCAGCAGCGAGTATTCGTCGCACCCGAAGAAGCAGATCCGGTCGAGCGCCGCCAGATGCTCCTTTGCCTTGGCGACGTTGCCGACCATCAGGTACGCCTCGCCGACATATTCGTGCGCGCCCTTGTGCTTCGGATCGATGCGCAAAGCCTCGTTGTAGTGCTTGAAGACGACATCGAGGTTCGGCTTCTCGCCCTTGCGGATCGCATACGCGTACAGGTTGTGATAGTCCGCGTTGCGCGGATCCTTGGCGAGCGCATCGCGCAGGATCGTTTCCGAGCGCTTCCAGTCCTTCTGCGCGTTGGCGGCCATGACTTTCTCGAGCACCGGATCGGCGGGCGCAGCGCCCGCGGGAGCGGCGTCATCGCCGGGCGCCGCGTGGACCGGCACGGCGGCGAAAAAAGCTATGATCAAGGCATGCCAGGCTGCGGGTTTCATCGGTGGTTCCCTCTGATCGTGCTCGCCGCTACTTTAACAGTTGGCGCTGCGGATGCATTCCCTGCGCCGGCGACGCGCGAGGAAGCGCTCGCCGCGCTGGATGATCCCCAGACCGAGCGGCGCGCCGAGGGTGTGGTCTGGGTCGCGAATCACGGCGGCATGCACGACCAGCCTCTGCTGCTCAAGGGCCTGCGAGACGAAAGCCCGTTCGTGCGTGAATTCGCCGAGCGGGGCCTGTGGCTGCTGTGGGCCCGCTCGGGAGACGCCGAGATCGACCGCCTGATGGTCGCAGGCGTAGAGCAGATGCAGGCCGGCCGGCATCCCGAGGCGGTCGCGACGTTTACCGAAGTGATCCGCCGCAAGCCGGACTTCACCGAGGGCTGGAACAAGCGCGCGACCGTGCACTACCTCGCCGGGGACTATCCCAGATCGCTCGCCGACTGCGCCGAGGTGGTGAAGCGCAATCCGTCCCACTTCGGCGCGCTGTCGGGGTACGGGCAGGTCTATTTCCGGCTGGAGGACTACGAAAAGGCGCTGCAATGGTGGCGCCGCGCGCTCGAAGTGAATCCGAACATGACCAGCGTCGAGATCAACATCAAGCAAACCGAGGAGCTGGTGAAGAAGAGGCGCGGCCGCGCCATCTGAGCCCGATGGGACGCCTTTCCCAGTGGGCGCACGCCCTGAAGCGCGAATCGCTCGCGCTGTACTACGCGGCGCGCGACGCGCGCACACCCTGGTATGCGAAGGTGCTCGCCGGCGCGATCGTCGCGTACGCGCTCTCGCCGATCGATCTGATCCCCGACTTCATTCCGGTGCTCGGCTACCTCGACGAGCTGCTGCTGCTGCCCGCGGCGATCTGGCTGGCGCTGCGGATGGTGCCCGAGCCGGTGCTCGCCGACGCCCGGCGGCGTGCCGACGCGACGCTCGAGAGGCCGACGAGCCGCATCGCCGCCTTCGTGATCGTGCTCGTGTGGGTGGCCTGCGCGGTCGCGCTCGGCGCCTGGATCGCAGAGCACTACGGCTAAAAATAGGGACGGACCCCATTTTTCAACCTAGTGAAAAAATGGGGTCCGTCCCTATTTTTGCTCCGCAGCCTGCGGATCCATCGGTTCGCCGGGGCGGAAGCCCTGCATGTAGTCGCAGCCCGCATCGCGCAGCAGTTTCTCCTGCGCCTCGGTTTCCACGCCCTCGGCCACCACCTTCAGCCCGAGCGCGTGCGCGAGGTCGACGACCGCCACCACGATCTCGCCGCTGTCCGTATCCACCGGGATCGATCCGATCAGTGACTTGTCGATCTTCAGCTTGTTGACCGGATAGCGCTTCAGGTTGACGAGGCTCGTATAGCTGGTGCCGAAATCGTCGATGACGAGCGTGACCCCGAGCTCTTTCAGCTTGCGCAGCGTCTGCAGCGCGGGCTCGCTGTGCTGCATCACCGTCGCCTCGGACACTTCGAGCTCGAGCCGGCCCGGCGGCAGGCCGGAGTCCTGCAGCGCCCGGGCCACGATGTCCACGAGCTTGGGATCGGCGAACTGGCGCGCCGAGAGATTCACGCCGACCGTCAAGCCGCTGGCCGCTGGATTCAACGCCCCCCAGCGGCAGACCGCGCCGAGCACCCAGTCGCCGATGCGCAGGATCAGGCCGGTGTCTTCCGCGAGCTGGATGAAATCGCCGGGCGAGATCAGGCCGCGCGAGCGATGCTGCCAGCGCAGCAGCCCCTCGTATCCGACGATGCGCGCGGTCGCGATCTCGACGACCGGCTGGTAGAACATCCGCAGCTCCTGGTTCTGCAGCGAGTTGCGCAGGTCGTTCTCGAGCTGCACGCGGCGCGTCGCGGCGAGATTCATCTGCTCGGTGAAGAACTGGTAGTTGGCGCGCCCGGTTTCCTTGGCGTGGTACATCGCCGCGTCGGCGTTGCGGATCAGCGTTTCGGCGTCGCGTCCGTCGTCCGGGAAGATGCTGATGCCGATCGACGGAGAGACCTGCAGGTCGCGCTCGTCCACCGTCACCGGCTGCGACACCGTTTCGATGATCTTCTGCGAGACGTGCGCCAGATCGGAAAGGCGCGTGAACTGCGGCAGCACGACGACGAACTCGTCGCCGCCGATGCGGCAGATCGTGTCGCCGGTGCGCAGCTGCTTGGCGAGGCGCTGCGACACTTCCTTCAGCACGGCGTCGCCCGCGGCGTGCCCCGCGGTATCGTTGACCGCCTTGAAGCGGTCGAGGTCGATGAACATCACCGCGGTCTGCTTGCGGTTGCGCTCGCTGAGCGCAAGCGCCTGCGTCAGCCGGTCTTCGAGCAGCCGCCGGTTCGGCAGGTTGGTGAGGACGTCGTGGTCGGCGAGATACTGCGCGCGCAGCTCGGCGAGCTTGCGCTCGCCGATCTCCGCTTCCAGCACGTGGTTCATGCTCTGCAGCGCAGTCGTGCGCTCGACCACCGCGCGCTCGAGCTGGGCGCGCGCCGCCTCGAGCGACTCGCGCGCGGCGCGCTGCTCGCCGATGTCTTCGCAGATCCAGATCGCGCCCTGCTCGACCATGTGCGGATCGACCGCCCGGCCGGTGATCTTGCACCACAGCTCCGTGCCGTCCTTCCTGCGCGCGCGCCGCTCGCTGACGACGGTCTCGCCGCTTGCCAGCCGGGGCAGCGTCTCGGCGGCAAACTGCTCGAGCTCTTCCGTGGTCACGGCAAGAATCGCCGTGCTCTGGCCGAGCAGCTCCCCAGGCGCGTACCCGAACAGCTCCTCGAAGCGCTGATTGCAGCGCGCGAACCTGCGTTCCTTGACGAACGCGATGCCGATCGACGTGGCGTTGAGAATCGCCTCCTGCTCGCGCAGCGCGCGCTCGAGCTGGTCGCGCTGGCGCTGCCGGTCGGTGATGTCCTGCGCGATCCACACCGTGCCCTGCTGCAGGTTGTGCTCGTTGATCGCCTTGGCGATCAGGTGGCACGGAAAAAGGCTGCCGTCCTTGCGCCGCAGCTCCCACTCGAGCTCGAGGCGGCGTCCCGCGGCGAGCACCGGTACCGCGATCCGCCCGAGCTCGTCGAAGCTCTCGCGCGACGGGTAGATGACTTCGCCTTCCTCCCCGATCAGCTCATCCGGATCCCAGCCGAACATTTCCGCGAACTTCGGGTTGCAGAGGAAAAACTTGCGGTCGCGCGTGAACGCGATCCCGACCGACGCGTTGACAAGGACCGCTTCGTACTCGAGCTGCGTGAAGCGTGTGCGCCCGGCATAGCCGGCCTCCGCCGCGGCCTTCACCTTTTCGCCGTCGTTCACTTGCGCGAAAGCCGCTCGAAGTCGGACGCCAGCTCGTGCATGCGCGCGCCGGCCGCCTGACGCTGGCTCGCGGTCAGCGTCCTGTTCAGATCGAGCAGCATGGCGAAATACTCCATCCGTTGCGCGCGTACCGCCGCCGCGTGCGCCGGTTCACGGCCGCGGTCCCAATGGACCGCCCAGTCGGCAAAGCGCGTCTTCGCCTCGCGCGCGCGCACGATGGCGAGAAACTCCGTCTGCAGGCGCTTGCGCTCCCGGTCGCGCATGCCCTCCGGGAAAGGTGCTCGATCGGCGTATCGCCTGACCCTCTCGATTTGTGCTTCGCTCAGATCCCCGAACCATTCTTCCAGCCGCTCAACGTTTCGCTTGACGCGCCGGCGACGGCGCTCTTCCACGCTCCCCGCGAGGAAATCCCGGGCGTATTTCCGGTTGTCTTCGGCGAACTTTCGCTCCAGATACGCGATCTGCTCCGGGGTCAGGCGATCGAGCAGATCGGCAATCTCCCCCGCGCCGGCGCGTACCGCCTGCAGCACCTGCGTCTGGATCGAATCGTAACCCCAAACGAGGTCGTCCTGCGAGACTCCGCGTGCGAACCGGGTCGCCGCCTCGTTCACTAGCCGCACGTACTGCGGCAGGGCGTTTGCCCGGTGCCAGGCAAGAAATACCGCGATGTGCCGGTCGAGCTCGTCGCTCTGGACACCCTCCACGTCCAGGTACTTGCCCACTTGCCAGCGCAGATACAGATCGGCGTTGTTGTAGGCGAAACGCACCGTGCTGCAGCCGGAGCACACGACCAGGACGCAGACAAGGAAAAAGCGCGCCATCGCTACCAGAAGGTCTCTACGGTGATCTGCCCGGGGGCGCGCCGCCGATGCTTGCGCAATCCCCGCTCGACGAGCGCGGCGGTCACGTCCTTCACCATGTCCGGGTTGCCGCACAGCATGAACTGCGAGCGCTCGGCCGCAAAGGTCTCCGCCGCGGCCTCGAGCCGGCCGTCGCGGATCGCCGCTGGAATCCGTCCGGCGAGCGAACCCGGATGCGCTTCACGGCTGACGAACGTGACATAGCGAAACCGATCGTCGCGCTGACGCCTGGCGGCGTCGATCACGTCGCGATAGACGAGCTCGTTCGCGTGGCGCGCGGCATGGACGAGGATCACGCGGCGGTAGGTCTGCCACGGCGCCTCGGTGCGCAGGATGGAGAGAAACGGCGCGATGCCGGTTCCCGTGGCGACGAGCCACAGCGTTTCGACGGGCGGCACCTCGGCGAGGACCAGGAAACCCGATGGGTTGTCCGCGTAGTACAGCACGTCTCCCGGCCGCAGCAGCGCGAGGCTCGGCGAGAGCGGCCCATCGGGTACGATCACGCCGTAAAACTCGAGCAGCGGATCGTCCGGCGGATTGACGAACGAGAAGGGACGCGCGATCCGCTCGCCGCCGACATCGAGCGCGATCCGCACGAACTGTCCCGCCCGGAAATCGAGCGCCGGGCCGGTTACGCGCAGCGAATAGAGCGCGGACGTCCAGTGCCGGTTCTCGACGACCCTGCCCTCGAGCCACTTCGCCATCGCTACTGAGCCGCGGGACTCGGCGTAACTCCATTCACCCCTTCGAGGTCCGACAGCACCTCCGGGGAAAGCGTGGCGTCGAACCACTGCGCCAGCTCGTCGAGCTGGGCGGTCGTGGTTGCGCCGATGATCGTCGAAGCGGTGAAGAACCGGCTGCGCGCGAATGCGAGCGCGATGCCGGCGAGCGGCAGGCGATGCTTCTCGGCGATCTTGTGGTATTCCTCCGCAGCCGCGAGCACGCGCGCCCGCTTGTAGCGCTCGCCGAAGTCGGGGAACTTCTTGAGGCGCGCATCCGCGGGCCAGTCGGTGCCGCGGTACTTCGCGCTCAGCAGGCCCATCGCGAGCGGCGAATAGGCGAGCAGCGGCACGTCGAGACGCCGGCTCGCTTCCGCGAGGTCGCCGTCGAACATCCGGTTGACGAGGCTGTAGCCGTTCTGCACCGAGGCCGGCGGCGGCAGGCCGTTCTCGCGCGCCACGCGCACGAATTCGCAAAGCCCCCACGCCGTTTCGTTGGATAGACCATACGCGCGGATCTTTCCGGCGCGGATCGCCGCGCTCATCGCCTCGATCTGCTCCAGGATCGGCACCGCGTCGCGCTCCTTCGACGGGTCGTACTGCCAGGCGCCGAACGCCGGCACGTAGCGCTCCGGCCAATGGATCTGGTAGAGGTCGATCCAGTCGGTCTGCAGGCGCTTCAGGCTGTCGTCGATCGCCCACGGCACCGTTTTCTTGGTGACGTGGTTATCGCCGCCGCGGATCCACTCGCGCCGGCCGGGCCCGGCGATCTTGCTCGCGATGACGAGCTTGTCTCTGCGGCCGCGGTTCTTGCCGAGCCATGTGCCGAGGATGTGCTCGGTAGCGCCCTGCGTCTCCTTGCGCGGCGGCACCGGGTACATCTCCGCGGTATCTATGAAATTGATCCCCTGCTCGAGCGCCCACGCGATCTGCGAATGCGCTTCGCTTTCGCTGTTCTGCTCGCCCCAGGTCATCGTGCCGAGGCAGATGTCCGAGACTTCGATCCCGCTCGCGCCGAGACGATTGCGTTTCATGGGCGGGGATTTGAACACGATTTAACGGGTAAAGTCTCGACATGAGCGCGCGTTCCGAGTTCCCCGATGGCGGTTTTTCCTTCCTGGAAGGAGTGTTTCCGTACTCGCAGGGCGTTGCCGCGCTGCCTGGCTTCGCGATCGAGCGCGCGCGCTTCGCCGAGCCGCCATCCATGGCGGATGGATTCCGCTTCATCGCCGCTTATCTGGAGCGCCTCGGCCGGCCGAGAACCGCGTTTTGCGCGTGCGAGCTGCGCTCGCCGAAACCCTTCACCTTCGAGGGATTTGCCGATTTCAACCGTGGCTACGTCGCGGTGCTCGAGCAATGGGGGCTTTTCCGCGACGGCGTCAACCCGGTTGCGCGCTCGAACGTGGCGCCGGTGATCGACCCGCCGCAAGCGCCGTGTTTTCACGCATTCAGCTACACGGTCGCGCGCGCCGACGCGAGTTCGACGTTCGTCGTCGCCGGCAGCGGCGAGTGCCCGGAGGGAGGAAAATTTCCGGACGACATCGTCGCGCGCGGCGATCCCTCGGAGGCAGGCATGCGGGCGAAGGCCGCGCTGGTGCTCGACACGATGGAGCGCCGCATGCGCGGCCTCGGCGGTTTCACATGGAAGAACGCCAGCGCGGTGCAGGTCTACAGCGCCTATGCGCTCCCGGTCGAGGACATCGTGCGCCGCGCCGGATCGGGGTTGCAGTGGAACTACTGCAGGCCGCCGATCGAAGGACTGGATTTCGAGATGGACGTGCGCGGCCTGTCGACCGAGCTGGTGCTGCGCACCTGATTCAGGATTCCGGCAGCAGCTTGCGGATCAGGCCGAGCAGGTCGAACGGGCTGTAGGGTTTCGCGAGGTACGCGGTCGCCCCGGCCTCTTTCGCTTTCTGGTCGTCGCCGCTCAGAGCGAACGACGTGATGGCGATGATCGGCGTCTGCGCCGTCGCAGCTTCCGCGCGCAGCTTGCGCGTCGCGTCGAGCCCCGAAATTTTCGGCAGCTGGATGTCCATCAGGATCAGGTCGGGGCGGATTTCCAGCGCCTTCGCGACCCCCGCCTCGCCGTCGTGCGCTTCGACGAGCGTGTACTTCGTGCGCTTCAGCAGGTCGCGCACGATCTTGCGGTTCATCTCGTTGTCCTCGACGTACAGGATCGTCTTTTCGCTCATGCCGTCTTCCCCTCCCCTGCGCGCAGCGGGACTTCGAAGATGAACCTCGAGCCGCTGCCGACCTCGCTCTCGACCCAGATCCGGCCGCCGTGCATCTCGATGAACTTCTTGCTGATCGAAAGCCCGAGGCCCGTGCCGCCGTATTCGCTCGCGATGGTGGCGTCGGTCTGCTTGAACTCGGTGAACAGACTGGCGATCTTTTCCGGCGGGATGCCGATCCCGGTGTCCGCGACGCGATACGTGAGGCGCCCGTTGTCCTGTTCGACCGAAATCTCGACTTTGCCGGTCTTCGTGAACTTGAGCGAATTGCCGGCGAGATTCATCAAGCACTGCGTGATCCGGCCCGAGTCGCCATACGCAAGCGGAATATCGGCCGGCACGGTCACGACGAATTCCAGGCCTTTCTCCGCCGCGAGGGGCCGCAGCGTCGAGCGCACGCTCTCGACGGTGTCCTGCACCGAGTAGTCCGCGAGCGCGAGCTCCATGCGCCCGGCCTCGATCTTGGCGAGGTCGAGCACATTGTTGATCAGACGCAGCAGGTGCTTGCCGCTCGATTGGATATCGGTGAGCGGCTCCTTCATGTCGGCCGGCACCTCTCCGTACACATCGCCGAGGATCATCTCGTTGAAGCCTAGGATCGCGTTCAACGGCGTGCGCAGCTCGTGGCTCATGCTGGCGAGGAAATGCGACTTGTGCTTGCTCGCCTCCTCGAGCTGCTTGCCTTTTTCCGCGATCTCGCGGAACAGGCGCGCGTTCTGGATGGCCATTGCGGATTGGGTCGCGAACGTTTTCAGCAGCTCGACGATTTCCGGCGCGAACGCACCCGGCGTCTTGCGGCTCACCGACAGCGCGCCGATGATGTGATCGTCGCGCAGCAGCGGCACCGTAAGCACGGCTCGGTACCCGGCCTTGATGAGGAGCTCCTTGCGGCTGCTCTGATAGTGAGGGTCCATGATGTCCGGGACCTGCGTCGGCTCGAGCGTGATCGCGGTCATGCCGACCGTCCCGTCGCCCTTGCGGATCGGCGCCCTGCGGACTGCTTCCACCAATTCGTGCGCGAGGTTGTCCGCTGCCTGCAGGCGGAACTCCTCGCTAGCTTCGTCATATTCGTAGATCGACGCGCCATCGAGCCCGGTGAGCTGCACCGCGCGGGTCGCGATCGTCTTCAGCACCATCTCCAAGTCGAGCGTCGAGCTGACTGCTTGTCCGACTTCGCCGAGCGCCGTCAGCTGCCCGACCGATTTCGACAGCGCCTCGGTGCGCGCTTCGAGTTCCTTGAACAGCCGCACGTTCTCGATCGCGATCACCGCCTGGTCGGCGAAGGTACGCAGCAGCTCGAGCTGCTTGTCGCTCAGCGCCCCAGGCTTCAGGCGCAGCACGCTGATGGCGCCGATCGCCTCGCCGGACTTCATCATCGGCATGATCGTGATGGCGCGATAGCCTGAGGCAAGGAAGTTCGTGATACCCGGCGCGAGTCGACCTTCCTGCTGTGCCTCGGCGTCCGGGATGTCGACCATCCGGCGATCGAGGATCGCGAGGCCGTGCATGTACTCGCGCTTGAGCGGAAAGGGGAAGCGCGCCTTCCAGGCTGCGCTCATCGCGGGATCCGTGGTGCCGACCGCCGCCGCCCGCACCACGCCGCCTTCGGGGAGCGCGACTCCTATCGCGGCATCGGGGAAGAGCTTGAGGCCGCTCTGAACGATCGTGTCGAAGACGGGCTGCGCGTCGGAGGGCGAGCTGGCGATGACCTTGAGGATCTCGCCCGTCGCCGTCTGCCGCTCGAGACTCTCCTTCGTCTCGTTGAACAGCCGCACGTTCTCGATCGCGATTACCGCCTGGTCGGCGAAGGTCTGCAGCAGGTTCGTCTGGTGGTCGCTGAATCTGCCGGGAACGGAGCGATTGACCGATATGACGCCGATCGCTTCGCCTTCGCGCAACATCGGCACGCTCACCGCGCTGCGCATGCCCCGCGCGCGAGCACCGGCCCGGAACTCTTCGGAGTAGCCGGGCTCAGTCTCGATGTCCTCGACCCAAGCGGGAGCCTTGCTCAGAAGGGCCTTGCCCATGTGTCCTTTGCCGGTGATCTTCGCCGGCCATAGCCTGCTTATCTCTGAGTCGCCGGCCTCTCCGGTGGACGTGAACGCGGCAAGTTCGAGAACATCGCCAGCGCGCCGCGCAACGTTCGCGGCGTGTCCGCCCAGCAACCGTCGCGCGCTGGCCGCTATCGCATCGAACACAGGCTGCACGTCCGACGGCGAGCTCGCGATGACCTTGAGGATCTCCGCCGTAGCCGTCTGACGCTCGAGACTCTCTTTCGTCTCGTTGAACAGGCGTACGTTCTCGATCGCGATGACCGCCTGGTCGGCGAACGACTCGAGCAGCGAGCTTTCCTTGGCCTCGAAACCGCCAAGTCGACGCCGGAAGGCCTCGATGGCGCCGATGCAGCGGCCTTCGCGCATCAGCGGCACGGTGATCTGTGAGTAGCTGTGGCCCCAGCGCCGCGCCTCAACCAGCGTCGCCGGCGGCGTGTCGGGTCCGTCCAGCGTATCGGCCAGAATGACCACGCGCCCCTGGTTCAGTGCCCGCTCCAGCGTGCTGCCGGCGAGCGGGCGCGGGAAATGCGCCGCCTCGCGCGCCATCAGTTCGGCCTTGCGCTCTTCCTGCTTGCCCGGCGCCGCGCCGCGCACCTGGCCGAAGCGGTGATCGACCAGGCTCACCCGATCCGCACCCTCGATCAGCTGCACCTGCACGTAATCGATGCTGGGGATCAGCCGGTTGCAGCAATCCAGGATCGCGGTGAAGACCGGTGCCGTGTCCGACACCGACTCGCTGATCGAACGCAGGACCTGGGACGCCGCCTCCTGACGCGCCAGCGCCTCCTGGGTCTCGTTGAAGAGGCGCACGTTCTCGATCGCGATGACCGCCTGGTCGGCGAAGGTCTGCATGAGCGCGATTTCCTTGCCTGTGTATGCGCGCGCGATCGATCGCGTCACTGTCAGCACGCCGATGCATCCATCCTCGCGCAGCAGCGGCAGCATCAGCGACGAGCGGACGCCGAGGCTTTCGTAGACGCCGCGCTCGTGTGGCGGAAGCTCGATCGCCGACCAGTCGGGGATGTGCAGCATCGCCTTGTCGACGAACACCCGGGAGGGGAAATTGCCCGACGGGTCGATCGGGATCGGCCGCGGGTTGGCCGGCATCGTGAACGCCGGGTCGGACGAGCTCATCGCGACCAGCCGGAAGGCGTCGCCCTCCCGCCGCAGGAACGCGGCGCCGGTGCACGCGAGCACCCGCAAAGCCGAGTCGACGATCGCCTGGAACACCGGTTGGACGCTCGTGGGCGAGTTGCTGATGACCCTGAGGATCTCCGCCGTCGCCGTCTGGCGCTCGAGCGCTTCTTTCGTCTCGTTGAACAACCGCACGTTCTCGATCGCGATGACGGCCTGATCTGCGAAGGTCTTGAGGAGCTGCACGTCCTTGTCGCCGAATGCACCCAATTCGCGCCGCATCACCGAAATGATGCCTATGGCCTGTCCGCCGCGCATCAGCGGGGCGAAGATCCCGGACCGGTAGCCGTGCTTTAGTCCCAATTGCCGGATTCGCGGAAACTCCCTGGCTGCCTCCTCCAAATTGGTAAGGTGGATGATGCGCCCCTCGACCATGCAGACCCCCGCTGCACTCGTGCGGTCGATTGGAAGCGACCCCAGAGTCGGATAGTCCACGTGCGCCTTGACGTGCAGCTGACCGTCTGCGGCGAGGCGGAGCATGACACCGCTGTTCTTGAAGAGATCGTGACAGTTCTTGACGATCGCCTCGAACACCGGTTGCGTGTCCGTCATCGATCCACCGAGCACGTGAAGTATCGCCGCCGTCGCCGTCTGCCGCTCGAGCGCTTCTTTCGTCTCGTTGAAGAGGCGCACATTCTCGATCGCGATCACCGCCTGGTCGGCGAAGGTCTTGAGCAAGCCGACTTGATGGTCGCTGAACGTTCCCGGCGCGATGCGGGTAACGTTGATCACGCCGATTGCTTCGGTGCCGCGCATCATCGGTGTCGCCAGCGACGACCTCCAACCGCGCGCACGAGCCAGCGCCTTGATATCCGGCGGCACGTCGGGACTCGTCTCGGTATCCTCGATCCAACGCGGCGCCTGATTTCTCATCGCGGTGACGAAGTTCGACGGATCCGAGAGGGGTCGAGGAAACGTACTTCTGATCGCCTCGTCGCCATCTTCGCTGGTCGTTGTGAACGCGGCGAGGTGGAGCATTTCGCCGTCGAGGCGCGCCACCGCCGCCGAGAGTCCCCCGATGAGCCGCATCGCACTGGCGGCGATCGCGTCGAACACCGGCTGCACGTCGGAGGGCGAACTGGCGATAACCTTCAGAATTTCGGCGGTCGCCGTCTGCCGCTCGAGCGCTTCCTTCGTCTCGTTGAACAGCCGCGCGTTCTCGATCGCGATCACCGCTTGGTCGGCGAACGTCTGCGCCAGTGCGATGTCCTTGGCGCCGAAGTCACCCGTTTCCGTCCGGACGATGCCGAG
>Ga0075419_10001985_pt1 | contig 13276 bp, 12 predicted proteins | sample SoiMetdeltSBSDD3_FD_76900 | JGI IMG/M metagenome (GOLD analysis project Ga0075419, IMG submission 76900) | Bulk soil microbial communities from a Populus tree surrounding site in Tennessee, USA - Soil MetaG P. deltoides SBSDD3 | ecosystem: Environmental > Terrestrial > Soil > Tree plantation... | reverse complement strand
TAATTGTTGTGAGTAATTTTTAAATCGGTTTTATTTCTTTGTAAATGTATTGCTCTTATAGCATTTGCAACATTGTTATCTATGTCGTCTACTATTATAAGAATTCTTGATGTTTCCTCTTGTGCATCCAAATTGAGTATATTTATATCATAATCGCCTAAAGTTCTACTTGCAGTAGAAACAATTTTTGGCATTTTCCACATCATATCTCCTATTAGCGTAACTACACCTTTCCCATAAGCAAATTCAACTTTTGGATAAAAAGCCTTAAAATGACGTTGATGACGTTTGACATAGTCTGCATCAAGAAATAGCAATCTTGTAATTTCTATATCATCAACTTTAAACGGGGATAATTTCAAGAAATTATAGTATTGTTTGTCCTTTTCAAGTGATGCAATTAAATAAGAAGCTGCAATACTTTCCATTCTGACTATAGCACAATTTCTTTTTCCTGTTACAATCTTGATTAATGAACCATCATCATCATCATCATCATCATCATCATCATATTTCTCATTATTTTCTACAATATCTAAAACGTCGTATTTTCTATTAATCAAAGATTTCTCAATTATAGTAATATCAGAAGGGTTCATTAGTGATGTAATTACTATAGGAATATCAAAATTATTGTCATCAATTTCCTTAATTGCAATAGGATCTAAAATCTTCATACCAAACATACCAGCTAATCTTGCCTCATTATATGATAAATATCGTATAGATTCCAATTCTTCTTTTACTATTTTTGGATCTGCGCTTAATACAATGTTATCTTTTTCGAAATCTATTTGTACTTTAAATTCATCATGTAGAATTATTGCAATATCTGCTGCAGTTCTATCAGACCCTCCCCTTTCATAGGTTGTTTCAAGTCCATCAACTGTTTTTCCAATGAATCCTCCGATAGATATTACTTCATTTTCTTCTAGTAATTTAAGAAAATGTTCTTTATGTTCTTTAGATTCCTCTAACATGAAATTAGCTGCTTCAAAATTATCATCAGTAATAATCGGCCATCTCTCAATATCAACATGGTCACATTTTAACCCATTACTTCTCATTATGTAATCCATAAGATATGACATGGTAATTTCTCCTCCATATGCAAGTATTCTTGATCTGGTAACATCGATAAACCTTTTATTTTCAGCAACATGATTTAACGAAGATGTAACATAATTATAAAACTTATTAAGATGAAATTCAAATTCTTCAAAATATTGTGGAGATAAATATTTTTTGGCTATATTTAAATATGTTTTATACAAAATATTTGTATCTACTGTTTGACCAGAAGCATATTTTCTACCAATATGTATGGCAATATCTGTCATAGATTTGACTTTTCCTTCATGTTCCATTAATGGTGCAGAAAAAACAGCTACAATTTTTTTCTCTTCTTTTCTCATAGCCTTTATTCTTTCTATCACAGTAGGAATTTGATCACCATTCTGGCCAATAGTACTTCCTCCAAATTTTGCAACAATAACTTCAGTCATATGTTATACCTATCCTATTGTAATTTTTGTTATATTATTAATGTATAACATCTAAATAAAACTTGATATGATCTCAGCTGCTTTTTTTGCTCCATTGCTCACTTTATTTTTTCTCATATCAGAAGTTGAGCTAAGTTTTTCTTCAATTAATTTATCAAGTCTTAATATATCTTTATATTCAAAACCCAGTCTTTTGGCACATTCTTCTTGCTCATAATGATTTTTAAGAGGTATAAATATTCCAGGAATGTTATAAACTATGGACTCGTCCATTGTAGATCTACCCGCTAATGATATTATCAAGTCAGAAGCATAAATATATTCATTCAAATTAGGTACATATCCTAATAAATGAAAGTCTTCAGATGGGTTTATTTTTAGAGTGGGCCCAGTTACAACAATAAGATCTATATCTAATTTTGTCTTTAGTCTTCTAAAAGAATCAATAACTTTCTCTATTAGATATTTTCCAGCGTCAGTTCCACCAACACTTACAACAATTGTTTTTTTTGTAAAATTAAATCTTTTACGTAATGTTTCCCTACTTTCAAGAATTTCTCTTACAATTGGTCCAACATATCTAAAATTTTCTGTATCATATCCATAATCAGGTATTATTACGCAATCACATTTCTTTATAATTTGACATAATTTCTTGTTCATTTTTTTTTCTATTATTGATGTTATACCTTTAGTAAAACTAGTGTTAATTATATCTGTAATTAGAATTCGTCTTAGATTTTTTTCCTCCGCTATAGAAATTGATGCAAAGTCTTCGTCACTGACTATTAGTTTTTCAAAATTTGCATCTATAATTTCTGTTGCAATTTTTTTGCATTTTTTATAATATAACAAATACTTTATTAACCATCGAAAGGAATGATTTAGTTTTCCAGACTTGATTTCAAACTTAGGTGGATCATATAAATTAAAGGTTTTATATCCATAACTTTTTAAAAATGTATACGCTGCAGAACCAGTAACAAAATTTATTTTATTATCATTTTTAAAATTTAGATTATGAATTATTGCTACATCCCTTGCTGCATGCCCAAGACCTATAGGACTTATAAAAAAAAACATTTATCTATACAATTGTTTCCTTCTTTTTGTATTTTACTGTTTAAAATAATTTCTCTATTATTTGGCTTTAACTTCTAATTTTGTTTTTTAAATTATAATTGTGTTACTAGATAAAGTTTATAATATTTAAATATTACAATTCAATAAAAGTCGTACTTGATAATGACGTTTGACAATCCAATATTGTGATATAGTAAGATTACATAAATATATTCCAATATTGAGATTTCATTATATTATATTATGGATAATCATTTAAAATATACATTAGATATTGTAGATTTAATCGCATGAAAGAAATATTATTTATAGTTAGACACAAATATTATCTATAGATTTTAAATAATAAAAAATTAAATAAAATTAGAATAGGATATTATACATTATTGCATAGACTGATGTCCTATCGATATTTAATCGCTTCTTTTTATGCAAATTAAATGAAAGATATAGATTTTCTACTATTATATTATTTTTTGAAAAAAATTACTATAATTTGATGGAATTTGAATAGTATTCTTAAAACAGTTCATTTCCATGTTCCGAAAGTGCTATATAATACAATATTATTCAAATCATTCATCAAATTATCATGTCTAATAAAAAGAAAAAGAACAATAAAAATGAAGATCATAAAAAGAAAAAGAGCTATTTTGATATAACAAGAAAAAAAAGGAGTAAAAACTTAAAAACAATTATTCTTCCAATTATAGCTGCAGTTGTTATTATTGCTGGAATTTCAATTTATGTATTTTCTCAAAATACTCTATCTGTTGCCGGTTTTGGACCTTTAGGTTCTGCACATGAACATGCTGCATTTTTAATTAAAGTAAATGGTGAAAATATAGATTTTAGTCAACCAAAATACCAGGTACAATCTGATTATATTCATGTTGAGAACGGTGATGGTACTACACTACATAGACATGCGACAAATGTTACTTTTACGGATTTTTTAAAAAGTATCAAAATGGATATAGACAAGAAAAATAATTGTCTGGTCTTTACTAATGGAACAGAATATTGCGATGATAATAATAACAAACTAAGAACATTCATCAATGGAAATTCAACAAAATCTATTTCAGATTATATTCTTAATAATAATGATCGCTTGTTAGTGATTTATGGAAATGAATCTGATGAAGAAATTGCTAAAGCATTAGACGAATTAAATAAGATTAAAATTCAATTCAACTAAATTTTTCTTTTAACTTTCCTTAATTTTTTAATATTACTTTAATTATTTTTTGTAGAATTTCCTACTAAATACACAAATATATCATCAAGTGTTATCGGTGATATATTAAATGGTATATTATTTTTTATAGCTATGGTAGATAATTCACCTATGTGAGATTCAAAGGTGAATAACCTAATAATATCTGTGCCTATTTCTACTACCTTTCCATAACCCTTCAATTGTTCAACATTAATATTTTTTTTAGATATATCCATACGAATATTTTGGGGAATTATTTTTCGTAAATCATTAATATTTCCCTCTTTTACAATTTTACCATTATCTATTATAACTATTTTATCAGATAATATTTCTGCTTCATCCATATAATGAGTTGTAAGTAATATAGTTTTACCTTCTTTTTTCAAATCTTGCATTAAGTTCCAAACTTGCCGTCGTGAAACTGGATCGAGACCAATTGTAGGTTCATCTAGAAATAATAAATCTGCATCAACAGCAGTAGCCATTGCTACTAAAATTTTTTGTTTCATTCCTCCAGACAAATTCATTGCAGGTTTATCTTTTACTTTAAGTAATTCAAATCTTTCTAATATTTTTTCAGTTTTTATTTTTGCGATAGACTTCTCTTCTCCTCTAATCTTGAGCCAGTTATAAACATGATCCCATGGAGTAAGTGCTCGTAATGGTCTTCCTTCTTGAGGAACCACAGAGATAAATTTCCTTATATCTTCTGCTTGGTTTATTACATCATAACCTGAAACTTTCAGAGTACCAGATGTTGGTAACAATTGAGTTGCACAAATTCTTACAAATGTAGTTTTTCCAGCACCATTCCTTCCTAATAATGTGAAAATTTGACCTTTATCGATCTTTAATGATATATTATCTAAAGCTGGTACATGGGTATCTTTATAAATTTTAGATACATTATATGCTTCAATTGCCTGCAATATTTTTGGTATTTACTTTCAATCAATATATTTGGATCCAATTACTTTCTCAAATCTGAAAAATTGGGAATCGGGATTCTTACAGATAATATACCTGGTAGTAACCCAGTCAGCTATCAAGGCTTTTAAATTTCGCACTATCTTAATCTAAAGATTGATGAAATAAAAAAAGAAGAAAAAATGAATGAAATAATTATGATACTAGATTATGACTGATTCAAAAATAGTCCTTATAATATAAGATTTGAAGGCAAAGTATCCAAACAAAGGGGACTTAATATCATTATATAGTAAGGTTTTTTTTATCAAGATTAATATTATTAGAAAATTTTAATCAAATACAAGTAACAACCCTAGTATTCCATAAAGAAAGAGCAAATCAATAATAATAATACTAAAAGACTATGTTTTATGAGTTTTTTCTTATCTTAGTACAGATAGCTTGGTCTAGTCTAACAACAGAGCAAACAGAAATATGTATTTGGATAATGATGGTGATGGACGAATGATTAATTGATATATAATTAAAAAGATATTTCATAATAATATTTGTAGTAATAATAATTCATTCATTCATTCATTCATGATGATCATATTATTTATTAATAAAATTCAAATAATCTAAATAATAGTAATTTGTCATAAACTTATGGTAGAATTTACTGATATGAAAGGTCAAGAACTTGTGGATATCAAAGAGACAGAAGACAAACTAGAATTATCTTTTAAAAATAATAAATACATTATTCAAATTGTGGACGGAAACTTCAAAATAACACAAACAATCTAACAAGAATTTTTAAATCTTATTTTCACTATTGTAATCATATAGTATTTTGTCAAATTAATTTAACATCAATGTTATTCTAAATATATTAATTCAATATGGTCTATGAATAATTTCAATATTCTAAACCAATTCAATAAAAATTTTATTGGATTCTTTATATTGTTATCCGTTTCAACAATTTGTATTTTTCAATCATTTTCCCTAGATAATAAAAATAATTTGATAAACGAATCATTTGGTGTTATACAAACGTTTCCTATGGAGATAGATTATGCTCACTTTATATCTCCTTTAAATCAAGATAATCAGGTAAAAGTGCTTCTAAAATCTCTCACTACAAATGATACTGCTGGATTAAATAATAAAACAATTAATGCCGTAATGAAAATATACTCTATTAACGGAACGTTGCTAAAAACATCCTCTTATCCACAGGGATTTAATTATAATAGTACTGAATCTATAAAACTTGCGACTAATATTGCAGATAAATCTATTGAAACAATTACAGCAGTTATACAATTGACTAATTTAGAAAAAACACAGCCATTGTCTGATCCATTAACAATAAAACTCAGTCTTGGACAAGTTATAGATAGATGAATTTAATTCTCTATTTTTTATATGTATTATAATTTTCCAATAAGTTCATATTAATAGTTATAATAATTGTTAGATCTTGGGAATTTACAAATATGCATTTTATAAAAGTCCAAATATTGGAATTTTTGTGAAATGTAATGATCAGTTCATAGTACTTCCATTAGGATTTGCTCCAACAAAAACTACTATGTTATCAAAATATTTAGAAGTTACAGATAATATTTATGTTTCAATTGCTGACACACGATTATTAGGGCCAATGATGGTTATGAATAACAATGGGATATTAGTTTCTTACATTACCTCAGATGAAGAGATTAATATATTAAAAGAAAAAAGTCAATTAAATGTCGAACGTTTAAAAAGTAAGTATACTGCAATAGGTAATTTAATAGCTACAAACGATCATGGAGCTATAGTGTCACCCTTATGTAAGGATGTAAAAACTCAAATACAAGATATTTTGGGGGTATCTGTTATCTCTATGCGCATTTCTGGATATATTCAAACAGGAGCAATGATAGTTGCCACAAATAAAGGTGCTGCAGCTTATCCTAATGCATCGGATGATGAAATTAAGACAATTTCTGATATATTAAATGTTAATGTTGAACCAGTAACAATTAATGGTGGAATCCCTTTTTTGGCATCGGGCATTATTGCTAATTCTAAGTCAGTTGTAGTTGGAAATATGACCAGTGGTCCAGAGTTAATAATGTTAAGTAGAGTTTTTAATGTTTAGGCAATTTAATAGTTAATTATTTCTATTTATCTTTGTAAAGGATTATTAAATGAAAAATTTATTATTTCACTCAGGAAGTACATTATAGAAAGCGGGGGTCGCCAAGCATGGTCAAAGGCGTGAGATCAGATTAATCTGACACGATGCTCAGAAGTTTAGCATTTGACTAAGATACCTCATCTCTTAGGAGTTCGTGGGTTCAAATCCCACCTCCCGCATCTATAAGTCTCAATTTTTTTAATATTATTGACAAACCTTTTTTATTTAATGTTCTAATTATAAAAACATTATAAATAATTAATGAAGAGAATTTTTTATTATAAATATTATAAAATATTAAAAACATATGTTGAAAAATTATCGAAAAATATTTTAAATTTCAATAGACAGAGATATATAGTTGTAAAATCAAAAAAGGAATCAGCGGGGTGGGGAAGCCAGATATATAATAGGCAAAGTTATCCCGGCGGGCTCATAACCCGCAGAGCGGTTTCTACCCTCAGCAAATATTGCTCTATGGTAGCCGTAAGTTCAAATCAACCCCCCGCTATTTTTAGGTTTATCCAAATCTTTCAAACCATTTCGGATACAATTCTACATTTCCGAATTCAAAAAATTTAGTCTTTTCTTTTCCATATCTGTGAAAAGGTTTAGTTAAATGTCTATGTGCTTTTAATGTAGGGACGTATAATCCTTTCTTAAGGAATCTTGTTTTTATTAAGAGTCCTTTTTTACAATTTTTATCAATTATTTTGCATTTTTTGCATTGGTACCCTTTATTTTTTCCTTCTGATTTCATCCTCTTGTTACAATTTATACAAACTGGATTAACAGTATTATAAATTTGTGCGAGTTGTTGGATAAAAATATATTCAATATTTAATACCTTTGAATGTTTTGACGTAGCTTTTCTAACACCAAATCCTATTTCTATTTGATCTCCTGTATGTAATTGTGAAGCAATTTTAGTTAATCCAGTGGGTTCATATACTACTGCCAAACACATATTTTTTAATTGGTCTTCAACGGTAAATAATACATGTCCACCTTGAATAATTTGTGGATTTGTTACTATTACACAGTTAACATATCCAGAAGTAAAAGATTTTATCATCGACAATTTCAATTCATTTTGTAAATGCATTCCAGTTCCTTGATTAGAACGATAAATCATATATCCTGCTAGATCTTCTTTGATTTCCAGAATTTTTAAACTATTATGTAATACCTGAGGATCTTCTCCTCTAATTCCACAAAACACTGGATCTGGTCCATGTGGTAATATAAGAACTCGTTTATGTATGTAATCATAACTGTTAAATGTAGAGGGGAATGTTGTATTGTGGAGATGAATAACATTTACTGGATCGATTATTCGAAGAGTTCCACAATTTTCAAATTTTCTATATGTTAATATCTCAAATGTATGATCTGAATTTAATAAACATCCAATAGCAGCTATAGCTCCAACTAATCCTTGACCATTTCCAAAACTAAAATATTTTAAATTATATTTTTGTGCTAGTTTTGTTGCTTTTTGTTTACTAAGTATATCAAACATTGCAAGTCTATGGAATTGCTTAATTTCATCAGGAATCTCTTTGCTTTGCAAACAAACCAATCCTGGATTAGCACCTTTACCAATTTCAGAATTTTTTTCTAGCTCATTTTTAATGAAATCAATTATATTTTCATTATTGTTAGCTTTAGTCATTATTCTCAAACAAACAGCTCCATTTCCACGAGTTTTCCATGGAATGTTAGGATTTAATCTTATTAACAAAGGATAATCTAAAAATTTCACATTTTTTTTGTAAAGATAAGATGTAATTTTGAATGCTAAATGAGTAGTACATTTTCCCAATGTTGAGTCTGTATCATCGAACCCTATATGCAGAATATTATTGTCGTTTGTATCTGTGTTCACCAACATTACTAAGTAATATTAAATCATTAAATGAATTTAATTACTTTTTGAAATAATGATAAGAAAATTTAAATCATATTAAATATTTTACATAATTACTTTTTTATATTGAACATGAAATAAAAGATATCATGCAATTTAAAATGTTGGAAGATCTTGATTTTACAAAACGTGGGGGATTATTACCAGTAATAGTTCAAGATCAGATGTCTAAAGATATTCTTATGCTTGCATATGTTAATAGAGACGCTCTTGAAAATACTATCAAGACTGGCAATGCATGGTTTTGGAGTACCTCTCATAAAAAATTATGGATGAAAGGTGAAGAATCAGGAAATATCCAATCTATTGTAAAAATCCTAGTTGATTGTGATGCTGATGCCTTAGTATATATTGTAAATTCTACTAAACCTATATGTCATACTGGAAGTAATTCTTGTTTTCATAATTTTCTAAAATATAAAAATTGTTAAAAAATATATTATACTTATAATATTTTTATATAATTAACAAAGGTTAAGGATAATATTGTATTATTTTGTTTCAATATTCTATTTTTTTTATATTATCAAATTATAGTAATACTAAATTTCTGTTTAGAGAACCTTATTTATCATGTATTTTAACTGCATTTATTATAAATGGGAATAATACAGTCTTTAATATGCAGAGAATGCAAAAAAGAATATAAACCTCAATTTCGATACATTTGCGAAGATTGTTTTGGACCTCTTGATGTCACCTATCTCTATCCTGATAATATAAAAAGAGAATTATTTGAATCACGTAAAGAAAAAACCTATTGGAGGTATTTTGAACTCTTACCAATAAGAGATAAAAATAACATAGTTAGCATTAATTCAGGTTTTACTCCTCTACAAAAATCTACAAATCTTAGTACAGAGTTGCAATTAAAATCTTTATACATTAAAAATGATTCTGTTAATCCAACCTTCTCTTTCAAAGACAGGCCTGCAGGTGTTGCTGTATCTAGAGCTAAAGAAATTAATCTAAAAGCAGTAGGTTGCGCTTCCACAGGAAATCTTGCATCTGCTACAGCTGCTCATGCTGCAGTAGCTAGACTTCCTTGCTATATATTTGCACCTGCGGATTTAGAACCTGTAAAAATCTCTCAGGCATTAGCTTATGGTGCAGAGTTTGTTGCTGTAGATGGAACTTATGACGATGCAAATAGGGTAGCATCGGTAATTGGAGACTCAAAAGGAATAGGTATAGTGAATATTAATATGAGACCATACTATGTTGAAGGATCAAAAACCCTTGCTTATGAAGTAGCAGAGCAACTTAATTGGCAAGTACCAGACTATCTAGTAATTCCTGTTGGTAGTGGTGCAATGTTAAATGCAATTTGTAAAGGCTTTGAGGAATTATGTGAAATAGGATTAGTTAATGATGTTTCTAATTTAAAGATTATTGCTGCACAACCTAATGGCTGTTCACCGGTAGTAGATGCCTTTAAATCAAATAGCAACGAAATATTTCCTGTAGAAAAACCAAATACTATTGCAAAAAGTCTTGCTATAGGTGATCCAGGAGATGGAATTTATGTTTTAAAAAGGTTAAAACAATATCACGGTATTGCTGAATCAGCTACAAATCAAGAAATAATGAATGGGATACTTAAATTATCAAAGACTGAAGGTATTTTCACAGAGCCAGCAGGTGGCGTATCTGTAGCTGTTCTTCAAAAATTAGTTGAAAGTGGTAAAATAGACCCAGATGCAAATATAGTTTGTTATGTTACTGGTAATGGTCTCAAATCTACTGAAGCTATAGTAGATATGCTGCCAAAACCCTCTACTGTTAAACCCGATGTCCAAATGGTCTCTACAATAATTAGATAATAAAAATAATATGAATAATATATGTGAAATAAAAAGTGAAGATATAAATGGCAAAAATTGAATTTATAATTCCATCTGTTTTAAATAAAGGTTCTGGAGAAAAAAAAATATTATTAGACGTACAAGATTTACATGATGCCTTTAACAAGGCATCTGATAATTTAGGCGATGATTTTAAACGTAGAGTATTAGATCTTAACGGCAAACCTAGAGCTCTTATAAATATTTATATAAATGGAAAAAATATGCGCTTTAACAAAGATGGAATGACAACATCACTTAAAGATGGTGATTCAATTTATATACTTCCTGCAGTAGCTGGAGGGGCAAATGAAACTAAAATTGAACATATAGAACTTAGTAGTCAAGATCTCCAACGTTATTCTAGACAAATAATGTTAGAAGAAATAGGATTTATTGGAATGGAAAAACTTAGAAACTCCAAAGTTTGCGTTGTTGGAGTCGGTGGAATTGGAAATCCAGTTGTAACTCAATTAACTGCTATGGGTATTGGAAAGATCCGGATTGTAGATAGAGATGTAGTTGAAATATCTAATTTACATCGACAACATTTGTATACTGAACAAGATATTGGAAAAGTCAAAGTTGAAGCAGCAATAGAACATTTGAAAAGAAGGAATACGGATGTAGAAATTGAAGCGCTTCCTATTTCAATTACTACTTATAATGCAGAAAATATAGTGAAAGGATTCGATGTTGTTATAGATGCACTTGATAGTATTGATGCAAGATATGCTTTAAACGATGCCTGTATTAAACAACATATTCCACTCATTTATGCTGGTGCATTAGGAATGCTTGGTTCAGTATGCACTATTCTTCCAAATCAATCTGCATGTCTTCGTTGTATATTTCCTGCGTTATCTGAGGATGATATGCCAACATGTAGTACAGAAGGTGTTCATCCTTCTATTTTGTATTTGGTTGGTGGTATCCAAGTATCTGAAGCGATAAAAATATTGTTGGGACAAAAACCTTCATTGGTAAATACTTTATTGTACATTGATTTAAATGAGCTATCATTTGAACGCATTAAAATGTTAAGGCATGATGAATGCTCAGCATGCGGAAAAGAAAAAATAATAAAAGAAATACCGCAAGAAAAAGAACTTATTATTGAAGAACTATGTGGTAGAGATAGAGGCAAAAGGACTTATACTGTGACACCTTCAAAAATAACTTCTATATTTAATTTAAAGAAAGTAATAAACAATGCAGAATCATTAGGATACAATATAAAATCTAGAGGGTCTTTGGGAATAACTGTAACGACTACTAATAATAGTAATCCATCACAACAACTATCCATAAGTTTTATGACTAGTGGCACAGCAACTATAGTGGGAGCAAAAGACGAGAAGGATGCACTTTCTATTTATAATGAATTTTTAAATTTTAAAATGAGTAATAAAAAATAAATTATTTTTAGAATACTACTTTAACAGTATCTTTTACTTCTTTCGATAATTCTCTATAGCCGTTTTTATCTATTATAACAACATTTATTCCATCTCCTGTACCTACATTTCTTCTAATTGCTGCGGCTATCGCCTGCAAAGCTACTCTATATGCTTCATCTACAGTCATATTTTCTTTAAATTCACTTTCTAAGTAACCATAAGCTACAGGAGACCCGCTACCTGTAGAAATAAATTTTTCTTCAGTTAATGATCCAAACAAGTCAATATTATAAATCTGACCAGCACCCTTACCTTCGTATCCTGCCATGATAATCTGAACGTAATATGGAAAATATCTTTGATTAAACAAAATATTTGAACACAGTCTGGCAGCTGATTGAACTGGAATAATCCTTTTGTTAGATATTCTATATAGGTTTGCATTATATCGCATTGTATCTACAAGATTCTGAGCATCAGCTACTCCTCCTGCAATAGTCATTCCTAAATGGTTATCAACTTTTTGAATTTTCATTACACGTCTATCAGCTATAAACATACCCGCACTAGCACGAGTATCAGCAGCTAATACAACGCCATCTGAACATGAAAGAGCACAAGTAGTTGTTCCTTTTTTAATCTGATTTGCTATATACTCAGAATATCTATTATCTTGTACGTGCATTTTAATCAAAGTTAATCAGTTCAATACTACATAAGTATTTTTTCATTCTTTCGGATGTTATATGATTATATTTTACTATTAAGTAATGTATAACATAATGTCACATACTCTCTTTGAAAAAATTTGGGATAATCATATAGTATATCCTAATTCTAAAAGTATTAACGAACCAATAAATCCTGATTCATATTTACTTTATATAGATCGACACTTGATCCATGAAGTTACATCACCCCAAGCATTTGATGGTCTAAGAACAAATAATAGAAAAGTTAGAAGACCGGATTTGACTTTTGCTACTATGGACCATAATGTTCCTACTACAAACAGAAGTCTTCCAATAGTTGATCAAATCTCTGCTATACAGATTAATACATTAGTAGAAAACTGTAAAGAATTTGGTATCCGTTTATTTGATTTGGATAGTCCTAATCAAGGTATTGTTCATGTTATAGGTCCTGAACTAGGAATAACTCTTCCAGGTGCTACTATAGTTTGTGG
>Ga0075419_10001979_pt1 | contig 13287 bp, 8 predicted proteins | sample SoiMetdeltSBSDD3_FD_76900 | JGI IMG/M metagenome (GOLD analysis project Ga0075419, IMG submission 76900) | Bulk soil microbial communities from a Populus tree surrounding site in Tennessee, USA - Soil MetaG P. deltoides SBSDD3 | ecosystem: Environmental > Terrestrial > Soil > Tree plantation... | reverse complement strand
GGGCCGAACAGCGCGCGATCGCCAATGCCGGTGGACTTCAGGTACGCCTCGGCACGCTTCGCGAGCGAGCGCGGGTCGCGTTCGTAGCCCTGCATCGTCGAGGGCTCGAGCACGTCGCAGCGCAGGATCAGCGTGGTCTCTTCGAAGAACGGATCGAGCACCGCCGTCGAGGAATCGGGCATCAGCACCATGTCGGACTCGTTGATGCCTTTCCAACCGGCGATCGACGAGCCGTCGAACATCTTGCCGTCGTCGAAGAACGCACTGTCGAGAGTGTGCGAGGGCACGGTGACGTGCTGTTCCTTGCCGCGTGTGTCCGTGAAGCGCAGGTCCACGAACTTGACCTCCTTCTCCTTCAACATGCTGAGGACTTCAGCGGGCGTCGTCATGAGTCTTCCTCCGGTTGGCGGCAAAATTAAAGATCACCGGCCGCTCGCCGCTGCGATGCCGGTGGTTTATTGAGTCTGGGCTCGCGAGTTTGCAGGATCTGTGCCACTGCACCGCGATAGCACAAGCGATTGATCCGGCGTCAGCCGCACGAGGATCGTCGCTGCCAGCGCGCTGTCGCGGGGCGTCTTCCCGAGCCGGCGCACTATTACCGTGCAGGCCCGCTTTGACAAGCGGGTCCCGCTATACTCCCGCGCCGTTTCGTTGGACTGACGCATGGCCGCATCGAAAGCTCTCGCACCGCCCAGGACGTTCCAGGACCTGATCTTCGCCCTGCAGGCGTATTGGTCGAAGCGGGGCTGCGTGATCCTCCAGCCGTACGACATGGAAATGGGCGCCGGCACGTTTCACACCGCCACGCTGCTGCGAGCGGTCGGTCCGGAGCCGTGGAGCGCCGCCTATGTGCAGCCCTCGCGCAGGCCCGCCGACGGGCGCTACGGCGACAATCCGTTCCGGCTGCAGCACTACTATCAGTTCCAGGTCGTGCTGAAGCCCTCGCCGCCCGACATCGTCGATCTGTATCTCGGCTCGCTGGCGGCGCTCGGCTTCGATCCGCTGACCCACGACATCCGCCTGGTCGAGGACAACTGGGAATCGCCGACGCTCGGCGCCTGGGGGCTCGGCTGGGAAATCTGGCTGAACGGCATGGAGGTCACGCAGTTCACGTACTTCCAGCAGGTCGGCGGTCTGGACTGCCGGCCGGTGATGGGCGAGATCACCTACGGCCTGGAGCGGCTCGCGATGTATCTGCAGGGCGTCGAGAGCATCTACGACATCCTGTGGACCGACGGTCCGCCCAATAAACCATCGTGGCGCGTCACCTACGGCGACGTCTACCACCAGAACGAAGTCGAGCAGTCGAAGTACAACTTCGAGCTGGCGGACACGGCGCAGCTCTTCCGGCACTTCGACGAGCACGAAGCGAATTGTCGCGCGCTGCTGGCGAGCGGGCTCGCGTTGCCGGCGTACGAGCAGATGCTGCGGACCTCGCACACGTTCAACCTGCTCGATGCGCGCAAAGCGATTTCGGTGACCGAGCGGCAGCGCTTCATCCTGCGTGTGCGCGAGCTCGCCAAGGCTGTCGCGGAAGCCTACTTCGCAAGCCGCGAAGCGCTCGGCTTCCCGATGCTCAAGCGTGCTGCGGCGGGAGCCTGAGCCCATGGCCAAACGGGACTTCCTGTTCGAGCTGGGCACCGAAGAGCTGCCGCCGAAATCGCTGTTCACGCTCGCGCGAGCGCTCGCTGACGGCGTGGAGAAAGGCCTGGCGGCCGCAGCGATCGCGCATGGCGAGATCGCATGGTTCGCGACACCGCGACGACTTGCGGTGTTGGCACATGGCGTGTCCGAACGACAGCCGGACCAGGAGATCAAGCGGCAAGGCCCCGCGGTCGCGAACGCATTCGATGCGGCCGGACAACCGACGAAGGCTGCGAGCGGCTTCGCAGCCTCGTGCGGCGTGAGCGTCGAAGAGCTGCAGCAGGTCGATGGGCCGAAGGGTCGCGTTCTCGTGTTCGTCGGCACGAAGAAAGGCGAGCCGACGCCGGCGTTGTTGCCCGGCATCGTCAAGGCGGCGCTCGATGCGTTGCCGATCGCGAAGCGGATGCGCTGGGGTGCCGGCGATGCCGAGTTCGTTCGGCCGGTGCACTGGGCCGTCATGCTGTTCGGCACGACCGTCGTCGAGTGCGAGATTCTCGGCGTGCACACGGGCAAGCATTCGCGCGGCCATCGCTTTCACGCGCCCGATCCTCTGCTCATCGCGAGCCCGGCGAAGTACGTCGGCGCACTGAAGAAAGCCCATGTCGTGGCCGACGTCGCCGAACGCCGCGAGCTCATCCATGCAAAGGCACTCTCGGTGTCGAACGATCGGGCAGTCATCGGCCAAGCGCTGCTCGATGAAGTGACGGCCCTCGTGGAATGGCCGGTGCCCCTGCTCGGGCGCTTCGACGAGCGCTACCTGCAACTGCCGCAGGAAGTGCCCATCGCAACGATGCAGGATCACCAGCGCTACTTTCCGGTGCGCGATGCCGATGGAAAGCTGCGCAACGAATTCGTCGCCGTCGCCAATATCGAGAGTCGTGACCCGGACAAGGTGCGCGATGGCAACGAGCGTGTGATTCGCCCGAGGCTCGCGGACGCGGCGTTCTTCTGGGACAGCGATCGGCGCGAGTGCCTCGAAGCGCGGCGCCCAATGCTGAAGAACGTGACCTTCCAGGCGAAGCTCGGCTCGCTGCACGACAAAGTCGAGCGCGTCGGTCGCCTGGCAGTGCGCATCGCAGAGTCCATCGGTGGTGACGCTGCTCTCGCGCGTCGCGCCGCCGAGTTGAGCAAGTGCGATCTGCTGACGCTGATGGTCGGCGAATTCCCCGAGCTGCAGGGGTTGATGGGCAAGTACTACGCGCAGCACGACAGCGAGCCGGCGGAAGTTTGCGCAGCGCTCGAAGAGCAGTACTGGCCGCGGTTCGCCGGCGACCGCATTCCCGAGACACGCACGGGAATCGCGCTCGCCCTCGCCGACAAGATCGACACGCTGGCCGGCATCTTCGCGATCGGGCAGAAACCGAGCGGCACGCGCGATCCGTTTGGACTGCGCCGCGCAGCACTCGGCGTGCTGCGCACGATCCTGGAACGGCAGCTCGATCTCGACCTGCGGCAGCTCATCGAAACTGCAGTCGCTGCGCAGCCGGTCGAAAAGAAGCCGGAAGTGCCGGAGGAAGTTTGGACGTACGTCGTCGAGCGCCTGCGCAGCTCGTACCTCGAAGGCGAAGCCGGCCGCGCCGTCACGACGGAAATGTTCGACGCGGTTCTCGCGAGCCGCACGCAGTCAGTGCTCGACATCGACGTGCGGCTGCGCGCGCTCGAGCGCTTCCTGAAAATGACGGAGGCGGAAAGCCTCGCGGCCGCGAACAAGCGCATCGCGAACATCCTGCGCAAAGCGCCGGGCGACCTGACGGGCGCGGTCGATACGAGTCGGTTGCAGGACGGAGCCGAGCGCCAGCTTTTCGAGCACGTGCTCTCGATGGAGCGCGCCGTGAATCCGCTGTTCGCGCGACGCGAGTACGCGCAGGCGCTGACGCAACTCGCGAGCCTGCGCGACGACGTCGATCGCTTCTTCGACTCGGTGATGGTGATGGCGGAGGACGCCGACGTGCGCGCAAATCGGCTCGGTCTGCTGTTGAGACTGCGCGGCCTGTTCCTGCAGTTCGCTGACTTGTCGCGCCTGCCGGGCTGAGCGGAGAACCTGAGTGCAGTTCCTGCGGTCCGTGCTGTTCACGACGTGCCTGTTTCTCGGCACGCTCCTCTACGCTGTCGCTGTCCTCGCGTTGAGCTGGCTGCCGAGTCACAAGTTGTACGGCGTCGCGCGCTCGTGGGCACGCACGCATCTGTGGCTGCTGAAAACATTGTGCGGCCTCACGCATACGATCGAGGGCCGCGAGAACATTCCGCCCGGTGCGCACGTCTCGATGTGGAAGCATTCGTCGGCGTGGGAAACGATCGCACAGGCCGCGGTCTTTCCGCCGCAGTCATGGGTGCTGAAGCGCGAGCTGATGTGGATCCCGCTCGTGGGCTGGGCCGTGAAGTGTCTGAAGCCGATCGCGATCGATCGCAAGGCCGGCGCGGCGGCGGTGTCGCAAGTGATCGAGCAAGGCACGCAGCGACTGAACGAAGGCCTGTGGATCCTGATCTTCCCCGAAGGCACTCGCGTCGCTGTCGGCGAGACGCGCAAGTACGGAGTGAGCGGCGCGCTGCTCGCATCGCGCGCGGGTGTGAAGATCGTGCCGGTCGCGCACAACGCCGGCTACTACTGGCCGCGCCGGGGTTGGGTGAAGAAGCCAGGCGTCATTCGCGTCGTGATCGGTCCCCCGATCGAGGCGGCCGGGCGCGATCCGCGCGAACTCAACGAAGAAGTGCGCGCGTGGATCGAGTATCAGATCGCCGCGATTACGCCGAAGTAAAGATAAATTGTCTGATCACGCCCAGCAGTGGCTCACTCTTAGCGTCATTGTTTGATAAAACTAAATATCTAGGTTCGCGACCGCCAGGGCGTTCTTCTCGATGAACTCGCGGCGTGGCTCGACCTGATCGCCCATCAGCGTGGCGAAAATGTCGTTCGCCGCGAGCGCGTCCTCGATCCGCACCTGAATCAGGCGCCGCGTCTGCGGATTGATCGTCGTGTCCCAGAGCTGCTCCGGGTTCATCTCGCCCAGACCTTTGTAGCGCTGGATGAGCTGGCCCTTGCGGGCCTGTTCGAGCAGCCACTCGATCGTCTGCTTGAGGCTGCTGACTTCCTGGCGCTGGTCGCCCTTCATCACGTACGCGCCAGGCTGCAGCAGGCCCGCCAGTGTCTTGCCGAGCTCGGCGATGCGGCGGTACTCGGCCGACTCGAAGAACTCGCGATGGATGTGCTTCTCGGTCGTCGTGCCGTGCTCGGTGCGCGCGACCAGGAGTCGCGGTGTGCCCCCGTCGGTCGTGCCGATCGTGCGAACGCGATAGCGCCGTGCCGAGTCGTCCTGCGCATTGAGCTGCGACTCGAGCGTGCGGCCCCACTGCGTCAGCCAGTCGATGCGATCGTGATCGGCGAGCGTGACCTCGGGCATGTAGAGCAACTGCTCGAGAACGCGCTGATCGTAGCGGCGCGACGAGCGCCGCAGGATCGCGGCGACTTCCATCCAGCGCTTGGCGAGTGCCTCCAGCGCGCTGCCGACCATCGGCGGCTGCGCGGGATCGCCGTAGAGCTCAGCATCTTCGAGTGCCTGCTTGAGCAGCATCGCGTTGAGCTCGCTTTCGTCCTTCAGGTAGTGCTCCGACTTGCCCTTCTTCAGTTTGTAGAGCGGCGGCTGTGCGATGTAGATGTGGCCGTTCTCGATGAGCTGCGGCATCTGCCGGTAGAAGAACGTCAGCAGCAGCGTGCGGATGTGCGAGCCGTCGACGTCCGCGTCGGTCATGACGATGACGCGGTGATAGCGCAGCTTCGAGAGATCGAAGTCGTCGGCACCGATGCCCGTCCCGAGAGCCGTGATGAGCGTGCCCACCTCGGCGGACGACAGCATCTTGTCGAAGCGCGCCTTCTCGACGTTCAGGATCTTGCCCTTGAGCGGCAGGATGGCCTGGGTGCGGCGATCGCGGCCCTGCTTCGCCGAGCCACCTGCGGAGTCGCCCTCGACCAGGAACATCTCGGAGAGCGCCGGATCGCGCTCCTGGCAATCGGCGAGCTTGCCGGGCAAGCCGGCGAGATCGAGCGCGCCCTTGCGACGAGTCATCTCGCGCGCCTTGCGTGCAGCCTCACGCGCCCGTGCCGCTTCGAGGATCTTGGTCGCGACAGCCTTCGCCTGCTGCGGGTGTTCCTGCAGGAATTCGTCGAGCTTCGAGCCGACTGCCGACTCGACGATGCCCTTGATCTCGGACGAGACCAGTTTGTCCTTCGTCTGCGACGAGAACTTCGGGTCCGGCATCTTCACGGACAGGATCGCCGTGAGCCCCTCGCGCGCGTCCTCGCCGGAAGTCGGGATCTTGTCCTTCGCGGCGAACTGCTTCTCGATGTAGTTGTTGAGCGTGCGCGTCAGCGCGCTGCGGAAGCCGGCCACGTGCGTCCCGCCGTCCTTCTGCGGGATGTTGTTCGTGTACGCGTACATGCTCTCCTGGTACGAGTCGTTCCATTGCAGGCCGAGCTCGACCGTCACCGCCTCCTGCTGGACCCGGAACCAGATGATCGTTTCGTGGATCGCGTTCTGGTTGCGGTTGAGGTAGCGGACGAACTCGCGGATGCCGCCGTCGTACTGGAAGACCTCGCGCTTGTCGTCGCGCTCGTCGATCAGCTCGATGCGCACGCCGGAGTTCAGGAACGACAGCTCGCGCAGGCGCTTCGCCAGGACGTCGTAGATGAACTCGATGTTCGTGAAGATCGTCGCGCTGGGCTTGAAGCGGATGATCGTGCCGCGCTTGTCCGTCGTGCCGATGGCCGCGAGCGGCGCCTGCGGCTCGCCCATCCGGTATTCCTGCTGGTAGAGCTTGCCGTCGCGATGGATCGTCAGGAGCAGGTACTCGGACAGGGCGTTGACGACCGAGACGCCGACGCCGTGCAGACCGCCGGAGACCTTGTAGGAGGAGTCATCGAACTTACCGCCCGCATGCAGGACGGTCATGATGACTTCGGCAGCCGACCGGCCCTCCTCCGGATGGATATCCACAGGAATTCCACGCCCGTCGTCGGCGACAGTTACGGACTCGTCGGCGTGGACAGTGACCGTGACCGCGGAGCAATAACCCGCCAGGGCTTCATCGACAGAGTTGTCGACGACCTCGAAGACCATGTGGTGCAAACCGCTGCCGTCGTCGGTGTCTCCGATGTACATGCCGGGCCGCTTTCGGACGGCGTCGAGACCCTTCAAAACTTTGATTTTGCTTGAGTCGTAAACGTCGGAATCTGTCATGGGCCGGCCTGGAAAATGAGGTGGGGAATTATAAGAAATTGCCCTGTTTCACGTGAAACTTTCGACCGAGTTTCACGCCCTCCAGACCGCTTTCGTGAACCGATGTAATGACGAGCTGGGCCGGAATTTTTGAGACGGCGGCGAGCAGTTTCCCCAAATTATCCACATCGAGCTCGGCCGCCGGATCGTCCAACATCAGGCATGCCGGCGGGGCGCCCTGCGCTGCCTGGAATGCCAACTGACCCAGGATGAAGGCAGCGGCCAGGAGCTTCTGCTGGCCTCGGGACACGCGGTCTCGAGCCGGTGCTCCCTCGAAGAAGAACGATACGTCCGCTCGATGCGCCCCGACCGTAGTCGTCCGGAGCCGTTGGTCACGGGGGCGAGACTCGACGAGCTGGGCTGCCAGGTCCTGGTCGGCTGCCCAGCCCCGGCGATAAGTAAACCGTGCGCCCTGGGCTCCGAGGAGCTGGTCTGCGATGTCGACGAAGTACGGCAGGAGCTGGGCGGCGTACTCAGCTCTGAGCGTGTCCACGCGATGCCCGGCAGCGCTGAGCTCACGCTCCCATGCCACGAGGAGCTCCTCGTCGCCGCCTGATCGGAGCGCAGCATTGCGTTGCTGGAGCGCGCGCTGATAGCGCCGCCAGATACCGAGGAACTCGTGTTTCACGTGAAACACTCCCCAGTCGAGAAGTCGTCGGCGCCGGGCGGAGCCTTCCTCGATCAGGCGATGGACCCCGGGATCGATGACCTGGACCGGCAGGATCTCGGCGATCTCCGCGATGCCCGAGATCCCCTGGCCGGCCAGATGGGCGCGAGTGCCCTGCCCGCCGTATTCGATGCCCGCGACGAGCTCACCGCGCGGCGTCTCGATGCGTCCGACGATGCGGAGAAAGTCAGCTTGCGGCGGGAGCAGCTTCTCGCGCTGATTCGCCCGGAACGAGCGACCGTGCGCGAGAAAGTAGATCGACTCGAGCAGGCTCGTTTTACCCGAGCCGTTCTCTCCCACGATTCCCGTTGCCTGTCGGTCGAGCTCCAGGTGAGCAGCGCGGATGCAACGGAAATTCTCGATATCGATCGTGGTCAGCACATGGCGCGGGCGGCTCGATCAGAGCCGCATCGGCATCACGACGTACTTGGCCTGCGGCGTCGAGCTGGCGCTGACGAGGCAGCTACTGTTCGCGTCCGTGAGTCCAAGCTCCACCTGGCCGACGTCGATCGCCGCAAGCGCATCGAGCAGATAGTTGACGTTGAAGCCGATCTCCAGCTCCTCGCCGGTATACGCAATCTCCAACTCTTCCTCGGCCTCTTCCTGCTCCGGATTGTGAGACTGCAGAGTCAGCACGCCCGACTTCACCGCGAGCCGAATGCCGCGGTACTTCTCGTTGGACAGGATCGCGGCGCGCTGGAGTGCAGCTCGGAGAGTGTCGCGATCCGCCATGATCTTCTTCGGTGGAGCGGCCGGAATCACGCGGCCATACTCAGGGAACCGGCCATCAATCAGCTTCGAGGTGAAGCGAATATCGCCGATCTGGGCACGAACGTGGTTGCTACCGATCGCCAGCTCAACAGTCCCTTCGTTACCCAACAGGCGCTGCAGCTCGAGCACGCCTTTCCGCGGCACGATGACCTGCTGGGATGAAGTCGATTGGCTATCGAGCGGCGATTCACAGTAGGCGAGGCGATGGCCGTCAGTCGCGACCGTTCGCAGCACTTTCCCATCCGATTCGAGCAACATACCGTTCAGGTAGTAACGGACGTCCTGCTGCGCCATCGAGAAATGGGTCTTGTCCAGCAACCGCTTCAGAGCGGGCTGCGCGATCGTCAGCGTCTGCTGGGCGCGGATGTCTTCAACCGTCGGGCAGTCCGAAGCGGGGAGCGTTGCGAGCGTGAAACGGCTCTTTCCTGACCTGATCGTCGCCTTTTCGCTCTCGATCGATACCGTTACCTGCGTTTTCTCGGGCAATGCCCGCACGATGTCGAGGAACTTGCGTCCAGGCAATGTCACTTCACCTGCCTGCTGCAGCGTTACGTTGGTTCTCGCGACGAGCTCGACTTCCAGATCCGTGGCCGTGATCGAGAGCTGCTCGCCTCGTCCCACCACCAACACGTTGGCGAGGATCGGCATCGTCTGCCTGCGCTCGACCACACCAATCACTGCCTGCAAGGGGGCGAGGATCGTTTCCCGCTCTGCGCTGAACTTCATCTTTCCACCTGTCCGACTTCTTAATTAGATAGATATTTAAGAATTGTAATGACTATGAGCAGCCCGGTTTGCTGTGCATAAGTGACTTTTCGGCAATCCCTTCAACACACTTACGGACAGGACGATCGACGGAGCAACGCTGTCGGTACATGTCCTAAAGCTGTTAGCTTTTTGTGGATCGATCGGGTCCTCAGGTCCTACACACTATATCCACAGTCAACCAGCCAGGGTTCTCAACAGGTTTGAGTAGTCCTCGCTGGTACGCGTGTTCGACTCGCGCAGCTCCTTGATCACGCGGCAAGCATGCAGCACCGTCGTGTGGTCGCGCCCACCGAAAGCATCGCCGATCTCCGGCAAGCTGTGACTCGTGAGCTCCTTCGCGAGCGCCATCGCGACCTGGCGTGGGCGCGCAATCGAGCGACTGCGTCGCTTCGACAGCAGATCGGCGACGCGAATTTTGTAGTACTCCGCGACGGTCTTCTGGATGTTCTCGATCGTGACGAGGCGATCCTGCAGCGCCAGCAGATCGCGCAACGCTTCTTTCGCGAAGTCCATCGTGATCGCGCGGCCCGTGAACTGCGAGTTCGCGACGACGCGGCGTAGCGCACCTTCGAGCTCGCGCACGTTGGAGCGAATGCGCTTGGCGATGAAAAAAGCTACTTCTTCGGGCAAATCCACGCGTGTCGATGCGGCCTTGCTCATGAGAATCGCGACGCAGGTTTCCAGCTCCGGCGGCTCGATCGCGACCGTGAGGCCCCAGCCGAAGCGCGATTTCAACCGTTCTTCCAGGCCTTCGACCTCTTTCGGATAGCGGTCGCACGTCAGGATGATCTGCTGCTGGCCTTCGAACAGCGCGTTGAACGTGTGGAAGAACTCTTCCTGCGAGCGGTCCTTGCCGGCGAAGAACTGGATGTCGTCGATCATCAGCGCATCGAGGGAGCGATACGCGGTTTTGAAATCGTTGATCGTGTTGTGCTGAAGCGCTTTCACCATGTCACCGACGAAGCGCTCGGAGTGAACGTACGCGACGCGTGCGCGCTCGTTCCGGCTGCGGATCATGTTGCCGACGGCGTGCATCAGGTGCGTCTTGCCCAGGCCGACGCCGCCGTAGATGAACAGCGGGTTGTATGCGCGACCCGGATTCTCGGCGACCTGCATCGCCGCTGCGCGCGCGAGCTGATTGCTCTTGCCCTCGACGAAGCTCGTGAACGTGAAGTCCGGGTTCAGTCGGCTGCCGAGCAGCGAGGGCAGGTCCTTGGGCAGCGGCCGTCCGATCTGCGGAGTGACGACTGTGGCCGGCGTCGCGGGGAGGGCGCGCGAGCCGACTTCGAGCACGACCGCCGGGACCGGCTCGGAACCGACGGCGTCGACCAGCTCGGAAATCCGGCCGACGACGTTCTCATTCACCCAATCGACGACGAACCGGTTCGGGGCCAGCAGGCGCAGGGTGCGCCCGTCCTCCACCGCCTGCAGCGGGCGAATCCAGGTGTTGAATTGCGCCTCCGGCAGTTCCGCCTCGAGTTGCGTCAGACAGCGCCGCCATAACGAACCCTGCACGGTTTCGTCCCCTAGTTGTTCAAGCCAAGCCAAAGAATTGTTCTGCGCGGGCTACGCGGAAGGAGGGCGAGTCTATATCCATTGACGCGGGGTTATCCACAGCCAAAGCGCGCGATCTTTCTGACGGTCGCAGGCTGCCTTGTGCTTGACACTGCGGGACTCGCTGCGTACCCTTGCCGCCCTTCTTTTGCGCCCACCATGTGCTTGTTTTGGCGCAATTTTCCAGGTGAGAGCGGCATGAAGCGTACATACCAACCCAGCAATCTGCACCGTCAGCGCACTCACGGCTTTCGCGCCCGCATGGCCACCCGAGCGGGTCGTCAGGTTCTTGCACGGCGCCGCGCGAAAGGTCGCAAGCGTCTCACTGTCTGAGCGGCAAGCGCGCCGATCACGCTGCGCTGCCGGCTCGCTCACACTTGCTCGACTTCAGCGCTTGTCTTCCGCCCGGCTGTTCAAACCCGCGCAACGCCTCCGACAAAAATCCGAATTCGATCGCGTGTATCGGGATGCGCGCCGCTCGGCCGACGCTTTGTTCGCGATATTTGCGCGTAACACCGGCGCGCCGGTGCCCCGCCTTGGATTGGCGATCGCCGCCCGCATCGTCGGGAATGCAGTCCGCCGCAATCGCATCAAGCGGCTCGTCCGGGAATCGTTTCGCCAGCATCAGCATGAGTTGCCCGCAGTGGATTTGGTCGTCAATGCGCGCGCCGGCGCGCGCGGCGCCGACAACGCAGCGATCACGCGCAGCCTCGAGCGGCACTGGCGAACGGTAGTGAAGCAATGCGCGCCGTCCTGAAAGGCCTGATTCGTGTGTATCGCTATTGCGTGAGCCCGTTGCTCGGGCCGAACTGCCGTTTTTATCCGAGCTGCTCCTGCTACGCCGAAGAAGCAATTCAGAATCACGGCGTCGTGCGCGGCAGCTTTCTCGCTGCTCGTCGCATCCTGCGCTGTCATCCGTGGCATCCAGGCGGTTACGACCCGGTGCCGCCACCTCCTTCGATAAAGCCTGCGTCACATGGATAACCAACGCATATTCGTCTGGGCCGCGCTGGCCCTCGTGCTGTGGCTGAACTACACCACGTGGCAGCGCGACTACGCGCCGCAGGCTGCGCCGGTCGCTCCGTCGCAGACACAGTCAGCGACGCCAAGCACGCCGCCTGCTGAGACGCTGCCGGAACTGCCCTCCGACACCTCGACGACGGCGCCGCAAGCGAAGACGACGCCGGCACCTGAGCAAGCGGTAGAGACCGCAGAGGGCAATGCGGGCAGCGTGCGCGTCATCACCGACGTACTCTCGGTCGACATCACCAAGCGCGGCGGCGATCTGGCGCGCGCGGATCTGCTCAAGTATGCGCAAGTGAAGAATCGCCCCGACCTGCCGGTGCGCCTGTTCAGCCCGGAGAATCCGCGTTACGTCGCGCAGTCGGGACTGCGCGCGGCAGACAAGCGTCCCGAGCCGAATCATCTCGCGGTCTACCGGACTGACGCGGAGGAGTATCGGTTGAAGGCGGGTGAGTCGAAGCTCGTCGTGCCGCTGACCTGGAGCGAAGGCGGCATCAGCGTCACGAAGACCTACACGTTCTATCCCGGGACGTATCGCATCGACCTGACCTACGACGTCAAGAACGACAGCGGCAGCGATTGGAAAGCAGCGTCGTACGTGCAGATCGTGCGGCACTACGAGCACGTCGAACGCTCGTATTTCAAAGTCGAGACGTACGCGTATCGCGGCCCCGCGATCTCCGACGGCAAAGGCTATCGCCGGCTCGACGTCGAAGACGACGAAGATCGCGTGTTCAAGGGGAACATCCAGAACGGCTGGATCGCAGCGCTTCAGCATCACTTCGTTGCCGCAGCCGTGCCGCCGGCGAACGAAGCTGTCCAGTATCAGCTCGGCTTGAACGCGCGCAACGACTTCACGCTCTCGTATATCGAGCCGCCCAAGACGGTGCCGAACGGCGGCACGCAGGCCTTCAAGGAGACACTGTTCGTCGGGCCGAAGCTGCAGGAGCAGCTCAAGGAGACTGCGCCGCTGCTCGATCACGTCACCGACTACGGCTGGCTCACGCCGATCGCGCAGCCGTTGTTCTGGCTGCTCGAAAAAGTTTACGACCTGGTGCGCAACTGGGGCTGGGCGATCATCATCGTCACGTTCCTGATCAAGCTTGCGTTCTACAAGCTGACCGCGGCGAGCGGCCGCTCGATGGCGAAGATGCGCAACGTCGCGCCGCGCATCAAAGCGATCCAGGAGCGTTACAAGGAGGATCGCGAGCAGCTCGGCCGCCAGATGATGGAGCTGTACAAGCGCGAGAAGATCAATCCGCTCGCGGGCTGCCTGCCGATCCTGATCCAGATTCCGTTCTTCTTTGCGTTCTATCGCGTGCTGCTCGAAAGCGTCGAGATGCGGCAGGCGCCGTTCCTCGGCTGGATCAACGACCTCAGCTCGCGCGATCCGTTCTTCATCCTGCCGATCCTGATGGGCGCGGCGATGTTCGCGCAGTTCAAGCTGCAGCCGATGCCGAGCACCGATCCGATGCAGGCGAAGGTGTTTGCGTTCATGCCGGTGATCATGTCGGTGACGATGGCGTGGTTCCCGGCAGGTTTGGTGCTCTACTGGCTGACTAACACGCTGCTGTCGATTGCGCAGCAATG
>Ga0075419_10001978_pt1 | contig 13293 bp, 13 predicted proteins | sample SoiMetdeltSBSDD3_FD_76900 | JGI IMG/M metagenome (GOLD analysis project Ga0075419, IMG submission 76900) | Bulk soil microbial communities from a Populus tree surrounding site in Tennessee, USA - Soil MetaG P. deltoides SBSDD3 | ecosystem: Environmental > Terrestrial > Soil > Tree plantation... | reverse complement strand
CAGCTCACCCCCAACGGCCTCGCCCTGGCCCGGGCCGCGCTGGCCCGCGCCTACACCGCTCGGTCCGCCTGGCTGCGACCCCTAGGGGAGGAGTCATGACCGCCCAGCTGGGGTCCCGGGGGACCGGCCAGGCGGGCCGGCCCACCTGGTGGGCCAGCCTGGTCGTCCGCACCGCCGCGCTGCCGCTGCCCTCGGAGCATCGCTGGCGCTACCGCCAGGAGTTCCTGGCCGAGCTGTACGGCATGACCCCGGCCGAGCAGCGCCACCACGCCATCGGGGTCCTCTCCCGCATCTGGACCCTCTGGATGGCCTTGACCGAGCCGGAACGGCTCACCCACAAGGAGGCCACCATGGCCAAGTCCTGGCTGTGTCGCATCGGCAGGCACCGTTGGCAGCGGCTGCGCAACCCCGAAGGCGGCTGGTACCGCGAATGCACAAGGTGCGGACAGCAACGCAACGTTCCCGGAGGTCCCCCGTCCATGGCGGGACCATCGGCCGGGGGGTTCTAAGCGGATGGGAGAGCGCCCATCACGAGTCGCTAGGCGCCACCGTTCTTGGTGATCCTGGCCGGCGCGGCCGTCGCCCAGCGCAGGCTTGGTCCCAGCTCCTCAGCCACGACCTCCACGACCGAGCGGGCGCTGCCGTCCTCGGCAGTCCAGGGCCGCCTGTCCAAGATCGAGACGGACATACTTCGAGGTGAGTGGGCCGACCCTCGCCTGGGCCGCACGAGCTTCAACGAGTGGGATGACCGCTGGTTGGACAGCACGGTGAACCTGCGGGCTAACACCAAGGACGGCTACTCCAGCATCCTGCGTCGGTACCTGCGGCCGGCGTTCGGGTCCTACCCGCTGGGTCGGATCGACGTGCTGGCGGTGCGGTCCTGGCTGGCCAAGCTGGAGGCCGATGGCGTCGGCCAGGCGACCCGGGCCAAGGCCTACCGGCTGCTGGCCCGCATCCTGGGGGCGGCGGTGGAGGCCCGGTTCATCGCGGTCAACCCTGCGGCATCCGCCGGGCGGCCAGCGACGGGACACCGGAGATGCGGATCGCCACCGTCGACCAGGTGGCCGCCATCGCCGAGCGGGTGCCGGCTCGGTACCGGGCGCTGGTCCTGGTGGCCGCCTTCGGGGGGCTGCGCTGGGGTGAGCTGGCCGGGCTGCGCCGCAAGCGGGTCGACCTGGAGCGGGGCACGGTGGCCGAGCAGCTCCTGGAGGTCAACGGCGCGTTCTCGGTCGGGCCACCCAAGAGCGCCGCCGGCCGCCGCACCGTCACCCTCCCCGCCGTGGTGGTCGAGGCCCTGGCCGAACACCTGGCGCGTTACACGGCCAAGTCATCGGAGGCCTACGTCTTCCTCAGCAGCCAAGGCCGGCACCTGCGGCGCAGCAACTTCAACCGCCGGGTCTGGCAGCCGGCCACCCGGGCCGCCGGGATCGAAGGTCTCCGCGTCCATGACCTGCGCCACACCGCCGGCACCCTGGCCACGGCCGCCGGCGGCTCGCTGCTTGAGGTGATGGACCGGCTGGGGCACTCGACCACCGTGGCGGCGGTACGCTACCAGCGCGTCATGGCCGACCGGGACGCCGCCATCGCCCGGGAGCTGAACCGGCTGATCGAGGGCACATGAGCGCCGCTATGGCACGGAGATGGCACGAAAGCCCGAAAGCCCATCGCTGGGCATGGAAGAGGCCGGGCGTGACACCCGGCCTGACCTTGTGACTTGGGGTGGAGCCCCCCGCCGGAATCGAACCGGCGACCCCATCCTTACCATGGATGTGCTCTGCCGACTGAGCTAGGGGGGCGAGATGGTGCGTCTGCCCTGGTGGTTGGTCTGTTGATGAGCCTCCGCCAGTGTCGGGATGTTCCTCGGAGGGCCTCCTCATCAGCAACTCGGCAGTACCGCGGGTCGGGTCAGCAGGCTCCGACCCGAGGAGGCATCGTACATGGCCTTCATCGCGGTTGTCCTACCCTCCCCCGGCGAGATGCGATAGCTGGACGTTCGGACTCAACGTGGCGCGCAATCGGGAGGATGGAGGCTGAAGCCGAGGTGTCGTACCGCATCCAGGAGGTCGCTGAGCGCGCGAACGTCCCCGAGGGATTCGTGCAGCGGTTGATCGCGGTCGGTGCGTTGCCTGGTGAGGAGGCAGGGCTCGGGCCCAGGGAGGTCCGGCGTACACGGCTGCTGCATTCCTGGGAGACGGCGGGGTTCTCGGTCGAGACCATCGTCGCGCTGGTCGATCGGGGCGCCCTGTCGCTCGCGTTCCTGGACGCGCCGGTGATGGCCACGCCCGAGCGGCTGGACCGCTCCTACCGGCAGTTCGCCACCGAACGCGGTGTGCCCCTGAGGTTCCTGCAGGCGGTTCACCAGGCGCTCGGCTTCGCACCCCCGGAGCCCGCTGACCGGGCCGGCGAGGACGACGTGGTCATGCTCGAGGTCGCGGAGTTGTTCCGGGGCGCCGGGGTGCGCGACGAGGCGACCCTGCGGCTGCTGGCCGTGTACGCCGACGGCCTGCGCCGCATCGCGAAGGCCGAGGCCGACTACTACGAGGCCAACATCGAGCGACGCCTGCGCGCGACCGGACTGGACGAGCGTCGGCTGATCGAGTTCGGCACCCGCTTCGGTGACCGCATCATCGCCTTGCTGGAGCGGGCACTCCTCCAGCTCTACCGGCGCCACCGCGAGCACGTCTGGACCGAGCACGCCATCAACCATGTCGAGGAGGCGCTCGAGGGATCGGGGCTGGCCGAGCGGGTCCCACAGCCGCCGGCGATCTGCTTCGTCGACCTGACCGGCTACACCCAGCTGACCGAGGAACGCGGAGATCAGGCCGCCGCGCACGTCGCCGGGCGGCTGGCCTCGCTGGTCAACGGCATCTCCAACAGCCGCGGGGGTCGGCCCGTCAGGTGGCTGGGGGACGGCGGGATGTTCCATTTCCGCGAGCCCCGGACGGCGGTGCTGGCCGGGCTCGACATGGTCCAGCGTGCTCCCGCGGTCGACCTGCCGCCGGCCCACGTGGGCATCCACACCGGTCCGGTGATCGCCCAGGACGGTGACGTCTACGGCAGGACGGTGAACCTGGCCGCCAGGATCGCCGCCTACGCCCAGGCCGGACAGGTCGTCGTGAGCGAGGAGACCGCGCGCCGGTCCGGCGACGGCCAGCTCCGGTTCGAGCCGCTGGGACCGGTCGGCCTGAAGGGCGTCGGCGAGCCGCTGCCGCTCTACCAGGCCATCCGGGAGCGAGCGCCCGGACCGTAGATGCGTGCACCGCGGCTTGGTGACGAGCGTCATGCCGGAACCAGAGCGTGACCGTCCGGCTCAGGCTGGCTCCGGCATCGCCTCGCGTCCCGGACGGTCGCGGGCCTCCGACCGGCGGTGACCAGGAGCCGTCGAGGCGCCGGGCCGGTCGCGGGTGATGCCGAGATCGTCGAGGAGGCGGTCCAGGCCGTGGGCGAACTGCTCGTCCAGCGAGCCGTACAGGTGGGGCGCGACCGCGGCGGTGCTGGGATACGCACCGGCCGGAAGTGTCTGATACATCAGCCGGCTGGCGGCCAGCTCGGCGGCGGGCCTGGGCCGGGCCGGCCGGCGCGGCTGGATCAGCGCCGTGGAGGCGTCAGCCGGCGAGCAGCAGCCGCAGGCCGACGGCGACGCCGAACGCGATCACCAGCCAGCGCAGGGCCCGGTCGTTGAGGCGTCGGGCGAGGACGACCCCGAGCTGGCCGCCGAGCAGGCTCGTGACCGCCATGATCGCCACCGCCACCCAGCGGACGTCGGCGAAGAGGATGAAGTAGACGGCGGCGATGCCGTTGATCAGCAGCGACAGCAGCCCCTTGAGGGCGTTCAGCCGCTGCAGGTTGTCGACGAGGAAGATGCCCAGGATGGCCAGCATCATGATGCCGACCCCGGCGCCGAAGTAGGCGCCGTAGATGGCGGCGAGGAACTGGGCGGCGAACAGCGGCAGCGTGTGGGGGTCGCGGCCGGCCGGTGACCCGCCCTCCCGGTCCTCGCGTCGGTCCTGGACCAGCCGGGCCAGGCGGGTCTGGGCCGCGAGCAGGCCGCAGGCGAGGAAGATCAGGAACGGCACGACCCGCTCGAAGAACTCCGCCGAGCTGACCACCAGCAGGAAGGCCCCGAGCACGGCCCCGGCGGCGCTGATGGCGCCGAGGGCGAGAATCCGGCGGCGCTGGCCCTCCAGCTCACGCCGGTAGCCGAGGGTTCCCCCGAAGTAGCCGGGGGTGAGCGCCACCGCGTTGGTGACGTTGGCGGTCAGCGCCGGATACCCGACCGCGAGCAGGGCGGGGAACGAGATCAGCGACCCGCCGCCGGCCACCGCGTTGACGGCGCCGGCGAGCAGGCCGGCGCCGGCGAGCAGCGCGATCTGGGCGGGTTCCAGCATGGGCAACGGCTATCCTATGGAACCGGCCGGCGAGGCACCCGATCGGCCGGTGGCGTCACAGCGCGTCGTCGCCCGGGACGTGCCGCGGGCCAGCGCGGGGGGAATGGCACGTCCAGGCATGGTTGAATGTCTAGACATGTGGGCGGCAGTCGAGGGGCGAGGGGCGCTGGATGTCGAACGTACACCGGGTCGCCATGCTGGGGACCGGCCTGATCGGCGACTTCTACACGATGACGCTGCACGGCCAGCGCGGGCTGGACCGGGTGCAGGTGGTGTACTCCCGGTCGCCGGAGCGTGGGGCGGCGTTCCGCGAGCGGTGGGGGGTGGCGGAGTCGACCACCTCGATCGAGGAGGCGGTCGGCCATCCCGAGGTGGACACGGTGGTGGTGGGGCTGCCCAACCACATGCACGAGCAGGCCGTGACGGCCGCGGTCGCGGCCGGCAAGGCGGTGCTGGTGACCAAGCCGCTGGCCCGCGGCGCCGGGGAGGCCAAGCGCATCCTGGAGGTCGTGGAGCGCGCCGGGGTGTTCGGCGGGTACCTGGAGGACCTGGTCTACACCCCCAAGACCCTCAAGGCGGTGGCCAGGACCCGGTCCGGGGCCATCGGCGACGTGCTCTGGGTGCGGAGCCGAGAGACGCACCCGGGGCCGCACAGCGCCTGGTTCTGGGACGCCGGCCAGGCCGGTGGCGGCGCCATCGTCGACCTGGGCTGCCACTGCATCGAGATCGTCCGGTCGTTCGTGGGCAAGGGCAACCGGCCCGTCGAGGTGATGTGCTGGGCCGACACCCTGGTCCACCCGATCGAGGCCGAGGACAACGCCATCGCCATCATCCGCTTCGAGAGCGGGGCGGTCGGGCAGTTCGAGGTCAGCTGGACCTTCCGGGGCGGGATGGACCTCAGGGACGAGGTCGCCGGCACCGAGGGCACGATCTGGCTCAACCACTTCCTACGCACCGGCTTCGAGATGTTCGCCACCGGCGCCGGCGACGGATATGTGGCCGAGAAGGCCGAGTCGGCATCGGGCTGGCAGTTCCCGGTGGGCGACGAGGTGGTGGAGCTGGGCTACGTGGACATGTTCACCGACATGTTCAACGCCATGGAGGAGGGCCGCGAGCCGGCCGAGACCCTGTACGACGGCTATGTGGTCAACGCCGTCATGGACGCCTGCTACCACTCGGCCGAGACCCGGACCTGGGCGCCGGTCGAGCTCGACTGGCGCGGCGGCCAGACCCCCCGGGTGGGCCGGCCCGAGCGGACCGAGGACGGCCTGGTCGTCATCAAGGAGGAGCAGCTGCCCGACGGCCGCCGCAAGCTCATCCTCAAGGACCCGGGCAGCGGCGCCTTCGTCGACCGGGTCCTCTAGACCACATAGGGGGCGACGGCGTTGCGGGCCAGCAGGAACCCGGCCTTGACCTTTTCGTCGCTGCCCTCGAAGCCGCGGTCCTCGTGCTCGATGACGACGCAGCCGTCGTAGCCGACCTGGTAGAGGGCGGCCAGGAACCGGTCCCAGCGGATCTCGCCCAGGCCGGGCAGGCGCGGGACCTGCCAGCCGATGCCGGCCGACATCACGCCCCGCTCGTACAGGCCCTCCCGGTCGATCTCCATGTCCTTGGCGTGCACGTGGTGCAGCCGGGGGCCGAACTCGCGCACCACCCGCTCGACGTCGATCATCTGCCAGACCAGGTGCGAGGGGTCGAGGTTGAGCCCCAGGGTGTCGTCGTCGAACCAGCCGAAGATCTCCCGCCAGGTGGCGGGGGCGTAGAACAGGTTGTGGCCGCCCGGCCACTCGTCCTGGCTGAAGATCATGGGGCAGTTCTCGATGGCCAGCTTGACCCCGTGGTCGCGGGCGAAGGCGACCAGGTCGGGCAGGAAGCCCCGGGCGGCCTCGATGTTCTCACGCAGCGGCCGGGCCGCGTCGGCGCCGACGAAGGTGTTGACCACCGGCACGCCCATCCTGGCCGCCCCGCCGATGAGGACCCGCAGGTGGGCCAGGGCCTCGGAGCGCACGCCGGGGTCGGGGTGCAGCGGGTTGGGGTAGTAGCCGAGCCCGCTGATCTGGATGCCGCGGCCGGCCAGGTCGTCGACCAGCTCCTTGGCCTCGCCGTCGGACAGGGCGGCCACGTCGATGTGGGACACGCCGGCATAGCGGCGGGCCGCGCCCTCGCCCCGGGGCCAGCAGGCCACCTCGAGGGCGGAGAACCCGTTGGCCGCGGCCCAGTCGGCGACGGCGGTGAGCGGGGTCTCGGGGAAGGCGGCGGTGAGCAGTCCGAGCTTCATGGTTCGCTCCTCCTGACTGGCGTCCAGGCCTGCGACCGGGCGGAGTCGGCCACGGCCTGGCAGACGAGCGCGATGTCGTGCCCGTCGGCGAAGGTCGGGTAGGCGGGCTCCGGCGACGGCTTGCCGGCGGCGATGTCGGCGTAGACGGCGGCGAACAGCCCCCGGAAGGTGTCGGGGTAGCCCTCGACGTGGCCGGCCGGGTAGCCGGTGACGGCGGCGCCGAGGTCGGTCATCAGCCCCGGGTCCTTGTTGGCGAGCTCGTTGGGCCGGCCCCGGTGCCCGATCCACAGGTACTCCGGCTCCTCCGAGACCCAGGCCAGGGAGCGTTGCGAGCCGTTCAGCTCCCAGCTCAGCCGGTTCTTGCGCCCGGCCGAGACCTGGCTGACCGAGCACAGCCCGCGCAGGCCGCCCTCGAACCGCAGCAGGATGCCGGCGGCGTCGTCGCTGCTCATGGGCTCCCGGACCCGCTCGACGTCGGCGGCCACGCCGTGGCCGGCGAAGGTGCCGACCTCGCCCACGGGGTGGTTGCGCTCGGGCACGAAGGTGTGCAGGTCGGCCAGGACCTCCACCACCCGGCGCCCGGTCACGAAGCAGACCAGATCGAACCAGTGCGAGCCGATGTCGGCCACGGCCCGCAGCCGGCCCTGGCGCTCGGCCACCAGCCGCCAGTTCCAGTCGGTCTCCAGCAGCAGCCAGTCCTGGTGGTAGCCGCCGGACACGTACCGCGGCTCGCCCAGGGAGCCCTCGCGGACCATCCCGGCCGCGTTGTGGTTGTGGGGGGAGAAGCGCAGGTTGAAGCAGACGGCGTTGACCAGGCCGGTGGCGGCGGCCAGGTCGACCAGGGCCGCAGTCTCCTCCACCGAGACCCCCAGCGGCTTCTCGCAGACCACGTGCCGGCCGGCCCGCAGGGCGGCCGCCGCCTGGGTCGCGTGCACGTCGTTGGGGCTGGTCACGTGGACCGCGGCCAGCGAGTCGTCGGCCACCAGGGCCTCGACCGAGTCATAGGCGGTGGCCAGGCCGAGCCGGTCGGCGACCTCCCGGGCCCGGTCGGGGCTGCGTCCGGCCACCCCGGCGACCTCGACCCCGAGGCGCCGCAACGCCTCGGTGTGGGTGGCGGCCATCCAGCCGGTGCCGGCGATGCCGACCCGGATGCCGGCGACCTCGCTCACCGGCGCATCCTCCGATCCACCGACGTCTCGTATGCGCCCGCCCTGCTCATGGCTCGCCTCCCATTCACCCGCTCCCCCGCTGGCCCGTGACCCGCACGTACACCCAGGCCAGGGCGAGCACGATCAGGCCGTAGAGGATCTGGCGGAACGCCTCGGTGGTGTCCAGGGCCAGCAGCAGGCGGGTCAGCACCGTCAGGATCAGGGCGCCCAGGATGGTGCCGGTGTAGCCGCCGACCCCGCCGAGGATCGAGGTGCCGCCGATGACCGCGGCCGCCACCGAGGGCAGCAGGTAGGCGTTGGTCTGGTCGGGGCCGACCGAGCCGCTGATGCCGGAGAACAGCAGCCCGGCGAGCGCGGCCAGCAGCGCCGACATCAGGTAGACGGCGAACAGCACCTGCCAGATGCGGACGCCGGCCAGCCGGCAGGCCACCGGGTTGTCCCCCACCGCGTAGATGCAGCGGCCCAGGCCGGTGCGTGCCAGCCCGAAGATCAGCGCCGCGGCCAGCAGCGCCCAGACGACCAGGTTGTTGGGGATCGGGCCGATCAGCGTGCCCGAGGCCACCGTCCGCAGCACCGGGAGCAGGCGGGTCGACCCCGACAGGAACCCGTCGCCGACCAGCCCGACCGTGACCACGCCGAGCAGCACGCTGGCCATGCCCAGGGTCATGATCAGCGGGTTGACCTTGAACACCCCGACCCCGATCCCGTTGACCGTGCCGACCGCGGCCCCCACCAGCAGGGCCAGGCCGAGGGCGACCACCGGCCCGCGGCCGCTCTGGTTGGCGGCCACATAGGCGGCGAAGTTGGCCGTCATGACCGTGGACAGGTCGATGCCGCCGGTCAGCATGCACAGCGTCTGGCTGGCCGCCAGGACGGCCAGCGGGCAGGCCAGCAGCAGGGTCGACCGGACGCCGTTGAGGGTGAGCATGCCCGGCGCCTGGGTGGCCGTGACCAGGTACAGGACCACCAGCACGCCCGTCAGGGCGATGGCCGGGCGCTCGACCAGCGTCTGGCGCCAGTCCCGGACGGCGGGCTCGGCGGTGACGGCGCTCATCGCGACCTCCGCGGCACCTGGACCAGGCCGCCGATCATCACCACGACGATGATGATGATCCCGCGGGCGACCTCGGCGTAGTTGGGGTCCCAGCCCAGCCCGAGCATCAGCGGCGGGATCAGGGACAGGCAGAAGGCGGCCAGCACGGGCCCGAGCAGGGTGCCCGACCCGCCCATCAGGGCCACGCCACCCAGCACCACCGCGGCCACGCTGGTCAGGGTGGCCGTGGCCCCGATGGAGGCGCGCGGCTCGCCGCTGCCGGTGAAGGCGGTGGTGACCACGCCGGCCATCCCCGAGAAGAAGCCGGCCAGGACGTAGGCCACCACCCGGGTACGGCCGACACGGACCCCGGACAGGAAGGCGGCGGCCCGGTCGCTGCCCACGGCGTAGGTGGCGATCCCCAGGCGGCTGCGCTTGAACGGCACCCATACCAGCAGCAGGACCCCGGCCAGCCACAGCAGCGACGGCAGGGGCTGGTCGAAGCCGCCGACCATGAGCTCCTGGAACCGGGGATGGGTGCCGCCGCCGGGACCCTCCAGCACGACCAGGGCCAGCCCGGCCAGGATGAAGCTGGCCGCCAGCGTGACCACGATGTCGGGACCCCGGAGACGACCGCCACGAGCCCGATCAGGCCGGACAGCAGCATGGCGACGGCCACCACGCCGAGGGCGATCAGGACGACCGGGCCGAGGTCCTGGTCGAGCATCAGGCGGGCGGCGATGCAGTTGGACAGGACCATCATCGCCCCCACCGACAGGTCGATGCCGCCGGAGATGACGATCACCGTCTGGGCCATGGCCTGCAGGGCCAGGGTCATGGTGCCGGCGACGATGCCGCGGATCTCGAAGGGGCCGAAGGCTGGGATCTGGCTGTAGCGCCAGAAGACCAGGACCCCGAGGAGCAGGGCCACGCCGACCACCCAGCCCTGGCGGCGCCGGAAGCGGTTGGCCCGGCTGCTGGGCCGCGGAAGCGGGGTGGCGGCCACGGCCCGGGGGGCGGTGCTCATACCGCGGTCACCTCCAGCCCGTGGGCGGCCGTGAGCAGGTCGCTCTCGCTGGCCGTGGGGGGCATCTCGGCCACGATGGCCCCGTTGTGGAGCACGGCCGCCCGGTCGCAGACCAGCGCGATCTCCCGCAGCTCACTGGTGAACAGCAGGATGGCCGCGCCGCCGTCGGCCAGCTCGCGGATCAGGTCGTAGATCTGGTGCTTGGTGCCGACGTCGATGCCCCGGGTCGGGTCGAACAGCAGCAGGGTGCGGAACCCGGCCGCGAGCCAGCGGCCGATGGTCAGCTTCTGCTGGTTCCCGCCGGACAGGCGGCGGGCCTGGGCGGCGGCCCGGGTGTCGATGGACAGCCGCGTGACCGCCTCCTGGACCTGGCGCCGCTCCCGGCCCATGTTGATCGGCCCCCAGCGGCGCAGCCGGTTGAAGAGGGGGATGGCGATGTTCTCGCGGATGGGCCGTTGCGGCAGCAGGGCCATGAGCCGGTTGCTCGGCACCAGCACCACCCCGCGCCGGATGGCGTCATAGGGGTGCCTGGCCCGCAGCGGCCGGCCGTCGACCAGGATCTCGCCCCCGGCGGCCCGGACGTTGCCGGACAGGATCTCGAACAGCCGGTCCTGGCCCTGGCCCTCGAGGGCGGCCATCCCCAGGACCTCGCCGGCCTGGACCTCGAAGGAGACGCCGGCGTCCTGGCGGTCGATGAGCAGGTCGCGCACGACCAGGCGGGGCGCGTCCCCGGTCCTGTCCCCGGCCGCCCCCCGCTCCCGGGCCACGTCCCGGACGGCGGCGCCGGCCTCGCCGAGCATGGCCGCCACGATCTGGGCCTCCCCGCCCTCCCCGGGGTGGAACGAGGCCACGTTGCGGCCGTCCCGCAGGACGGTGCACATGTCGCAGTGCTCGCGCACCTCGGCCAGCCGGTGGGAGATGAACAGCACCGACCGGTTGCGCTGCTTCATCCGCCTGGTGATCGCGAACACGCGCTCGGACAGGTCGGGGGGCAGGGCGGCGGTGATCTCGTCCAGCAGCAGCAGCTGGGGGTCGAAGGCCAACGCCCGGGCCAGGTCGAGCATGCGCAGGAAGGGCAGGGGGATGTCGCGGACCTGCTCGTCGAGGTCGAGGCCGTCCAGGTCCATCTCGGCCAGCTCGCGCCGGACCAGGGCCGGGTCGACCCCGGTGAGCCGGAGGTTCCGCTCGACGGTGAGGTCGCGGATCAGCGCCGGGTCCTGGTAGACCGGGGCCAGGCCCTTGGCGCGTGACTCGGTCGGGCTGGCCAGCACGACCGGCTCGCCGTTGACGGCCACCGTGCCGCCGTCGTTGCGCAGCACCCCGGTCAGGATCTTGACCAGGGTCGACTTGCCGGCGCCGTTGGCCCCGAGCAGCGCATGGACCTCGCCGGGGGCGACGGACAGGTCGACGGCGCGCAGGGCCACCACCGGCCCGAACGCCTTGGCCACCGCGGTCGTCTGCAGGAGATGGGCTGGCATCGCTCCGTCAAGGGGTCGCCGGCGGCGGCGCGGGGACGGACGCCCCCGGGCGCCACCGCCGGTCAGGAACGGGTCAGGCGGTCAGAGCCCGGCTCACTCGCCGGGGCCCTTGCAGGCGAACAGCTGGTCGTTGGTGTAGGTGGTGTACGGCTTGACCGAGACGGCGGCGCTGAAGCTGGCGTCGCGGTCGGGGAAGCTGTTGGCCTCCAGGGTCGACTTGTTCTTGGCGAGGTCCCAGACCTCGGGGGTCAGCAGCGTCTGGTGGTCGACCTGCTTGCCCTCGAGCACGTCCAGGGCGATGGCCGTGCCGACCCCGCCGATGACCGCCGGGTTGGTGACGGCCGCGCCGGGCGTGCCGTCGAGCAGCTGCTGGATGAACTCGTTGTTGTCGGCGCCGATCACCGGGACCGGCGGCTTGCCGACGGTCTTGAAGGCGTTGACCACCGTGTAGTCGATGCCCGAGGTCCAGATGCCGTCGTAGTTCCCGGAGTTCAGCTCCTGCACGGCGATGTCGCCGCCCTTGGTGAAGTCCCAGCCGGTGAAGACCTGCTTCAGCTTGATGTCCGGGTTCTTGCTCATGACCTCCTGGAAGCCCTTGTCACGGTCGGAGTCGGCCGGCACGCCGTCGATCCCGCGCATGTACAGGACCTTGCCCTTGCCTCCGAGCTTGTCGGCCAGCCACTGCGCCCCCAGGCGGCCGTAGGCGACCTGGTCGTTGGTGGCGACATAGGCCGTCGGGGCCGAGACCGCCTGGTCGACGGCGACCACCACGATGTTCTTCTTGGTGGCCTGCTCGATCACCGGGTTGAGCTTCTCCCGGTCCGACGGGTTGACGATGATGGCGTTGACGCCCTGGGAGATGAGGTTCTGGAGGTCCTGGATCTGCTCGGTCGGGCCGCCGTTCTTGGAGATGGCGATGACCTTGCTGACCTTGCCGCTGGCCAGGGCCTGGGCCTTGACCGAGCAGATCATCTGCTCGCGCCAGCCGTTGCCGGCCAGGGTGTTGCTGACGCCGACGACGTACTTCTTGCCCGAGTCTCCCCCGCTCCCACCGGCGGACTCGTCGTTCCCGCCGCCGCAGGCCGTCACGGCCAGACTCACGGCGGCGACCAGGATGCCGATCCGCATCCATCTGGGGCCCCTCATGCGTACTCCTCCCTCCCTGCGAGCACCCGGGCCAGGCGGCGGGCGTGCTCGTCGTAGGCTGCGTCGAACAGGCGTGCGGACTCCTCGTTGCCCACCACCGACCCGCTGGTCAGCACCGGCGGCATGCCGCCGCGGGCGACCAGCAGCTGGGCGGTGCGGACCTTGATCTCGTTGACCACGGCCACCCCGGCGACACTGGAGCCGGGACCGACCGGGGTGGCCAGGCCGTCGATGGTGACCAGGGCGTCGCCGATCGGGGTGCCGAGGTCGATGACGACGTCGGCGTGGTCGAGCAGCCGGGTGCCGGACGAGTGCCCGGCGTCGGCCGCCCGCGACTCGGCCACCGAGGTCACCGCGATCACCGGCAGGCCGCGGCGCCGCCCGCCCATGGCCATCTCGATCGGGTTGGCAGTGACGCCGCGGGCGCTGAACACGACCATCGCGTCCGGCGGGCCGAGGTGGAAGTTGCGCAGGATGACCTCGGCCAGCCCCTCGGTCCGCTCGATGAACATGGCCTGGCGCTGGCCGTTGGTGCCCACGACCTGGGTGTGGAAGGTGGTCGAGAGCTCGACCATGGGGTGGAACCCGGGGTAGGAGCCGTAGCGGGGGAACATCTCCTCCACCGACATGCGGCTGTGCCCGGTGCCGAACAGGTGGACCAGGCCGCCGCCGCCGATCGCGTCGGCGCAGATGGCGGCCGCACGGTCGAGCGCCGCCCCCTGCGTCCGGTCGAGCTTCTCGAGCAACTCGATGGCGGCGCGTGTCCAGCCCACT
>Ga0075419_10001977_pt1 | contig 13296 bp, 13 predicted proteins | sample SoiMetdeltSBSDD3_FD_76900 | JGI IMG/M metagenome (GOLD analysis project Ga0075419, IMG submission 76900) | Bulk soil microbial communities from a Populus tree surrounding site in Tennessee, USA - Soil MetaG P. deltoides SBSDD3 | ecosystem: Environmental > Terrestrial > Soil > Tree plantation... | reverse complement strand
TCCGTCAGCCCCGCGCGACATCGGCGGGTACTGACGCCCGCTCAACCTGGGCATCCGTGGCCGACGAGATCGGTCCCGGCCGCCCGTCCGACTCCCACGTCGAGATGGTGTCTTGCCGCCTCGCTCGCTGAGAAACTGACTTCGTGAGCATCTCCCACCAGTTTCGGATGCCTTGGGCCCCTGCAGACAGCGCTACTGCCCGTCGGCTTGAGCGAGAAGCCCTCAAGGAGATCGGCACGGGTCACGAGCTGCATGGAATTCGGCTCAGGGCGGTTGCGCGATGCACTGCGTGCGATGATGCCGTCTTCAGCCTCCCCTCCGGAGGCTGGGCGATCGTGCACCTGACGGGGGCAACGAAGCCGGAGAAGGCTCCGATGCCCAGAACCACGCTACTCGGGGGCTTTCTGGCCATCGAGTTGGCGATGGACCAGCACAAACATTGAGCCGGCGGCGCCGACAAGAAGAAGCATCTGACCTGCAGCCATTCTGGTACGCCGACCAGCTCGGAAAACTCACGTGAGCAGTCAGCTGCGCCGGGTCAGCTCCATGACCCAGTTCGTGCTCCAGGCGGTGCCGTCGCGGGAGAACGCCTGCTGGAACCGCGCCGAGTCACCGGTGATCCGGTCCCAGGTATGCCGCACGTGCAGCGGCTCACCGTCCGGGGTCTCGGTGACCTGAAAGAACTCTCCGGCGCCATCGGTGAAACGGCCGCGGTACGGCTCCCAGTCCGGCGCGCTCCCGACGGCGTGGATCGTGTTCGACCACTCGTCCGTGCCGGGGTCGTACGCGTGGACGTCGACCAGGGTGACGACTCGCCCGTCGGGGAAGACGCCCTCGTACTGGTCGACGACCACCTGGCCGTCGAGGTACCCGGTGCCGGTGTTGACAGCGGGGAACTCCTCCCAGTCCGCTTTCTCGGTCAGCTCGAGATCCGCGGCCAGGGACCGGACGGCCTTGCGGTGGTTGCGGACGTCGTACACCCCGACCAGGAAGTCGAAGTCACCCATCCGGGCATCCCACCACGCACCGAGCCGCCGGGCAAGCATCCAGCGTGACCGACATGACCCCGGACATCGGCTCTTCGGACAAGCCAACTTCCCGACCAGCACCCGTGAGGGTACGTGTCGCGAAGCCCGCCGAGAACCACCGCGATCCCGGGCCAACCGGTGGGACATGATTCCCACCACTGTTGCCTGGCATACCCGACGGGCATACCGTCAGGGGTTGGCGAGCAGGGCCCGATGGGGGCAGTGGGGCACCGGGGAGAGGAAGTCGGTCATGCGCAAATCCAGGGTGGCGGCCGCAGTCGCCGGAGCAGCGATGCTGCTGCTGACCACGACGGCCCCAGCGACGGCCGTCATCGACGGGACCACCGACACCACCAACAGGTTCCCGAATGTGGGAGGACTCCAGCTGCAGGACGAGGGCGAATGGTTCGACTTCTGCACCGGCACGCTGGTCGCGCCCGACGTCGTACTCACCGCCGCGCACTGCACGGACTTCTTCACCGGCGACGTCGGCGACCCGGACGAGCTCGGTCCGGACGACTGGCGAGTCTCGTTCGAGGCCGACCCGGACGAGAACTCGACGTACTACGGGGCCGACCACTTCGTCGTCCATCCGGACTGGCTGGCCAATCAGGCCGGACCGGGCGGCGGCAACTCGAAGAGGTCGTTCCTGAAGGACGGGATGGAGGACATCGCGCTGGTCTTCCTGACCGAGGATGTCGTCAACGTGACTCCGGCACCGGTGGCCGACGCTGGCTACCTGGACGGTCTGGACCTGACGTCCGAGACGTTCACGGTGGTCGGATATGGCACCGACGCGTACATCACCGGCAGCGCCGCGTCGCCGATGGCGATCACGGTGTACGACGGGGCGCGCAGCTACAAGGACGTCTCGGTAATCACGCAGCAGGACCTCTTCCCCGACCGGTTCGTGAAGATCACGAAGAGCGTCTGCTTCGGCGACTCGGGCGGACCGTTGTTCCACGAGGGCACGCTCGTCGCGCTCAACGCGTGGACGTTCAGCTACCGCTGCGACGGACCGAACCTGGAGTACCGCGTCGACTCCGCGCCGGCCCAGTCGTTCCTGGACGCCAACCTCTAGGCCTTGCCGGACTAAGCGACCCGTCGTCGCGGTCGGGTCGCTGAGTCCGCCAGCCGGCCGTGAGGGCATGGGTACGTCCCGTCGCCTGGCATCCAAGGCTGCCTAGAACGGGTAACGCGTTCACGCCCGTGCGCGGCACGGTCACCAACACGACCTAAGTTACGGCAGCCGCATCTTGTGATCTCTGGTCGACCGCTTGTGGCACCTGAGACGGTCGCCCCCTGTGAGTGTTCAGGTGGCATGGAGTCTCTCGAGGCCGTCGAGGAGCAGATCGAGTCCGAATTCGAACTCGACCTGGTCGTCGCACCAGCCGAGCGTGGAGTCTTTGTCGTGGTTGGCGCTCTCGATGACTGCGATTTCAGTGATGTGGGGATACTTGTCGGCCAGGTCACCGCGCATGATCGCCGCCACATCTAGGCCGGGGTCCTCGTCGTTGTCGGGGGCGAACAGCTCCTGCGTAAACCCCAGGGCGCGGCTGCCCAGGGCGTGCATCGCGTGATGGACCAGGCTGACCGACAAGCCTCCCTCCCGGAGAAGCCGCATCAGCGACTCGTAGTACCGCATGACCGTCGGGCTCATGGTGGTGCGCGACTCGATGACGCTGGGCGCCCAGGGATGGCCGAGGAGGACTTCGCGGGCGGCCAGGATCGTGTGCCGCACGGCCGTCTTCCAGTTTCCGCCGGGAGGCGTGCCGATCTCGGCCACGCGGGTGCTGATCTCGCTCACCACCACGTCGACCATGCCAGCGAGGACCTCGTCCTTGTCGGCCACATGGTGGTAGAGCGACATCGCCTCGACCCCGAGCTCTTGTGCCAGCTTGCGCATGGTGAGTGCCGCGATCCCGCCTTCATCGGCGACGCGAACAGCGGCCCTGAACACCTGGTCCCTGGTAAGCCCGGCTCGATACGTGGTCCTTGCGTTGGTTCTCAGCCGGTCTCGCGTAACCATCCACGTCCACCTCCCGACCTGAACTTGGCTTACATCGCTCTCCACTCTTGACGGTCTTACGCCGTAAGGATACCGTACATGTGATCCTTACAACGTATGGATCGCGGTGATTGGTCAGGCCATGCCCGCCCTTCGGCCGGCCACACCGAGGCGCAGTTTGCCGTCCCCGTGCGCGGAGGCGGTCCATCACGTTGGCAGTGGTGCGCTGAGCCAAACGAGGTGAATCAAGATGTCCAGCCTTATCCCAGACACATCGCAACACCAAGCCCACCAAGCCGCCATACCGCAACGCCGAGCCGCGCTCATCGCCGGGCTCGCCTACGTGAGCATCACCGTGTTGTCCTTTTTCGCCATCTCTGTATTGGATGGGGCCACCGAGCCAGACAATCCCGCAGCGACGGTCAGCAATATCATGAATTCCGCGATGCTCTTCCGCAGCGGCATTGCCGCTTTCGTTATCGTGCTCGTCGCGGACGTCGTGGTGGCGTGGGCGCTCTACGTATTCTTCCAGCGAACAAGTAGGGAACTTTCGTTGTTCGCCGCCTGGTTCAGGCTGGTGTACGTGGCCATTGCCGCAGCTGCGCTGCTGAATGTTGTCGTCGTCGTGAAACTCGCGGACGGGACTGGCTATACCACGACTCTGGAGAAGGGGCAGCGTGATGCTCAGGTGATGCTGTCCCTCGACGCCTACAACTTCGGATTCTTCCTCGGGCTTGTATTCTTCGGCGTTCACCTGCTGCTTCTTGGCTTTGTGATGGTCAAGTCGGACTACGCTCCCAGCATTCTCGGGATCCTCGTGGCATTGGCCGGCCTCGGGTATGTGATGATCAATCTCGCGCGTGTCGTGCTACCCAACTACCGGGACTACGAAGACCTTCTCTTGCTGCTTCTTGTAGTGCTAGGGCTCCCTGGGGAGTTCGGACTGGTCGGTTGGCTGCTGTGGAGGGGCGGCAAAGCCCGGCCGGCTGACTAGGACGCAGCCGCACCAGTTCAGGTGGTCGCTGACACTCCTTCAGAGCAGTTTCGCCACCGTCGACAGGTCAGCGACGAACTCGCCGTACGCCGCTTCCCGGTCGTCCGCGCGCAGCACCGAGGATGGGTGCACAGTGCCCACGGCGATACCGCCCTCGGGCAGCTCGACGGCCTGACCACGCTGCTTGGTCACCCGGTACGACGGTCCCAGTAGGGCACGTCCGGCGACAGCACCGAGCACCACGACGACCCGGGGCTCGACGACGGCCAGCTCCGCGGTGAGCCAAGGCCGACAGGCCACGATGTGGCCCACGTCGGGCTTCTTGTGGATCCGCCGCTTGCTCTCGCCGCGGGTCGTGAAGCGGAAGTGCTTGACCGCGTTGGTGACGTAGGTGTCGTCCCGGTCGATGCCGGCGTCGGCGAGCGCGCGGTTCAGCAGGCGGCCCGCTGGACCGACGAACGGCCGGCCCGCTTTGTCCTCCTGGTCACCGGGCTGCTCGCCGACCAGCGCCACCCGGGCGGTGCCAGGGCCCTCACCGAGCACGGCCTGGGTGGCGTCCCGGTACAGGTCGCAGCCGCGGCAGTCCTGGATCGCGTGGTCCAGTGCGCGAAGGTCCGCTCGTGGGGGCACCCACGTCTCTGCGCCGGGATAGGTCGCCATCGGTGGTCATCTCCTCGTGCACGAGCGCTTTCGGCGCCCTACACGCTCAGTCTGATCGGTGACCAGCGCACGGCCGGGTCAAACGGTCGGGACCGACGCGCCATGTCCAGAACCCGCGCCGTCAGCGTGTCTGCCTGGGCCTGCGCGGGCGCTGGCTCTAGCCCTTGGCCGCAGCTTGGATGAGCCGGACGACAGCGGCGGGGTGGCTCATCATCGCGACGTGGGAACTGTTGATCTCGGTCATGGTCGAGCCTGCTCGGGCAGCCATCGCACGCTCGGCCTCGGGTGGGATGATGCGGTCTTGCCTGGCCACCAGGTACCAGCTGGGGATCGTCTTCCACGCCGGCGGCCCGGACGGTGTCACGAGTGCGGCCAGGGCGCCGGGACGTTGCGTGGCGGCCATGAAGCGGGTGGTGTCCCGGGGCAGATCCTGGGCGAAGAGGCGGTGGTAATGGGCCGGGTCGATGTAGGCGTCGGCGTCGCCTTCAGCCGCACCTGGGAAGGGTCGGAGGACGAGGTGATCGGTGACCTCGGTGTGACCGCCGCCGAGGGTGTTGGCGGCTGCCACGCTCTCGCCTTCGGCGGGCGCGTAGGCGGCGACGTAGACCAGCGCCTTCACGTTCGGGTTGCTGGTGGCGGCGTTGGTGATGACTGCGCCGCCGTAGGAGTGTCCGACGAGGACGACCGGTCCCTCGACGGTGGTCAGGAAGTCGCGCAGATACGCGCCGTCGGCGAGGGGTCCGCGCAGTGGGTTCGAGAACGCGAGGACCCGGTGGCCGGCGTCGAGCAGGCGTCCGGCGACGGCGTCCCAGCCACTGGAGTCGGCGAAGGCGCCGTGCACGAGAACGATGGTCGGCTTGGTGGCACTGGCAGGTTGCCCACTTGCGGCTTGCTGCCCTGCGTTGGGGGACGCTGATGTGGTGAGCGCGCTTCCGCTCAGCGTGAGGATGCCGATGAGACCTGCGGTGAGCGCGGCTGCGAGCGCACGCGTTCGCTGTGATCGGGGGAACCTCATGTTTCTCTCCTCGGGTCGGTGGGACTCCTCATCGTCGGGCGACCGTCACTCGGCCTGGACCACGTGAAATGCGTAGTCGTGGCTCTGGCGCCATCTGACTTGAACGAACTAGAGTCAGCCCACATGGGTGGGGAAGGCCGTCTTGTCGGCAGGGACGCGGAGCAGCTCCAGGTCCGCGATCTCCTGGGGCACGCGCGGAATGAGCGTGGTGGGGCTCTGCTCCTCACCGGGGAACCAGGGATCGGGAAATCCGCCCTGCTGGATGCCACCACATCCGGCAAGACTGGGATACGGCTGCTGCGCGTGGACGGCTACGAGGCGGAGTCGACCATCCCCTTCGCTGCCATCCAGCGGCTGACGATCCCGCTGCGGGAGTACCTGCCGTCGTTGCCGGAGCGCCACCAGCAGGCGCTGCGCGTGGCAGCCGGATCGGCCGACGGCCTGCCCCCGGACCGCTTCCTGGTGGGGCTGGGGATCCTGGGTCTGCTGGCCGCGGCCGGGGAGATCGAGCCGGTCGTGTGCGCCGTCGACGACGCTCACCTGCTGGATTCGGAGTCGCTGGACGTACTGGCGTTCGTGGCCCGACGCCTCGAGGCCGAATCGGTGGCGCTGGTGTTCGCCGGCCGCGACGCGCACAGCCTGGAGACCCAGATGGCAGGTGTCCCGGCCCTCAACCTCGCCGGGCTCGGTTCCGAGGCGGCGGTCCGGCTGCTGATGTCGTCGCTGCCCGAGGCCATCGACCCGGCGGCAGCGGCGCAGATCGCCGTGGCGACCGGCGGCAACCCGCTGGCGCTGATCGACCTTGCCAGCGAGCTCAGCGCGAGACAGCTGACCGCATCCAGCCTCGCCAACGATCCGCTCCCGATCGGACACCACCTCGAGGCGTTCTACCTGCGCCGGGTCCGCCATCTCCCTCTCGACGTGCAGCTGTGGCTCCTGGTCGCCGCGGCGGACTCCACCGGGAACGTTGACCTTATCGATGCGGCCGCCCGGGAGCTGGACTTGCACGGAAACCCGGGCGACGCGGCGGAGGAGGCCGGACTGGTCGAGCTCAGCAGCACGCTCCGGTTCCGGCATCCACTGGTCAGGTCGGCGGCGTACAACGCCGCGCAGGGTGCGCTGCGACGGCGGGTCCACGGCGCGTTGTCGGCCGCCGCGGTCCGGTTGGGGCTGGTCGAGCTGGAGGCCTGGCACGCCGCGAAGGCCACCCTCGGCACGGACACCGCGGTGGCGGACCGGTTGGAACGCGTGGCCGACCTTGCCGGACGGCGGGGCGGCTTCTCCTCGCGTGCCAACGTGCTCGCGCAGGCCTCGACGCTGACGCCGCATGGTGGTCTCAAGTACGCCCGCCTGGTCGCGGCGGCCGAGGCTGCGCTGGCGTCCGGCGCCGCCCAGCTGGCGAAGAGCCTGCTTGACGATGTGGACGAGGATGCGCTCGACCCGCTCTCACGTGGACGTCTGATCATGACCCGCGCCAGTCTCGCGATCTTTACGGCGGACCCGGCCTTGATGCGCGCGGGCGCCAACATGTTGGCGGCCGCCGAATCATTCCACGGCCACGATGTCGGCCTTGAGCAGGACGCTCTGGTCAAGGCGTTCGAGTACACCCTGCCCGCGGAGCGTCTGGCCCAGGGCCTGACCCTGACCGAGCTGGGAAGTCGCATGCGCAAGGGGGCCGAGCTGAGCGAGGGGATCGCGGCGACGATCCTGCGCGCCCTGAGCGCGCACATCCTCCTGCCCTACGACGAGGCGGTCCCGATCATGCGAGCCGCGGTTGACGCCATCGGGGAGCTGGAGCCGGCGAAACTGCTGCAGTACGGCGCGATCAGCGTGGCGCTGACCACCGCGCTGTGGGACGTGACGGCGCGTCGAGACTGCCTGGAGCGCACGGCGGCGGCCGCTCGTGACGCCGGGTCGCTGCAAGTCTTGGAGACCGCGCTGTGGATCATGTCCCTGGCCGAGCTGACCGGCGGCACCCCACGCCGGGCGCAGCACTACGTCGAACAGGTGCGTGAGCTGCGCCGCGCAATCGGGTACGACGCCGAGCACGTCATCAACGTTGCCCTGCTGGCATGGTCGGGCGCGCCCCGTCCCCAGGTCGAGGTGATCGCCGAGGGCGCCGGCGCGATGGGCTTCGGCGGCGTCCAAGCCTCCGGCGCAGCAGCCCTCGCCATCCGCGACTTGGCCGAGGGCCGCTACGGCGACGCCTACCAACGCCTCAAGCCACTCGTCGACGATCCATTCCTCCAGGTCACGCCACTACAGCTGCCCGACTTCATCGAGGCGGCCTGCCGCAGCGGGCATGTCGACGAGGCACGCGACCAGGTGGAGCGCCTCGAGGAGCTGGCGTCCGCCAACGGGTCGGTCTGGACCCGCGGTGTCGCGCAGCGGTCGCGCGCGCTCGTCGACGACGACGCCGAGGGTCACTTCCGGGCGGGCGTGGTCACGCTGGAGCCGACCGGGATCGAGATCGACCTCGCCCGCACCCACCTGTTGTACGGCGAGTGGCTGCGCCGCGCCAAGCGTCGCCGCGACGCGCGCGAGCAGCTGCGCCGGGCGCTGGAGATCTTCGAGCACGCGCAGGCACCGGCGTTCGCGCAGCGCGCCCGCGGCGAGTTGGAGGCAATCGGCGAGCCTTCCCCCGCAGCCGGGGCACGGGGTGCGCTGGACCTCACCGCCCAGGAGCGGACGGTCGCCCGGCTCGCGGCGGCGGGCAACACCAACGCGGAGATCGGCGCCACCATGTTCCTCAGCGTCAACACCGTCGACTACCACCTCCGCAAGGTCTTCCAGAAACTCGGCATCTCCTCACGGCGTCAGCTCACCGAGCGCCTCGAGTCGCCATGACACCTGACGGACACGACCCGTGTCCGTCAGGTGTCACGACTACGCGCACCACGTGGTCCGCCCGGCCGGACCAGGCACGAGGCTCGGGGGGACCGTTCGATCCGAGGAGGCCCCATGCCTTACATCACCGCCGACGATGGCGCCGAGATCTTCTACAAGGACTGGGGTGTCGGCGGCTCACCGGTCATCCTCAGCCACGGCTGGCCGCTGAGCTCCGACGCCTGGGAGGCGGCTGCCCGGTTCCTCGCGGAGCACGGCCACCGCGCCATCGCGCATGACCGCCGCGGCCACGGACGCTCCAGCCAGACCTGGAACGGCAACGAGATGGATACGTACGCCGATGACCTTGCCCGTCTGATCGACGCGCTCGACCTGCACGACCTGACCCTGGTCGGGCACTCCACCGGCGGCGGGGAGATCGTCCGCTACATCGGACGGTATGGCACCGGCCGGGTCTCCAAGCTGGTGCTCGTCGCCGCCGTCCCGCCCATGATGCTGCGCACCGACGACAACCCCTTGGGGCTCCCGATCGAGGTGTTCGACGAGATCCGGGGCGGGGAGGCGGCCAACCGGTCGCAGCTGTATCGGAACCTCGCCGACGGCCCGTTCTTCGGGCACAACCGCAGGCAGGACGTCGACCAGGGGTTCCGCGACGCCTTCTGGCTGCAGAGCATGGCCTGCGGACACCGCGCCGCCTACGAATGCATCGCCGCGTTCTCGGCCACCGACTTCCGCCCGGACCTGGAGAAGGTCGACGTACCCACTCTGGTCATCCACGGTGACGATGACCAGATCGTGCCGTTCGAGGTCGGGGGAAGGCGCTCGGCAGAGATGGTCGACGGCGCCGTGCTGAAGGTCTACCAGGGCAGCGCCCACGCGCTGCCCGACACCGACCGCGACCGGCTCCACACCGACCTGCTCGAGTTCATCGAATCCTGACCGGAGAGGAATGTGATCATGAACGACGCCCGTCCCGACACCGTCGTGCTGGTGCACGGCTTGTGGATGACTCCCCGCAGCTGGGAGAACTGGGTGCAGCACTACCAGGCCAAGGGGCTGACGGTCCTGACGCCGGGCTACCCGGGCTTCGACATCGAGGTCGAGGCGCTTCGCGAGAACCCCGACGTCATCGCGAACCTGACCGTGCCCGAAACCGTCGACCACCTGGCCGCCGTGATCGAGAAGGTGGACACACCGCCGGTCATCATGGGCCACTCATTCGGCGGCACCCTCACCCAGCTGCTCCTGGCCCGGGGACTCGGGTCGGCCGGCGTGGCCATCGACTCCGCCCCCACCGAGGGCGTGCGCGTCAACCCGCTGTCGCAGGTCAAGTCGCTGTTCCCCGCGCTGAAGAACCCGGCCAACCGGCACAAGGCCGTCGGCTTCACGCCCGAGGAGTTCCACTACGCCTTCACCAACACCCTTACCGAGGACGACTCGCGCGCGGCCTGGGACAGGTATGCGATCCCCGCCCCGGGCAACTGGGTGTGGGAGTTCGGGCTCTTCGCCAACTTCAAGCCCGGCCACCAGGACACCTGGGTCGACTACTCCGCCGACCGCGCCCCGCTGCTGTTCATCGGCGGCTCGGAGGACCACATCATGCCGCCGTCGGTGAACAAGTCGAACGCCAAGCACTACAAGAAGTCCCCGGCGCTCACCGATTATCACGAGTTCGAGGGACGTGACCACTGGACCTGCGCGGCTCCCGGGTGGGAGGCGGTCGCCGACTACGCGCTCGAGTGGGCGCTCGAGCATGGCGAGGCAGCGCGGCGCCGAGCAGCCTCGGACTCCTGACCGGCTCGCGGAGAACGGTGGGCCCGGCCATGGTCCAGATCACGCACGTCGGCGGACCCACCGTCCTCCTCGAGATCGGCGGATGGCGCATCCTGACCGATCCCACGTTCGACCCGCCCGGGCGCAGGTACGGGTTCGGCTGGGGAACCTCGTCCACCAAGACCGCCGGGCCGGCGCTCGAGCCCGACGGGATCGGACCGGTCGATGTCGTACTGCTCAGTCACGACCACCACGCCGACAACCTCGACGAGCGCGGGCGGACCGTGCTGCCCGCCGCAGGCACGGTGCTCACCACCCGGTCCGGCGCCCGGAACCTCACCGCCGGCAACGTCCGTGGTCTCGCCGCTGGACAGACGACAACGCTGGACGCGACCGGCAGGCAACGGCTGTCCGTCTTGGCGACGCCGTGCCGCCACGGTCCACCTCTGAGCAGACCCGTAGCGGGCCCGGTCATCGGGTTCGCACTGTCCCTGGGCGACGATACGCGGGTGGCTGTGTGGATGACCGGCGACACCGTCCTGCACCGGCCGGTACGCGGGCTGGCGCGCGAGCTCCGGGTTGACGTGCTGGTCATGCACCTGGGCGCCGTACGGTTCCCCATCACCGGCCCGCTCCGCTACTCAATGAACAGCCGGGACGCGCTCCGGCTCCTGCGCCTGCTCCAGCCACGTGTGGCCGTGCCGGTCCACTACGACGGCTGGTCACACTTCAGCGAGCCCACGGAACACCTGCGCGCGACCCTCGACCGCGCCGTACCCCCGATATCGGATCGCGTCACGTGGCTCGAGCCAGGCACGCCGACTCAGCTGTGATCAGCCGTGCCGGCACAGAACTAGAGTGAGGCGGTGTCGATGAAACTAGCCGGGTCGCTAGCCCGTCGCGATAACCAGCCCGTGGGCGACTACTGCCCGATCGAGCGCGCCCTTCGCGTGATCAACACCCGGTCGGCCGTCCTCGTGCTGCGCGAAGCCTTCTACGGCGCCACACGGTTCGAGGAATTCACCGCCCGCACCGCGCTCACCGACGCCACCACCTCCGCGCGGCTCCGAGACCTGGTGCGTGCCGGCATCCTCGACAAGCACCCGTACCAGGACCCCGGCCAACGACGCCGCCACGAGTACGCGCTCACGGCCCCGGGCGCGGAACTCATGCCCGCCATCTTCGCGTTGCTCCAGTGGGCCAACCGGCACGACCCGCCGCCGTACCCGCCGGCCCTCCACCACGACGGATGCGGCGAAGCCGTCACCATCGCGGCCCGGTGCGCCGCAGGCCACCACGTCGAGACCGACGACATCACGGTCACCGCCCCCGGACCGTTCGGCCTCGACGATCCGATCTCTCTACAGACATGGGACGGGCCAAGCGCCTAAGCAGGATCACCAAAGATTCCGCGGGCGCTGGGGAGGCCACGGCCGGCTCTCGCCGCGCAGCACCGCACCGATGACCTCGTCGTGCCCGAGCACCTCAGTCGGGATCGCCGGATCGGTCAGGAATCGAGAAGCGAAGGCTGCGACCGCGCCGTAGCGTTTTGGGCATGGACCTGAAGCTCTCGCACTGCTTCATCGCAGTACACGACCACGAGAAGGCACTGGCATGTTCACCACCACCGAGCACAAGGCGATCGTGAGGCTGCTGGCCGCCGGTAAGCCGGTCTGGTACGTCGCTGCCGTGACCAAGTCGCACGCGCACGACGTGTACGCCGTTGGCGTGTCGTACGGCTACCCGGACCGGACCCGGCTGCGCCAGGCCGTGGCGGTCCTGACCGGTTTCGGTCCCGACGCCGCCTGAACCAGCGCCTCGGCGATCGCCTTGCTCGTCGCCGATCTTGAACGCCGTGGCCAAATAGGCTAGCCAGGTATGAGGAGCCGGCCTGGGCCTATGGACGTTCACAACGCTGCGGGTCGGGGCCCGGAACGCCGAGAGAGCGATGCATTCACATGACCGGCCGCGTTTCGGGAGACGGGAGTCCATCGGTGAGCACGCTGACCATCGACCTGTTCAGCAGCCTCGACGGCTTCGCCGCGGCTGAGGATTGGCCAGGCTACTGGGGCAAGGAAGGCCCCGAGCTCATGGCGTGGCTGGAGGAGAAGCTGGCCGAGGATCACGTCATCGTGATGGGCGCGAACACCTACCGCACGATGTCGCAGATCGTGGCCGAGGAGGAGGACCCCACGTTCGCGCGGATGGCCGAGATCCCGAAGGTCGTGTTCTCCACGACGCTGAAACCACCGCTGACATGGGCCAATACGCAGGTGGTCGCCGAGGACGCCGTCACTGCGCTGCGCAGGATGAAGGGGGAGGGTTCGGCTCCGATGCGGACGATGGGGAGCATCTCGCTCAACAAGACGCTGCTGCGCGAGGGCCTGGTCGACACCCTTCAGCTCGTGGTCTTCCCCGTAGTGACTGGCCAGACCGGCCTCCAGCCCATCTTCGCGGACTGGCCCGACCTGGACCTCGAGCTGGCCACGTCGCGCACCTTCGACGGACGCATGCAGCTACTCGAGTACGTGCCGACCCTGCACTGAACGCTTACGGTCGCAGGTCGGCACGGAGCGCCCGCCTGCCCACGTCCCGGTGGAGCCGGCCGGAGACAGTCGACCTGTCGAGGAGGCGTCAGCGGAACTGGCGGAAGAAGTCTCGCATGTCGTCGATCAGTAGGTCGGGTGCTTCCATGGCGGCGAAGTGGCCGCCGCGGGTGAACTCGGTCCAGCGCACGAGGTTGTGTTGGCGTTCGGCGAGCGAGCGGATGGTGATGTCGCCGGGGAAGACCGCTACCGCGGTCGGTACCGGGGAGCGTGGCTGGGCCTGTCCCCAGGTGCGGGCACCCTCGTAGTAGATGCGGGCTGCGGAACCGGCGGTGCCGGTCAGCCAGTAGATCGAGACGTCGGTGAGGATCAGGTCGCGGTCGATGGCGTCTTCGGGAAGGCTGGCGTGTGGGTCGGTCCATTCC
>Ga0075419_10001974_pt1 | contig 13301 bp, 16 predicted proteins | sample SoiMetdeltSBSDD3_FD_76900 | JGI IMG/M metagenome (GOLD analysis project Ga0075419, IMG submission 76900) | Bulk soil microbial communities from a Populus tree surrounding site in Tennessee, USA - Soil MetaG P. deltoides SBSDD3 | ecosystem: Environmental > Terrestrial > Soil > Tree plantation... | reverse complement strand
GCGCCATCCTACGCCGGATGGGTAACGCTAAGGTGCGTTCAGCCTGTTACTTGTGTCGAGTGCCCCGTTTAGGACTCGAACCTAAGACCCGCTGATTAAGAGTCAGCTGCTCTACCAACTGAGCTAACGGCCCACCGGGTGTGCATGCATGGAGGGACTAACGGACGTCAACTTCTCTGATGTGCTGTTGGTGCGCCTGACAGGATTTGAACCTGTGGCCCTCAGCTCCGGAGGCTGATGCTCTATCCAGCTGAGCTACAGGCGCTCCTGCTACAAGGAACGTCACCTTAGCATAGCATTTTACGCTCTGTCCACCGGCTCGATCCGGCAAGCTATGGAGTGGGAAAGTTTTTCGCTCTTCTGTCAGCCTGACGTATTTCGTAGAGATGCACTGCCCCGCGAACCTTTTCCAGGACCGTCTCATTTGTGGCCGGTTTTCGAATCCAATCACCCACACCGTGCTGTCCGACTGCATCCAGGAACTGGTTCGGGGTGGCACCGCTCAGGACAATGATGGGGATCATTGGGTAGTGCGCACGAAAGTGAGCGATGACCGCCGTTCCGTCCATGCCGGGCATCTCCAGATCGCACAGAACTACGGCGACGCTCGACGTAAGGCTTTCCCCTTTCATGAGATCGATGGCTTGTTGCCCGCTCTCGGCCAACAAGGGGCGGTAACCGGCTTTCTTCAGCACCAACTGCAACGCGTTTCGAATATCTTCATTATCATCGACAACGAGAATACTGTGCACGAATCCTACTCCGGTTACGCCAGAGGGTATCGCGTTGATGCGCAAAATGCTAGTAGTTCAATAGTGCATGGCTATCATAGGAACGCATAAGGGAGGAGGATTTCCTCCCCTTGTTTGGATGTTCCATGTACGCTCAGCGCTGCTGACTCCAAGCTCGCCAGCTCTTGCTCTTCTGCGCGGAGTGACTCTGAGACACGAACGATCGGGACGAAAGTTTGCACGCAGCAAGCGCCCTCGACCATCCGTCCTACCTGAGTTGGAATTCCCATTGAACGGCAAGTAAGCGGACGGTACGCATAAAGCGCGCAAAGGCCACTATCGCTTAGGGCGGGGCAACAATCCTGATCAAAGCGGCCGACGGCGTGATCAATTTCTCCATCAGACCAGCCATCCAAGGAGTTCGAGGCCAATAAGTTGGGGTATGCGGCCTCCAGAGCGGACACCTGGGCACGTGCTTTTTCTTGAATGAGCGTCCGTTTGTCTGAGGGCAATCGGGCGAGTCCTTCGTGAAGGAGTTCCGCGTCCAACCGTGTCACAGGAAAGAGGCCGATGCAACACTGAGAACAGCCTATACGGCAGGGCACTTGGCCCAGCAAGGCGGCGCTGGCCCGTTGGAACCACTCATCGGTTTTTCTTGCGAGTCTGGCGAGGTGGGAATGACCGGGGACGGGCATACGGGCCCTATTCTTCCGGCGATGGGGCGGACATATCTACGATCAATGTACCCTTTGGAGAATAAAAACCTTGCCCGTCGATCTGGACGATTCCGTCGCAGTTTTCCTGATAAAACTCCAGCATCCACCCGTTGAAGTCGTACCCTTCTTCCGTGATGTCGGCCGGGTCGTGCCTGGTCAGCAGGATAAAACGTGCTTTTTTGAGCGTGTCTGCAACCAACGAGGCTTCCACATCGTCATAGGAGGTGAGGGCTTCCAGAAACTGGCCTTTCTCCTGTTCAAACGCCTCCTGATAGGTGCCCCGGTCCCGGAAGCAAAACACCTGTACGGGTTTTCTAGCGCGAGAATATTGCAGGGCAACGTGGACCCACGCCCATTCGTCCAGTGCTTCGTCGTTCATATCGGGAGGCAGAATCGGAAGCTGACCCCGGGACTTGAGGAAATCGATCATCAGGCGGAGAGGAGAGGGATTCTCCTTGTGGCAGAACACCCGGGAGTATATAAATTTTTCAGCAGCGGTTTCAGCGGGTTGTGCCGTAGCCGGCAGAATGGGAAGTTGCTTGCCCATGCAGAAAATCCTCAATAATCTATGCCGTCGAACACCAGATTTCAGCCGCGGCGTCCCTTTACTCTACGATGCTTGGTCTTGAAACTGCAAGGCCTCCGTGGAGGCGTTTCCCTACGCCTGGAGCGTGTTTTTCGGTTGACAGGCCAAGAACGCTTGGATAGACTCCCGCAGGTTTTTGGCTGGAAACATCCATCACGGTCTCTTTGACGAGTCACTTCATCGCACGAAGTCTCCACTGAGAGGCAGCAGCCCGCAATTCACCTAATTCTGTTTTAAGGGAGGGTTTCTCGCATGGCTAAATCAATGACGAAGTCGCAGATAGCCGATCATGTGGCTCAAAAGGCCGGGCTGACGAAGAAAGCGGCCGTCCAATTACTGGATGACTTTGCCGCCCTGGCGTATCGGGAAGCGAAGAATGTCTTTGTCGTGCCCGGAATCGGAAAGCTCGTGCTCGCCAATCGCAAGGCGCGAATGGGACGTAATCCGCAGACTGGGGAAGCGATCAAGATTCCGGCTAAGCGGGTGGTCAAGTTCCGCGTGTCCAAGGCCGCCAAAGACGCGATTCTCGGTAAGAAGTAACTAACGATCGGGCGCGAAGCTCATATGCTTTCCGCCTTGCGCCTCTACACACGAAGGGCCGGCTCCCTCCGGGGCGCCGGCCCTTCGCATTATCAGAGTGTTGAAAAAGGCCGTCAGCATCGTTCTCGCATTGTTCACACCCTCGACCGATGAAAATACGTCCCGGGCCTTCGCTTGCTGCGGCCTTGCCGACGACCTTTTAGAACACCCTGACTAGCTCATACTTCAGGAGTGGGTGGGCCACAGGCCGCTCCCGCCAAACCCGTCATGGCCGACGAGCCGGATCGCATCGCCGTCATGCACCAACGAGTCGTCGCTGGCGATTTTTTTGTTGATCGTGACCAGCACCTTTTTTTCCCGAATGAGTTGGAGCAAGTGCCGGAGCTGCACCCCCTGGCGTTGGATCACTTGCCGCACCGTCATTGGGGATGCCAATTCACAGGCGACGTCGCGCTCGCCGTCGGCCGTTTGAAGTTGTCCCATGAGGGATATGGTCACCATGTTGTTTATCAACTCTCCGTCAAAGCCGGTTGACTCCATTTAAACACCACTTGATAATGCCCGACCATGCCGCAGTTGGATGTCCATAATCCGGGGATGCCCGATCTGCAGTTCGTGCTCTTCGTGTCAGCGCTCTGTACCTCGAATCTTGAAACCATTAATCTACCGCAAGACCTTCGCGCGAAAATTTTCGACCGCTGCTGGGCATTGATCAACACCGATGCGCCACCCGTCGATCCGAAACAACGGGTTCTCGACCTCAGGGAGGGGACCGATCTCACACTCGAGGCCTGTGTCTCCACGATCCGATCACTTTTATCTGAGGCCGGCATTACAAAACTGGTCTGGGATCATCCGGTGAGCAATCCGACGAGGGACAGCTCAGCAGCGGCTCAGCCGTTGATCGATCGGCTCGGTCAATTGTACCCCGCCGATCCGGATATCGTCGATCCCCCGCCATCTCGGTCGGATGGTCGTTCGACGGGATGACTCCAGGACTGACGCCGTGAAGGTCACTCCGCTCGATATTCCCGGTGCACTACTGATCGAACCCAGTCTGTTTCGCGACCGACGTGGACTATTCTGCGAGACATTTCATGCGCAACGGTACGTGGAAGCCGGTCTCACCGACCAGTTCGTTCAAGACAACTTTTCCCGCTCAGTGCGGGGGACGTTACGTGGCCTTCACTACCAACAGCCGCATCCCCAAGGAAAGTTAGTGATGGCGGTCGAAGGCACAATCTATGATGTCGTCGTCGATATTCGGAAGGGTTCTCCCACGTATGGAACCTGGCAAGGGTTCGATCTGTCTTCGGACAACTATCGGCAGCTGTACATCCCCCCCGGCTGTGCGCATGGTTTCTGCGTGACCAGCGAGGAAGCGGCCGTTCTCTACAAGTGCACCGACTTCTATTCGCCGAACGACGAACGGGGCCTGATCTGGAACGATCCGGCTCTCCGCATCTCGTGGCCGGTGTCCTCGCCGCTGCTTTCCCCCAAAGACCAAGGCTATCCTAGTTTGGCTGCCACAGAGCATGAGTTGCCGGTGTACATCCCATCAACCCGTTGATCCTGTACTAATCACTGGGCTATCTTATAGCCCCTACAGCGGTGGACGTCCTGAGAGGGGAAGCTCAGGGATTTAACGAGGAGGATTCGATGAGCAAGAGCTTAAAGGGAACAAAGAGTCATGAAAACCTCAAGGGCGCCTTTGCCGGTGAGTCACAGGCGAACCGCCGCTACCTCTATTTCGCTCGACGGGCGGACATCGAAGGATATCCCGATGTGGGGGGTCTCTTTCGCGATACCTCCGAGGCGGAAACCGGTCATGCCTTCGGCCATTTGGATTTTTTGAAGGAAGTGGGCGATCCCGCAACCGGAGTGCCGATTGGCAATACAGAAGCCAATCTCAAGTCTGCCATCGAAGGCGAGACCTATGAGTATACCCAAATGTATCCTGGAATGGCCAAGACGGCGCGGGACGAAGGGTTTCAGGAGCTGGCCGAATGGTTCGAGACGTTGGCGAAGGCCGAGCGATCCCATGCAAATCGTTTTCAGAAAGGCCTGGACAGTCTGAAAGGCTGAGAGCGGCAAACGTGCGCAGCCGAGGGGTGGACTGAATCCGATTTAGTCCACCCTTCGTGTTTCAGGGAGCGTGTGGGAAAAGATGAAAGGGATGACTCTCGTCAGTTCGGTGGACGCCGCGCACCTGCAGAAAGAGACCCTTCGCATTTATGAGATCTGCGACGGATGTCGTCGTTGCTTCAACCTTTGCCCGTCATTCAACACGCTTCTCAACGGCATCGACAAGTATGAGGGGGACGTGGCGAAATTGACGGCAGACGACCATCGCCGGATCGTCGACGAGTGTTATTACTGCAAACTGTGCTTTAATCACTGCCCCTACACGCCGCCTCATCAGTTCGAGATTGACTTTCCGCACCTGATGATTGCCAGAAAAAAGCAACTTGCACTTGAGCGCGGCGTGAGGTGGCGAGACCGGTGGCTGAACAGGACAGATCTCTTGGGTACCATTGGCAGCTGGACAGCCCCGTTCAGCAATTGGCTCATACGGAGCCCTATCGCCCGGCGCCTGGCCGAAGTGATAGCCGGCATTCATCGTGACCGGCAGGTGCTGCATTTCTCCCGTGAAACGTTTCCCCGCTGGTTCGCCAAGCGTACGAAGCCCGCCCGCATCTCGGCGAAAAAAGTCGCACTGTTTTCTACCTGTCTTGTGAATTACCAGGTGACAGACGTGGGCAAGGCCACCGTGCAAGTGCTGGAAAAAAACGGCGTCGAGGTGGTCGTCCCAGAACAGCGTTGTTGCGGCATGCCCGGCTTTGATACCGGAGACATCAATGCGATCTTACGGGCCATCGATGCGAATGTCGCCTCGCTGCACTCGTGGGTAGCCAAAGGGTATGATGTGGTGGTGCCGGCCGCTAGTTGCAGCCTGATGTTGAAACGGGAGTATCCGGAGCTGCGGCCCGATGAGCCGACGAAGGAAGTGGCTCGACACACCTTCGATGTCTGTGAATACATGATGAAGATGAAAAAAGACGGTCAGCTATCCATGGATTTCGTGAAGAAGCCGGGCCGAGTCGCCTATCAGATCCCTTGTCATCTTCGTGATCAAAACATCGGGTTCAAGTCCAAGGACCTGATGGAATGTGCCGGAGCTCAGGTCGAGCTCATCGAAAAGTGCTCCGGACATGACGGGGCATGGTCTGCCAAGTCCGAGTTTTTCGGCCTGTCGATGAAGATCGCCGAGAAAGCCATACGCACCATCCAACAGCAGCCGGCCGACGTGATCGCGTCCGACTGTCCGCTCGCAGGCTTACAGCTGGATCAAGCCGGCGCCTCGGCCCACGTGGGCGGGAAGGCCGCTCTTCATCCAATTCAAATCGTCCGTGATGCCTATGGGCTGGGTCAATGAAGCCGTTGACTCGAGAAGATCTGTTATCGCTGCAGGACTATGAGCGCCAGCGCGACTCGTTTCGTTCCCGTATCATCGCCTTGAAGCAACGGCGAAGGCTGTCTCTCGGGCCGCTCATCAGCGTGGTGTTCGAGAATCGCGACACGTTGCGATTCCAGGTTCAGGAAATGATTCGAGCCGAGCATATCCAAGACCCTGCGAAAGTGCAGGAGGAGTTGAACGTCTATAATGATCTGCTGCCGGGGGATCACGAGCTGAGCGCAACGCTCCTGATTGAAATTACCGACGAGGCCACTATGAAAGAGTGGCTCGATCGATTCATGGGGTTGGACCGCGGCCATACGGTTGCCATCAACGCTGGAGGCGAAAAAGCGTACGGGCAATTCGAAAACGGTCACAGTCACGAGACTAAAATCAGCGCCGTGCATTTCGTGCGATTTCACCCCAGCCGGGAGATGATAGGAGCTTTTGCCGACCTTCATCAGCCCGTCTGCCTGATGGTTGACCACAATGGATATCGGGAAACGGTGGCCGTTCCTGGCAGCCTTCGTGAGGAGTGGCTGGCAGACCTGACCAGCTAGCAGTGCAGTGTTTCCGCAGAGGATATATGCCGCCTGTTCTGCTCACCAAACGTATTGAATTTGCCGCGGCCCACCGCTACTACAAGCCGGAATGGGATGAGGCCAAGAACCGTGCGGTGTTTGGACGGTGTTTCAATCCTCCGGCCCACGGGCACAACTACATGCTCGAAGTAACGGTTTCAGGCGAGGTGGATCCCAAGACGGGTATGGTCATCAATTTATTTGATCTGAAGCGTGTCTTGCTCGCCGTCATCGAAGAGTTTGACCACAAGAATTTGAATCTCGACATGCCGTACTTTGAGTCGCAGATTCCCACGTCGGAAAACCTCGCCCGCGTGCTGTGGGCCAAGCTCGTCACGCAGCATGACATCGGCGTGCTTCATGCCATCAAATTGCATGAGGACGAGGATCTGTATGCGGAGGTGACGGCGGCCGCAGGACTCGATGTCGCCAGCGTGACGCGACGCTATTCATTCGTTGCGGCCCACGGAGACCATGAGGGTCGGGAATGGGATTGCTTTGTCACCCTGAACGGGCCTGTGGATCCAGTGACAGGCATGGTCACCGATCTCGGTGTGCTCGACGGCTTGGTGCAGGATGCGGTCGTGAAAAAGTTTGACCATCAGGACTTACGAACCCTCTTTGGTGGCGGCACGCTCATTTCTGGAGAGACACTCGTGAGAGAAATCTGGCATGCGCTGGAGACGAGTACCACATCCGGTGTGCTGTCCCGCGTTCGTCTTGTCGAGTCTCGCGACCTGTTTTATGAGTGCTCGGGGTAGCCATAGTTTCGGAGGATTTCATGATGCGCCTCTGGTGGGTGGTCATCGGGAGTTTTATGTGGGCGTCGACTGCGCAGGCGGGGGCGGATGAAGATGCTATCGAGCGCGTGCTGCTTGCCGAGGCAAAATCATCTGCGACGTTTGCCGAAACCAGAGATACACAGGCCGTGCTCAAGCTCTATACAAGCGACTACAAAGGTGTCCAAGACGGCGAGGCCGAAACGCGAGAGTCCATCGAGAGGTGGTTGTCTGAGTATGGATCCGCCCTTGATCAAGGAAGCAGGCTGCATTTTCTCGGGGCGGTTTCCAATGTGAGCACCCATATCGCCGGCTCCATGGCTTGGGCGATCTATGACTACGTGTTCCAAGCTATTCGCAACGGCGAGCTGGACGCGCAAGAGCGGGGCAAATGTACAAGCATTTTACGGAAAGAGCCTTCGGGCTGGCTTATCCAACACGAGCATTGCTCCAAAACGAAGCCGCAGGGGATGGAACGGTAAGGGATGTCGACGAGCTGAATCGGGTTACCCCGCTGGGGGATCAAAAAGACACTGCGGCAGTCCTGGCGCTGTGAGGCTACTTGAGCAGATAATCGGAAATCAGCGCGGCTAGTTCTGCCTGATCGACGACACCTTCCCGCGTGAGAAGGAGCTTCCCGTTGGCGAAAAAATGCGTCGTAGGGTAGGTTTCAAACGTGTGCGTCTTCTTGATTTCCCGACAGCGGCCGGGCACATGCATCTTCGCCTTTCCCACCTTGATCGCCGGGAATCTCGCGGCCGTGTCCTCGAGAATGGGATCATAGGTCTTGCAAGGCTCGCAGGTGGCTAACCCATAGGCCACTACCGCTCCTAGGCTGTCCGTGAACTCTTTGTAGTTCCCGTCGTTGACGTCTTCGACAATGCCTGACATATGATGCTACGGCTCGAGGCTGAGGGCTGCCATTGTTACAATTGGCAGCCCTCAGTCATTGCCGGTGCTCTTAGTTGAGTTTCGAGAGTGCGGAAAGAATGTCTTTGTCTTCCCGCGCCACCTTAATCTCCTGCACCTTTACATAGGCGACCTTGCCGTTCTTGTCCACAATAACGGTGGCGCGCTTTGAACAGTTGAGTGGCTCGAAATACAGCCCATAGGCCTTGGCCGTCGTCCGGTGGACGTCTGACAGCAGGCGGTGCTTGAGGTCCAAGGAATCGGCCCATGCCTTGTGGGAGAAAAAGCTGTCACAACTAATGCCGAACAATTCCGCGTTCGCGTTCTGAAACTTCGGGAAATCATCGGTCAGGCACTTGTTCTCTCCCTGACAGACCGGACTCCAGTCCAGAGGATAAAAACACAACACGACATTCTTTTTGCCCTTATAGTCGCTGAGCTTGACGTCCTGTTGATCCTGGTCCTTCAAGTTGAAGTCCGGAGCGGTGTCGCCCACCTTAATTTCTGCGGCTACGTCACTCATCAGATGTCCTCCTTCGCATGGTTGTTTTCATCCCGTATGAAAGCCGTAGATTTTGTACCGTGGTCTTGAAAAGCTTGTCAACGGGCCGAAGGACCTACGATTTTATGGTTTAATCCTGACGGAAGCTCTAGTTGGAGCCCTGCGCCACCCTTGTTTGAGGGACAGGATGTCCCCAAGTCGACGCTCATGGGACAGATTGTCCTAAGCGTTTAATTCAATGAACTTCAAAGGCTTGTAATCGTTCCTTCTTTTCTCATTCCGGCATAGGTCCAATTCTTGAGTTAGCCCTCGTCCGCCGACTATGACCGGAGTGCATCCGAAGTGAACCGAATCTTGCCGCGATATCCTGACGTCGTTCTGACTCTAGGATGCTGCCTGTTCCTTTTGTTGATCGGCGCACTCATCCTGCTTGGGGCTGCGGAGGCGGCGGAAGATCAGCGTGAGTACGATTTCGATCTCTCCAAAGGAATCTACTATTACAATCAAGCCCGGTATGGAGAGGCCGAGCGGCATCTCCGCGACGCCCATAATGCCAAGCCGACAGATCCAACGGCAGGGTATTACCTGGGACTGAATGCCATAAAATTACAGCGATATAAGGAGGCGGAAGAGCGGTTCAGGGAAGTGCTGCGGCGGAAGCCGGACGATGCCCGTGCCCGCATGGGGTTGGGCATGGCGCTTTATCACCTAAACCGGTACCCCGAAGCTTCGGCCGAGCTGAGTGTCGCCGAGCGGACGATCAAGAATGATCCGCTTCTCTATTATTACGCAGGGTTTGCCGCAGCGCGGCAGCAAGACGACGAACTCGCCTCTGACAAATTCTTAAAGGCAGGAAAGCTTGATCCGGAGTTTGCCAATAATGCGCATTATCTCCGAGGAGCGGGACTCTACTCACAGGGTGACTATCAGCAGGCTACGGCCGAGTTCCGATCAGCGATCGAGGGTGCCCCTGCGGCGGCGGCACCGCCGGCAAAGCCTGCGATTGGCCCATCAACGCAACAGCCATCGAAGCGATGGAGCGCCAATTATGGGCTGAGTCTCCAATATGATTCCAATGTCGTCCTGCTTCCAGGTGGTTCCACGCTGCCAGGAGGAATCTCCCACAAGGACGACTTTGTGACGGCCCTGAACCTTGGTGGTGAGTACCGATTCCTGCAAACCGATACGTGGACGATCGGAGCCGGTGCGGGATTATTTACAAACTTTCATGCCCGCTTGAGCGAGTTTAACGTTTTGGACTTCGCACCGACCCTTTACGTCCAGCGTCAACTGGGCTCGGCTCAGCTCCGGTTCCAGTACACATTGGATTATGTGACGGTAGGCGGCGACGCCTATCTCCTCTCGAATGCGCTCCAATCGACACTGACTATTCCGGAGAGCGAGCGCACCTACACGCAGGCATTTTTCCGCTACCAAAACAAGGACTTTAAAACGTTCCGAGATGATGAACTTGGCGTGCCCGTGAATCAGACGCGCGATGCGAACAACTTCATGCTCGGCGCATTGCAATATTGGCGCTTTGCCGAAGACCGTGGGTATTTGCGAGGGGGCTACACATTTGATACCGACGTCACGGGCGGCGGTGATACACCGACGACTCTAGGCGTGCCGAGCAAAGCCGATTGGTCCTACACCGGTCACCGGCTGTCGCTGGGAGCCGCATACCAGCCATTGACGGCCACAACGCTGCTGCTGGGCTTGGATTACTACCGTCAGAATTACAACAATCCAAACTCCTTCTCTTCGGATGGGGCTGTTCGTAAAGACAACGTCTATCAGTTGACCGGAACGGTCGTTCGCGACCTGCAATCCTGGCTGTGGCTGGCTTTTCAATATTCGCTGACACGAGATCAATCGAACGTTGAAGTATTCGATTACACAAGGCATGTCATTTCACTCACGCTCGGAGGCGCATTTTAGGAGGCATCATGAACATTCGTGCCTTTGTCCTGCCCGTATCTGTTGCCGTGTGGATGGGTTATGGGATAGCCGCTGCTGCCGACGTACCCGATACCGCAGGCATTGTGCTGGCTGTCCAGGGGACGGTGACGATGCAGCCGGCGACGATGACAGCACCAGTGAAGCTCCGTCCATTCGACGAAATCGGGCCGCTTGCCATTCTCGATAGCCAGGCCGGCTCACGCTGCAAGGTGCTCTATGCCGATGACAGCCTGCTCACGATAGGGGACAACAGTCGTCTGGAAGTGACGGAACAGACCTACCAGGCGGGCAGCGATCAACGGGCGTTCGTCGCCCATCTGATTCGAGGATCGGTCCGCGCACTCGTCGCACGCTCGTTCGAAGGCGACAACTCGACGTTTGAGATCGATGCGGGCACATCTGCCGTCACCGCGAGAGGGACCTATTTCGTGACCTGGTTAAATGGGCCTTCGGCGCGGAAGGGGAAGGGAGATGAGGAAGAAGGGTTGGAGATGGAAGGAGCCACCGGCGTGGCGAACATCGGGCGAAACGGCAATGTGGCCTTCACCTCCGGTGGTGCCACCGTTTTGGTTCTTCCGGGCCAATTCGCTATTGCCATGCCGGGGGCGCCCCCTAGTATGCCGGCCTCAATCCAAACTCATATCGTTCCGGTTGCGACGGCGATCTCAGGGACGATGCTGCCCGATGTGCCGAAGCAGGAGTCGCCGCGTGAGGCGTTGGCTGAGGCTGGGATTATAGGTGGTGGCACCAGAGGGCAGACACTGGCGGGTCCCGTCATGGCAAAGGGTGGGTCACTTGGAGGCCAGGCTCCATCGGGAAGCTATATGCTGCCGGATTGGCCTTTTCCCGTGACGCCGGTGACTCCTCCTGCCGTGGCCTCTGGCGCCGCGGTCAGTAACACGACGGTGAATTTGACGATAAGACTCCCATAGGTTCACAACCGGAGCCATTTTTGGCGATTTTGAGGTGGGCGCGATGCATACCAGACACAGAACCATTTTTCACCCGGCGCTGGGTCTCGTACTCGTTGCGCTTTTGGCTGCCTGCGGATCTGAGAACAATGGGAAGACCGTCGCCGTCAATTTGTCATTAATCGTCAATTCGCGCCAGGCGCAGCACGGGCCTGCCTCCCGAGTGTTTGCCTGGATAGAACGCTGGTTCCCTGGTGCGACGCCCGCGTGGGCGCAATCCGTCTCTGAGATTGCCTCGATCCAGGTCCAAATCACGGGACCGGGCATTCCCTCCCCGGCCACAACCACCGTTCCAGTTTCCGATCCGACCAGCGGCCAAGAGATCCCTGTGAGCATCCAAGCACCGGTCGGTCCCAATCGGACAATCACGGTCCTGGCCTTCAATGCGGCAAACGCGAAAATATTTGGAGGCACGTTGGCCGGTGTGAATTTGACGGCGGGAGCGCCCATTAATCTGGAAATAAACCTGGTTCGACTCTTTACCGTCGTCGTGCAGAAGCACCCGGAGGGCACCGGAGACGGCACAGTGACATCGTCGCCCGTCGGCATCGACTGCGGTGGCACGTGTTCCGGCCAGTTTGAAGAGGGAACGACGGTCTCGTTGAACGCCGCAGCGGCACCCGGTTCTGTGTTTGCCGGCTGGAGCGGCGGATGTTCCGGCACCGGTCCCTGTTCGGTAACGAATACCGCCACAGTCACCGCTCGCTTCAATGTGGCCGTTGCCACCGATCGGTTGACGGTAATCCTCGCGGGCACCGGCCCCGGCACCGTCACCAGTAATCCGAGCGGGATTGCCTGCCCAGGAACGTGCGCCGCCGACTTTGCGATCGGCACGACCGTGACACTCAATGCCACGACCGTTAATGGATCCACCTTTAATGGATTTAGCGGCGCCGGCTGTAGTGGCACCGGCTCGTCGTGCACGGTCGCCATGGTCGGCAGTCCGACGGTCACTGCAACCTTTACCGCAGCTCCCACTGCCTTCACACTCACTGTCACGAAATCAGGTGCGGGGACGGGGATTGTGGATAGCGCCCCGCCCGGGATTACCGCCTGCTCGACGACCTGCAGCGCCACCTTTGCGACGGGAACTGTCGTGAACCTCACAGCCACACCGCAAGGCGGTTCCACGTTCGTTGCTTGGGGTGGAGCATGTTCAGGGGCCGGGGCCTGTTCTGTGGTCATGAGCGAAAATCGAGCGGTAACCGCGACGTTTGATCCACCGGTCAGCGTGTCGGTTCTGACACTACAAAAGCAAGGAACAGGATCGGGAAATGTCACCAGCACTCCGAGCGGAATCAATTGCGGAGGCACATGCGCAATTCAGCAAGCTCCGTTCGGGACGGGAAGTTCAGTCACGCTCACAGCCACTGCGGATTTCGGCTCCGTCTTTACCGGGTGGGGTGGCTGCAGTGGAGGCTCAACCTGCACCATAGTGATGAGCGGCGATCAGACCGTCGTGGCAGTATTCGATGTAGCTCCCCCTGACCTCGTGACACTGACTGTCAACAAACAGGGGAGCGGTGATGGAACAGTCACGAGTGCTCCTGCCGGCATTGTGTGCGGC
>Ga0075419_10001972_pt1 | contig 13310 bp, 13 predicted proteins | sample SoiMetdeltSBSDD3_FD_76900 | JGI IMG/M metagenome (GOLD analysis project Ga0075419, IMG submission 76900) | Bulk soil microbial communities from a Populus tree surrounding site in Tennessee, USA - Soil MetaG P. deltoides SBSDD3 | ecosystem: Environmental > Terrestrial > Soil > Tree plantation... | reverse complement strand
TTTGCAGAATTGAGAGATTCACTCAATACAAAATGGAATGTAAATATTCTCGAACCAAGGGAAGGAATTGGTGGACATTGTTTACCTAAAGATACAAAGATGTTTCTGAATTCATCCAAAACTATGACGAGTAAGATTATTGAGGCAGCTATGCAAGCAGATGGAGAATATAGGAGATATCGAGAAAACAGAGCTAGTAGAGTCCAACATATAGATTAAATTCATCTGCATTTTATGCGGATTATCTATGGGGTCGCCAAATTTGCGGCTCGATTATATTAACTGTTATCCAGCACCAGCACACACATGGGTAAGAAGGGTTTTCTCATAGACAATCCTTAACTGCTACTCCCATATACAATGTACGTTCATGCGAGATCAAGAAATTGAAGGAAATAAAAACTGAGATTGAGATATACTCGTCTCCTATAAAGGCATGGAAAATTCTTACTGATTTTACTAGCTTTCACAGGTGGAATCCAATCATAACTCAAATAGCGGGGGAAGCTCGGCTTGGCGAAAAACTAGTAATAAGCGTAATGACAAGCGAAGGAACAGTTAGGACATACACACCAACTATTACAATGATGACTGAAAACCACGAGCTACGCTGGAAAGGGAAGTCTTTTATTCCTGGTCTTCTAAGTGGCGAGAGAATATTTAGACTCAGTCAGATTTCTGAGAATCGTACCCTATTACTGCATGCAGAAATATTTACGGGCCTAGGTTCATTTGTCGCTGGAGCGGGGCTTTTCAAGAACGTCGAGAAAAGTCTTCAACAAATGAATAATGCATTTAAGATAAGAGTAGAAGAAACAACTTAAGAAATGAGGCGTTTAGTTCTATTGGATCCACAGATAAAAGTCAGATTAAGACGAAATGACACTTTGTTGGATGCTTCAGGCTGTCGCCCGAGTCACTAAAGTGTAATCACGCTACTTGAGCCGTCCAGTAGTACGATTGTATGTTCGGCCTGAGCTACAAGTTTATTCTTACCTTCGATCAAAATTGGATAGGCGTGTACATTTTTCTTTTTAATAAGTACGTCAAGCATTTGGCGTGCCTGTCCCTCCTCGTAACGGTCTAGTATCCATCTAAGTGCAAATGGTAAGGTTCTGAACCTATTCCAAAGAAAGGATAGAAACTCATTGACAATTTCATCTTTCGCGGGTTTTCTAGATATGATTGCAAATATGTTGCGAATATTTCCCTCGAAAACGACTCCCTCCCCATCTTTCATCGTAACGAATGGCTCAATAGCGTACGCTTGATTGGACGATAGACTAAAGGAAGAACCTATTGTGCTGATATTTGGTATCGACTTTCCTGCGTGAATCGTGTACTGCGCTAACGTGTGCCCGCTAAGATTCTGAATAGGTCTGAAACCCGTTTTTAATATCGAATTTTCTATAAGCTTTCCAATTTCGCTGGCTTTTGTGTTTACCTTGATAATTCGCACAGCTTCGTTCAATGCATTCTCGGCAGTTTTTATTAAAGAACCTTGATTGGGGTCGTTAGAAATTGTTACCGCGGTATCTGCTATATAGCCTTCAATGTGAACTCCAATGTCAATTTTTAAAACATCATCCTCCCTAACAATCGTTTCATCATTAGGTTCGGCAGTGTAGTGAGCTGCTACATCGTTCAAGCTGACATTTACAGGAAAGGCAGGCATTCCCCCCTTTTCCTTAATTTCTCGTTCAATCGACTCGCAAATCGTTAGCAAGGTAGATCCCACGTGATCCTTTCTTCTTGTTTTTTCACGTTGCTCAGATGCTATCTTTCCTGCCTTGAGATAGCATTCAAGAAAATCCATTAGAACCGGTGTGTCTTGATTCTATATAGAGGTATTGTCTTTGACCAAACAAACTTAAAATTATGTCATCTGAGGATATTGTGTAACATCAGATATGATGGGGTCGTTGTCTAGCTTGGTATGATGCCAGCCTTGGGCGCTGGAGGCCGCTGGTTCGAATCCGGCCGACCCCATTCAATTTCAATCCAGATTCTGGCAGTGTATTCGGATGACATATGAAATACATTTTATACCACGAGAAATTATGTGTTTTAAGTTCTTCTAGTCACATTAACAAACACTTAAAATCGCGACCACCTTGCAAATCATCCCTATACAAACTACCATATATTACTGAACCCATTCGAATAGAATAACTAGGCTGTCATTACCACCGTCCTTGTTTATAGTCTTCCCAATGACAGGTTTTTCCTCATTTTGTCACAGTAAATGTTGGCACAGATCCCCAAGTCAGGTGTTAAAGAACAGGTTACCCTGCCTTTGAACTTGGCTGATCATCTGCAGCATATTTTATCCTGAACAACTCTCTTTTTTCCATCTGTTACTAACTGATCAACAGTTGAAATGATATGATTATTTGTGTCCGTGGCTCTTTTAGTTAGTATGCCATATCATACCATGTTAGTTAGTTGACTCAAAGGGATTTCTTAGTTTGGATTGGATTGGCTTATATGAATTCAATTCACATAAACAAGGTTCGTTCAAGTTATCATGAAAAATAAAAACTGAAAGTGGAAGAATCGAGGCTAGAAATGAATCTAGCAAGGTTTCTGCACCAGCATATGTAGTATGGGCAGGGAACGCAGCTATATATTAACACGAAATGAATGTGATAGTTCAAAGATGCAAAAGAGAATAGACCTGCAGGAACACACGTATTTACGGTTGGTTGCAGTTCTAGATGAGCTTGCACATTATAAGACCCGAGACATGACGTTTGATGATGTAATCAATGATCTCATTAATATCTATCAAGAGAATAGCTGGACCCATTTTGGGGCTGGAGCTGGGGGAGGCTAGAGTTTATTTTGACACAAATTCAAGGAAAGTCTAATATTGCCTAGAGACAATGTTCAAAGTAGCAAAGATGAAAGTTATGTCGCGTGTCGAAACCCTCTACCTGTCAAATGTTTGAGGGTAATATAAAAAACCAAAATTGTATGCACATAGCCAAAATACAGAAGACAGAAAATAAAGCGATTTTAGTCTTATATGACATGGAATTGAATGTACTGGAAGAGGAATCATTTTATGACGTTCCGTCCTTGAATTTTTTTCTCCAAACCTTACCCAGAAAATATGATATTAAAAGGGCTCTTTTGGTTGTTCATGATGAAATACGAAATAAAGTGTACTTACAGACGGCAGTCAACGAGAATTCGTATTTTGTTTTATGATATCCAGAGTAGCTTGACAGCTTTACATACAAAGTAGATAGATATCATAGAGGACACGTTTTATTTTTAGCTCACAAAATAGGTTTTATCAACTGGACTATCCGATAGATACAAATAATTCGATCGAAAAACTTGTATTATCTGATGGGATCGATAACGAAGAAAGGAAAGTTGTACCTTGGAAAGAATGGAAGTAGGCTACCGAAAAATGCTCGTCGCTCAAGAAAACCACTACAGAGAGATTGGGTCACTGGGAATAGACCACCCTCACTCAGGTCAGCAGAAAGGAGTGCAAGATATAGACTACGGCCACGCAACCGAGTTATACCGTGTAGCTAAATACTAGAGTAACTAAATAATACAGAGGATTTCCGGACAATAAGAAGTCCTTGGAAGTCTGCATGGGCTCCGTTCGATCCTATCTTTATCCAAAGAGATGCGCAATTAGTTGACGAAATAGCGCACGTAGTTTGACGTTCAAAATCATATCATCTATTGACACAAAGCGATTAGGATTGACAAAGCGGTTATTCACTATAGATACAAATCAAGAAACGATTTCTGTTGAGGGACACACCCACAAGAATGTTGCATTAAAGTATCTAATGAAAAAAAGACGCTCCTTACTAATGACCAAAGATCCTAACAAAGTCGAGAGACTATATTATGAACTTCCTCATACTGTAAAGATTATGGGGAAAAACGTTACACATAGTTACGCCATTAATTGGGAAAGGGAAGGAACAACAGATTTTCAAGGTTCACGCTTTGTCTTTGCCCTCCAAGAGCAGGCCAATCTATAATTCTAAAATGCGGCAAACATAGCACCGACGTTCAACCTGTTTCAAATTTCTCCAAATATATAGTTAAATAGGCAATTAGTTCACATTTATGATCTAGCACTTTAATCCATTTCAGGATCAGAAATGAAGGGTCAATTCCATTTCGAGAAGAAGGGGCTAAGAACACTAGCAGTCGCAGAAAGCTTCAGGATATCTTGTAAACATGCTATCTTAGCCGGAGTAGTAATGAGACGAGATTTGATCATAGATGGAATTGGGATCTCAAAATCAACGATAAAGGGAGATGATTCGACCCAGAGAATAATTTCGATGTGGAGAAATATGAATAGAAATGACATAAACTGTATCTTTCTAGGAGGAATAATCATAAGTATGTATAATATAGTTGACGGGAACGAGCTCTATCAATCCACAGGCACCCCCGTAATTTCCTTAACTTATAATGACTCCAAAGGGGTGGCTCATAATTTTAGGAGAGTCTTCCCTAATAGCTGGCAAACAAAGCTTGAGCAGTACCAAAAGATAGGGAACAGACAGCGTATTGTGCTCCAAACAGGGAAGACAGTATTCATTCGTCATTGGGGATTGACCCTTTCTGATTCAATAATATTGTTGAATTATTTCACTCTACAAGGTTCAGTCCCAGAACCGATTCGAATCGCCAAACTTATAGCCAGAGCCTATGTCAAAATGAGTAAGACACTACACTGAACTAGCAGGAACTGTCTATCCTGCGATATATGGATCGTCTGCCTAATTGACGGCTTGCTTGAGATCAATTTCAATTAGGTAGGTATTCTTAACCTTCACTTTAATTTTAAGTAAGGGTCATCATTGGTCTTCTTCCATCCGATCAGTCTTAGCCTCATTATGGATTCTGTGGTTGCTTTGGAATTACAAGGATGTTAAAAATAAAGAATTTGCTATTATACATAGATTAGGGGAAGTGATTAAATGCCATGTCATTATCAGCCATAGCCATGTATGTCGGTTCTATGCTCGTGGACTCAAGATTCCATATTCTGATCTTATTAATTGCCCCGATTATCTTTGCATTCATTTCGTATCCTGCTTCATTTACCATAACGTGGAACGAAGGGAGGGGTGGGTTCCTGTTTGCACTAGCCTTTATTGTATTTGAGGTACTTAGTACTCCAAAAATACGCACAAACCATAAAAGACTAATTATTGTCTTTATATTGTCACTTATTACAATCCTCTACTTGGCATCCGTCGATTCATTTGGACTTCGGGAGGCCATAAAGTCTTCCGCTACCTATTATCATGTAGTCCTGCCAGAATCATGGACATGGATGTGGGATTACATTGTACTTGCTTCATTCCTCGCCGCATCTTTATTCACTTTCTTTGGAGCAAAATTCTACAAGGTTGCTCCTGCCGCTCTCGCTTATTTAGCAGGAAGTGCCATCATCCTTTCCTTAGATGCCTTTTTTCCGTATGACAGCCTAGGCCCACTTCAGATGGTAGTCCCATTGTACCTGGAAATAGACGAAAATACAATCAATTGGGTTGATAAATATTGGATTGATTTAGGACCACGTACTCCAGCTGTCGCTGAAGGTAATTCTCTAGTATTAACAGGACCGAATGGTCCGTTTGCCTTGAGAGTTTTTTGGCCATCAGCTGGTGTGCACAGTTTGATTATTTATTCGATAGTCATGCTCGCGTTCCTCCTAAAAATGGAAATACCGTTGAAAAGAAGAATTGCCTATTTCATAATCGGCACATTTGGAACATCAATAGTTAATCTGGTTCGCATAATTTCACTGTCTTTCTTTCCGCTCTTGGTGACTGCAGACATTCAAACATGGGAGGGCTATCATTCAGTAGCTGGGGACGTCATGTTCTTATCTTGGCTGGGCGTTTTTCTTTTTACAATCGTGCAACTAGAGAAGAGAATGGAACCCCAATTACAAAGTGGCAGCTTCAGTCCCAAGTGATTTATTAGGACTAAGGATCATCTTGACTGAATCCTTTAGCATGAGATTCGCATATCCTTTATCTTTGACCTCTATACAAATTATTTCATCGCCACCACCATTGATATTTGATCAAGGCTTGACTAATTAAATGAAACATTATCATTCGTACCTTCTTTTTCAATGCATATATTCGCATATTTTACCAGGTTTTCAGTACGTCTACTATTCATTCTGAAGCTAACCGTACTGCCCTAATACAGGCAGGAATGATTTGTCGTTTTAGACAAAATACGAACCTCAGACTCTGACAATTAAGTTCTCAATCTGCGTTCTGGGTACTTTAGTTCTTGACTGCCATAAATGTTCTATCGTATCTAGGGCATACATTTTTTTCTCCAGTAGAGGCATAAATAGGTCGTAATGGAATCCCCCGTTCAATCCAATTCTGGAGGTATCAAACTGAAACCAGAAAACATGGTCGTTGACAGACTGTATCATTGCATTTATGAGGACAAAGTCTTTTTGTTCTACAAGGACGAGCAGGAAATCTTACACTGCTACGAAGTCGAAGATTTATCCGCGCTAGAAGAAATCTCTGAAAACCCTGATTGCATAGAAGATATACTAAGAAAATACGCTGGCTGCGACTGAGTCCTCAGGTATGAATTGTCAACAAACATTATATTTCAGCAATGTTCATGTTCCAGAGATGTCCACAGGTAACGCCAAAACTGATCTCAAATCGAGCAATGAGGTTTTCATAGGTAAGAAGCCTCTGATGACATATGTGACAGCAACATTGGTACAGCTTGCAAATGAACCAACAGTTATAATTAAGGCAAGGGGGAAGAGTATTACAAGGGCAGTCGATGTTGCCCAGATAATTGTGAAAAGAATGGATACCTTGGGATACAAAATTGGCCAGGTAAAAATCGGATCGGAAGTAGTTAAGTCGGATGACGGAAGGACCAGGAACGTCTCTACAATAGAGATTTCAGTTTCCAGAGAAAAGTAATATTTGTTTCAAGATAAATCAGCCGGCGCGTGTCTCTGCATTTGGAAGGATGATTTAGCAATATGATGCGCGTATCCTCGGTCTGTCGGTTGAATTTAGCCGATACGGTGAGTTGTCTGGCCTACGCAGTTATGCGCAATGGGTCCTAGCATCTCATTGGATCAAAATTACCGAACGAGACATGGAAATATATGTGTGAATAGACATGGTATGAAATCCTCCCTACTGAAGAAGGATTCTACAGAATGTGAGGCTATCTCCAAAATACGTTGTTGGACCTAGAATAGCTAATACTATTAAGTGTAACCTATTTCTTCACAAGTCACCTCCTTGTAGTGTATCGACCTTACCTAGTTAGGATTTTTGATAAAGAATTAGGAGGAGAGGAGAGTAGACAGCTCTTTGGTTTTATCTTAGATTTTTAGTTTAGATAGTCGAGTTAAGTACTATCTTCGGAAACCCAATACAATGCTGCTACCCTTGTATCTGAAAATGTTCCCAAGGTTTTAGCTTGCAGAGATTTTTGTAGAGTCGGAATATTAGATAGATTAGCTATTAAAAAATATCGAGAATTAACGAGAATTAACGAAGACTTTATAGACTCCTATATATAGGCTTCATTGTAATGGGCATTGAAGAGGCCGAGAATCTTTTGACTTTGAGGGAAAATAAATCCAGACCCAGATTAAAGGAGCTTATAAGGAATTATGGAATAGTATTCCGTCATGTTAAATTATCTTCGAATAAGGAAACCGACTATTATTATGATATTAAAAGGCTGGCTTTCAATCCAAAGGGAATTCATCTACTTGGGGACTTGTTATTGACGGAGGTAGCAAAATATCATCCTAAATCTATTGGCGGATTAGAGATTGGAGCCGCACCACTAACAACATCTATAATATTAAAGAGCACTGAAGGTTGGAAATATAGAAATGGATTGAAAGGCTTTCTTGTAAGAAAGAATCCTAAAAAACACGGATTAGAAAAAAAGATCGAAGGAATTCTTGATTCACCTGTAGTAGTAGTAGATGACGTAGTGACCTCCGGACAAAGCATAAAGGACGCTATTGATGCGGTGAACGATGAGGGATTCAGTGTGAATGGTGTTGTATGCGTTATAGATAGAGAAGAGGAAGGGACGGTTAATGTATTGAAAGAGAATAATATTCGTTATTCCGCCCTATTCCAACACTCGGAGTTCAGGGCCTTCATAGAAGAAAGGTTAAGAATAATACATCCTGACCATAAGATTCAGTCTAGATGAGAGCTATCTGCTGATTAGTCAAGATCCATCACGCATATAGCGAGCCCAGAATCTGGGGTTGATCGAGGTTTTAGATCACCAAACTGAGATTATGACTTCAGATAATACTCCTACTTGTTCATCAATCCTGGTGGGAAAAATGATAAATGAGACTATACTCTTTGACTGTTAGGATGTCAACTATGGATATTCGTCCGTTTGATGTGAGTGTTCCAGAGGCCGAACTTGCTGAGTTGCTCAGGAGTATAAAGGCAACAAGATGTCCTGTGGAGTATTTTCATTGGTATGTCATCCAATCGATTCTGTATCAATGTCTTTATGTTGGAGTGGAATTAGATGATGCAAACGCTTTCAAGTCCACATGCTGACCCCCCTGGAGAAGCTTTCACTTAAAGTTCTATCTTAACCGTTATGAAGCTCTAGGATTAAAGGTTTAAGCCCTTTTATTTTCATCATATTCTTTAATACGTCGGACCATGATACTATTAAAAGTGTCTTTATCTCCCCCCGTACTTCTAGCATCTTTTAACCATTCATCTACTAAATTAGGTGGGTATGTCTTTTTTAATTGTTCAACAGCTTTATGATACTCTTCACTTTCCTCTTCCCAATCTTTTAACCCCCATTCCTCTAGTTGTTTCTTTTCGTCTTCGGTCATTTCTTAGATTTATGTGTGGGACTACCTTATAAGGACATGTCAATAATAACGTGTCTAATATGGATATCTTATCCTTAAATACCCAGATTCAGGTTTGTACCTTATGTAAACTTTCAAGGACTAGAAATTATTCGGTTGCAGGTGAGGGATCAAGTTCTCCAAAAGTAATGTTTGTGGGAGAAGCGCCAGGCAACCGAGAGGATTCAGAAGGTAGGCCCTTCGTAGGTTATGCCGGTAGAATTCTGGACTCAGCATTGAATAAAGCTGGGATTAAGAGATCGGAGATTTTTATCACCAATGTAGTAAAGTGCAGACCTCCAAACAATCGTCTGCCTCAGAAAGATGAAATCCTAGCCTGTAGGCAATACCTAGACAAGCAAATATCACTTTTGTCACCGAAAATAATATGCATTCTTGGGAGTACAGCATATCGATCGATACTGGGTGGTAAATCAATCATAGCAGACCGTGGCAAGATTGTCAAAAAAGAAGGAAAGGAGTTTTTTCTGACCGTCCATCCTGCTTCAGTCAGGTACAACAAAATTCTTTACTCCGCTTTAGAGAACGATATGTTGACCCTCGCGAAAATGTACAACTCAAAACTAGGCTTATCACAAAGGAATACAACAGGGAAAAAGAAAAGGATTGCTGTATCAAAGAACAAGGTCTACAAATTGATTACGTCAGTGTCAGATATTAATGAGTAGGAATGACTAAAATTACTTGAATGTCCGGAGTATAACGTTGTACCGTAAGCCGAAGCGGTGAGCCTCATCTCTGATATGGCGCAGCAACCTAAGTGCCCCACTAGTATTGGGAAGCCGAATTGGTTTTTTCAAAAAATGCGTGTAGATCTCTTCTTTCTCTTTAGCAATTGAAATGCAGGGGATGTCTAATCTTAATTTTCTGATTGCATCTAAGGCAGATCTTAATTGACCCCTTCCACCATCAATTACAACAAGATCCGGAAATTGGTTCTTCTCTGAAACAGAAGAATAGCTGCGACTTACTATTTCATAGATCATAGCAAAATCATTCTGATTAAAAACCGTTTTAATTTTATATCGACGGTATCCTTCCTTATACGGAATAGCGTTTAAGAACCTAGTGCGAGACCCTACCGCAAAAGTCGTACCAAAATTGGATATATCAAAACAATCGATAATCGTAGGGACCCTCCGGAGCCCAAGCTCTCGTTTAAGCTCAAGAAGGGAATGTTGGTTCCAATCATGACTAGACAAATCCAAATTTCGAATGACTATATTCATGAGCTCCCATTTTTCTTGATTATGAAAATTATTTGATACCTTGATAATTCTCACTTTATGTTCGCTTAGTCTTTCGAGTGATCTCTCAAGCGCCATTTTAGATTCAGGTTCTTCATTGACATAAATATATCTTGGAACGGAGGAAACAGAAGAATAATACTGCGATAAGAAAGTGCCAAGTGAGTTGTCGCCAACAAGATCAAAATCGAATTTTCTCCTATCCATTATGACACCGCGTTTTCTGCTCAATATAATTATACGAGCGACTCCCTTCTTCTCATCCTTCATAATTCCGACATACTCCTCATCAGCGTTTTTTTTGTCAATTACTTTTTCCATATTTTGCTTTACTCGAAGGTTTTCTAATCGTCTTAGTGTGTCGCGAATATCTTTTGCCTTTTCATATTGCTGTAATTCAGCTGCTTTCCTCATTTCTTCTTCCATCTGCGTCATAAAATTATTGATATTGGTTTTTGCACTCAAAATATCCTGAAGCAACGCCACATTTTTCAGGTATTGCGATTCGGTCACATTTTTTATGCATGGTGCATCACAATTTTTCATGAAATATTGTAGACACGGTTTTTTTGGAAGCCTATCGCATATCCTAATCTTGAAAAGTTTCCTTAGAAGACCTACGGTCAAAAATTTGGAGCTTCCCCTAACGAACGGGCCGTAAATTTTTCCCTCTGGCCCGCCAAACTCTCCCTTCCTATTTCTTCTTGCTACCAGTAGTCGAGGAAACAATTCCTTTGTTAACTTGAGATATGTATAGCGTTGTTGATCCTTTAATTCAATATTGAATAGAGGTCGGTACCTCTTGATAAGATTGGATTCTAATAGAAACGCCTCAATTTCATTATTAGTAGTTACGAACTCTATGTCCGCTATCTTAGCTAATAGCTTTTGAGTTTTCCAATCTGCATCTATCCGTTCTCTCCCATTTCTGTAGTTCCTCGAAAAGTAGGAAAATACCCGCTTCTTTAGGCTCTTTGCTTTCCCTATGTATATGATATTGCCGGCATTATCTTTCATGAGATAAATACCCGGATCCACAGGGATATCCCTTAAAAGCCCAGGCTTAGTTGCGGTTTTTGTCAAACTTACAGGCAATTTGAATGATGACATTTTCATTTCAACCGGTTTGCAGCACTTCCCTGATCTCTAGTTTAGATCTTAGATAAGTCGCTGTATAACTATGGCTATTAGTGGCAAGTTCTGGGGGAGTCCCAGTGGCAACGATTTCACCTCCTTCTTCTCCTCCGTCCGGGCCCAGATCTATTATCCAATCAGCACTAGCAATGACATCAAGATTGTGCTCGATTATGACGACTGTATTCCCCATCCTGACAAGTCTATCAAGAATATCAAGAAGCTTGCCGACATCCGCGAAATGAAGTCCAGTTGTAGGCTCGTCGAGAATATACAGAGTGTTACCAGTGTCCTTCCTCGAAAGCTCTGCAGCCATTTTAATTCTTTGTGCCTCTCCTCCAGAGAGTGTGGTAGCCGGTTGGCCTAAATGTATATATGATAAACCAACATCGTTTAGTGTTCTGAGCTTTCTTTCAATACTTGGAATATTTTCGAAAAATGACAGGGCCTCTTCTACTGTCATAGACAAAACATCGGAGATGGATTTTCCTTTGTATTTGACTATCAGAGTCTCAGTGTTGTACCTATCTCCCTTACATTCATCGCACTTCACGAAGACGTCTGGCAGGAACTGCATCTCTATTTTTTTGACACCTGCTCCTTCGCAAGCGTCACATCTACCGCCTGGAACATTAAAAGAGAATCTTCCAGGTTTGTATCCCATCTCTCTTGCCCTAGGCGTTCTCGCGAACAACTCACGAATTGGAGTGAAAGCGTTTACGTATGTTCCAGCATTAGACCTGGGAGTTCTGCCTATGGGGGATTGGTCAATACCGATTATCTTATCAATATTTTCTAGGCCAGAAATTGTGTCATGTTTCCCAGGCATATCTTTTGATTCATAGAAGTATTTGGATAATGCCTTAAACAAGATATCATTCACCAGCGTTGATTTCCCTGAACCTGAAACACCAGTGACTACAGTCATACTTCCAACAGGAAATGACACATCTATAGATTTCAAATTATTATGTTGAGCACCTCTAACCGTGATCCAATTCAGAAAGTCTCGTCGCCCTTCCTTCTGAAGCGACGCCATTTTTTGGCCTCTGAGATATGCCCCTGTAATTGAATTGTCGGTTTTTAAGACCTCACTCAAGGTTCCACTTACAACCACCTTTCCGCCATGAATACCTGCACCGGGTCCAATATCCACCACCCAGTCTGAGTTGCGGATAACTTCCTCGTCATGCTCCACTATGAGCAATGTATTGTCTAGGTCGCGAAGTTTTCTAAGTGTATCAATTAGTTTTGCATTGTCCCTCTGGTGCAATCCTATGGTAGGTTCGTCAAGTACGTAGAGTACACCTGTAAGGTTTGAACCTATCTGAGTTGCTAGTCGAATACGTTGTGACTCCCCACCAGAAAGACTGGCAGTGCTTCGGTTTAGGGTAAGATAACTCAATCCAACATTATTTAAAAAATCCAGTCTAGACTTTATTTCCTTAAGTATATTCCTTGCTACGTACCTTTCGGTGTCACTTAGCTCTAGCGATGCAAAATAATTTCTACAATTCTCAATCGATAGGTCGCATACATCCATTATAGACTTTCCTTGGATCTTTACCGATAATGCTTCATCCTTTAACCGTCTACCATTACAACTATCACACTTACGTTCCCTCATGAACTCTTGCATTGCCTCCCTTTTTGCATCAGATTCTGTTTCTTTATAGATCCTCTCTAGGTTTGGAATCACGCCTTCAAATGAGCCTTGATATTCCCATGTGGAATCAGAGTGCTTGGATTGATACCTATAATGGATATTCTCACTTGTACCATACAGAATTGTTTTTAACTGTTTATCACTCATTTTCGAGATTGGCATGTTAAGAGTGAAACCTAGGTGCTTGCCTACATCCCGCAACATCGAAGAACGAAAAGTAGCAAAATAACCAGACCAAGGTTTTATTGCCCCTTCTAATATAGTCTTTGAGCGGTCAGGGATAATAAGATCAGGATCAAACTCTATCCTCATTCCCAAACCATTG
>Ga0075419_10001970_pt1 | contig 13315 bp, 15 predicted proteins | sample SoiMetdeltSBSDD3_FD_76900 | JGI IMG/M metagenome (GOLD analysis project Ga0075419, IMG submission 76900) | Bulk soil microbial communities from a Populus tree surrounding site in Tennessee, USA - Soil MetaG P. deltoides SBSDD3 | ecosystem: Environmental > Terrestrial > Soil > Tree plantation... | reverse complement strand
CTGCGCTCGAACGGCACGACGCGGGGGTCGCCGTGCACGAGGAGCCGATCGAAATAGCGCTCGAAGCGCTCGAGCGCTTCCTCTTCGCGCGCCGGATTTGGCTGCAATATGTCGCGCACCGAGCAGACGACGAGCCGGGCCTTGGCTTCTTCGAGGAGCGGAATCAACTCGAAGCGCATTTGCCGCCGTCCGAACGGAAAGAGCTCGACGATGAGCGCGTCCGCATGGCTTCGGCGCCAGGCGTTGATGAGCGCCGCGGTGCGCCGTTCCTTCCAGGCGTCGTCCACCGGCTTGCCGTGCTCGTCGAGGAGCTGCTTGAAATCCGGACTGGATGCGGGCGGCAGCTGGTGCACCTCGATGCCAGCCACCGGCGCGCCGCCGCTCGCCAGGGTGAGCTCGAAGCCGGCGCTCCTCATGGCGCGCGCGAGCGTCGCCGCGCGCTTCAGGTGCCCGATGCCGAGCAGGTGCTGCACGTACATGAAAACCTTCACGCGAGCTGCAGACGGCCGCGCTCGTCCAGCTCGAACAAGTGCACCGCGCGCCAGTCGAGCTTCACCGGCGGCTTGCCGCGCATGTCCCAGCCGGTAGCGGCGGCGAGAATGACGCGGATGACGCCGCGGTGTGTGACCGCAAGCGTGGGCACTGATACTTCAAAAAGCCATTGCCGAACGCGGTCGAGCACCATACGCGGGCTTTCGCCGCCCGGCGGGGTGAAATCCAGGCCGCGCGCCTCGTTGAGCGCCATGGTGTCGCCGAGCCGCTCTCGCAAGTCGCTCAGGCGCTCGCCTTCCCATTCGCCCCAGTCCATTTCCACGATTCTCGGCTCGCGCGGCGCATCGTCAGCGCCGAGAAGAGTCGCGGTCTGTACGCAGCGCTGGAGCGGGCTCGTAACGACGCGCATGCCACGACAGGCCTCCGGAAACGGTACGGTCGCGGTTGGCAACAGCGGAATATCGCGCCGGCCCTGGATGCGCCCCTCGACGCTCCATGCGGTGTCCGCATGGCGCAGCAGAGCAAGCCGCGTCATAGCGCCGCCAGCAGGCTTTTCAGACGATCGGCGGCGGCTTCGAGGCTGCGCTCGGCGGCGATGAAGGTCGCGGCGTTTCGGCCCAATCGCTTTCTTCTCTCGCCATCCAAGAGCAGTTCCCGAAGTAGCGCGCTGATTTCCTCCTTGGCAAGCAGGCCGGTATGGCCGTGCACCACCACGTCAGGCACACCGCGCTTCGCGACCGAAACCACCGGCATGCCGGCGGCCTGCGCTTCGAGCATCGACATGCCGTACGCCTCGTTCACGGCTGGCCACGCATAGACGTCGCCCGCCGCGTAAAGCTCGGCGAGCTCCCTCGTGCCGAGCACGCCGAGGAATGCGCTCCTGCGCGGCAGCGCCGCTCGGACCTCGTCCCGTGCGGCACCGTCGCCCGCCACAAGGAGCTCCCACTGAATATCGTGGAGCTCGGAGAGCGCCGCGCCTAGCGCGCGGTACGAAGCAAGCTTGTCTCCGGCACGCATCATGGCGGCGACCACGATCCACGGCGCGGCGGCGTCAAGTCCGTGGCTTTTCGCGAGATCTGCCCGATGCGCGGCGCGCTCTCTAGCCGCGGCCTGGTAGGGCGTCATGTCGAGAAACGGCGGCAGGTACACGAGGCGCGCCTTCGGCACGACCTCCTCCAGCCCGGCGAGATCATCGCGCGAGGGCGCGATGACGAGGCGCGCGCGGCCGATCGCGTCGGCCGCGGCTTCGTGTCCGATCGCCCAGGGGCCGGCCGCGCGCTTCTGCGCATACGACGCCTCCGCGATCACGTACGGGATGCCGAGCGCTTCGCTTACCGTCGGGCCGAGCCAGTCAGGGGCCTTGTAGTAGACGTGATAGGTGAACCAGACGTCGGGGCGGGTGTGCCGCGAAGCGCGCCATTGCTCGATCATGCGTCGTGCGAGCCGCTCGCCTTGTCGGCGCAACGCATCCTGTCGCGCCTCGTCGCCATCGCCGTCGAAGCTGCGGAACGTGGAGACCAACTCGACCTTGTCGGCGACGCGTTCGAGCGCATCGAGCAGCAGCCCGGCCACGCGCCGGTCGCCCGAGGGCGTGACGTGCGTCGGCGGCTTAAGCGGTGCGTAGAACGCGATGCGCACCGGAGCCGACACCGAATTTGCGTGCGAGCGCGTCGATGTTCGGCTCGAGCGCGAAGCCTTCGCGAATGCGAGCCTGCGCCGCCTGGCCGAGCGCGCGGCGCCGCGCGGGATCGATGAGGAGCGATTCTAGGGCGCGCGCGAGCGCCTCGGCGTCGTTCGGCGGAACCAGAATGCCCGTCTGCCCGTCGCGCACCAGCTCGGGAATCGCCGAGACGCGCGTCGCCACACAGGCGAGACCCTGGCTCTGCGCTTCCGCAATCACGTTGGGCAGGCCATCGCGATCCCCATCGCGCGCGATGCGGCTCGCCAGCGCGAAGACGTCGGCTTTTCGATACTCGGCGAGGACCTCGTCCTGCGTGAGCGCGCCGCGCCAGGTGACCCGCCGCTCGATGCCGAGTCGCGCCGCCCGGCCTTGAAGGGATTTGAGTAGCGGGCCGCCGCCGACGTGGACAAAGCGCCACTGGAGCGCCGGCGAGATGCGCGCAAGCGCCTCGAGCAGGACGTCGGCGCCTTTCTTCTCGACCAGGCGCGCGACCGAAAGAATCACGACCGGTTCGGACGAGCCGTCGCGGGCGCTACCGATGGCGGCATTCCTGGGAAAGCGGGCGAGGTCAAGGCCGTGGTAGAGGAGCTCGACCTTGCCGGGCGGCGCCAACGCCGCGAGATGCTCGCGATTGGTGCGCGTGCAGGTGACGAGCCATTCGCAAGACCCGAGCTTCTCGCGCTTTTCCCACTCGGGCGTGGTCCAGATGTCCTTCGCGTGCGCCGAGCCGGTCCATGGCAGGCCGAGCAGCGCCGCAGCGTAGCGCGTCACCGACGCCGGCGTATGCAGGAAGTGGGCATGAAGATGCTTCACGTCCTCCGGCAGCTCCGCCGCGAGTACGAGCGCCTGGCCGAAGCGGCGCGCGCGATTGGGCGTCGGGTCGCGCGCGAGGTCCCGCAGCCAGAGACGCCGGGCGCTCGCGTAGTTCGCAATCCGTCGGATTTTCCACCAGGCGCGCAGTACGCGGAGCGGCTCGAGCAGCAGGTATTCCGGCAGGTAGAGCACCCGGGCGCGGATCGTGTCGTGCAGGCGATGGCGGCGCGCATCGGTCGGGCGGCGCAGCGAGACGATGAGGATGTCGAGGCGACGGCGTTCGAGCGCCGCGATCTCCTGCGCGATGAACGTCTCGGAGAGTCGAGGATAGCCCTTGAGGATGAAGGCGACCCGCAAAAGCTATCGGATGCGGGCCACGCTCGCGGGCACCGGCACCTGCAGGGGCTCGATCCACGGCGCGACCAGGCGCGAGACGTTCTTCAGTCCTTCGAGCAACCCCGGCACGACCACGTCGGAAGGCCGCTGCTGACGCGGCAGCGCGCGCAACGCCGCGGCCATCACGGCCGCGTCGTGTCGTCCGTCGTCGGGCAGCATGCTCACCAGCCCCATCTCGGCGGCGCGCGATGCGCGGATGAACTGCTCCAGTCGCGGCTTGGTGCGCGGCACGATGAGGGCCCGCTTGTCGAGCGAAAGCACCTCGCAGAACGTGTTGTAGCCGCCCATCGCGACCACCCCAGCCGCGCGCGCCACAACGGCCTCGAGGTGGCCGTGGAACGTGATCGCGTCGACGCGCTTCAGCTTGGCCGCGCGATCCATGAACTGCGCCTGGCGCTCGGCCTGCATGAACGGCCCGAGCACGAGGAGCGCCGGATACGGCAGCAGCGGGTCGTGCTCGTAGGCGCGCAGCACCCAGTCGACGAGCCCTTCGCCATCGCCACCGCCGCCGGTCGTCACAAGCAGGAAAGGCTTGTTCGCGATCTCCGGCAGGCGCGGCGGAGCGCCGCGCGAAGCGACTTCGCGTTGCAGGTAGCCGGTGTAGACCATCTTCTTGCGCACGCTCTCCGGCAGGGCGATGCCTTCGAGCGGATCACAGATCTGCGGCAATCCATACACCCATATTTCGTCGTAGAACTCGCGCAGCGCGGGAACCGCTTTCTTGCGCTGCCATTCCGGCTCGAGAAGGCGCGGCTCGTCCATCACGTCACGCAGGCCCAGGATGATGCGTGTGTCGCGGCGCTTGAGCGTCTTCAGGGTCTGCAGCAGCTCGCCGCGCAAGCCCACGGGCTCCTTATCGACGATGAAGATGTCCGGATCGAACTCTTCGGCGGTGTGCTGGATGATCGAAGCGCGCATCGACATCGTCTCGCGGATGTCCAGATGCAGATTGAGCGAGGTGTACTCGCCGTTCCTCAGCTTGATCACGCCGGGCACGCGCACGAAGTCGACGCGCGCGCGGAAATCGAAGCTGCCGATGATCGGCGAGCCCGAAAGGATGAGGACCGAGAGCTGCTTGAAATTCTCGACGAGGGAATGCGCGATCGTGCGGCAGCGACGCAGATGGCCGAGGCCAAACGTGTCGTGGCTGTAGATCAATATGCGGCGATCGTTCCGCCTGGACCTCATGGCGTCCCCCTAGGAAGCCCGATTCTCAGCTGCCCCGGCGGGAGGGCGCAAGCCCTCCCTTGCCCTGCATGCCTTGCACACCATGCAGGGACGGAAGCCATTTACGGGCCTGCGACAGGACCACGTCAGGTCGACAAGATCCTCCGGCAGGGCGGCAGCCAGCTCGGCCTTGGGGATATGAAACACCGGGAAGACCCACTCAACCCGGGGCTCGCCCAGCTTCCGCGCGCGGTAGCACGCGTACATCTCGTCGAAGACGCGCTGTTGCCGGGCGCTGCGGTTCGCGATGTCTGTATCCGTGGCGAGCGCCCCGATGGCAATGCGGTTGCAGCGCGGCGTATCGATCGCCACCTGGCAGGCGACGTAGGCGATGGAAAGATAGTCGATGGGAATCGCTTCGAGCTCGGAGAAATCCAGCGCCGACTCCGAATAGCGGAACGCCCGGTGGCGCGCGCGCACATAGGTCAGGATCGATTCGACCGCCCTGCTCTCGGCGCGGTCGCGTCCCTCTCTGTTCGCCATGCGGATGTGATGCACGCGCAGCTCCTCTGCGCCTTCGGTGAGCAGCTTGACCAGCATCGCCGTGCTGTCGAGTCCGCCGGAGAACATCACCAGGGTGGTCATCGCCGCATTTGTACTACGATTAGCCTCGATGAGCGTCAAAACCTTACTCGACCTCTCCACCCGGGTTGCGCTGGTCACCGGCGGCTCGCGCGGACTCGGTCTGCAGATTGCCGAGGCCTTGGGCGAGATGGGCGCGAAGGTAGCGATCACCGCACGAAAGAAAGACGAACTCGACGAAGCGCGTTCCCGGCTGAAAAAGCTTGGCGTGGACGCCGAAGCGTTCGTCTGTGATATCGGAAAGCGTGAAGCGATCGCGCCGGTTGCCGAGGAGATCCTAAAGACGTTCGGCAGCGTGGACATCCTGGTGAACAACGCGGGTGCGACTTGGGGCGCCCCGGCGGAGACGCATCCGCTGGAGGCGTGGGACAAGCTCATGAACGTAAACCTGAGCGGGCTTTTCGCGCTCACGCAGATCATCGCGGCGAAGTCGATGATTCCGGCGAAATGGGGGCGCATCATCAACGTCGCCTCCGTGGCCGGCCTGCTCGGCCAGGATCCGCGCTTCGCGCCGACCGCCGCCTACACCGCGACCAAGCACGGCGTCGTCGGTCTCACGCGCCAGCTTGCCGCCGAGTGGGGCGTGCACGGCATCACGGTGAACGCGATCTGTCCCGGTTTCTTTCCTTCCAAAATGACGCGCGCCACGCTGGAAACTGCAGGGAAACTGATCCAGGAATGGACACCAACGCGCCGGCTCGGCGGCGAGGAGGACCTGAAAGGGCTCGCGGTGCTGCTCGCCTCGGAAGCATCGCGCCACATCACCGGCCAGGCGATCGCGGTGGATGGAGGCGCGACCATCGTATGAACGTCGACTTCGCGCGCGAGTACCAGAAGAAGATCCCGTTTCTCCAGCACCTCAAGATTCAGACCGACGCGCTCGGTCAGGGCAGCGCACGCCTGTCGCTGCCCATCGAGCCGCAGATGACCAACAGCCTCGGCACCGAGCACGGCGGCGCGATCATGTCGCTGCTCGACGTGGCCGTGTGCACGGCGGCGCGCACGCTGCATCCGGAGTCGGTCGGAGTCATTACCATCGACATGAGCATCTCGTTCATCGGCGGCGGCAGCGGCGCGCGCCTTATGGCCGACGCGCGCGTTCTCAAGGACGGGCGTAGCATGAGCTTCGTGGAAGGCGAAGCGACGAACGAGGATGGCTCGCTGGTCGCGAAAGCCATTGCAACGGTACGCGTGCGCTTGAAGGACAAGGGGGGCTGATGACCGTGATGAATCCATATGCCGCGCCGAAGGCAGCCGTGGCCGACGAAACGGTTGCGCTCGATGCGGACTACGTGCCCGGCGGCCAGGCGCGGCCGGTCGGCCATGGCTGGGCCTGGATCGCCGAAGGCTGGCATCTCTTCAGGCGCCAGCCGGGAATCTGGATTGGGATCGCGCTCTTGCTCGTCGCGATCATGCTCGCCGCCGCTTTCATACCGGTGGTGGGCGGTCTCGCGCTGTCACTCTTCGGCCCGGTCTTCGCCGGGGGCATCGTGATTGGCTGCAAAGCGCTCGAAAGCGGAGGCGACCTGGAGGTCGGCCATCTTTTCGCGGGCTTCCGCAGCCGCACCGGGCCGCTCATCGGAATCGGCGCGCTTTATCTCGGCGCAAGCGTGGTCATCATGCTGGCGGTCGGGCTGGTGATGGGCGTGGGCATGTTCACCATGATGGGCGCCGACCCGCAGGGCGCCGCGGCGGCTGGCATGACGATGGTGCTCGCCATGCTGGTCGCGATGGCGCTCCTCGTCCCCGTGGTGATGGCCATCTGGTTCGCGGCGCCGCTCGTCGTATTTCATGGCCACGGCGCCGTCGAGGCGATGAAGGGCAGCTTCGCCGGTTGCCTGAAGAACGTCCTGCCCTTCCTCTGGTACAGCGTGATCTTCGTCGCGCTTGCGTTCGTCGCGTCGCTGCCGCTCCTGCTCGGCTGGCTCGTGCTTGGCCCGGTGCTCGCGGCGTCGATCTATACCGCGTACCGCGACATCTACCTCACGCCACGCTCGTAGAGGGACGCTCGAGGAGCGCGCGTCCGCTCCAGAGCCAGGCGAGCCCGGCGAACTGGATCGCCCACACCATGCCGAGCGCCCATGGATAGGCTTCGGCCGCGTAGCCCTGCGGGCTTTGCGGCCAGCGGTCGAGCACCATACCGATCGCCCACTGGCCGCCGAACATGCCGACGAAGCCGACCACGTTTACGGCGGTATTCACGCGTCCCGCCATCGCTTTCGGATAGCGGCGCGCGAGAAGCGAGTACGCGAGCACGACCGCGGTGCCCGCGCCGACGAAGACGCACCAGAGCAGCATCGAATGCACGCCGACGACGATGAGACCCAGGCAAACCGAGGAAAGCGCCACGCCGCCCGCGAGGAGCGGGAACGCGCTGCGGCCGCGGCGCTGCCAGGCGTCGGCCGCGCGACCGAAAGCCATATAGCCGATGATCATCGAGACGTTGACGGCGAGCAGGCCGCGCGCCACTTCGGCGGGATTCCACTGCGCCACGTCGCGCAGCCAGGTCGCGATCCAAAGCGTCTGCAGCGCCACCGCCGCGGTCTGGCTCGCGCCGAGCGGAATGGCGAAGCGCAGGAACACCGGATCGCGTAGCAGGGCAGACAGGCCCTGCACGATTTCGCGAAATCCTTCGTTTGTGCGGCGCGCCGTACGTTCCGGCACCCAGAACCAGAACACCATGCTGAGCACGGCGGTTACGCCGACGATTAGCAGGAACGCCTCGCGCCAGCCCCACGCGCGCAGCAGGAGCTCGAGCGGCACGGTTGCCGTCATCGCGCCCACGGCGCCGGCGGAGAACGCGATGCCAGTCATGGTCGAAATGCGTTCAGGCGGATACCAGAGCACAAACGCCGTCAACGCCGCCATCAGGCACGCGGACACCCCGAGGCCGATGAGCGCGCGTGCCGCGATGGCCGCCGAGGCGCTCTCGGCGGCGGCGAACCACGCGCCGCCCGCCACCGCGACGAGGAGCAGCGCCGCATTCACGCGGCGCGGACCATAGCGATCGAGCGCCACCCCTACAGGCAACTGCACCACGGCGAACGAGAGGAAGTACACGCTGGAGAGCAGGCCGAGCCCCGCTGCGCTCAACCCGAACTCGGCGGCGAGCGTCGGGGCAAGCACCGCGTTCACCATGCGATACACGTACGACACGAAGTACCCCGCGAGGAACGGGGCCGCGACGCGCCAGGTAATCGGGGTCAGAGCCCGATTACTTCGCGGTCTCGAAACCGCCCAGGTAGAAGCGGTTCCAGGTCGGGCTGATGATGAGCTCGTTCACGCAGGCGCGCGGCGGCAGCGTGGCGAGGTAGAGAATCGTCGCGCCGAGGTCCTCGGGCTGCAGCATGCGCGCGCGCACTTCCGGCGTCGGCGGCACCGGCCGCTTCTCGAGAATCGGCGTGGCGACCTCACCGGGCAGGATGGAGGTCGCGCGAATGCCGTTCGCGCACTCTTCCATGTTGATCGACTCGGTGAGCGCGACGACCGCGTGCTTGGTCGCGTTGTACCCGGGACCCGTGAGCGTGCTGGCATAGCGGCCCGCCCACGACGAGACGTTGATGATGAGGCCGTCCTTGCGCTCGCGCATGCCGGGAAGCACGGCGTGGCAGCAGTAGAACATGCCGGAGAGATTCACCGCGACGATCTGGTCCCAGGTATCGAGCGAGACGTTGCGGAAGTTGCGCTTCGGATTGTTGATGCCGGCGCTGTTGATGAGGATGTCGATGTGACCGTGGCGCTTGAGGATCGCCTGCGCGGCGCGCGATACCTCCTGCTGCTGGCCGACGTCGAGCGCGATCGACTCGCCGCTGCCCGCGGCGCGGATCTGCTTCTCGCCCGCCGACAGCGTTTCGCGGCTGCGCCCTGAGATCACCACATGCGCGCCGGCTTTCGCAAGCTCGATGCCGCCGGCGAGGCCGATGCCGGAGCCGCCGCCGGTGATCCAGACAATCTTATCTTTTAGCGTATTGAGCGGCACCGAAGAGATTCTCGCGTTGTTGCGGGGTCATTTCGGTGCGGCGCCGGTCGGCGAGGACCTGTAGCGCGCGCTTCACCGCGGGGCGCTCGGCAATGCGGTCGCGCCATTCCTTGACGCGCGGATATTCGTCGATGTTGACGCCCTGACGTTCCGGGAAGCGCAACCAGGGCATGGTGGCCATGTCGGCGATCGTGTATTCCTTGCAAGCAAGCCACGGGCTCTCGCTCAACCTTTTTTCCAGCACACCGTAAAGCCGGTTGGCCTCGTTCTTGTAGCGGTTCATGGCGTACTCGATCTTCTCCGGCGCGTAGCCGAGGAAGTGATGTGCCTGCCCGAGCATCGGGCCGATGTGCCCCATCTGGAACATGGTCCACTGCATCACCTTCCAGCGATCGGCCACGTTCTTGGGCAGAAATTTGCCCGTTTTGGAGGCGAGGTAGAACAGCATTGCGCCCGACTCGGCGAGCGCGAACGGCTTGCCATCCGGACCTTCGGGATCGACCATCGCCGGCATCTTGTTGTTGGGCGAAATCTTGAGGAAGTCGGGCTTGAACTGGTCGCCCGCGCCGATGTCGATCGGAATCACCCGGTAGGGCGTTCCGGTTTCCTCGAGCATGATGTGGATCTTGTGGCCGTTGGGCGTCGGCCACGTATAGAGGTCAATCGGCTTCATCTTAGTCTTCCGAGTTGATGACAATCGTGCGCGCGATCTTATCGTGCCAACCCTGCTTGCGCCGGTCGACCGCCGCCCACAGGAAGCCGAGATACAACGGCAATGCGGACACGAAATAGGCGAGGAAGCGCACCACCAATCGCGCGAGCGACGGCGGCGCCCCGGTTGAAGCATCGACGATGCGCACGCCGAGCGCGATCTTGCCGGGGGTCGCACCGCAATAGCGCCAGAAGCCGACGACCATGATGGCGATCGCAAGAAAAGCGAGCAGGTCCCACGAGTGTTCGGCGGGATCGAGCGAGACTTCGCGCATGCCGAAGCCGAGCACCATCACGGGCACCGTGACGACGATCACGATCAGCCAGTCGATGAGGAGCGCCGCGGCGCGCTGCCAGAACCCGGCGTAGTCAGGCGAGCTTGACGAGCTGCTTGCCAAAGTTCCCGCCCTTCAGAAGCGACACGAGTCCCTGCGGCGCATTTTCGAGCCCTTCGACCACGGATTCGCGCGTCTTCAGCTTGCCGCCGGCGTAATAGCCGCCGAGCGCCTTCAGCGCCTCGCCGTAGCGATCCTTCCAGTCGAACACGATCATGCCCTGCATCTTCAGCCGGTTGACGAGCACGGCGCGCAGGTTCTTCACGCGGTAAGGCTCGGTCGCGTTGTAGTCCGAGATCATGCCGCACACCACGATGCGGCCGAAGAGCTTCATGCGCGCGAGCGCGAGATCGAGGATCTCGCCGCCCACGTTATCGAAGTACACGTCGGTTGGCTCGAGCTGCTCGCGCAGCGGGCCCGCCTTGTAGTCGAGACAGGCATCGAAGCCGAGCTCGCGCGTCACGTAGTCGCACTTCTCGCGCCCGCCGGCGATGCCGATCGCACGGCAGCCCCAGAGCTTCGCGAGCTGGCCGACAACGCTGCCAACCGCACCCGACGCGGCCGAGACGAGCACCGTCTCGCCCGGCTTCGGCTGGCCAAGTTCCTTCAGGCCGAAATACGCGGTCATCCCCGGCATCCCGAGCAGGCCGAGGTAGTAGCTGAGCGGCGCGCGCGAGCCGTCGATCCGCGTCGCTTCCTTGGTCGCGCCGTACAGCTGCCAGCCCAGCTGCGTGAGGACGTGGTCGCCCTTCTTGAGGGTCGGGTGCTTCGATTCCATCACCTCGCCCACCGTCTGCCCGACCATGACCTCGCCGATGTCGACGCCCTTCACATAGCTCTTCGCCGCGCTGATGCGGCCGCGCATGTAGGGGTCGAGCGAAAGCCAGAGGTTCTTCACCAGCACCTCGCCGTCCGCGGGGCGCGGCAGGGGCGCTTTTTCCAGACGGAAGTTCTGCGGCGTCACCCAGCCTTCCGGCCGGCTCGCGAGCACGATGCGCTGGTTTTCCATGGCCGCAGTCTAGCGGGGGCAGCCGCGCGCATCGAGCACCGATGCCGGACGCAGCACGCGCAGGATCTCCGGCTCGCCTTCGAGCTGCGCATCGATCAGGACGAGCACCGGATTGCCCTGCGCCTTCGATACCTCCCCTTTCAGGTTCTCGGCTGCGCGCGTCTCGTCGAGCTTCCAGGTAAGCCCGGTGCGGCATTCCTTGAACGTCGCCCCGTCATAAACGCCCACCATGCGGAACGGGCCGCGCAGCCGCTCGACCTGCGGGTTCTTTCTGAACTTCGCGAGATCGTAGCGGCGGGTGTCGCGCTCGCCAGTGAGCTCGAGCGTGCCTTCGGTGTAACGCCAGCGGCCGAAATCATAGAACTCCGAGGCGCCGAGCTGATCGCGCAAGAGATAGCTGCCGTCGGGCCGCAACGTCACGGTGACCTGCAGGCAGCCGGGACAGTCGGCGTCGTTGACGAGTGTCGCGGGCAGCGCAGGCAGCGCCTGCGGCGGCGGCTTAACCTCGACCGGCGGGGTGGGAGCCTGGGCGCAGCCGATCAGAGCGGCAAGCGCCCACGCGCTAAAGCGAGGCAAAGCGCTCGAGATGCTGGTCCACGTCGCCGAAGCGCCGTGCGAGCGCGGTCAGGCGTCGGAAAGTGTGGCTCACCTTCAGCTCTTCCGTCATCCCCATCCCGCCATGGAGCTGCACCGCCTCCTGGCTCACGTGGCGCGCGGCATCCGCGATCCTGACCTTCGCCGCCGAAACGGAGCGCGCGCGGTCCTGCGCGCTTTCCGCCTGATCTACTTTGGAGCATGCGAGGCAGGCCATCGATCTCGCCTGCTCGTAGGAGATGAACATGTCGACCATGCGGTGCTGCAGCGCCTGGAAGGCGCCGATCGGCACGCCGAACTGCTTGCGGGTTTTCAGATACTCGAGCGTCGTATCGCACGCGAACTTCAACGCGCCCACCGCCTCGGCGCAGGAAAGCGCCGCGCCGAGGTCCAGCACTTCCTCGAGCACGCCGCCGGCAGCGCCGAGCGGCTCGCCTTTGTCTTCAAAAGCCACGTCGCCCGCGGCGAGGTCGTCCACGGTTCGATAAGCCGCGACGTTGAACTTGTCGTGGAGCGTGAGCCGCCCATCGCGCGCCAGCACGATGCGCTGGGCGAGCGGCGCGCCGATCACGCCGCGCTCGCCGGTCGCGAACGCAAGCCGCATCCTGCCCTGCGCCACTGCGGGCAGGATCGCCTGCTTCTGCTCCTGCGTACCGCCCTTCGCGATCGCAGCCGCGGCGAGCATCGAGGGCTGATAAGGCTCGACCACGAGCGCCTCGCCGAACGCCTCCACGACGCTCATCAGGTCGACCGCGCCGCCGCCGAAGCCACCGTAGTCCGGCGAGAGCGGCAGCCCGGTGAGCCCCATCTCGGCGAAGTTGGCCCACACACGCTCGCTCCAGCCTTGCGGCGTGGCGAGGATTTTCTTGCGCGATTCGAAGTCGTAATCCTTCTGCAGATAGCGGCGGACGGAATCGGCGAGAAGCTGCTGCTCTTCGTTGTAATCGAAGTTCATAAGCCCAACGTCATCTTGGCGATGATGTTCCGCTGGATCTCGTTCGACCCGGCGTAGATGGTGGTCTTGCGCATGTCGAGGTAGCGGCGCTCGAGCGCCTGCGTCTCGCGCGCGTTGGGATCGGCCGCCTGCATCGCGAGCTCGGTGAGCGCCTGCTGGATCTCGGTGCCTTTGATCTTCAGCATGGAGACGTCGGCGCCCGGCGGCTGGCCGGTGCGGCGCATGCGGTCGAGGAAGCGCAGGTTCGTGATCTCGAGCGCCATCAGCTCGACTTCCACGCGCGAAAGCCGGTCGCGCCAGCGCACATCCTTCATCTTGTCCGGGAATCGCTCTTTCAGCTTGCGCAGCTCGCGCTTCGATTCGCCGATGCGCCCGGTGTTCATGCGCTCGTAGCCGAGAAGGTACTTGGCCACGGTCCAGCCCTGGTTCTCCTTATGCACCAGGTGGGCGGCCGGCACCTTGACATCGTCGAAGAAAACTTCGTTCACGTGGTGCGCGCCGTCCATCAGCATGAGCGGCCGCAGCGTGATGCCCGGGCTCT
>Ga0075419_10001968_pt1 | contig 13320 bp, 11 predicted proteins | sample SoiMetdeltSBSDD3_FD_76900 | JGI IMG/M metagenome (GOLD analysis project Ga0075419, IMG submission 76900) | Bulk soil microbial communities from a Populus tree surrounding site in Tennessee, USA - Soil MetaG P. deltoides SBSDD3 | ecosystem: Environmental > Terrestrial > Soil > Tree plantation... | reverse complement strand
TTTGCTCGGGAGTGGTCTCCTTGTACAAATACAATAAAAGATCCTCGGGGGTAAAGTTTGTCATTGGCAATCCAATTGATGTCCTAAATTTTGTTTGTCCTTAAAGAAAATGAATTTCGAAACGTCCACTATTTAAACGGCACTGGGGTACCCTTATTGTGCCTATTATTGTTATTAATTCTTAACATCGGGCTTTTCCGGTACTAAAAATATGTCCTCACTTTCCCTTTTCATCAGGTAATTCTCGCGGGCGTATTTTTCTACCACAGCGGGATCTGTCTTAAGTTGTTCAGCCTCAGCCGATTCCTTAGCTATTTCCTTTTGATACCAAGCCTTACTGGCCTGCAACTCCTTTAATTCCCGGCGGTGCGCCATTTGAGTAAAAACGTCCCTGGGATCAAAAAATAATAACCAGACTATAAAAGCACTTGCCGAAAGAAAATACTTGTTTTTCAGCCAGGCAGGAATGTGGTTTAGGAATTTCATAGTTTGAAGTTTTAGGTTTGATGTTTTTGGTTTGAAACATACTGGTTAGTTTCTCTAACCTCGAACTTCAAACCTCAAACATCGAACACCTATTTGCCAAATTTAATCTTTCCTTTCGGATAAATTGCAGACATACCCAGCAATTCTTCAATTCTTATCAGCTGGTTATACTTTGCCATGCGATCCGTTCTTGATGCACTGCCTGTTTTTATTTGTCCGCAATTAAGTGCAACAGCAAGGTCAGCTATCGTTGTATCTTCTGTTTCCCCGCTACGGTGACTCATGATTGTATTATAACCATTATGCTGCGCCAATGTAACGGCATTGAGGGTCTCAGTTACAGTTCCTATCTGGTTAACTTTTACAAGCAATGCATTACCAATTCCCTTGTCAATACCTTGTTGCAATCTTGTAACATTAGTTACAAAAAGATCATCACCTACTAATTGGCATTTGCTACCGATGGTTTTTGTCAACAATTTCCAGCCATCCCAATCATCTTCAGCCATCCCATCTTCGATAGAAGCGATCGGGTATTGCTTCACCCATTTTTCCCAATACTTTACCAGTTGCTCACTCGTCATTTCCTTTCCACTGCTTTTATGAAAAACATATTTTTTCTTTTTGCTATCCCACAGCTCGCTGTTTGCCGCATCCATTGCGATCACAATTTGCGAACCCGTTTTATATCCTGCGGCATCGATCGCTGTCAATACAGTTTCAATTGCTTCTTCATTGCTTTGAATGTTTGGTGCAAAACCCCCTTCATCACCCACATTAGTGCTGAATCCTTTTTTCTTCAGCACAGTTTTCAATGCATGAAAGATCTCAACGCCCCAGCGCAAACCTTCGCTAAAATTTTCGGCGCCAACAGGCATTACCATAAATTCCTGGAAGTCGATCTTATTATCAGCATGTGCACCACCATTTAATATATTCATCATCGGTATCGGTAATGTCTTTGCGTTTGTACCACCAATGTATCTGTACAAGGGAAGGCCGGCTTCTTCAGCAGCCGCTTTTGCAACAGCCATACTTACTGCAAGCATCGCGTTTGCTCCGAGCTTTCCTTTATTAGCGGTGCCATCCAATCGTATCATCATTTCATCAATGCCGGTTTGATCCGCCACATCATTTCCCATCAATGCCGGAGCAATTTTATCATTTACATTTTTGACTGCTTTCAAAACTCCTTTGCCTGCGTAGGTTTTTTTATCATCATCACGCAGTTCTACTGCTTCGTGGATACCAGTGCTTGCGCCGCTTGGCACTGCTGCACGTCCCAATGCGCCTTCATCCGTCAATACATCAACTTCAACTGTGGGATTGCCTCTTGAATCTAATATCTGTCTTGCAAAAATCTCGGAAATGTAACTCATGAGTTCTTATTAATTTTTAATTGTTAATTTTTAATTTGGTTACCAGCGCAGGTAATTCTATTTGACTACTGTTGCCTTCGAATCTTCCAGTGGAAGATTCGCACTCTTGTACGTTCTGTAATACTAATCAGCTTTTTGCGTAAGTGCTCTGAACACATCTTCTAGGCTATGACTTTCGTTTTGCAAAGAAACGATGTTGAGATTATGATGCAATGAGAGTTCAAGAATTTGTTTACGAAGTTGTTCAGGGTTATCGGTCGCTAACTGCCAGTTGTTTGCATCAACCTTATTAACAGATCTTGCTCCAGGTAAGTTTTGGAGCAAATCTATTTCTACCGATTCTTTGAAACCTACTTTGACTGTGTTTGAAGAAGACGAACGCCGGCGAAGATTGCTGAGTTTATCATCAGCAACTAATTCTCCTTTATTAATAATTATTACCCGGTCACAGATCGCTTCCACTTCCTGTAAAATATGAGTGGAGAACAAAACTGTTTTATCCTTTCCCTGGTTTTTTATTACATTTCTTATTTCAATTATCTGGTTTGGGTCAAGTCCGCTGGTAGGTTCATCTAATATCAATACTTCCGGATCATGAATAAGTGCAGCGGCTAATCCAACTCTTTGCTTAAATCCTTTTGAAAGCTGGCCAATTTTTTTCTTGCTTTCAACTGTCAAACCAGTTAACCGGATCACGTTTTCAATTTTGACCTTTGGCTTTTGAATTCCGTGAACCTCTGCGACAAAAGCCAAATACTCTCTTACATACATATCATAGTACAAGGCGTTCAATTCAGGAAGATAACCAAGCTTCTTTTTTGTTTCCAGCGGTTCATCATTCACATTTAATCCGCAGACATACGCCTCACCTCCCGATTGCTCAAGATAGCCTGTAATGATCTTCATTGTTGTGGATTTCCCGGCACCATTTGGACCAAGAAAACCAACGATCTCACCTTTATTTACTTTGAAAGAAATGTTGTTTACAGCTTTTTGTTCGCCATAGACTTTGAGGAGGTTTTTCACTTCTATTGACATGGAGTGCAAATTAGCAAATTAGCAAATGAAAAAATTTGAAAATAGAAGATAAATTCATTTTCACATTGTCACATTTTCATATTTGCTAATTATTTCACAGCTACAGCAATCTTTGAATCCGCAGTACCATAATACAAAAACCATTTGCCTTTGTATTGAACTAATCCTTCAACAAAACATACATAATTTACCTGGCCGGTTATCTCGTAAGGCTTATCCGGTTTCATGAAGTATGTATCCATTCTATCAATGATCGTTGCAGGGTTGTTTTTATCGAACAAAATTTGAGAAGCAGCATACGTTCCCTCTGCCAAACTTGTATCCCCTTTTGATCGCACATTCCTGCTATTATAAATAAGAACGATTCCTTTTTCAGTAAGCATGGCCGGTGGTCCGGGCTCTACAAGATCACTATCAAATTTTTTTGAACGCGGACCAAAGATTGTCCTTGTCGTCCCCTTTTCATCCGCAAGAATATACCAGTTGATCAGATCGTCCGATACAGCAAGAAAAATATCCGTATCGCCCCAGTACATATAATACTTGCCTTCAATTTTTACAGCGATCGCTTTTCCATTTTCATATTTGCAAACAATGGAGCCCGACTTACTCCATTTATCTACTTCTGCAGTATCATTTTTAAACACATGCCCATGCTTTGTCCAACGGTAGAGGTCTTTTGAAGAGGCGATCAGCAATCTTGCTTTATCTCCATCATAAGCCGTATAGGTCATATAGTAAGTTCCGGTTTCATCTTCTACAATTCGCGGATCTTCACAACCCCCTTCCCATTCATAAAATTTTGCAGAGTCATTATCAGGATACAACACAGGAACAGGATGTTTTGTAAAATGCAAGCCATCTGTGCTCCATGCCAAACCAATTCTTGATGTACCTGCAAATTTTCCAATGCTATCCTCAGCTCTGTATAAAAGAAAAACCGTATCGTTTCTTACAAGAGCAGCAGGATTGAATACATCTTTTTCTTCCCATTGAACATCGGCATTTCTTACGGGACAATGGAATATCGAATTTGTATCTGCAAGCAGAATTGGATTTACTTCATCTTCTTTTGTAAATGGCAATAAAGCCCAGGGATAATTTTTGCTTAGATCATCAGGATCCTTACCATGATCAGCAGCTGGATTACAGTTTACGAAAAAAGCTATAGCAAGTAAAATTGATATGTATTTCATGAAACGAATTTATGTTCTTAAAGCTAATTCTTATTTTTAGATTGTAATGACAATCATTGTTACTATCATATTTATCCTGGGATATTTAGCCATTGCATTTGAACAGCCATTAAAAATAAACAAAGCTGCATCAGCATTGCTTACCGGGGTTATTTGCTGGTCAGTTTATGCATTGGCAGGTAGCGACAGGGAACTGGTTTCAGAAAATCTTTCACAACATTTATCGGACATAGCCGGTATACTTTTCTTTTTACTTGGCGCCATGGTAATTGTTGAATTGATAGATGCTCATGATGGATTTGAAATTATTACTGAAAGAATTCAAAGCACCAGCAAAAAGAATTTAGTTTGGATCATCGGGTTTATTGCTTTTTTTCTGTCTGCTATACTAGATAATCTTACGACGACTATTGTCATGGTTTCTTTGTTACGTAAACTAATTCCCTCTCATAAAGACAGGCTAATATTCGCAGGACTTGTGGTGATCGCCGCAAATGCCGGTGGGGTCTGGAGCCCGATAGGGGATGTCACTACCACGATGTTATGGTTAGGAAAACAAATCACAACTGTCAATATCGTCATCAAGACTTTTATCCCGGCATTAATTTGCTTTACAATCCCTGCCTTTATTATTAGCCTGAAAATGAAAGGCACAATTGACAGAGATAGTTCCCAAAAGGAAAAACTTTATTCTACTGGTTATGAAAGAAAAGCTGTTTTTATTATAGGGCTTGGCTGTTTGCTTTTTGTTCCAGTTTTTAAAACCATTACTCATTTACCTCCTTACATGGGCATTGTATTTGGGCTTGGTTTAATGTGGGTGCTTACTGAAATGGTGCACAGCGGTAAAGATGAAGCTGAAAAAGGATTGTTATCAGTAAATCATGCTCTAAGAAAGATCGACACACCAAGCATTTTATTTTTTCTAGGTATTTTATTGGCAGTGTCTGCCTTGCAGTCAACCGGTATTCTCTCCTCACTGGCTAGCTCATTAGATAGGTCGATTGGAAATATCGCTATCATCACCATCATCATTGGTTTTCTATCAGCAATAGTGGATAATGTTCCATTGGTAGCAGCAGCGCAAGGCATGTATAGCCTGGAGCAATATCCAACGGATCATTTCTTTTGGGAATTTCTTGCTTATTGCTCAGGCACCGGTGGAAGCATTTTAATTATCGGTTCAGCTGCGGGAGTAGCCGCTATGGGAATGGAACGAATACAGTTTGGATGGTATCTTAAAAAGATAGCGTGGCTTGCGATCCTGGGTTATCTCGCCGGAGCAGGCATATTTTTGTTGCAGCATTATTTATTGAATTTATAGATCGTCGTACTCATACAACTGATCAATATGAGTACCAGCTTTCATTTCATAGACAGGCTTTATCAGACCGTCTTTTAATCCATATACCCAACCATGCAGGTCAGGCCGGTTCTCATTCTTCCATGCTTTTTGGACAATAGAAGTTTTTGCAAGATTAAAGACCTGCTCCTGTACGTTTAATTCTGTTAATCGATTTTCTTTCTCCTCAGTATTGTTTATTTTATCTAATTCTTTCCGATGAATGCGATGAACATCTTTTATATGTCTCAACCACATGTTCAATACATGTTTGAAATCATGATTTGTAATTGAAGCTTTAATTCCACCGCAACCATAATGTCCGCAAACGATCACATGTTTTACTTTTAAATGATTGACCGCATAATCCAATACACTAAGCAGGTTGACATCGGTATTCACAACAAGATTAGCAACGTTGCGATGAACAAAAATTTCTCCTGGCTGCGTGCCAGTTATCTCGTTTGCAGGTACACGGCTGTCGCTACAACCTATCCATAAAAACTCTGGTGTTTGAAGGTGAGATAGCCTGTGGAAGTAATCGGGATCAACAGCAAGTTTTCCGGTAGCCCAGTCTTTGTTTTCCTGTAAAAGCCTTTCGTATGATTTCATAGTTGCAAAATAAGAATAATCAGCCTACAATTTCTTCAGAGCTTTCCGGCAAATGATCATACTCACCTTTCAGTGCATAGTAGCCGAAGATCATGAAGCCGATTGCAATTGGAATAAAGATGGCCACAAAAACCATCCATTGGATCTTTGTATCGATCACGGGTTTTTTTGCGATTTCTTCGGAAGCCGTTTTAATCAAATAAAAAATGGCCAGCGGTCCGAGGATTATCCACAAAATGCCGGCAAATCGTTTTATACTATTCATAAATATTTTTTAATCGTTTATATTAGGATCAATTTTATTTGAAACATAGAGCACACCTATCAACAAGCATACAGCTGCAATAATTATTGGATAATAAAGACCCACAAGTTTGTCGCCGGTATAGATTGTTGTAAGCAGCGTCGCAATAAAAGGCGTTAACCCGCCAAACACGCCATTGCCAATGTGATAAGGAAGGCTCATAGATGTATAGCGGATCTTTGTGGGGAAAAGTTCAACTAAAAAAGCAGCGATTGGACCATACACCATCGTTACATAAAGGATCATTACAAAAATAATAATGATCATCCAACGATAGTTTTCATCATTCAGCAATTTTGATGTTTTGATATCTGGTTTCAAAGTAACTTTTCCTGGCTCGGCATACAATGTATCGGTTTTTACTTCTACCAATCTTACTCCTTCTTCAAAATGACGGGTGCTGGTTACAGTACGTAAAGAGTTTCCTGTATTGGGAATTGGAATAAGCTTTGTGTTTATTTCTTTTCTTGTAATAAATTCTTTTTTATGATCCGTATCAGCAATCGAAAACAATTGATTAAAAAGCGGACGATAAGTAATAATGGCAAGGAGCATCCCGGTAAGCATGATCCACTTTCGTCCTATTTTATCACTCCAGTTACCAAACACAACAAAAAATGGTGTACCAAAAAGAATAGCCCAGATAAGAATGGTTCTTGATTGTTCAAAATCGATCTTACAAACGTTTTCAATAAATGATTGTGCATAAAACTGACCCGTGTACCAAACAACACCCTGCCCCATGGTAGCTCCAAACAATGCAAGCAATACCATTTTTAAATTTCTTTTGTGGGCAAAACTTTCTTTTAACGGATTTACAGAAGTCTTTCCTTCATCTTTTAGTTTGGAAAACAAAGGAGATTCTTTCATCTTTAAACGTATATAAATAGAAACGCCAACGAGAACAATGGATAAAAGAAAAGGAATACGCCAACCCCAATCATTGAATTCAGCAATTGATTTTGCCCGGTCAGTATCAAGACTGTGACGTGTAATCAAAATAATTCCCAATGACAAAAACAAGCCAAGTGTTGCCGTTGTTTGTATCCATGAAGTAAAATAACCTCTTCGATCCGCAGGTGCATGTTCGGCAACATAAGTAGCAGCGCCTCCGTATTCACCACCCAAAGCAAGACCTTGCAATAGTCTTAAAATAAGAATTATAATAGGTGCAAATACGCCAATGCGTTCATAAGAAGGAATAAGACCAATCGCAAAAGTGGAGCCGCCCATGATAATAAGCGTAAGAAGAAAGGTGTATTTGCGACCGATCAGGTCCCCCAGTCTTCCAAACACCAAAGCGCCAAACGGGCGAACAATAAAACCGGCTGCAAAAGTTGCTAACGTGGAAAGCAATGCAGCAGTCGGATTAGCTTTTGGAAAAAACTGGTTTGCAATAACTGTAGCAAGGCTTCCGAAAATATAAAAGTCATACCATTCAATAAGTGTGCCGACAGAGGATGCAAGGATCACACTGCGAATGCTCGTTGGTTTCATGCGATTAAAATACTGAATAAGTCTTTAACCCGGCAAAAAATCACACGATATTGAGCGGCTAATGTACTAAAACAAGCCATCAATCTACTCTTTTCAATCGGGGGTTTCTTATAGGAGAAACGATCAATGGGAATTTTTCAATTATTACGTTACTTGTATCTAATCCAAAACCCTTTTCCTCAGAGAGAGAAACTTCTTTAAGCCAAAAATGAAATTTCATAAGGATTCGTTCTCCAAGCGGCAATTCGTTATCATCGCTTAGATATTTTTCCATCACCATAAATTGGAAATCTCCGATCAGGCTGTTTCGCTCTGAACTATCATAGCGGTTTAATACATTTACTTCTCTGTTGGCAACAAGATCCTCTACTACTTTTTTAAACATCAGGTTAATCCGGGGTTGTACCTTGAATCCTAAACGGAATTCAATTCGAATAATGTCGTTAGGAATGATGTGGGTTACTAAATACTCTCCAGTGTATGGATCATCGAGTGTGTCTACATGTATTAACCAGTAAATATCCGCTCTTTTTGGCTTCTTGTTTAGCAAAGAATAAATGATCTTGTGTTCAATTTCCTTTGGATTATCTGCACTTGTGAGATAGACCAAATGCGTTGCATATTTAGGAACACTTTTGTCATTGCTTAACTCCTGAATTTTTGGAATATAATGATCAAGCCGGACGAATTCAACATATCGGTTCTTGATCTTTCTTGCCCTAAACCATGCATACATCACAAGAAATAAAATACCGCCAACAAAAAGGGTAACATATCCTCCATGTGGGAACTTTTCCATATTTGCATACAAGAAACTCAATTCAATCGTTAGATAAACGGCGAGATAGAGATAAATCAAAAATGACCTCGTTCTATGGATCACCAAATAATTCGCAAAGAGAATTGAAGTAGCGAGCATTGTAACAGTGATTGCCAATCCGTAAGCGGCTTCCATATTAGATGCTTTCTGGAAAAAAAGTACTATACCTACACAACCAACAAACAATAAAAAATTTACAGCCGGAACATAAAGTTGTCCTTTGGCTTCCGTGGGATAACTGATCCTGAACTTTGGCCATAAATTCAAACGCATGGCTTCACTTACAAGTGTAACAGAACCTGAAATCAGCGCCTGGCTTGCAATAATCGTTGCAGCGGTTGCAATGGCAATTCCGAAATACAGGAACCAATGGGGCATGACTCCGTAGAATGGATTGAAGCCATCCCCGATGATAACGGCACTGATCAACTTTCCGGAGTGATTTTTTAAGAGCCATGCTCCCTGTCCAAGATAATTGAGGATAAGACATGTCTTTACAAATATCCACGAGTAACGAATATTCCATTTGCCGCAATGACCGAGATCAGAATACAAAGCTTCAGCACCGGTAGTACATAAGAATACACCACCAAGAATATAAAACCCCTGAGGATACGTGCTCAATAATTTTAAGCCGTAGTAAGGATTGAAAGCTTTTAATATAGTTAGATCATTCGCAAGATGAATGATCCCCAGCACGGCAAGCATCGTAAACCAAACGGTCATCACAGGTCCGAAAGAGCGTCCGATAAATGCAGTTCCAAATTGCTGAACAAAAAATAGCAAAGTCAATATTCCAATGACAATATAAATAACTGTCCATTGGCTTATATCGTGAAGGGCAGGTACTTGTTTTAAACCTTCTATTGCCGACATAACAGAGATTGGCGGGGTTATCATACCATCTGCAAGCAAGGCTGCTCCACCGATCATGGCAGGTAGTACAAGCCATTTTTTTCTTCTTCTTACCAGCGCAAAAAGCGAAAAGATTCCTCCTTCTCCTTTGTTGTCTGCACGCAAAGTGAGGATAACATATTTTATAGTTGTTTGTAAAGTAAGTGTCCAGATAATCAGGGAAAGTGAACCGATAATTAATTCTGATGATATCACTTTACCACTTGTAATAGCATTTAAAACGTAAAGAGGAGAAGTTCCTATATCTCCGTATATAATTCCGAGAGCGATTAAAAGACCTGCAAGGGTTACACGATTATGGGAAGACATCTGGGTTAAGATTTGGCGGCCAAAAGTATAATGGACAATTGGAAGAGCTAAATTTTACCAAAAATCTTTATAAAATCTTTATGTGTTTTATAACGTTGTAAACTCCGCCAAACAATAAGAAGGTAAATTTGCGGGAGGAACGCTTTCATGAAAAATTTTTTCTTAAAACGACATAGTAGAGGCAAACAATATCTATTTAGCATTACAGTAATTGTATTGGTTTCGGCTATATGTTTCGGATTATCTGAGCTTGTCGGTTATAGAGTTGTCGCATTGATCTTATTGTTTACAGTTTCATTATTAGCAATAACGTTTGATATTTTACCTGTTTTACTTGCGGCGGCACTTAGTGCCTTTATATGGAACTTCTTTTTTATTCCTCCAAGATTTACTATTCATGTTTATACAGCAGAGGATACAATTCTCCTGGTAATGTATTTTTTTATTGCGATGATCAACGCGGTGCTAACTTATAAAATAAGGCAGGTTGAAAAGATTTCCAGGTTAAAAGAAGAGAGAGCGAATAGTGTCAAACTATATAATACGATCCTTAATTCTTTATCGCACGAACTACGTACTCCTATTGCCGCAATTATCGGCGCAACGGATAACCTCCAGGCAAACAATCATCTTACAAAGGAAGACAGGGAGCAATTGATTGAAGAGATCTCTAAAGCTTCATTGAGATTAAATCAGCAAGTAGAAAACCTGCTGAATATTTCCCGTCTTGAATCAGGACATATCAAACCTAAAAATGACTGGTGTGATGTAATTGAATTAGTTTATGACGTAGTAAAAAGAGTTGAAGAAAATAATCCGGGAAGAAAAATTCATATCAGCATCAATCAAAGTCTACCGCTTTGCAGTTTAGATAAAGGGATGCTTGACCAGATCATTTATAATTTGCTAAACAATGCAGCCATTCATACAGAATCAAATTCAAGGATTGATATTTCTGTCACTTGTCCTGTAGATATCCTGAGTATTATCGTAGAAGATACGGGTAAAGGCTTTGCCGGTGTTGAGGCAAAAGATGTTTTTGATAAATTCTCCCGTTCTAAAGATCTGAAAGCGTCGAGTTCGGGTTTAGGTCTTTCTATAGTAAAGGGTTTTACTGAAGCCATGTCAGGGAATGTAGAACTTGAAAAAACAAATTCATATGGATCAAGGTTTGTGATATCGATCCCCGTAAAAACTTCTTTTATTAAAGTTGCAGACATATGAGCAAAGCAGAGATATTGATCATTGATGACGAACCCCAGATAAGAAAGATGTTAGAGATCACATTGCAAACCAATGGGTATCTGTTAAAATCTGCTGCTTCGGCAAAAGAAGGATTAATAATGGCGGCTAATCATCCTCCGGAATTAATTCTTTTAGATTTAGGTTTACCCGATGAAAATGGACATGTCGTTTTGCAGAAACTGAGACAATGGTATACAAATCCTGTTATCATTCTCTCGGTTCAGAAAAGCGAAGAAGATATTATAAAAGCACTTGATAATGGTGCCAATGATTATTTATCGAAACCTTTCCGAACAGGTGAATTGTTGGCCCGTATCCGTTCTGCGCTACGTGATTCAATTTCAGAAGAAGGAGATACAACTCTTAACTTCCAGGATCTTCAGATCGATCTTTCCGCAAGGACTGTCAAAAAAAACAATCAATTGGTTAAGCTGACCTCCACAGAATATAACTTGCTAACAATACTGATAAAAAATGTAGGGAAAGTATTAACTCATCAATATCTTTTAAGGGCCATTTGGGGTCCTGGATTTATTAACCAGTCCCAATACCTAAGAGTTTTTATAGCCCAAATAAGAAAAAAAATAGAAGATGATCCCAACAGACCTGAGTATCTTTTAACTGAATCTGGTGTTGGTTATCGTTTCATGATTAAAAATTGATAAATCATTAAATTATCCTCTCATAACAAAATCGTTGTTTCGTACATTTAAAGTTCAAAAGAATTGCTATGTCATATCTTTTTCAAATAAAGTCCCAGGAACAATATGAAAAAGCGCATCGCGAAAGTGTAGACCAGCCTGAACAGTTCTGGGCGTCTGTTGCTGAAAACTTTCGATGGCGAAAAAAATGGGATAAAGTATTAGAATGGAATTTTAAAGAACCTAACATAAAATGGTTCCAGGGAGCCAAGCTTAATATTACCGAAAATTGTATTGATCGCCATTTGAAAACGATGGGCGAAAAGCCGGCATTTATTTGGGAGCCGAATGAGCCAGGTGACAGAGTGAGAGTCGTGACATATAATCGCTTGCATAAAAGAGTTTGCCAGGTAGCACAGATGTTGAAGAATAATGGTGTGAAAAAAGGAGATCGTGTTTGTATTTATATGGGCATGGTGCCTGAGCTGGTTTATGCCGTATTGGGGTGTGCAAGGATTGGTGCTATACACAGTGTGATCTTTGGCGGCTTCAGTGCACAAAGTATTGCAGACAGACTGGAAGATGCACAAGCAGAATATATCATTACATGTGATGGAGCTTATCGTGGTGGAAAAGATATTCCGTTAAAAAGTGTGATCGACGATGCTTTGATCGGGAATAAAAAAGTAAAGAAGGTAATTGTTTATACAAGAACAAGAATACCTGTTTCCATGATCAAAGGAAGGGATCTATGGTGGGAAGATGAAATGGATCATGCGGAAACGCAGGTGGAAAGAGATGGCGTTGTTTCTTTTCCTGCCGAAGAAATGGATGCAGAAGATCCATTGTTCATTTTATACACTTCAGGAAGCACGGGCAAACCTAAAGGTGTTGTACATACCTGCGCGGGTTATATGATCTGGACCACTTACACTTTTGTCAACGTATTTCAATACAAACCCGGTGAGATCCATTTCTGTACGGCAGACATTGGTTGGGTTACGGGTCACAGCTATATTGTTTATGGACCATTAGCCGCTGGGGCGACTTCAGTGATGTTTGAAGGAATTCCAACTTATCCTGATGCCGGTCGCTTTTGGGATATTGTAGATAAACATAAAGTGAATATTCTTTACACAGCGCCGACAGCAATAAGAAGTCTAATGGGCTTTGGCATGGAACCATTAAAAGGAAAAGATCTTTCATCATTGAAAATATTAGGAACGGTTGGTGAACCGATCAATGAAGAAGCATGGCATTGGTATGATGAGAATGTTGGAAAGAAACGATGCCCGATCGTTGATACATGGTGGCAAACTGAAACAGGAGCTTGCCTGATTTCGAATTTAGCGGGAGTGACACCAGCAATACCATCTTGGGCAACTTTACCGATGCCGGGAGTACAACCAGTATTAGTTGATGAAAATGGAAAAGAAGTCACTGAAAAAGATGAGCATGGTCATCTGAAAGGAAATCTTTGCATTAAGGCCCCATGGCCTGGTATTATAAGAACAACTTATGGTGATCATGAAAGAT
>Ga0075419_10001964_pt1 | contig 13327 bp, 9 predicted proteins | sample SoiMetdeltSBSDD3_FD_76900 | JGI IMG/M metagenome (GOLD analysis project Ga0075419, IMG submission 76900) | Bulk soil microbial communities from a Populus tree surrounding site in Tennessee, USA - Soil MetaG P. deltoides SBSDD3 | ecosystem: Environmental > Terrestrial > Soil > Tree plantation... | reverse complement strand
CGCGCGCCAGGTCTGCAGGAACAGGATCACGACGATCACGACCAGCGCCAGCGCCTCGAGCAGCGTTTCGATCACGGCCTTGATCGAGTCGCGCACGAAGACCGTCGGGTCATACACGATCTGGTACGTGATCCCTTCGGGGAAATTCTTGCTCAGCTCCTTCATCGTCGCGCGGACTTCGTCCGACAGCTCCAGCGCGTTCGCGCCCGGGGCCTGCGCAATCGGCAGCGCGACTGCGGATTCATTGTTGAGCAGGCTGCGCAGCGAGTACTGGCCGGCGCCGAGCTCGATGCGTGCCACGTCCTTCAAAGTGGTCACGCCGCCGTCGGGCGACGTCTTGAGGACGATGTCGCCGAACTCCTGTTCGGTGATCAGGCGGCCTGAAGCCGTCACGTTGAGCTGATACTCCGTGCCCACCGGGGCCGGATCCGAGCCGATGACGCCCGCGGCGACCTGCACGTTCTGCTCGCGGATCGCTCGCACGACATCGCCGGCAGTCAGCCCGCGGCTCGCGACGCGTTCGGGGTCGAGCCACACACGCATCGAATAATCGCCGGCGCCGAACAAGCGCACTTCACCCATGCCCGGCAAGCGCGCCAGCACGTCACGCACCTGGAGCGTGGCGTAGTTGCGAAGGTAGACGGTGTCGTAGCGATTGTCGGGCGAAGTCAGGTGCACGACCATGAGCAGGTCGGGCGACGCCTTCTTCGTCGTCACGCCGATGCGGCGCACATCGTCCGGCAAGCGCGGAGTCGCCTGCGCGACGCGGTTCTGTACCTGCACCTGCGCGTTGTCGATGTCGGTCCCGAGACGGAACGTAATCGTGAGCAGCATCGTGCCGTCGCTGGTCGCCTGCGAGGACATGTAGAGCATGTCCTCGACGCCATTGATCTCCTGCTCCAGCGGCGCCGCGACAGTCTCGGCGATCACCTTGGGATTTGCGCCCGGATACTGCGCGCGCACCTGCACCGAGGGCGGCACGACTTCCGAGTACTGACTGATCGGCAGCTGCCACACGGCGATGGCGCCGATCAGGAAGATGATGATCGACAGGACGGCCGCGAAGATCGGGCGGTCGATGAAGAAGCGTGCGAAGCGCATGTTACTTGCCTCCAGCCGTGGCGAGCTGCGCGAGCTTCGCTTCCGCGTTCTCGCGCGCATCCATCGCGACGCGCTCCGTCGCTACGACGACGCCGGGGCGAACGCGCTGCAGGCCGTTCACGACGACGGTCTCGCCGGGCTGCAGGCCCTGCTGCACGATGCGCAGGCCATCCTGGAGCCGGCCGACTTTCACCTGCCGGTAGACGACCTTGTTCTGCGCGTCGACGACGTAGACGAACTTCTGGCTCTGGTCGGTGCCGATCGCGCGGTCGTCGACCAGCACTGCGCGATACGAGTTGTGGCCGAGCAGCTTGACGCGCGCGAACAGGCCGGGCGTCAGGTAGCCGTCCTTGTTCTCGAACGAGGCGCGCGCGCGGATCGTGCCGGTGCGCGGATCGACCTGGTTGTCGACGAACACCATCGCGCCGCTGTGCGGATAGCCGTCCTCGTTCGCCAGGCCCATCAGCACGGGGTTCGCTACGTCTCGCGAGCTGCTGCGCTCGCCGCGGCGTGAAAGCTCGTTGTACTTGAGGTAGATCTGCTCGTCGCCCTCGAAGGTCACGTACATCGGATCGAGCGAGACGACTGTCGTGAGCAATGTCGCGGCATTCGAGCCGCCGGTGACCAGATTGCCGGCAGTAACGACAGCCTTGCTGACGCGGCCGCTGATCGGCGCGGTGATGCGCGTGAACTCGAGATTGAGCTTCGCGGAGTCGACGGCGGCGCGCGCTGCGGCAACGTCTGCTTTTGCTTCGCGCGAGCCGTTGACGCGCGAGTCGTACTCTTCGCGCGAGACTGCTTTGATATCGAGCAGCTTTTCGCTGCGGGCTTCATCCGAAACCGCAAGCTCGGAACGCGCGACTGCGCGTGCGAGCTCAGCCTCTGCCTTCGACAGCTCGGCGCGATACGGACGCGGGTCGATGACGAACAGCAGGTCGCCTTTACGCACCGTGCTGCCCTCGGTGAAATTCACGCTCTCGATGTAGCCGGTGACGCGCGGACGCACTTCGACGGACTCGACGGCTTCGAGTCGCCCTGTAAATTCGTCCCACTCCGTCACGTCGCGCTCGAGCGCGGATGCGACGGAAACCTGCGGCGCCGGCGGTTGCGCGGTCGCCGTGGCATCGCTGCCGCAGCCGCTCAAGCCCAGCAGTGCAGCGAGCAGAACGCCGGAGACGGCGAGCGTGGACGTCAAAGTACGAATGTTCGAGCGCGTCATACCAGTAACTCCGATTCCGTCTCATTAGAGACGCGCCAGCGGCGCGTCATTCGACATCAGGAACGTGGGCGGCACTTTAGTGACCGCGACCCGTGCGACCAATCGGGTTGGCTGCACGACATTCATGAAGGCCAATCAGGAATCGAGAGAGTTATGACGATATGCCGCGGTCGCAATTACCTCGTCAGTAAGAGCGCTGCAGGTCGGGCTTCAGCCCGACTCTTCTTCTTCATGCACGGATTGTCGGGCTGAAGCCCGACCTGCGGGTCATGCAACGCGCGTAGTGGTAGAGGATTGCGCGGGCGCAGAGACGGCGGCGGCTTGCGGGAACAGGCCGGCGACGAAATCGATGAACGCTTTTACTTTTGCAGTCGGTTGCCGATGCTGCGGATACACGACTGAGACGGGCCGATACGACTCGGCATTCCAGTCCTGCAGCACCGGCTGCAGCAGATCCGACGCGATCTGCGCTTCGACGGTGAAATCGAGCGAATGCACGAACCCTGCGCCGCTGATTGCAGCAGTCACTGCCGACTGCGGATCGCTGAACGACAGCGAAGCGCGCGGCAACAACGTGTGCTCGACGCCGTTCTTGCGATAGGTCCACTCGCGGACCTGGTTCGTGCCGAGCCGGAACATCGCGATGCAGTTCTCGGGCTTCAGGTCTTCCGGCGTCAACGGCACGCCGACGCGCTGGATGAATTCGGGCGAAGCGCAGGTCACGACGCGAAAGCTGCCGACGCGGCGCGCGATCAGGCTCGAATCGCTGAGCTCGCCGACGCGCAGCGCCATGTCGATGCCTTCCTGCACCAGGTCGACGACCCGGTCATTCATACTCATCTGCACTGTCACTTCGGGATGCTGCTGGATGAAGCGGGGCAACGCCGGCACGATCAGCAGGCGTCCGAGCGAAACCGGCACCTCGACGCGCAGCTTGCCGCGCGGAACTCCGCGCGCTTCGGTCACCTCGCTCTCGGCCTGGTCGAGCTGGCTCAGGGCCTCGCGGCAGCGGTCGTAGAAGCTGGTGCCGAGGTCGGTCAGGCTGAGCGAGCGCGTGGTGCGGTTCAGCAGGCGCGCCCCGAGCCGTTCTTCCAGCCGGCTCACGGCCTTGCTGATCGCCGAGGGGGACATCCCCAGGGTTTGTGCGGCCGCGACGAAACTATGGGCCTCGACTACGCGTACAAAAGCGACGATGTCACTGAAACTGTTCAAGCAATCCCCATTTAGCAAGAACCGTCAAGGCGTCCGGCCCCTGTAGGCCGGGTTCCTGTCGGTGCCCATTGTAGGCGCGCAATTGGTGACTGTGACGCACGAGGAAGTTGCTCCGGAAAGCGTTTACCGCGACCGCCCGGCCGCTTAATGTATCGCTCCAAGTTCTGACATGTTTTACGAGTGACGGTGTAACCATGCTGCTTGTGACGGATGTGACGGGTCCTGTGGGCCGGGCGGTAGTCGCCGAGTTCGCCAATGGTCCCGATCCGGTCCGCGTGCTGCTTCAGCCGGGTAGCGAACTGTCGCTGCAGGCACCGAATATCGAGGCGGTGCACGTCGATCCGACCGACGCCAACAGTTTGCAGCGTGCAGTGCAAGGTGTCGAGGCGATCTTCCTGTCGTGGCCGTTCTCGCCGCAACTCGCTGAAGCGCACATGCGCATCGTCTCTGCCGCGAAGGCTGCAGGCGTGCGACGTCTCGTGCAACAGTCGGGAGTCGGCGCCGATCCCAACATGTGTTGTGCGCGAATGTTGCGCTGGTATGGGCAGGCGGAAGCGAGCGTCGCCGCGACGGGACTGGAAATCACGCGGCTGCGGCCGACCATGTTCCTGCAGAATCTTTTCGAGTTCTCGACGTCGATCGCCCAGCAGGGTGTGATCGCCGGACCGTTCCGTTCGACCAAGTGGACTTGGGTGGATGCGCGCGATGTCGGCGCGGTCGCCGCCGTGGCGCTGCGCGATCCCTCGCACGCGGGCCGCACCTACACGGTGAGCGGTGCGGAGTCGCTGAGCTATCCGCAGATTGCGGAACGCATGACCCGCATCTTCGACAAGCCCGTGCGCTACACGGACATCACTGCGAACGAAGCGCGCGGCTGGCTACAGGGCAAAGGCCTGTCGCCGGTGATGATCGAAGCGAAGCTCGAGCTGTGGGATGCGTGCGCATCGAACCTGATCAACGCGCCGCCGACGCAGGTCGTGAAGGAATTGACGGGCCGCGAGCCGCGCAGCGTCGATGAGTTCCTGCGCGATTACAAGAAGCAGTTCTTGACTGCCAACGCGGCCTAAGAAGACGCCTGCGGCGTCACCGCAATCTCAACGGCTCTATTGTCGTTATCCACCGTCGCGATCGTGACCGGGCGGCGCCAGACGCGCGCTACGTATTCGAGCACCTTGCGTGCGCGCTCTGCATCGAGCCCGCGGCCATCGGTCGTGTGGTCGTGCACCAGCTCCAGTTTTCCATCGACGTGCACGCGCGTCGCGTTCACTGTCGGTGCGCCGAATGCGTACTTCGGCGAGAGCAGTGCCTCGTGCAGCAGCGGCAGATCCATTTCCTGCACGGTTAGCGTGCCTGTTGCCGGTCCCTTGAAGCGGAACAGCTTCAGCTCCTGCGCGAGCTCCATTGTCAGGTGGTTGCGCACGAACGCAAAGTCGTCGTCCTCGCACATGATCTTGCGCGCGGCGTCCAGCCCCTGCTCTTCGACGATCTTTTCCCAGATCGAAAAGCCGAGGTGATACGGATTGGTCGAGAGCGCCACGCTTTCGCCGCTGGCGCTCGGCCGCACCACGTCCGAGTGGCATTTGATCGCATCGACGTACGACGACTGCGGCAGGAAGTCCGCTTCGCGCAGCAGCCGCGCGTGCCAGTACGAGGCCCAGCCTTCGTTCATGATCTGGCACGCGAACACGGGATAGAAATAGAACGACTCCTCGCGCACCGCCAGGAAGATGTCCCGCTCCCACGGCTCCAGCTCCGGCGCGTACTGGGCTATGAACCACAGCAGGTCGCGCTCGGGATGTGCCGGGATCGGCGCACGCTTGGATGGCCCACTCGGCTGCGGACGCGCCGTGTCGGGACCCAGTGCAGCGAAGCGCCGCGAAAAGTCGTCGTTAGGCGGCGGGGCCGGCTGCGCTACCAACTCCGGATAGCGCGCACGGCGCAGGCCTTTGTCGATGTCGATGTGCTGCTCGAGCGACAGCGCGGCGTCGAGCACGGACTCGACGCGCTCCAACCCGTGCTCTTCGATCGCCATGCCGATCTGGCGCGCATGCGCAGCAGCCTGTTCGACGATGTGCTCGCCGACCTGGTCCTGGCTGCGCCGGAAAAGCATGTTGTTCGTGGAGAAGTCGGCATGACCCAGCACGTGCGCGGTCACGAGCACGTTCTCCGCCGCACTGTTGCTCTTCGCGAGATACGCGCGGCCTGGATTGCCCGGGAACACGACTTCGAACAGCCGTGACAAGCCCATCCGGTGCTGGATCAGCTGATAGATGTAGCGCACCCCGAACGACCAGTGCGGCATGCGCACCGGCAGACCGTAGATCGCGATCTCGGTCATGAAGCTTTCGGGTACGACCTCGAACTCGACGCGGTGATACTTGAGCCCTTTCTCGCGCGCGAGCTGCTCGATCCGGGAAATGTGCGTTTGCCAGTCTTCGGCCATGTCTTACTCGGGGTTACTCGGACGCTCGGCCGAAGAAATGTCGCACGGCATTCCAGATGTCGTCGGTGCCGCTGACGCGATACGCGCCGACGTTGTCCTCGTCGCGCGCGATTTCCACGAACAGCCGGCCGATCTCGCTGTCCGGCGCGGCACCGGCGAGCGGCGCGACTTCCAGGAAGCCGGCGAAGTTGCAATCGCCGACCAGCTCTTCCAGCGCGGCCTGCGCCTGCGGCTGGTCCGAAGGGAAGTTCTCGCCGTCGGAGGCGTAGAACAGGTAAACGTTGTACTGGCTCGGGCTGAAGCGCGTGTCGATGACCTCGCTCACCTTCTTCAGGCCCGCGGAAGCGACAGTGCCGCCCGTGCCGGTGACGCGGAAGAACTCCTCTTCCTGGAATTCCCAGGCTTCGGAAGTGTGCGCGACGAACACCAGCTCCAGGTGACGGTACTGGCGCCGCAGACCCTGGATCGCCCAGAAGAAGAACGTCTTCGAAATCTGCCGCTCGCGCTCGCCCATGCTGCCGGAGACGTCGAGCAACAGGATCACGACGGCCTGCATCGCCGGCTGCTCGCGCTTGGTGAGCTGGCGATAACGCAGATCGTCGTCGGTGAAGGAGGGTGAGTCCTGGCCCTGGGCGGTCTGCATGCCGCGGCGCTTGATGGACTCCTTCAACGAGCGCCGCCGATCGAGGCGCGAGCGCGCGCCGCGGCGGTCCCAGCCTTCGCGCGTCCAGTCGTCTTCCTTGGCGCGCCCGGCCTTCGCTTCGAGATTCGGGAGCTGCATCTCCTCCCACAGCCAGTCCACGATGTCGTCGATGCGGAATTCGAGCGTGTACTGGATGCTGCCGTCTTCGTTGCCGCCCTGGCCGCGCTGATTGTCGCTGTCCTGTTGCGGGCGGCCGATGCGATCGCCGGGCTTGGCCTGGCCTTGCCCGACGCCTTGCTGTTCGTTGGAGTTGCGGAGCTTGAAGCGGTAGTGCTCGAGCATCTTGACGGGCACACGCACCGTCGTGGCGCCGCCGTTGAGCACGTCCGCGCCGGCGACGATCTGTGGCAAGTGCTGCCGGACAGCGTCGCGGACCTTGTCGTTGTGACGCAACCAGTCGCGTGCACCGCGCGAGAACAAATCGTACCAGCCCGCCTCGCCCGGGCTGCCGCCACTACCGCCGGAGCCACCTCCGCCCGACGTGTTTTCGCTCATGTGCCCCTTCGCAACCTCGCTGCCCTTCTACTCCTGCGCCAACAATGTCGTCACGTAGCTGAGCGCTTCCTTCGCGCTGTGCTCGTCATAACCATACTCCGCAGTGAGCCGGTCTTGCACTGCCGAGATTTTCTTACGCGCCTCGTCGTCCGGCCGCGCCGCGGAAGTCACCAGCCGCAGCACGTCACGGCGCTCCTCGAACAGGTATTGCTCGATCGCCTCGCGCATGCGCGAGTGGCTGTTGAGCGTGAACTTCTCACCGGTCTTGTACGCGACCATGGCCTTGCGCACGACCTCCTGGCGGAAGGTCATCTTGCCCGACTCCGATACCTTGATCTTGTCCTCGACCGAGCGCAGGAAGCGCTCGTCCGCCGGACGCGACTCGCCGGTGATCGGATCGGTGACCTCGCGATGGTCGAGCGAGGCCTCCACTTCGTCCAGGTACTTGTCCAGCAGCTGCTGCGCTTCGTCTTCGAACGACGCGAACAGCGCGCGGTGCACGTCTTCCTTGACCCAGCGGTTGTAGAAGTCCTTGCGCGCCAGCACCAGGTAATCGATCCACAGCTTCTTCGCCTTCGCATCCATGCGGGCGTCGTTCTCGATCGAGTCCTTGAGCGCGAGCAGCACTTCCATGCTGGTCAGACTCTTCTTGTCGCTGCGCGTGATCGCGTTCGAGATCGAGTTGACGACGAAGCGCGGGCTGACGCCGGTCAGACCCTCTTCGGGCGACTCGGACCGCAGGCGCGTGATCTCGTTCTCCGGGAAGCCTTCCACGCTCTCGCCCGCGTACAGGCGCAGCTTCTTCGTCAGGTCGAGGCCTTCGCGCTCCGGCTTCAGCAGGCGCGTCAGGACAGCGAACACCGACGCGAGCCGCAGCGCGTGCGGATCGAGGTGCACATCGCGAAACGCCGGAGCCGCGGACACCAGCTTGTTGTAGATGCGCGACTCTTCTACGAACGACAGCGTGTACGGCACCTTGACGATGACCATGCGGTCGAGCAGCGCCTCGTTCTCCTTTTCCTGCAGGAACTTGTGGAACTCGGCAAGGTTCGTGTGCGCGAGGATCGTCTCGTCCAGGTAGATGAGCGGGAAGCGCGACACCTTGACGTTCTTCTCCTGGGTCAGCGTCAGCAGCAGATACAGGAACTCGCGCTTGACCTTCAGGATCTCGATCATCTCCAGCATGCCGCGGCTCGCGGCATAGACGGCACCCGACCACGACCAGGCGCGCGGATCACCTTCGTCACCATACTGTGCGACCTTCGACAGGTCGACCGAGCCCACGAGGTCCGCGAGATCTGCAGTCGTCGGATCATGCGGCGCATAAGTACCTACGCCCATGCGTGAAGCTTCCGAAAGGAAGATGCGCTCCACGGGCATGCGCAGGAAGTCGCCCTCGAACTCGCGCTCCAGGCGATCGCGTGCCCACGGGCTGAGCTCGCCGCGGATCTCGACGCCATAGGTCTCGCGGAACTCTGCGCGCAGGCTGGCCGGTACGAGATTGAGCGGCGACTCGTGCATCGGCGAGCCCTGCAACGCGTAGATCGCACCTTCATCCGTGTGGCTGTATTCCTCGAGACCGCGCTTGAGCAGGATCGCCATCGTCGACTTGCCGCCGGACGGGGGACCGAGCAGCAGCAACAGGCGCCGGCCCACGTCGGAGCCCGCGGCGGCCGCCTTGAAGTAGTCAACGACGCGGCCGAGCGGCTCGTCGATGCCGAACAGCTCGCGCTTGAACAATTCCTTCGGGCCCGCGGGCTCACCGTTGCCGTTGGTGGCGCCGGCGGGAGAGGTGGTGCTGGCCACGGGGTGGTTCTTGCCGAACCAGCAGAGCATGTCCCACAGGTATTCATGGCTGGCGCGGGCGAGCTGGCGGCCGCTGCCCGGCAGCACCGTGCGCAGGAACTCGCCGAACGTGCCGGACCAGTGCTGTGCGCGGTGGAACCTGCTGTACGCGCTCAAGGCCTCGACGAAGCTCTCGCCGCCGCGTTGCGAGCTTCCTCTGGGGCTGTCTGACTGCATCGAACCGCCCTCCATAATTTCTCTTGGGCTATACGCTCGTTAGTCTGTGCACACTCGCACGCAGTTCACAGTGTTCGTAAGACAAAGACTGATCCGCAGCAACACATGTTCCATGCCTCATTTTGGAATCGATGAGTGATGCAGGACCGTCAGCTCGCTGAGATTGAGCTGGACTGCGCGGGGGATCGCGCAGCTCGCATGCGGGAGCGCGGACCATGACTCCTGATTACTCCCTTCGGGCAAATCTTGCAATGCGATTGACCCTGAGGTTCGTTAAGACCGCGACGCACGGAAGCGTCCACAGCCCTTTCGGGCTGTGGACAACTCGCGATCCTGATTCAGGGGGGGTTCAGGCCGCCACTGTGACCGGCTTCACGAGGTCGATGCCGAGTGCTTCACGCACGATCTCATCGACACGCTCGCAGAACACGAACTGAACTTCGTCGCGCACCACCTTGGGTACGTCTTCGAGGTCCTTCCGGTTGCGCGCTGGCAGCAGTACTTTGCGAATGCCAGCACGATGCGCTGCGACCGTCTTCTCCTTGATGCCGCCGACCGGCAGCACCAGGCCGCGCAGGCTCACTTCACCGGTCATCGCCAGGCTGTGCGCGACGGTGCGGTTGGTGAACAGCGACACCAGTGCCGTGTACATGGCCACGCCCGCGCTCGGGCCGTCCTTCGGAATCGCGCCGGCGGGCACGTGGATGTGCACGTCGCTCTTATCGAAGATCCCGGAGTCGATCCCGAGCCGCGAGGTTTGCGACTTCACCAGGGACAGCGCGGCCTGCGCGCTCTCCTTCATGACATCGCCTAGCTGGCCGGTGAGGATCAGCTTGCCGTGGCCGGGCACGCGCGTCGCCTCGATGAACAGGATGTCGCCGCCGACCGGCGTCCAGGCCAGCCCCGTGGCCACGCCCGGCACGCTGGTGCGCATCGCGACCTCGCTCTCGAAGCGCGCGGCACCGAGGATCGGCGGCAGATCGTCGACATCGATGGTCTGCTGCTCGATCGAGCCTTCGGCAATGCGCACCGCGACGTTGCGCAGGACTGCACCAATCATGCGCTCGAGGTTGCGCACGCCGGCCTCGCGCGTGTGATCGCGCGCGATCTGTCGCAACGCCGCGTCAGTGATCGACGCCTGCTCCGCCTTCAAGCCGTTCGCTTCGAGCTGACGGCGCATGAGATAGCGCTTGGCGATCTCGACCTTCTCGTCCTCCGTGTAGCCGGTGAGCTCGATCACTTCCATGCGGTCGCGCAGCGGCCCGGGAATCGTGTCCAGCATGTTCGCGGTGGCGATGAACATCACCTTCGACAGGTCGAAGGGCAGGCCGAGGTAGTTGTCGCGGAACGTGTTGTTCTGTTCCGGATCGAGCACCTCGAGCAGCGCCGACGACGGATCGCCCTGGATACCGGAGCCGAGCTTGTCGATCTCGTCGAGCATCAGCACCGGGTTGCGCGTGCCGGCTTTGCGGATGGCCTGCACGATATTGCCCGGCAGTGCGCCGATGTAGGTGCGACGATGACCGCGGATCTCCGCCTCGTCGTGCACGCCGCCGAGGCTGACGCGCGCGAACTTAGTGCCGAGCGCGCGTGCAATGCTCTGACCGAGCGAAGTCTTGCCGACGCCCGGCGGACCGACGAACAGCAGGATCGGGCTGCGGCCCTGCGGATTGAGCTTGCGCACGGCGAGGTACTCGACGATGCGGCGCTTGATCTTGTCGAGGCCGTAGTGATCCTCGTCGAGCACGCGGCGCGCCTTCTCGATGTCGATCGACTCGTCGTCGACCTTCGACCACGGGAGCTGCAGCATCCAATCGAGCCAGGTGCGCAGCAGCGAGTATTCGGCACTGGCGTCGGACATGCGCTCCAGCCGTTTGAGCTCCTTGCGCGCCTGTTCGAGCGCTTCCTCGGGCATGCCGGCGCTCTCGATCGACTTGCGCAGCTCGGCGATCTCTTCGCCGGACTCGCCTTCCTCGCCCAGCTCCTTGCGGATCTGGTGAAGCTGCTCGCGCAGCAGCGCCTCCTTGTGGCGCTCGTCGATCGCTTCGCGCGTCTGCTCCTCCAGCTTGCGCTGGAGCCGCAGCACTTCGATGCGCTTGGTCAGCAGCTCGGCGACGCGGTCGAGGCGCGCCTGGAGATCGGTGTTCTCGAGCAGCTCCTGTTTCTCGTTCGCCTTGATGTCCATGAAGCTGGAAATCAGGTCGGCGAGCGTCGAGGGCGACTCCAGCGCCTGGATCGCATTCGCCAGCTCGGCGGGCGCCTGCGGCAGCAGCGAGACCGCTTCGGCCGAGAGACGCTTCAGGTTGAGCGCGCGCGCCTCGATCTCCGGAGTCGTGGGAGTCTCGGCCAGGTATTCGACGCGCGCGACCATGAATGGCAGACCGTCCTGCCAATCGAGCACGCGGAAGCGGCGCTCGCCCTGGACGACGAGGTGATGAGTGCCGTCCTGGCCGGTGACATAGCGCACGATGCTCGCGACCGTGCCGACTTTGTAGAGATCGCGGCCGGTAGGCGACTGCAGGTCCGGATCGTGCTGTAACACGAAACCGACCTTGCGCTCCGCGCGCACCGCTTCCTGCGCCGCGGCCAGCGAGCGCTCGCGATTGATGGCGACCGGCACGACGGTGCCCGGGAACAGCACCAGGTTGCGCACCGGCACAATGATCAGCATGTCGTCCGAGATCGTCTTCTCGGCCGGAGTAGTGGTGTCGTCTTTGCGTTCCGAATCGTTCATTGCTTGCAGCTCCGCTCAGCGCTGGGTGAAGCGCAGGACCAGGCATCCGTTCGTGTAACTTCGCTCCGTTAGCTCGTAGCGCCCCGTCGGCAGCGCGATGCGCCGCTCGAAGCGCCCGTATGGGATCTCCAGCCGATGCAGAGCCGTCGCATGCCGCTGCATGGGCAGGGCACGCTCCGCCGCGACCACGATCAGGTCGCCCTCCGCATGGACCTCGACGTGCTCCGCCGCGACGCCCGGCAATGCCACCGTCACCTGAACCGCATCCCCATAAGCAACGATGTCTACGGGGGGTTCCCAGCGCGGTTGGGCCTCGACAGCGCGTCCGAAGCGAAAGAATTGCCGTTGCAGCCGTTGCGCCTGCTCCAGCAGCTCGCACGCTTCGGCCCACATCCACGCCGGCGGGTTACGGATAGCCATGAAGAAGATCCCTGTGGGACATGGCGGGTAGGTGGGGACTGGGAGAGCAGAGTCAAGTTCTGCACTATCTGCCCCTATGCCACGTAACGCCTTCGACGCTGCTTTCTACCGCCGGTTCTATTTCAACCCGCGAACCAAAGTGACCACGCGCGCCGAGACGGCGGAACGCGCCCGCACCGTTGCGGCACTGGTCGAACATCTCGAGCTACCGGTACGCACCATTCTTGATGCCGGGTGCGGGTTGGGTTGGATGCGCCGACCGCTGCTGCGTGCGTTTCCTCGTGCGAAGTACACGGGCATCGAATTCAGCAGTCACATCTGCGAGCGCTACGGCTGGACGCAAGCATCGATTGCTTCGTATCGCACGCGCACGCGGTTCGACCTGGTGATCTGCTACGACGTCCTGCAGTACCTGACCGACGTCGAAGCCGCGCGTGCAATCGCCAACCTCGGTCGACTGTGTCGCGGCGCGCTGTTCCTGCACGTCCCGACGCGTGAGGACTGGCGGCGCAACGCGGATCAATCCTGCAGCGACGAAGACATTCACCTGCGCTCAACGGACTGGTATCGCAGGCGGCTTGCGCGGCACTTCCGACATGCCGGATTCGGACTTTACGTCCGGCGTGGGCTACCGCTGGTGCAATGGGAGCTGGCCAAGGTTTGATCCCAGAAGAGGCTTAATAACGAAAGGGCATTGCGCCATTCCTGGCGCTCAAACCCTGTCACTTTCTGGTCCGTTGCGGCGTCATCACGGTGCCGGAGGTGCTTTTTTTCACGCCCGCTTCACGCCCCGTACGACTGTTCTCTCACGCAACGGTCTTAATCTGCGTCACGTGGTTCGATGAGAAGCGTATTCACCGGTTGGATGCTTGCATTCACCGGTATTCGCATCCGGCGGGACAGGTCCTGCGTAAGCACGGCAACTGATTCCGAACGCGGCGGTCATGAATGTCATTCCCGTCGCCGCGTTTATCCGGT
>Ga0075419_10001958_pt1 | contig 13357 bp, 8 predicted proteins | sample SoiMetdeltSBSDD3_FD_76900 | JGI IMG/M metagenome (GOLD analysis project Ga0075419, IMG submission 76900) | Bulk soil microbial communities from a Populus tree surrounding site in Tennessee, USA - Soil MetaG P. deltoides SBSDD3 | ecosystem: Environmental > Terrestrial > Soil > Tree plantation... | reverse complement strand
GTTTCTCGTCTCCATAGACACCGTCTTCGCGCCCATCCCGCCCGCATTGGGCGACGTTCAGGGTCATACGATCACGGTCATTTCACAGCATCCTATGAACCTGTTCGTCGGCCAACGGCACTTTTTCTTCGTTAACCCGCGCCTCTATGGATACAACATGGCCGTTCTGGAGGTGTGTCGCGTCGAAGTCGACGCCGATTCCGCGGAGGTCCTGGACAATATCGCCAATGCCGCCCGGGACATCGCCGACAAGCAACTCCTAGAGCGTTTGGACGCCGCAGAAAAAGTCGTGGTGGCCAACGTTCGCCACGTTGCGCCGTATCATGGCGGGACCCCGCAGGTGGTCATCGGTTCCGAGCACAACCCGGATTGGTGGACCGCCAGTCTTAAAGTGCTCTCCACCGAAAAAGGGGTTGCCGACACGTCGCTAGCCCCCCTCTTCGCACACAGCATGGATGTGGCGTGGGTGGGAGCGCCAAAGCTGGCCATCGGCCCGGACACCAGCATATTCATCCTCGACCAGGCAACCATTCTTGAATACAACACCAGCGAATTGACGGTTCAGGACCCATTGGACGTTCAGCCCATAAGTGAGCTCGCACGCATTCGCGCTTTGCTCCACGAACTGCGGCGACGCAGGTAACGCGATGAAGACCCGATCCCTGCTCCTCCTTATAATTCAGTCGAGTCTAGTGGGCCCATTCGTGCACCCGGCGAACGGGGATTGCCCTCCCACTTCCGGAAACATCACCGTGATCAACATGGTTCCCCACGAACGGAGCGGCGAAGACGCCGAGGACAGCGAACCTTCCCTCGCCGTCAACTTCGCTAACCCGTTCGATCTCGTAGGAACTGCCTTTACTCCGGAACCCATGGGAAGCAACGCACCCATCTATTACTCCACCGACGGCGGAGCGACGTGGTACCTCAATCCCATTCTCATGGGAAACGAACCAACCAGCGGGACCAACGATGTCTCGGTAAGCTTCGGAGGGATGAGCGGCAATCTGTACGCGGCTATCATCAAGGCCGGTTCGAATAAGACCATGCACCTGCTTTTTACATCGGACTTCCAGAGCGCGCCTCCCATGCAGGACGTGATGGTGCCCCGCGATCTATCCGACCAACCGCATGTGATTGCCGTGACCGCTTGGGGTGGCCCAAAAACCGGAAGCGATCTCGTCTATGTCACCAGCAAGAACTTTACCTCTGTCCAGCAGACCTCCACTCTCGACCAGAGCGATGGCACTCCCCTTCCCTCCACTGCCAACTTCAAAAAATTGCTTCTGCAGGAAGTAAAGGAGTGCAATGAGGATGGAATCGCTGTACTTTCCGCACCCCAGCTTTCCGGCCGCGTGTATGCCGCATGCATACGATGGAAGGCGCCGTGTGGTGAAAGTCCTCATAAGGCCGACCTGATTGTTCTGCGGGACGACGACTGGGGCGTCGGTTCGGACCCATTCCGTGTGCTTACGCGCATCGTTACCGGCACCGAAGTCCGGGGCGCAGTTGCCGTTCAGGATTTTCTCGATCTCGATTCTGTCATCAGCTTCCAGCGAATCGTGAGTCGGATTGCCATTGCCGTATCCCCCAAGAATCACGATCATGTATTCCTGATGTGGGGCGAAGGGCACACTTCCCTGGACTACACACTGCACATGGCTCGTTCCACCGATGGTGGCGTGAACTGGACCACCTCCGGTCTTCCCACCATTTCCCGGGCCACGAATCCTGCCCTGGCCGTAAATATTCATGGCGTGATCGGCCTTGTGTATCAGCAGTACCATGTAACTTCGCCGATAATTAAAACGTGGGACACCCACTTCGTTACCAGCCGAGACAACCTTTCGACACTCAGCAGCGATGACGTCTTGGCCAGCGTTCCGGACTACGGGGCGATCATCAACAGTCCCGGGCCCCTCGGCGATTACCTTCAGCTGGTCGCTGTGGGCAAGAATTTCTATGGCGTTTTTTCTTCCCGCAACAGACCTGACTGTAAGAACTTCCCCAGCGGTGTCGCTTACCAGAGATACGTGAACTGGGATACCCACAGGCTGCTCAAGCTTGGTGCAAACCCTTGGAGCACCAGTCCTACCGATACAATTCCCGTGAGCACGGATCCGTTCTTTTTCAAGGCAATGACCATTCCTTCCGAGAGTGATTTCTACGTTCGAGACTGGACGGTAAGCGCGCTTCTGGCCGACCCAGGCTTGGAGCCGTCCGCGCAACGCGCGTTTTACACGACCAGCGATGTCTGGAACCGCCGGAGCGACGATCCCGGCCCCTTCATCGACGATCAGCCGCAAAACGAAGACGCCGCCAGCGGATCCGGAGCCTTGGCCAATAACTGGGCATTTGCCAGGATCCGGCGCAATGCGGCACCCACTTCCGGATCGACCACCGTGACCGCGCACTTCCTCGTTTCCAAGTTCGGCACGGGAAGCAACTTCGTAGACGCCAGTTCGGCCGACCCGGACGTCACATTTCCAGCGCCACCTGATCCCACGGTCACGTTTCACGCCAATGAACTGGGCCCCTTCGTGACTCCATCCTATCCCTGGCACCTGAGCCTTGAGTCCTCTCACCTTTGTCTCGCCGTCGAAATTTCAAGTCCCGATGATCCTTACGTATCACCGAGCTTGCAGGGTAACACTCCAGGTTGGTCCAGCCTTACCGATCTTCGAGTTATGTACGACAACAACCGAGCCCAGCGGAACCTGCAAACCCTCTCCATGGCAATGGCGGCCCAGCAATCCATGAAGGCAAGCGCCTACGCCATCGTCCACAATTCGGCTACGTTCCGGCGAGACATCACCCTGCGTTACGAAGCGCCGGCTGATGTAGTGCGAGCATTGCCTAATGTGTCTATCGAAGTGCTTGGCCAACGGCCAAGACCCTTCCGCTCCGGCGAGTCGGTGGTTCTCAGAAACATGGAGCCTGGCGAGAATCGCTGGGTCAGTCTCACTTCCACCAAGCCGTCAACCGGCACCGCGCGGGACTCCATACCGAGGCAACCGGGCAATTCGTTGTTTCCGGTCTATTTTTACGAAATGCTTGGAACCGAGCCCCTGAACGGTTTTGCCATCGGTGTTCAGGCAGTGCCCGCACAAGAACTCTATCCGGAAAATCTTCTACAGCACGCGGCCGTATTGGGACGTCCCCTATTACGGAGCTTTCCGAACCGTCGCCTGCCGCTCGCGGACGCACGGACTTCGGAGGGCTACCTGCACTTCCTTGAAGAGTTTTTGACCGCGTGGAACGCCCAGGCACCGAGATTCCTGGATTCCTTGGATTTGGGGGATCCATTCCAGCTTCGACGCGCCGGCAAGGCATTGGCCCAAGCAGTGGATCGGCGCGACGCGCCCTCGGCTGCCACGCTGCACCTCACGTTTCTTAACCGGCTCGATTCTTTCGTCACCATGGTGGAGCTATCGAGGGGCGATCTGGCCGATATTCTGCAAAACGTCCGTTGGCAAGACGCGATGTTTCATAAGAACTCAGGACTCGGGTCTGCCGCCTGCCGGGACTCGATCCTCACCCTATCGAAAACATTCATTCGGGATTATTCGGCCAGAGTCATTGGAAACGACGGCTACTCGGATCACATCCGCGCCGTTCTACCCTGTTTACGTTCGACGGCCACGTCGGGAGGACGCCACTCGAGATCGCTTCAGGAAGCCTGCGATCGCATGCAGCGAAACCTGGCCGACCCGAGGGCCCTGCAGAGGGCCCATCGGGACTACCTGCTCGAACTAGGGGAGCTCACGCCTTAGGGAGTTGTAGTGATATTCCAGACGGGATCGTGCCTGCCTCCGTGAGGGTTTCCCTCCTGCGTGTTCTCTACCTCGATTGAACCCACGGCACCGGAGTCCAGGTGCAAGACTGAGTTCATCCCGGTGGACGTCAGTTGGTATACGTCCACGGTAAAATCATCCGGAAACTTGAATTCCACTACGTTTCGATCGGGGTGGTCCGTCGCCAGCGTCGACAGGACCTTAAATCCATGGTCCGCTTGCCAGAAAGTGATAATGAAAGAGATGTGCGGCTGGTCCCAGTGGATTCTTCGGTCCCGAAGGCAATTGTTGCCGGAGACCATGTCGCAAGGATTCGTGGCGACTGTATTCGGTAAGAGCTGAAGTGCTTCTATAGGCATCACCGGGGCATCTATTCCCGGGCGGTTGGAGACGATGTTGATCCAGGTGAACTGGGATTCGGCCAACTTACCGTCTGCCGTCAAGGGAGCCGTGGTGATGGCACTGCCATTCGGCGACAGGAATTGCACTTCTCCCTGGAACGGATTGTCAGTGAAAGCTCCGAACTGAAAATGAACTCCGAACCACAACGGGGCTGAGTTTCGGAACCGCCTAGCAAAGTAATTGTTAGTTGCGATCCACGAGACACCATCGTCCTCGAACGTCAGGGTGCCCTTGGCGGGAGGACCCTGCGGAGTGGGAGAGGGAGTCGATTTTGGAGTCGATTTTGCGCACCCCCCCAACACTGTAGCCAGCAACAAAGCCAAAGCAGCTATCACCCGTCCGGTTTTCATCGTGTTTCTCCTTGTCTCGGCCCGCGCGCCTTCGCGCGCTACCTCCAGTCGCCCGTTCCCACGAACCCCGCCCAAAAGAACGGGTGCGTGGTTACGTTTCGCGACCGTCTCGTCGCCAGAATCTGGCGGCTTGCCTCCCGCAGTGACGTGCCGGTGCCCAATTTGCGAACGAGATGACAGTCATAAAGCGCGGTCATCCATTCGCGGGTGGCTTCGTCATCCACGGACCAAAGACTCATGATCAGCGTCCTCACCCCCGCCGCCTGAAACGCGCAGCGAAGACCGCGGATCCCTTCTCGGGCCTCTACGTTCCCGACTCCGCTCTCACACGCCGAAAGCACACCCCACTCCACCCCGTGCAGGTCGAGCGCCGCAATTTCCTCGGCGGTCAGGACGCCGTCCTCGTCATCGGGACCGGCGTCTTCACGGTGATTCGCTCCGGCCAGCACCAGACCCGAGAGGTAAAGAGGCTGCCCCAGGGACTCGCTGGCCGACGATTTCTTGGGAGAATGGCCCGAAATACCCCGTGTGCCCAGACCGGCACCCGGACAGTTCTCGCCTAAAAAGAAGCCATGGGTTGCCACATGGAGCGTCCGGCGGCCCGGCGCCTTGGACTTGAACGAGGCCTCACTTGCGCCCGAACCTACCAAGAGGAGAGCGTTCTTCTCGGAGGAACCGCGTGCGCGATCCCACAACCCAGCGATGGTCTTCGCTTCCTCGATTGTTTCCGGAAGCGGCTCGAAACGGATGTTGCGGAACGACTCGCACCCGGCTTCTGTCCCTCGAAACCGTCGCGGGCTCATCGTGGTCACGGAAACGGACGCCTGCGCCCGATCGCTGGTTTGTTCGGACTTCTCGAAATCCGCCCCTCCGATGGCCAGAAGGCCGGTCCCCAGCTTGGCTTGAGTCGCGAGCGACACCAGATCCCTCTCGGCAACGAGGTTCACGATCAGGGGTCCTTGATCGACGAGGTAACGTCCTTCGCCCTCCACCGGCAATGCATAGACATTCACGAAAGAGATCGATCCATCCGCGATCCAAAACACACGCTCCGCTCCACGCACAGGAAGTGGGTCCCAAATTATTTTCCTGAGCTCCAAAGCCATCCTTCGGTATGCGGCCTCCGACGTCGGGGACGCCATTTCGCGACGCATGCGGGCCACGAGGGTGTCCACCGGGGCGGCGGGTCCAAAGAAAACGGTTTCGGGAGCGCTTTGGCCCCGTTTCACGAACGCCAGGTAGGAGGGCGTGGCTTCCTTGCTTTGAAGAGCATCTTTATAAAGGACTAACGCCACCAAGGCATCGCCTTTGGACAAAGCCCCCGATACGGCATCGAACCCGATCAAAGACCCCGCTTGCTGTTCCCGGAAGTCCCGGCTCTTCTCGGCCAGACGCCGCTCGACTTCCTCCACACCTCGCCGGGCCGCGTCCAAATGCGTTCGATATTCATCCGGTTCGGATTCCGGCCCCCGCACGAGCAAGTTAGCCAGCTTGCGGTTGGCCGTGCTCCGCTCCCCTTCCAAGCGCGCGACCTCGGAATCCTGAACGTCGGTCAAGGAACGGTTTCGACGCGCCATCTCATCGGTCACCAGAGCCCGCGCGTGGATGAGCGCATCCCAGCACTTGGATGTCGCATCGGCACCCGGCTTGCGACGCAAGGACGAAATCGCGACATCGAGCCCGCGTTTTGATATTGCGGCGTAGCTCAACGCTTGTCGCTCGGGGAACGAGGCGATCATTGCTCGGACATGCTGACCGACCATCCGCGCCGAGTGCAGAGCAAGCGCAAAGGCTTCCCGCTCGTGCCCCGTTCGCCCCAGGAGCGTGGCCAAATCGCTGGATATCTCTCCCAGAGAGGGGTGATCCGGGCCAACGACCATCTCTTTGAGCTGCAGGGATTGCTCATAAAGCGCTCGCGCTTTGGCCGTGTTCCCCATCCGGTCCGTAGCCTTGGCGAGACCGTATAAGGCTTCAGACACGTCCCAATGCGTCGCACCCAATCGTTCCTTGTAAATCGCCTCTGCCTTCTCGAACTGTGGAGCCGCTGATTGAGGCTGCCCCGTTTCCAGGCGGCAAAGCCCCAATAGCAACATGCTGTCCGCCACTTCGGTGTGATCCGGGCCCAGCACCTCACGGCGAATATCCAGTGATGTCTCGGCGAAGGCCAACGCCCGCTGGTAGTCCCCGTCCTGGTAGTACAGGCGGCCCAGGCTGTAGGTTGTCCGAGCGGCTTGGCTGCTGCGCGCTCCGTACGAACGTGTCTCGACCTCCAGCGCTTTAGCAAACGACGTTTCGGCGGCGGCATTATCTCCCAGATCCCGGTAAAGCGAGCCCATGTTGGCCAAGCAACTCGACACGAAATCGTCGCGATGGGACAACACGCCGATGCGGATGGCATTTTCGTATTCGCTCCGGGCGAGATCGAACTCTCCCGTTTCTGAAAGAAGATTCCCCAGTGAGTTGCTGACATAGCCATCGAGCAGATAGTCCGGCCCAAACTCCTTGAGGACGATCGCCCGAGCTCGCTCATAGCTCGCCTTGGCTTCGTTCAGATCTCCCAGCCGATACAAGCACCGACCCTGGTTGTAAAGCGCCCCGGCCAAAGTGCCCCCGCTCACACCCTTCTCCTTTTCCAGGATTGGGATCAAGCGCTCGAACAGCTCCCGTGAGCCGGCATAATCTCCCGCCACGGACTTCAGGTTGGCGAGCCGAACCAAACACGTTGCGACCGCGATCAGGTTGGGCGGATTTGCCCGCTCGCGGATGTGGAGCGCCCGCTCGAGAGTCCGCTCGGCTTCGGAATACCGCTCAAGAGTGCGAAGCGTGTCGCCAAGGAGTTCAAGACTTGCCGCGACTTCGGCGGCATCATGGCCGCTGACTCGTTCCTTGATCGACACCGCTTTCCGAGCCATGGCGAGGGTGTGGGTGGAATCCGTTTTTCCGCCCTTATTCTGAGCATCCACCACGAGATCCATGGCTTGGGCGGCGGCGAGACTCGCGTCCCCTTCCCGGGACGAGACATCCTCGAGCAGCCGCTGGGCTTCGGCTTCTGCCTCCGCGAATTGCGCGGCGTTGATCAAGGAACGCACATGTTCCAGCGTAGGCGTCTCAGTAGGGGCGGCGTCCGCCGAAGCGAACACGAGCACGATGATCAGGAGCGCCAAGTGAAATCCAGAGAGTCTTCCGCGCATGGTGACGTCGGTTACCTCGGATTGGGCAAATGGAATTCGAACACCCAGAGCCCGTTCTTCTTCTCCGAACGTGAGTTCAACCCCCGGATCACACCTCCGACTTCGGGAGGCGCCAGGGTATCGGAAGGGCCAGGGGACATTTGCCCAATGCCTCGAACTCGAATCGCGTCGGAAAGCGGTATTTCCACGGGGCCAGTGGTCCCCGCCGTAACCAGCCGGTGACGGATGTCTTCCACTTCCCGCACCGGCTTCCGAGAGGCAACGATGAAGAGAAGCTCCTCGCCACCGGCGCTGGTCACATCCCAGTAGTTCGGTGTGCCATGGACCGTCCCTGGCAAACGATGCACGGTACCCCCACCCAGCGGATTCACCGAATCGAGGTTCGAAAGCGGGAAAAGCAAATAGGCGCGGCCCTCCTGGTCCTCGTTGATGGCATAGACGTGCATGTTCCGCGAACCCTTGATCTCCAGGAACAGTTGATCGCCCGGAAGAATGCGCGACCCTGACGTCAATCGTTCATCCGAACCGGTCCCCGCTCTGAACAACGACGCTTCCACTTCAAAAGGCAAGAGCATGTCGGGAACACCGGCAAGAGTTGCCCCCAACGCAAGAGCGGCAATCACCAACGCGCCCAAGAGCGAGCGCTCCAGCCACGACGCCTTCTCAGGCAGCGGAACGGGGTCATCCACCGGCGAGAGGAATCGGAGAAGCGCGTTTTCCATTTCCCCGACCGTCTCATACCGGCGACGCGGATCGGGATCCACCGCCTTGTCGACGATGTGAACGAAGGTCGCGGGAAGCTCCGGACGCACGTCCCGAAGCCGAGTCATCGCTCCCGCGTTATGTTTTTCCAGAAGCTCATGTTGCGAGCGCCCCTCGTTCGGGAAGCGCGAGCTCACCAGGCGAAAGAGGACGACTCCCAAAGCGTACACATCCGTGGACACGTTGCTCGCTTTCCCCTGCAACGCCTCGGGAGCCATGTACGGCGGCGTTCCGGCCGGCGGGCCCGTGCCCGCCTCACCTGCCGACGGCGCACGTGTCGCCGCCCCAAAATCCATGAGGACGTATTTCCCGCCTGTCTCCCGCATGACATTTTGCGTCTTTACGTCGTTGTGAATGAGCCCGGCTTGATGGACGGCGGCCAGCGCCCGACAGATTTCGACGCCGATGTGCGCCGCTTCTTGCGCGCCAAATACTCCCTGCTGGGACAGCAATTCTTCGAGGGTGAAACCGTGAATGAGATCGGTCCAGATCCCCGTCTTTCCGTTGTGCCGAGCCACGCCGTGCACGGTGAGCACATTCTCGTGATGCACCTTGGCCAGTTTTTGCGCTTCACGAATGAACGTGTCGTCGCCTTTTTTACCCCCGGACTCCACCCGCTCGAACTTGAGCGCCACGTCTTTCTTGAGATCGGGGTCGTAAGCCAAGAAGACTTTGCCGAACCCGCCCTGATGGATCTGCTCGTAGACGAGCAACGTGCCCCATTGTTCGATCGGTTCCGTCGGTGGTCGCTCTTCCTCGGGAAGGAACTTGGGCGTTTCGGAACTGGCTTGGTGGCCCGCGTAGACCGACCCAATAGTGTCGAGTCGCTCGAGAATCGCGAGCACGCGCCGCGTCTTCGCATCCGTGGCCACCGGTTCGTCCCAGTTCACGGTCTTGCGATCTGCCACCTGCGCCGCAATGTCAGCGAGTTCGGAGTCCTTGTCCTTGCTCATCCATGACCTCCGCGAGTCGCACCAACGCCCGTGTCACCAGCATTCTCGCTGCATCCGAGCTGGGGCTGCCGATGGCCTCAGCCACCTGCTCGTGCGTGAAGCCCAGCTCTAGACGAAGCACGACCGCTTCCGCCTCGTGTTCCGAAAGCTGCGAAAGGCCGCGTTCGTAGGCTTCGAGAATCTCCGCTCCAACCGCCTCTTCCAGGGGAGATCTCCCTCCGTCCTGGATGTACTCCCCAGGTTCTTCGTGCTCGGGCTTCCGCTCCGCAGCTCGAAGCTGGTCAATGATCCGACTCTGAAGAATCCTGCGGAGATAGGCCAGGAAGGCACCCTCCCCGCGAGATTCAAAGTCCTTTACTCTCTCTAACGCTTTGAGGAGCGTGACCTGAACAAGGTCATTGGTATCGACCATGCCGCGAGCACGGACGGGCAGGCGGCCGTGGGCCCAGCGAAGAAGAATGGGAAGGTACCGGGCGACCAGGCGTTCCCGAGCCGCGTCATCCCCCGACTTAACCTTGATGAGCAGGGAGGCTGTGGATTCGGGGCTCGGCGGTGGACGTGTAGGACCGTCTTCGTTCACTAAGTTCTATCCCCCAGCGAGCGTCGGGTTGGGGTGCGAAGGAGCTCGCGTTAGAGGTCAAGAAATTAGATCATACCGCGAACCAGAAGGTTTGGCTTCGTGGCCGCCGGCATTGTCGTAAACGTTATTCTCCTTTTAGCCGTTTCTACGAGTGCATGAGTTCTTATCTCGACGGGGCGTTTATGAAGACATTGCTTGTGCGGACACTCGATCAGTGGCGAGACTGGCTCACCAAACACCATGCATCTTCTAGATTTGAAAACGCCATGACTGAAACCGAATGGCTGACCTGTACCAACCCCGAGCCCATGCTCCTGTTCCTCCGGCGCAAGGCGAGCGATCGCAAGGTGAGGCTCTTCGCGGTTGCCTGCTGTTGGCGCGTCTGGTCAAGCCTCGAGCACGAGGAGTTTCAGGACGCGGTGCTGAAGGCCGAGTCGTTTGCGGACGGCTTCGTCGATCGCGACGAGTTGGGCCAGGCATACAAGAAAGCACACACGATCTTCGTCACCCTAGACGGCAAGGACAATGGTCCCGGTGCCGCGCTAACCGCCTCCGGCTTTCCGAGCCCTCGGAAGTCTATCTTTGAGCGGATCGCCGACGCGCTCGATGACCCATGGTGGGAAGACGAGTTCGACAAGGGCGACCCTCTCGCTCCCGCTCTCGTCACCGCCCGGCACGCGGCTCGAGCTGCGGCGGATCTAAAGGGCGAGAAGGGGACCCTCTATTCTGCCGTCACGATCGCGGAAGAGCGGGAGCAGACTGCCCTCGTCCACTGCCTCTTCGGAAACCCGTTTCGTCCCCGGCCGGACTGCGTCGCCTGGCTGACCGGCGAGGTACGTACTCTCGCGGATGGCATCTATACGGAGCGCGCCTTCGACCGCATGCCTCTCCTGGCCGACGCCCTCCTGGCCTCGGGCTGCACGAACGCGGACATGATCGAGCATTGCCGGTCGGGTGGGGCGCACGCTCGCGGCTGCTGGGTCCTGGATTTGCTTCTGGGCAAGGACTAAATTCGCCCAATGACACAGCTCTGGCTACGACTTCCCGCACTCTTGAGAGCAGTCCTTGCCGGCATTGTCGTGGGTGGAGTCGGCACACTCGCTTGGGCGAAGCTGGTCGACGAAAACATTCGGCATGGATCTAACGTGCCCTGGGCAGTGCCGATCATGGCCATCCTGCTGGCCGCGTGGGGGTGGTATTTCGTACGAGGACGTGGCTGGCCGGCCTCCACGGTGGAAGCGCGGCGACAGAGCGCGCGCGCAAATCGGGTGCCGGATGATCTATGGGGTCCGGCGATTGGCGCAGGATTGCTGGGACTCATGGCGGTTCTGCTCTTGCAAGGGGTTATGGGTCGCCTCGTTTCCCTACCGCAACAGCGAGACATCGATCCGTCCAAGTTTCCCCTGGGAACGGTGATTGCGTGGGTGGTCATGAGCGCAATTGTCGCAGGCGTGGTGGAGGAGACCGGGTTTCGTGGCTACATGCAAGGCGGCATCGAGCGCCGACACGGTCCGGTGCCGGCCATCCTCGTGACCGGTAGTGCGTTCGGCTTCGTGCACTTCAGCCATCCCGAAGTAGGGATTGCGCTTCTCGCCTATTACCTCGCCGTTGCGGCCGTGTACGGCGGTTTGGCGTACGCAACCAATTCGACTCTTCCCAGCATGATCCTCCACACCGGCGGGAACATTTTTTCCGCCTTCAGTCTCTTTGCAGAAGGCCGGTCCGAGTGGCAGCTTGGAACCGGCAAGCCAACCCTGGTGTGGGACTCCGGTATCGATGCGGGGTTTGTCGTGAACGTAATTCTCTTCCTCGCCGTCTCAGCGGGTACATGGATCGCATACAAGGCTCTCATCTCCGCAGGGCGGGCGGCTCGGTTGCAGGCCGGTTAGGCCCCAAAAACTTGCTGAATAGCGGTGGCGGTTGTGCTTCCAGGGTCATGCGTTGTCCGCTCACCGGGTGATCGAAGGAAATCGAACAAGCATGAAGCGCCAGACGGGCGTGTGGCCCCTTTGCGTTGCCATACTTCCTGTCCCCCACCACGGGATGACCGATATCGGCGAGATGGACGCGGATTTGGTTCTTCCGTCCCGTCAGTAGATGAACGTCCAGCAGCGTCTTGCCCTTGGCTACTTTGAGTACTCGATACGCCGTGCTGGCTAGCCGTCCCGTTCGGCTGTTCGTTGTCGAGTACACACGGTGTGCCTTGTCCTCCGCCAGGTAACTGGTGATCGTGTCTGCTTTCTTGACGGGCCTTCCTTCGACGACGGCAAGATAATGTTTCTCCGTGGTTGTCCAGGCTTCCTGTAATTTCAGCTTCGCCTCGGGGGTCTTTGCAAACAGAAGGACCCCCGATGTCTCCCGATCCAGTCGATGCACGATGAACACGCGGGTTCCCGACTTTGGTGAACCCTTGCGAACGTAGTCGGTGAGTATGAAATATGCGGTCTGGGACTTCTCCGTCGGCGTGGCGATGGTCAAGAGCCCGGCCGGCTTGTCTACGACAAGAATGTCGTTGTCTTCGTAAAGAATGACGAGTCCGCCCTCCAACACGCTTCGTTTCGGGCGACGATCTCCACGCATGCCGGAAACTCTAGCACGGGGCTCGGGCAGGGCAGGCTCAAGGTACTTGGCGTAAACTGAACCCATGCTGAACACGAAAACGGAGTGCGGGTCCGTGGTTTCGCTATGGCGATATCCGGTCAAATCAATGATGGGAGAGGAACTGAGCGCCGCCCAAGTGACGGAGCGCGGTTTGCGGGGCGATCGGGCCTATGCCCTGGTGGATTTGGAAAGTGGAAAAGTCGCCAGCGCGAAAAACCCTCGCAAATGGCCAAACCTCTTTGATTTTGGAGCCACGGTTATCGAACCTCCAAGTGACATGGCAGGGATGCACTCGGTCCGCATTACCCTGCCGGATGGACGCGTACTCACGAGTGACGATCAAGATTGCAACGAGATTCTCTCGCGAGCGGTCGGGCGCGGGGTTAGGCTGGATGCCATTGCCAATGACGGTACGCCATCCGCTTCTAGAACGGGCGGGGGCAAAGCCGAAGGGTACTGGCCGGATATGGAAGGTCTCGATTTCCGGGACACCGTGACTGAGTTCGACCTACCGGTCGGAATGTTCTTTGATGGTGCCGTCCTTCATCTACTTACGACCGCGACGCTCGACCGTCTCCGGGAGCTACACCCTGAAGGACGGTTCGAGGCAGGGCGATTCCGGCCAAATATCGTGGTGGACACGGCTTCCGGGGAGCCCGACTTTCTGGAAAATGCCTGGATCGGCCACACACTCGCCATCGGCGATGAGGTCCAGCTCACCATC
>Ga0075419_10001956_pt1 | contig 13359 bp, 10 predicted proteins | sample SoiMetdeltSBSDD3_FD_76900 | JGI IMG/M metagenome (GOLD analysis project Ga0075419, IMG submission 76900) | Bulk soil microbial communities from a Populus tree surrounding site in Tennessee, USA - Soil MetaG P. deltoides SBSDD3 | ecosystem: Environmental > Terrestrial > Soil > Tree plantation... | reverse complement strand
GTAGGGGCGCAGATCGGCCGTGTCGTCCGGCCAGTCGAGCGACGAAAACGGCCAGAGGCCGGAGGAGAACCACGTGTCGAGCGTGTCCGGGTCCTGCCGCAGCGGGCCCCTGCACTTCGGGCACTCGTGCAGGTCTTCCTTCGACACGTGCACCGAGCCGTCGGCGTCGCAGTACCACGCCGGGATGCGATGGCCCCACCAGAGCTGCCGCGAGATGCACCAGGGCCGGATGTTCTCCATCCAGTGGTAGTAGGTCTTCGTCCAGCTGCGCGGGAAGATCGTGATGCGCCGCTCGCGCACCGCCTTGATCGCCGCCTCGGCCAGGGGCTTCACCTGCACGTACCACTGCTTGGAGACGAGCGGCTCGACGACGGTCTTGCTGCGATAGCAGATACCGACGGCGTGGCGGTAGGGCTCGATCTTCTCGATCAGCCCGAGTGCCTTCATGTCCTCGACGATCCGCTTGCGGCACTCGAAGCGATCCATGCCGGCGTAGCGTCCGGCCTCGGCGGTCATCCGGCCGTCGAAGCCGATGACGGTCCTGATCGGCAGGTTGTGGCGGCGCCCGATCTCGAAGTCGATCGGGTCGTGCCCGGGCGTCACCTTGATGACGCCGGTCCCGAACTTCGGATCGACGGCTTCGTCGGCGACGACCTTCACCGTGATCGTGCCGTCCACCGACGGCACCTCGAGCGTCTGGCCCACGAGGTGCCGATACCGTTTGTCCTTGGGATGCACGGCCAGGCCGGTGTCGCCGAGCTTCGTTTCCGGCCGCACCGTGCCGAGCGTGACCGGCCCGTACTTGATGTAGACGAACTCGTCGTCGCGCTCCTCGCGCTCGACCTCGATGTCGGACAGCACCGTCTGGCACTTCGGGCACCAGTTGACGATGTAGTCGTCGCGGTAGATCAGCCCTTCATCCCAGAGGCGCACGAACGACTCGCGGACCGCGCGCGAGAGCCCCGCGTCCATCGTGAAGCGCTCGCGCGACCAGTCGCACGACGCGCCCAGGCGCCGCAGCTGGCGCACGATCGTGCCGCCCGACTCTTCCCTCCACTGCCAGGCGCGCGCCAGGAACCCGTCGCGGCCGAGGTCTTCCTTGGTTTTCCCCTCGACGGCGAGCATGCGCTCGAGGATCACGTGCACCGCGATCGAGGCGTGGTCGGTTCCGGGCAGCCAGAGCGTGTTGAAGCCGTCCATGCGTTTCATGCGCGTCAACGCATCTTGAAGCGTCATCGTCAGCGCGTGGCCCCAGTGCAGCGAGCCGGTCACGTTGGGCGGCGGCATCGAGATCGAGTACGGCTTGCCCTTGGCTGTGGGGTCGGCGCGGAAGTAGCCGCGCTCTTCCCACATGGGGTACCAGCGCCGCTCGGCCGCCGCCGGATCGTAGCGGTCGGAGATGTCGCCACCGGGCGCGTTCAGTGGATTCTCACTCACGGGAGCACCGGAGCCGCGCCGGTCACGCGCCATCGGGCCACACCGCCGCGCTGGAAGGTCAGCGACCACGGTGTCTGCTCGACCGTCGCCGCGACCGAGACCGACTGAGGATTGGCCGTCGAGTCGGCGGCGTCGCACGCGGCGTCCGGCCGCAGATCGACCGGAAGACGCCGGCGGAGCTGCGCGTCGGTCACGAGCTTCGTCAGGCTTGGCTCGTCCCGGGCGGCCAGCGCGTCGAACAGCCGCGCCACCGCGGCGCGCAGCTCGCGATGCCAGCCGTTGACCTCGCGAGTGGACCGACGGACGAGCGTGCCGCTCTCCGGCGAGGTGCGATAGAGGTCCTCGGTTTCGGTTTGCCCCTCGCACCCGGGCGTGTGACCCGGATAATCGGGCTCGTAGCGCACGCGGATCTCGTCGCCGCGAATCGAGTAGGTCCGCACGGTCAATCCTTCGGGAAACAGGTCGGTCGAAGACCAGACGACGCGCAGATCGTCGCCGTGCTGGCGAACGAGCTCGAGGCGCAAGGTGCGGATGCCCCGGCCGGTCGCGGCGCCCTCCCACGCGGTCACGAACTGCGCGGCGCCACCCGGCGCCGGAGCCCAGGGATAGACGGTCGGACGGCCTTCGCGCGAGAGCGTCGACAGCAGCGCGGCCTCCCCGCCGAGCCGGCCATAGATCCGCACCGAGTTGACACCGGGCACGTCGCTCATCTGGAACGCGGCGACCATGAGACGACCGACGCGCACGACGTCGACCGCCGCGGCGCCCCACGCCTCGCCGAACGCGTCGAGCCGATCTTGAAGGAAGCCGGTCGAGGCGTAGAGGCCGCCGGTGCCGAGACTCTCGACGATCTCCTCGTCGAGGAGCGCGTACATCTCGCGATAGGAGTCCGGCGAGGCGTCGGCCGAGCCGTTGGCCATCGATCGGGCCCGTGCCAGCATCCTGAATTGGTCCAGACGGTCGAGCGGACCGGCCGCGTCCACCGGGTCGATCAGGAGGGCTGCGGTGCCGAGCATCGCGAGGCCGGCGAGTAATTTCCGCGTCCTTCCACTCGTAAGCCGGCTCACCCGCCTATGGTACAACAGACTCGTGCGGTTCCCGGTTCTGGATAGGTACATCGCACGCGAGCTGATCTCGCCGTTTGCCTTTGCCTGCGCGCTCTTGACGTTCTTCCTCGTGATCGATCGCATCTACCACCTGACCGACCTGGTCATCACGAAGGGCGTGCCGTTCTTCCTGGTGATGGAGCTGCTCCTGTTCATGATGCCGTCCTTCCTCGCTCACACCCTGCCGATGGCGCTGCTGGTGGCCGTGCTGCTGGCGGGCGGTCGGCTGGCGAGCGACCTGGAGATCGTGGCCTTCAAGTCGGCGGGCGTCAGCGCGATACGACTCTTCCGTCCGGTGCTGGCGGCGTCGCTGCTGATCGCCGGCGCGACCGCGGTGCTCACCCTGATCGTGAACCCGGCCGCGAACGGCGAGTTCCAGCGGCAGCTGTTCAGGATCCTCCAGGCACGCGCGGTGAGCGGCCTCCAGGAGCGCATCTTCAACTCGACCTTCGGCGATCTGACGATCTACGTCGAGGACGTGAGTACCTCGCAGGTCGCGCTTCGGGGCATCCTGGTGTCGGACGAGCGCGACCCGACGCTATCGCGGATCATCTCGGCGCGCGAGGGGCGCCTGCTCACCGACGAGGCCAACCGGCGCATCACGCTGCGCATGATGAACGGGGCCGTCAACGAAGCGGACATCCTGCCGGTGGACGTGCCGAAGACGACGGTCGGCACGCCCGCGCCGACCGGCGGCGCCGCGGGCGCCTCGCGCTATCGCTACACGCGCTTCGACATCTACGACATGAGCCTGTCGGTCGACTCGCCGCTGAAGGGCGCGCCCCGCGTCGAGAAGCCGGAGAAGGACCTCTCGCTCGGCGACCTCGACGCGAAGATCGCGGAGTATCGCGACGACCCGCACAGCCGCGCCCCGTTCGAGATCGAGCGCCACAAGCGTTACGCGCTGCCGATGGCGGCGCTGGTCTTCGGGCTGGTGGGGTTCCCGCTGGCGATTCGCTCGCACCGCGGCGGCCGGAGCATCGCGCTCGTCGGCAGCCTCGCGATCCTCGTGACCTACTATCTCATGATGACCTCGCTCGAGGGCGCGGCCCTGCGCGCGCGCCTGCCCGTCACGCCGGCGATCTGGGCGCCCAACGCGGTGTTCGGCACGGTCGGACTCGGGCTCTTGATCGCGACGGCGCGCGAGTGGCGCTGGCCGGCGATGCCGGTGCTCTGGCGGGTGATCCAAGCGATCCGGCGCGCGATGCCCGGACGGCGCGAGTGGCGCCAGCGTCACGGCACCGGCGGCGCGCGCGACTCGACGCACATCGTCGATCGCTATCTGATCCGCGAATACGTCACGTTCATGGGGATCGGGCTGGCGGTAGCGGCGTCGCTCTTCGTCGTGATCGATCTCTTGAAGACGCTCGACAAGTACCTGCGCGTGAAGCCGCCGCTCATGTACATCTTCGAGCACTTCGTCTACCGGTTGCCGGCGGCGCTGCACGACGGTCTGCCGGTCGTGATGCTGGTGGCGACGATCTTCCTGTTCCTGACGCTCAGCCGATACCACGAGCTGACGGCCTTGAAGGCGGCCGGCGTGAGCCTGTATCGGGTCAGCGCGCCCGTGCTCGGCGTGGGCCTGGTCGTGGCGATCGGCGCGGGTCTCTTCCAGGAGCTGGCGTTGCCGGTGCTGAACGAGCGGGGCGACGAGGTCGATCGCGTGAAGATCCGCGGCCAGGCGCCGCGGCATTTGCAGTCGCGGCAGCGGTTGTGGGTCCGGAGCGCGGACACCCGCTTCTACCGGGTCGAGCTCCTGAATCCCGCGACCAGCGACCTCTACGGCGTGACGATCCTCGAGCTCGACCGAGAGTTTCGCCTGACGGGCCGGCTCGACGCGCGTCGCGCGCACTGGGCGGCCGGTGGCTGGGAGCTGAGCGACGGCGCGTACCGGGAGGTCGGGCCGGAGGGCAAGGTGCAGACGGTCCCGTTCGGGTGGACCGCGATGGACCTGAAAGAGGAGCTGGATGACTTTCTCCGGATCCAGAAGCCGGTGAGCGCGATGAGCTTCTGGGAGCTTCGCGACTACATCGTGCAGCTCGAGGCGGCGGGATTTCAGATTCGCAAATACCTGGTCGAGCTCTATTCGAAGCTCTCGTTCCCCCTCGTGAATCTGGTCATGGTGCTGGTGGCGATCCCGTTCGCGCTGCAGTCGCCGCGCGGCGGACGCCTGTTCGGCATCGGGCTGGCGATCATCATCATGGCCGGGTACCTGGTCGTTCACTACGTCGCCCTGGCCTTCGCGCGGGCCGACCTGCTGCCGCCGCTGATCGCGGCGTGGACAGCGAACGTGATCTTCATGGGCATCGGCGTCTCGCTCCTGTTGCGCGCCCGCACCTGATTCCGCTGTCCCGTTGACAGTTCCGCCGGACCGCCGCATCATTCCACATCGCTCGACCGTTGCGCCGGCCGCCGGGGACCTCCCCGACGGTCCGCGGCGCTGATCATATGTCGTTCATCCGCTCGGGAGAGACTCGATGACGATCACGATATACGGTGCCGGCGCGATCGGCGGCGTCACCGGCGCCGCGCTCGCGCGCGCGGGCCACGATGTCCTGCTCGTCGACCGTGCCGACGATCACGTCGCGGCCATGAACGCCCACGGGCTGACCATCGAGAGCCGCGACGGCACGGTGACGGTGCCGGTACGCGCGATCGTTCCCGCCGCGCTCGGTCACGGGCTCGGCCTGGTGCTGCTGGCCGTCAAGTCGCAGGACACGCCGGGCGCGCTCGAGGTGCTGGCGCCTCGGCTGGCCGCGGACGGTGCGATCGTCTCGCTCCAGAACGGCCTGAACGAGGAGTTGATCGCCGAGAAGATCGGCGCGGCTCGCACGGTCGGCTGCCTGGTGAACTGGGCGGCGGACTGGATCGCGCCGGGCCGGATCCTCCACGGCGGCCACGGCGCCCTCGTGCTCGGCGAGCTCGACGGGCGTGTAAGTGATCGCGTGCAGGGCCTCGCCAAGCTCCTCGCGGTCGTCGCGCCCACCGAGGTCAGCGGGAACGTGCTGGGTTACACGTGGGCCAAGCACGTCTACGGCGCGCTGCTGGTGGCCACCGCGGTCGTCGACGCCCACGTGTACGAGGTCGTCGAGCGCTCGCCGAGCGTGCAGCAGATGCTGACCAGCCTCGTCGTGGAGAACATGCGCGTCGCCGATGCCGCCGGCATTCGCCTGGAGCCGTTCGACGAGTACGCGCCGACCGACTATCGCGCCGCCGCACGCGGGGATGTGGCGGCCCGCCAGCGCGCGATGGCGATCATCGCCGAGCACTATCACCAGCACACCAAGACCAAGACCGGTATTTGGCGAGACCTCGCGGTGCGCCGGCGCAAGACCGAGGTCGGCGCGCTGCTCGGCGCGACCGTGGCGAAGGCGCGAACGCTCGGCATCGCGATGCCGCTGACCGAGCGGCTCATCGCGATGATCGAGGATCTCGAGGAGGGCCGGCGCGTCATGAGCTGGGGCAACATCGACGAGCTCGTGACGGCCGGGCGGAGGAGCGCATGACCGCGGCGTGGGACTATCGCGATCCGCTGGAGGCGGCGCTGTGCGCCCAGATCTCGGATAAGACGCTCATGGAGCACGTGCGGACCATCGGCGCGCTGGAGCGCGAGTCGGGCAGCCCGGGCGAGGCCCAGGCCTTCGATTACATCGAGCGGATGCTGAAATCCTATGGCGTCGAGGTGGAGCGGCGCGAGATCGAGGCCTACATCAGCCTGCCGCTCGAGGGACGCGTGCAGCTCCCCGACGGGGCGCAGATCGAGGGGCTGACGCACTCGTTCTCGACGTCGGTGGAGTCGCTCGAGGGCGAGCTCGTCGACGTCGGCGACGGCCGCCCCGCCGACTACGCGCGCGCCAACGCGGCGGGCAAGATCGCGCTCGTCAACGGGCTCCCCGCCCCCGGCCGCGCCTGGGCCGCGCAGCAGGCGGGCACCTTGGGCCAGATCTTCGTGCTCATGGATCACCTGCACAACATGATCGTGACGACGATCTGGGGCACGCCCTCGCCCGAGACCGCCTGGCGGATTCCGGCCGTGCCGTGCCTGTCCGTGCTCGGCGCCGACGGCCACCGCCTGCGCGCGCTCCTGGCGCGCGGGCCGGTGAAGGTGCGGATGACGACGCGCGTGCGCACGGGCTGGATGCCGATTCCGCATCTGGTCGGCGAGCTGGCCGGGCGCCAGGAGGATCGGTTCGTGCTGTTCTCGGGCCACGTCGACTCGTGGCACTACGGGGCGATGGACAACGGGACCGCGAACGCCACGATGCTGGAAGTGGCGCGGCTCCTGGCCGGCCGCCGCGATGCGCTGCGCCGCGGGATCCGCTTCGCGTTCTGGTCCGGTCACTCGCACGGGCGCTACGCCGGATCGGCGTGGTACGCCGATCACGCCTGGCGCGAGCTGCACCAGCGCTGCGTGCTGCACCTGAACGTCGACTCGACCGGCGCGCGCGGCGCCACCGACTACTCCGTGCTGCACGCGACCGAAGACGCGCAGCGCTTCGCCGAGACCATCGTGGCCGACGTCACCGGGCAGAAGAGCCGCGGGCGGCGCTTCTCGCGCGCGGGCGATCAGTCGTTCTGGGGCGCCGGCGTGCCCTCGGCGTTCATGTCGCTCTCGGGCCTGCCCAAGCAGGACACCGACCTCTCGCGCGCCATGGAGCGACTGGTCGGCAGCGCCGGCTTTCCGTGGTGGTGGCACACGAAGGACGACACGATCGACAAGATCGATCCCGACGTGCTCACGCTAGACACCAGAGTCTACCTCGCCTCGGCGCTGCGCTGGCTGAACGCGCCGGTCCTGCCCCTCGAGCACGGCCGGGCCGCGCGGGCCCTCCTGGCCGAGCTGGAGAGCTTGCAGGCCGGCGCCGGCGCCCGGTTCGACCTGGCGCCCGCGGTGGACGCGGCGCGCGCGCTCGTGGATCGCCTCGATCGCGTCGGTGCCGTGATCGGCGCGGTCGACGCGCGGACGCCGGCGGCCCGACTCGAGACCATCAACCGCGGGCTCATGCGCCTCTCCCGCGTGCTGGTGCCGCTCGCCTATACGAGCGGCGACCGGTTCACTCACGACCTGGCGCTGCCGATCCCGCCGCTCGCGGGGCTACAGCTCGTGCGCGAGCTGGCGACGCTCGACGCCGACACCGATGCGTTCAAGTTCGCGCGCGCGGCGCTCGTGCGCGAGCGCAACCGCGCCGTTCACGCGTTCGATGCGGCCGCCTCGGCGGCGGATGATCTCTTGCGTCAATGACCGGCCCGGACGGGCGGTAACTCAAAGGAGCCACCGAATGCGATCGACCCTTCGCTCACGCCTTATGATCGGGTGCCTCGTGGTGGGGCTCGCGGCCGCGCTCGTGCCCGCGGCCGACGCGCAGAAGCGAGGCGGGACCCTGACGATCGTCCGCCCGACGGACCCGGTCTCGCTCGATCCCAACCTCGAGACGACGGCGCCGGGTGCGTGGGTCTACTTCAACATGCTCGAGGGGCTCTTGACCCTCGACGAGAAGATGCAGGTCAAGCCGGCGCTGGCGACCTCTTACGAGGTGATGTCGCCGACCAAGGTGCGCTTCAAGCTCCGCCCGGGCGTGAAGTTCCACGACGGCACGCCGTTCAACGCGGCGGCGGTGAAGTTCACGTTCGATCGGGCGCTTCGCGGCACGCCGCCCGCCCGCTGGGCGAGCCTCGCCGGATCGCTGGACGGCGCCGAGGTCGTCAACGACCTCACGGTCGACGTCGTCACCAAGGAGCCGTACGGTCCGATCCTCCGGACCCTGGCCATGTACTGCATGGGGATGGTTTCACCGACTGCGGTGCAGAAGATGGGCTCGGACTTCAGCCGCGCGCCGGTCGGGACCGGGCCGTTCAAGTTCGTCGAATGGAAGACCAACACCCACGTGATCATCGAGCGCAATCCCGATTACTGGGGCGACAAGGCGCTGGTCGACCGCGTGATCTTCAAGGTCGTCCCCGAAGAGGGCGCGCGCATGATCGCGCTCCAGACGGGCGACGCCGACATGGTCCTGTTCCCCTCGCCGGCTCAGCTGCCGGCGCTCCGGAAGGACTCGAAGTTCACCGTGCACGAGACGACCGGCATCCGCGTCGTCTTCGCCGGCTTGCACGCGGGCCTGCCGCCGCTCGACGACGTGCGCGTTCGTCAGGCGCTGCTGCACGCGGTCGATCGCAAGGCCATTCTCGACAACATCATGGAGGGCTCGGCGGGCCCGGCGCTCGGCGTGCTGGCCCCTGGTGTGTTCGGCTTCAAGGACATGCAGCTCGACAAGCTCTATCCATTCGACCGGGCGAAGGCCAAGGCGCTCCTGAACCAGGCCGGATGGACGCCGGGCCCGGACGGAATCATGGTCAAGGGCGGCCAGCGGCTCTCGCTCTCGTGGCTGGCCGCGCGCGGCCGCTATCCCAAGGACGGCGAGATCACCGAGGCGATCCAGGCGATGTTCAAAGAGGTCGGCGTCGAGGCCAAGGTGCAAGTGCTGGAGTGGGCCGCGGTGTTCCAGCAGGTGCGCGGCAACCCGCTCAACCACCATATGTTCACCCTGGGCTGGGTGACGTCGAACGCCGACGCGGACTACTCGCTCTACGCGCTGTTCCACAGCAAGCAAGTGCCCCCGACCGGCTGGAACACCTCGCGCTATTCGAACCCGAGGGTCGACACTCTCGTTGAACAGGCCCGGCGCAGCCTGAATCAGACCGAGCGCGAGAAGCTCTACGGTGAGGTTCAGGACATCGTCGGCAAGGAAATGGTGTGGATCCCGGTCTACACGACCAAAGAGATCATCGCCGCCCGCGCGAGCGTGAAGGGCTTCAAGATCCACCCCGTCGAATACAACCTGACCCTGTCCAAGACCTGGATCGACAAGTAGGTTTGCGTCCCGGAGGCGGCGGATGTTGACGTTCATCGTCCGCCGTCTCCTTCTCGCCGTGCCGGTGCTGCTCGGCGTGGTGTTCGTGGTCATGCTCACCATCGATCTGCTGCCGGGCGACGCCGTCACCTTGATGCTCGGCGAGCATGCCACCAAGGACGCCGTCGCCAAGCTGCGCGACCACCTCGGTCTCGACAAGCCGTTCGTCGTCCGCTATCTGGACTATGTCGGCCGGGTCGTCCGCGGCGACCTCGGCCGCTCGATCAAGCAGCCTCGTCCGGTCGCCGCCGAGCTCGCCGAGGCGTGGCCGGCCACCCTGGAGCTGACCATCGCCGCGCTGGTGCTGGCCGCCGCGGCCGGCATCGTGGCCGGCGTCGCCTCGGCGGTGTGGCCCAACTCGTTTTTCGACGCGGTCGCCCGTCTGGGCTCGTTGTTCGGGCTCTCGATGCCGATCTTCTGGACGGGGCTCGTGCTGATCGTGGTGTTCTCGCTCTGGCTCAACTGGCTTCCGGTCGGCGGCGCCGGCTCGCTGAGCCACCTGATCCTGCCGGCGGTGACCCTGGCACTGCCCTCGATCGCGATGATCTCGCGCATGACACGCGCGGCCGTGCTGGACGTGCTGCGCGAGGACTACGTGCGGACGGCGCGCGCCAAGGGTGTAGCCGAGTTCTGGGTGCTCGCGCGGCACACGCTACGCAACGCGTTCATTCCGATCCTCACCCTGCTCGGCCTGCAGTCCGGCCAGCTCATGGGCGGCGCCGTGCTCACCGAGACCGTTTTCGCGTGGCCCGGGCTCGGCCGGCTGATGGTGAAGGCGATCTTCGCGCGCGACTACATTCTCCTTCAGGGTGCGGTGCTCGTGTTCGCGCTCGCGTTCGTCGTGATCAACCTCCTGGTCGATCTGTCGTACGGATTGCTCGATCCGCGCATCGGGCGCCAGGGATGAGCGTTTCTCGTCCATCTCGGAGGGCGCGGGCGTGACTGCGTGGGACCGCTTCTGCCGCAATCGGCTGGCGGTGCTCGGCCTGGCGCTGATCATGGTACTGGCGCTGAGCGCGGTGCTGGCGCCCTGGCTCGCGCCCTACGATCCGGCGCGGCAGAGCCTGATCGAGAAGCGCGCGAAGCCCGGCGGCAAGTACTGGCTCGGCGCCGACGAGTTCGGCCGCGACATCTTCTCGCGGGTCATCTACGGCTCGCGCGTCGCGCTGCTGGTGGGCGTCGTCTCGGTGCTGATCGCGCTCGTCGGCGGACTGGTACTGGGCACGATCTCGGGCTTCGCCGGCGGCTGGCTCGACGCGATCATGATGCGCGGGATCGAGATCCTGCTGGCGTTTCCGTATCTGCTGCTGGCCCTGGCGATCGTCGCGGCCATGGGCACCGGCGCGCTCAACACGACGATCGCGGTCGGCGTATAGGGCATCCCGACGATGACCCGCATGGTCCGCGGCTCGGTGTTGGCGCTGCGCGAGACCGAGTATGTCGGCGCCGCGCGGGCGCTGGGCGCGGCCACGCCGGCGCTGCTCCGGCGTCACATCCTGCCCAACATCGTGCCCGGCCTGGTCGTCTACGCGACGCTCTTCATGGCCAACGCGATCCTCCTGGAAGCCGCGCTCTCGTTCCTCGGGCTCGGCGTCCAGCCGCCGACGGCGTCCTGGGGCCTGATGGTCTCGACCGGGCGCGACGTGCTGCTGGTCGCCCCGCACGTGGCCACGGTGCCCGGCGTCGCGATCATGGTGGCGGTGCTGGCGTTCAACCTGGTCGGCGACGGGTTGCGCGACGCGCTCGACCCGCGACTGCGCGGGAGCGTCTGAGCCGGCCGCGGGCTCGGTGTATCATCCTGCAGGAGGTGCCCCGTGACGGCCGGACGGCAGCGTCCCACTCTCCGTGAGCTGATCCAGCGCTCGACGCCCGTCACCGCGCCGCTGGTCCTCAATCCCCTGATGGCGCGGATGGCCGAGGCGGCCGGTTTCCCGGCCGGCTATCTGGGTGGCGGCTCGACCGGCTACCAGAAGGTCGCGCTCGAGGCGAATCTCAACGTGACCGAGATGTGCCAGACGGCCGTCGACATCGGCGCCGTCTGCTCGCTCCCGCTGATCCTCGACGGGGCGTGCGGCTACGGCGATCCGATGCACATGCACAGGACGATCGGCATGAGCGAGGCCGCCGGGTTCCAGGCGATCGAGATCGAGGATCAGCTCGTCCCCAAGCGCGCTCACCACCATGCCGGCATCGAGCACATGATCCCCGCCGAGCTGATGGCGGCCAAGGTGAAAGAGGCCGTCGCGGCACGGCGCAACCCGGACTTCCTGATCGTCGCCCGCACCAACGCGATCCGCGCCAGCACCATGGACGACGCGCTCCGGCGGGGCGAGGCCTATCGCCGCGCGGGCGCGGATCTCTTGCTGCTCTCGATGGCGCACAAGCCGGAGCAGCTGCGCACGATCGCCGAGCGCCTCGGCGGTCCGCTGATGTACCTCGCCGGCCGCGGCGGTCTGGCCGGCCTCGGCCTGAGCCTCGCGCATCTCGGCGGGCTCGGCTACAAGATCGTCGCCGATCCCTCCACGCCGCTGCTGGCCGCGTTCGTCGCGTGGAAGAAGGTCTACGCGGAGCTCGCCCAGGACTTCGGCGGCGGCCAGGCGAAGGTCGACTGGTCGCCGGTGGAGCACGAGATGCTGAAGGTCATCGACATCGAGAAGCTGCTCGCCGTCGAGCGGGCGACCGTCGAGAAAGGCAAGGACTGAGATGGCCGTGGAGCTCGGCGTCCTCATCCCCACGCGCGAGGCGATCATGTCCGGCCGCCCGGAGACCGGGCCGCTGCTCACGATGGCCGAGCGGGCCGAGGCGGCCGGCTTCGACTCGGTGTGGATCGGCGACTCGCTGACCGCGCGCCCGCGCCACGAGCCGCTCACCCTCCTCACCGCCGTCGCCGCCCGCACCCGCCGCGTGCGGCTGGGCACGGCGGTGCTGCTGCCGGCGCTGCGCAACCCGGTGGTGCTCGCCCACATCGTCGGCACGCTCGACCGGGTCGCCGAGGGACGCACGATCCTCGGCGTGGGCATCGCCGCCGACGCACCGCCGATCCGGCGCGAGTTCGCCGCCGCCGGCGTGCCCTGGGACCGTCGCGTCGGGCGGTTCCTCGAGACGCTACAGATCTGCCGCGCGCTGTGGAGTCGCGACCACGTCAGCTTCAGCGGCAAGCACTTCACGCTGGAGGACGTCACGGTGGAGCCGAAGCCGCACCGTCGCGGCGGTCCGCCCATCTGGATCGGCGGCAGCGGTCCCACGGGGCTGCGCGAGGCCGCCAACTTCGACGCCTGGTTCCCCACCGGCCCGAGCGTGGAGTTCTTCGCCGAGCACTTCCCGCGCATCCAGGCCGCCGCGCGCGCGGCCGGCCGCGCGCCCGACGCCGTGACCGGCGCCGCCTACGTCACCGTCGCGTTCGACGCGAACGCGGCGGCGGCCGAGCAGCGCCTGAACACGTTCCTCGAGACGTACTACGCCGCCCCGGCCAGCGCCCTGCGGGCCCGGCAAGCCTGCTACGCGGGACCGATCGAGGGATGCGCCGACTGGCTACAGCGCTGGGTCGACGCCGGCACGACCCACCTCATGCTCCGCTTCGCCGGCGGCGACCAACTCGCCCAAGTCGACGAAGCCGCCGCTCGCCTCCTCCCACGCCTGAAACGCCGCTAGGTCCCCGACTCAGCCGTTCGCCGAAGCGCCGAGGCGACGTGGCCAACGAGCGCACGCCACGCCCCTAGTGCGGAATATTCATGAAGACCGCCGCGAGCGGGTGGGCGCTGGCGGTGGGGGGCTTGTGAGGTTAGCCGCGCCTGCATGGCTCGCCTGTCGCGGCAAGCTCGCTCCGGACGGGTCGAGCGCGGGCCCCCCATCCCCCGAGGCGGGGGCTGGCGAGGTTGAGCCGGATCGTCGGCGGCGCGCTCGTCCCG
>Ga0075419_10001955_pt1 | contig 13360 bp, 19 predicted proteins | sample SoiMetdeltSBSDD3_FD_76900 | JGI IMG/M metagenome (GOLD analysis project Ga0075419, IMG submission 76900) | Bulk soil microbial communities from a Populus tree surrounding site in Tennessee, USA - Soil MetaG P. deltoides SBSDD3 | ecosystem: Environmental > Terrestrial > Soil > Tree plantation... | reverse complement strand
CGGCGCTGGGCTTCACTATGGATCATCCACTGCCCGCCAAACTTTTTGAGGACATCATTGGCCCGCAGGGCTTGTGTGCCCAGTTCTTCGGGGGTAAGGCCCGTCACATCGGTGCCTCGCACGGCATAGGAGCGTTGGAGGCCCTTGTCTTTCTGGAGCACCACGTTGGGGGCCACCATCGCGCGCCAGGGCAGCATATCACTGACCACGGCAGGTTTTTTGCGGGGCTGCGGGTGGTATTCGGTATAAACCGCCATGCTTATCCTGCCCTATAGTACGGTTGATATTTACGGCGCCAGCGGGCCAGCAACGCACTATCCCAATTCACATTCCAGTACGTGAGGCCAATCAAGAGGAGTTGGACGCTGAGCCAGACCACCCCGATCGCCGCCGCCCAGCGCATGCCCAGCTTCATCCAGGTGACCAGGCCCACCCAGATACAGGCAATGAGCCAGGTGTAGGAGTACATGCGTGGCGCCCCGAGACTCAGCAGGCGCTGCCAGGTGCCTAGGCGAATCGGGGCTTCATAGCCCAGCGTCCCCCACCGTTCGGCCATGCTACACTCCTAGCAGGATGGCGCCACTCACGAGGCCCAACGCCCCGCCAATGGTGGAGAGCCCCCCTAAAATACCGCCCTTGACGAAGAGCGAGAGATACCCACTCAAGAATTGCGCGTAGGCATTCTCGGTCATCGCCACAATCGTGCCAATCCCGCCCGCCAAAAAGGCGATGAGGCCCAGGGACACCAGCGCCGTTTCGAGATCCCCGAGAAACCCATCGAGGGCAATCCCCAGGGAAAAGGCTGCGGCCTGGCGGACCACCAGGAGTCCGCCTATCATCACCACCACCCCAACCGTCGTGTTCCGCTCAGTCTTGCTCACCACGGTGCGTCTCCTTCCTGCTTCCACTCCAGCCTACGGGACTGGCGCCGTATGCCTGCCGGCATAGTCTGGATCGGTCAAACAATTCACCTTGCCACACAGAATGGGCCGCAGCCCCGTCCGGTAGACAATCGCAGCGCGCGGGTGCATGGCCCGCAATTCATCGGGCGTCATGAGCGCGCGCCCGACTTGCTGATACGACACCGAGGGCCGCTGGACGAGACCCGGCTGCTTCGAAAGGACGGGTTGCTCCACGGTCTCTTTGCCGAGAAAATGCTCACTGAGGCGCTTGGCCGTCACATCACTATCCGGAGCAAAGAAAATCTTGGTGGAGGTGTTCCCCCAGACGCTATTGTCCCGCCCAAACGTGGCATCCAACTGCGGGATATCTTGCGCCACAAGAAGGAGCTTGATGCGAAACTTGGCCACCTCAGCACTCCCTTTATCGAGAAAGCGGCTATAGCCATAGGCCGGGGCCTCATCCGCAATGACCAGCAGGCGATGCCGAGCGCTCCGCGGCGGCATCTGCTCCAACTCCCGCATGGCCATATCGGAAATGACGCGGTAGACCGGGGCCAGGCGCGTCAAATCCGTGGTGCTGGGGGCGACCAGGTAGAGCGAGAGCGGCGCGGGACCATGCTGCAAATCGCGCAGGGCGATGGTCGAGCGATCCGTGCTGCGCTGAATCGTGTAATCCATATAGGGGAGTAAGGGACGGATCGCGGTCGTCCACACGCCCGAGAGCTCGCGCTCGTTGGTAATGTTCTGAATCCCCGTCGCCAGCATATGAATGGCCTGGTGGACGCCGATACCCGTGTGGTTGTGGCGCGTCATCTCCTGCACAAAGGCCGGGAGCGTGCGGTACTTCTGCATGAGGAGCCACAGCAGTTTGCCGAGTGAGCCCGGCGGTTCCGCGTAGGCCATGTGCAGTTGCGCGGCGGTGAGGAGCATCAACACCAGGTCCCGAAAATGGACGCCGGTGTCACTGTGGCGCACCTGCTGGTCCTGCGGCTGGAGGCTCTCCGCAATCGCCCAGGCATCATCAAACTCGTGCGGCGTTCCCACGCGAATGAGGTCACACACATTGATGCAGGCCTGGGGCGAGCGCTTCGGCGTAAATTGTTCAACCCGATGGCCTAACGAGGCTCGCCACCGTGCCGAGGCGTTGGCATTCTCCCCATCGGCAGGATCGTACACCAGGACTGAGGAGAGCCATCCGCCGAGGAGCGTGCAGAGAATGGGGCCAATGCCTTTCCAGCTGCGCGTCGGCGCCAGCAGTAAGTCGTGCGTCTCACTATCGTCACAGAGGAGCCGTCGCCCTAAGCGCCCAACCACCACGCCCTGGGGCGCGAGCAACCCTGCGTCCCGTATCTCTCGAAACGTGGCCCACCTGGCGCTGCCCTGGGTAATCTGTTTGTGCCGTTTGGCACGCCCCAACATCCCGGCGCCGGCCATCAGGGCCAGCATGCTCCCCATCCCCCCAAAAAGCAGCTGGGGATGCGTCTTGGTCCACAGACCCAGTTGGAAGATCATTTCAACAGCAGTCATTGGAGATCCCTACCGATCGTCCCTAACGTCCACGCTCCCACCCCTGGCGCTGCTGCGCCTGATCCGCCTGCCGGGCGGCAGCCAGGCGTTGTTGGAGCGCATCAATCTGGTCCAGAAACTTCTGGGCCGACGGAGCGGGCGTACTCCGCTGCCCCAACTGGTCAAACGCCTGCCGTGAGAGCGAGGACTGCTGGCCTGTCCTCTCAGGCGCCGTCAGGCGCTGCTGTGCCAGTCCCTGGTCAGGATCCAGCGTTTGCCGCAGGACCCCGTTCACCAAGGACGATTCCTGGCGTTGCCCCGGCACAGGATCCCGGCCGAGGGCGGTGCGATACAAGTTGGCAAGACGATCCCGAAGCTGCTGCAACGTATCCATGAGTTACCTCCAGTGCCCGACGAGCAGGCGACGACCAGTACACACCACTCCAAACACCAAGAGCCCCCGCACCATCTCCGCCACCATGTGCGAGGGATTCACGCCATAGAAATAGAGCGTGACGAGGAGAAAACCGAGGAGCTCTATCACATAGAAGGACCACCCCAGCGGCTTATCGAGGCAGTCGTACAAGAACTGTCTCACCCGTGCCTTACCTCCACGTGAGAAGCGGGAGCGCCCGCGACGACAGCGCCGCCACCGGCACACTCCCAAAATACCGACTATCGAGACTCTGATGTCCAGCACTGGCCAGGAACACTGTGCCAGGCTGCACCACCATACAGCCCTCCCGCAGCCGTGGGAGCGGCTGTCCCTCGGCATCCTGCGTGAAGACACGGCCATAGGACTCTCCCCGAATCAAGAGCGTGTCCTTGGCGACACAGACCTGTTCCCCAGCCACCGCGGCTACCGGCTTGAGCAGGGGTGACCAGTGCGGCGCCCAGGTTTTCACACTCGCGGGCGCGGGCATAGTCACCCACATACCTTTCTCCACCACTGCCGGTACAGCCAGCAGGCGCCAGAGGCCACGAGGCGCACTGGACGTGACATTCACCCGCACCCAGGGAAGCGCGCCCACGGCGAGCACCGCGAGGGCAGCGAAGACCCGGCTACTGCGCGAGGCGACGACGCGGCGCCAGATCCTTCGTGGCGGCGGCGGCGGGGCGGCGGCAACCTGGGGGACCACGTCAGGCAGGTCCTCGTCAGCATACAAACGTGCATAGGAGGCGATGGGCGGCGGCGGAGGCTCTTGGCGTGGCGTGAGCAGGGTAATGATTTGCTCAAGAAGCGGGACAAGCTGTTGCACCTCGGTTTCGAGGCGTTGCTGCTCCTGTTGCAGATGCTCCATAGCCAGCAGCAGCATCAGGTCGGGATGCGCCGAACGCGCCTCGGGCTGGAGCACGGTGGGTTCAACAGCGCGGGGCGTTGTCACAGGAGTTGCATGCGTAGAGGATAGATCTGGTATGCTTACCACAACACACCTTTCTCCGAGGCTGTGTGCTACGTGCCGCGTGGGCAGCTTATCGAGGGCATCCCACGCGGCGAACGCTACCGAGTGTTAGGCCCCAAAGGCGAGGCCACCCTCGTGCTCGTCCAGGTATTTAAAAAATTCCTCTTCGGTCATCGCCTCGACCTCCTCCTCCCACGCCACGGCCTCGTCGGGCACCGGCAGGGAGTCGCGCAGCCAGCGATTCTCAGGGGATTTCTCGGCCATCGTTGCTCCTTGGTGTTTGCACGGGGGGAATTTGGAAGCCCCGGCGCAAGAACTCTGCCGCTAACTGAATAATGAGATCTTCTTTTTCCCGCTGCGACATCTGCCCGAGGTCCACCCCGTCTGGCAGTGGCCAGGGGATCTGCTCTTCCAAAAGGAGATCGCGCCCGACCTGTTTCCCAAGCGCGTGACAGAGTTGCTCAGCCACCCCGAGCTTCATATGGCTGCCCTTGCGCCGCCCTCGGTGGAGCGCGGACAGGACGCCGAGCTTGACGCCCGAACGGTGGGCCAACTCGGAGAGCGACCAGCCTTTCTCCTCACGCATGGCATCGAGGCGCCGGGCAATGGCATCGGGCACGTCTCCTGCCTCTGGATCGGCCATCGTCCTCGTATCTCTCAGGGGTAGGGGCACAGCGCCGGGGAAAAGGGTACAGACGAGCGTTCCCCGCGGTTCGTGGCAAGCATACACCTTTTGCGTGATTTCTACAAAAGAAAAATATGTGCAGCAAAATTGTACAAAAGGAAAAGATTTATTTACGTATAGGAAAATACGGCACCTATCTGCTACACTTGGAACAGCCCGTGTCAGGGGCGTCCTGACACGGTGGACCATACTTCTCACGAGCGCTGTGCGGCTTGAAGGGCCGCGCCAGGAGGTTCTATGAAAGTGCAGACCAACGTGAAGGCCGGTGCCGTGGTATCCTATTCCCAGTCCACGTCCGTGTCGTATTCCCAAAGCCTGAGCGGACCGGGCAGCCTCTCGCAGACGATCACGCTGTCCCAAACGAACAGCGCCAGCTCGTCCTGCTCCTAGGCCGAGATACCGAGGTGGGAGGGTGCGCGCCTTCCCCCCTCTCCTGCCAGACACGGAGCATACACGATTGCCCCACGACCCACGCCTTGATCCGCACAACCTTGGCCCCAGTGGCGCCGGGTGTCTCCTCGGCCTGGTGCTGACGGTCCTCGGTGCGGTGCTTGGGGCCGTGCTCTGGTGGCTCCTGGGGTAGGCGGGGCTAGAGGCGGCCCGTGAGCAGAAGAATGACGAGCACTATGAGTACAATGCCGAGTATGCTACTAGGATAATACCCGTACCCATGCCATCCACTCCAGGGCGCGCCGGGAAATACCCCAAGCAGCAGCAGGACGACCACAATAATGAGGACGAGATACACGGTTCCCTCCTAGGGTCTGAAGAAAACCACAAGGAAACGACCGAGGATTCTGCTATACTTATGGGATAAAACAAGCCCTTACAGTGCTTCTAACACCGCAAGGGCTCTGACCACGCTGCTATGTGTAAAGGACATAGACATCATGGCTACCTCTTATTGTACGTCGTATCCTCACCGTTGTATACAATGTGGCAAGAGACTTCGTCCTCAGCGACGCAACTGTGCAACAGGATTGTGTCGAGCCTGTTGGCGTGAGCATCCAGAACATCTCCCAACACTTGAGCGATTTTGGCGTCACGTGGATGGGCATCGAGCGTGTTCGTGTCATACATGGGAAGATCGGTGCTGGCCATGGACAGCGTATTGTGATCCACAATCAGGCTACGGAAAATTTGGCCTCAAGGGAAAAGTACTGTTTGCTCATAGGTTTATTTATCAAGCAACCCATGGAGACCTTCCAACACAAGTCTATGTCCTGCATCAACCGCCCTGCATCGTACGTGCGTGTGTACGCCATCTCTATGCGGGTAGCCAAAAAGACAACGTTCGTGATACAAAGCTTATGCAGCGTGATCGTCAAGGGGCTGTGTACTACGGAAAAGATCATGCCTGCATCCGTCATGGATATATCAACAGCCCGCGTGGGGAACGAAACCCGCTCGCTAAGTTGACGAGACGAAAGGTTATTGCCATACGAGACGCCTCTCAACGTGGTATATCTGGCCGTGCTCTTGCCCGAAAATATCACGTCGACAAATCAACTATTCAACGCATTTTACATGGCGTGACCTGGAAACATCTTCCAGTGATCCCAGCAACGCCGTCATTTGAACCCTAGTGTGTTTTCGAGCTCAAGACACGTCGAGATATCTGCCCCTCCCGTCACGGTGATGACGCGGACAAAGATAAACGGATAGGGGAACCCTTGCGACACGATACACGATTGCACGTGGCGCTCCGCCAGGGCCGTCGTCAACTCGTGCAGACGCCAGAAGCACCCGCTCGATAGCAGACACAGTGCCACGAGCAGGCCCCAGCGTGTGCGCATCGCATACTCCTTATTGGCGCTCGCGCGGACGCTCGGGCTGGGGCACCCGTGCCGGCGAGACATCAAGGGGTAAGCGATCTTCAGGAGGACGGCCGAGATTATACGACAGAATACTGAGGCGCTCTGCCAACCCTTGTATCTGCGCCGTGAAAGTCTGCTGCACGGCCTGAGCCTGGTCAGCCATGGTGCGATTCTGCGTCCGAAACTCCTGCCGCATTTCCTCACTTTGCGCGTGCAGGAGGGCGTTTTGTTCGCGTAACTCCCCACGCACGGCTTCCGTCTGGGCGGCCCCGAGCGTATTTTGTTCCCGGAGTTCCGTGCGAATCTGTTCTTGCCTGGCTCCAAGCGCCTTCAAGTGCTCGTTCAAGTCTTTGGAGCGCATCCACCCCAACACGCCGAGGAGTAACAGGCAAATGACTGGGATGACGATCGGCCCCGTGATCCCCAGGCTGCGCTGCTTCAAGTCGACACTAAAGCCATTGCCCCCGCCCGGCCCCTGACCCTGCACCTGGAGTTCGTCCGCCACCACACGTTCCTTCTAGGGAGCGCCCCGGCGCTGTGCTATACTAGAGGGACAAAAAACAAGCCCTGCCAGTGCTTGAGACACCAACAGGGCTCTGACCACCTCGTCATGTGGAAAGGACACGACGCCATGGCTACGAGTAAGCGTAGGCAATATCACCGTGTTTGTACAGCATGTCAGCAGGCCTTCGTCACGACTAAACATCCCAACCAAACAAAAACAGGCTGGTGCCATCCCTGTGCTCTGCATAGAGGCATGACCGTGCTGGAGCGTTTCTGGCGCTCCGTAGACAAAGAGACTGCCTGTACGTGCCATGACTGGGAAAATCGCTGCTGGCCATGGACGGGAACACGGAATGTTGCCACAAGATATGGCATGTTTAGTGTTGACCAGAAGAGGTTCTACGCCCATGTCTTTGCGTATACGGTTACGCATGGACCCCCTGACAAGGGATTGCGTGTCTTGCATACCCCACCGTGTCTCTTGCGGCATTGTGTCCGTCACCTTTACGCGGGGACACAACAACAAAACGTGCAGGATGCTGTCATTATGAGACGACGTGACAACGTTATGAAAGTACCCCCTGAGTATTTTGCAGCTATCAAAGCTGCCTTTTATGCCGGGACAACACCTAGGGTGCTTGCTGAGCACTATCAAGTAACACCACAGACTATTCGCAAAATTATTCGGGGGCAACGCTGTGATGATCCCACTCGACTCTAGGCCCATCATGGATTCGCCACGAAGTGTGCTAGTAAATAAATTAGTGCACTTTGGTAGTAAATACCAGGTTCCGTAAACTCCCATGACCGGACAGGCTCTGTCGTATTAAAACTGGCGAAACTCTTAAGGATTGGTTGCCCGGCAGGCGGCGTCGGTAAACCTGTGCCACTGGGATTAGGATTCGGTCCCCCAGCCAAATAGCCTGGCGCTGGCCCTTTGGGCGAGGTGATCGCATTATCCCAATCAGTCCCATCGTTAAACCAATAGTGCCAGATCTCATCGACCGAGCGCGTCGCCCCGTAGGCATTCATGTTGGTCAGGTACACGATGGCCAAGGGATTGACCCCGAGGAGGTAATGCAGGTAGCCCGCAGCGCCATTTTTATACGCGGTGGCATTGGGGGCATCGAGGCTGTAGCGCAATTGGTCGAGGAAGAGCCCCCCGATGTGCGCTTTAGTACGATTACTCCCCCACGCATAATCCGCGTCTTTGACGTAACTGCGGTACGCATCGGTGGCATTGGTCGCAGCGTTTAAGAGTTCATCACCATTGCTTCCTGCTGTCATGCTCGCCGTCTTGCTGTTTTGAATGGCCGTCTTCACCCCGGCTGTCACGCCAGGTTGGGCCGCATAATAGAGCAGGGCGTGCTGCGTCGCCACATCCATGGGATTCGAGCCATACCAGTAGGGAAAGCTGAGGGCATGGGCATTCGTATAATTGGCTTCCACATAGGTCTTGTATGCCCCTGTGCCTGTCCTGGCATACAGGTATATACCTGCTTGTAACATACACATGCTACGGCCATACGTATCGGGCTCCGGCGAGGGGGTGGTAAAGCCCGCGTTATCGTAGGTGACACTGGGATTGCCCTGGGCCCAGGTCCAGGCGTTCGTGGCCGCCGTGGTGAGAGTGGTGGCATAGGTCGTTTGCCCGGCCTGGGCAAAAGCGATCGCACCCAGAGCAAAGACGCCCGCCGTGCACGCGGTCGAAGCCGTTGACGCGGCGCCCCAGTAATGCGCGTTCGTATCGGCCGAGGGCGGGCTGGTCCCCACCGAGGTATCCGTGGAGACCTTACTGAGGACACTGTTGTTTCCTGTGGCCGCTTGCATCTTCAACAGCCACTCCAACTCCCACTTCACTTCGTCCAGGAGATCCGGAATGCCGTTGCCTGACTCTGGAATGTTCAAATCATCCGTCCACACGGCAGGATACTGGAGATAAGCCAGCAGCAGATCGGCGAGTGTCCACGTGGCCCAGACGGTGTAACGATTGTAGTCCCCGGCATCAAACCAGCCGCCCCGCACGTCTTTGGCCGTCCCCGGATTGGTCTTGTCCGCGATACTGCGCGCCTGCGTATCTTGCCCGGTGCCCAGAAACGCGGCGGCGTCGGCCCACTTCGCATCCGTGTAGGGCGCCGCCTTGGCAAAACCACTCCTTTGATAATAGAACATGCGGAGGACTTGCCGGAGCACCGTGGTATACACCGTATCGCTCACGGCAAAAAAATCGCTGCGGGCATTGCGGGAGGGATCGAAGAGGTAATACACCCCAGGCCCGAGCGCGGACATGTCGACCCACCACACCTTGTCACCCGACTGTCCATGCGTGGCCCCCCCGTTCCAGGCCGTGGGGGTAACGGTCATGACCAGGCCCGTATCGCTACGGCGGCGCACCTGGAGACTTGCCGGCGGGGTATAGTCGGTGGCGGCATCAAAGCCCGTCTGAGGATCGCGGACCACCGCCACTTTCTGGGCCGTGGGTGTATACCCAAACTGATTCACGACCACGGGAAAGAGCGTCGCGGGCGGCTGGGGGACACAATGCGCCGCCCCCAAGCGCGGCAGGCAGAAGCAGAGCATGACGAGGACGATCCAGCAACGCATCGCGCCCTCCCTAAAAGTACATGCTCGCGGCCAACAGATTGCACGGCTGCTCGGTGACCGTCTCGCCAGGCGTGCCTGTCGTCGCAATCGTTTCATAGGCGCCCACGTCCTGCTGGCCTTGCTGACGCGGCTGACCTTCATAATCGGTCAAGATACTGGGGAGCGTCTGCCCCTGGTCAATCGCGGGCGAGGGTTCGTTGAGCTTCAAATCCCCCGGTGGGCCGCGAAAGTTCGGGTTGATGGTGACGTTGGAGGAGGCGGCGGCACTGCAATTGTTGACGATGTTCCCACCCGTATTGCCATAGACGATATTGTTCACAATCTGAGTGTTGGCGGCGGGCGGATCACACTGCACGCCCACACCCGTATTGCCATACACCGTCGTGTTCAAGACGCTGGTCCCCGTGGCTCCACTCTGAATCCACACGCCCCGGCCCCCGTTGGAGTGGAGCAGCAGGTTTTGCAAGAGCACGCCGGTGCCGGTGGCCACATCAATTCCCTCGTCGCTATTATTGCGGATTTCCGTTTCCCGCAGGGTGACATTGGCTTTGGTGCCATTATTCACTACCAAAAAGCCCTTGCCCTGGGCACTAAACAGATGACACCGCTGACACAGCATGCCATCAATGCTGCCTTCCAGGGTAATCGCCTCGGTCTGGACATCGTGGATAAAGGTATCTACCAGCTCGATATTGGTGACATTCGAGATATGCACGCCCTCAAACCCTCGACCCAGGGTATTTTTCACTTCCACCTCTTCAAAGCGAATATGATGGGCGGGGGTCGCAATCGCTACAGTGTTGTAGGTATCATTATTACCGTCAATGATGAGCTTCTTAAAAATCAGATACTTGGCATTGCTGCCACGCACATACAGGTTGAGATTGCCACCGGCGGGGGCCTTGAGAACGGGTAGCGGAGAGCCATAGCCTTCCAGGCGCGTCGCGGATGTAAACGAGGGGCCATCCCCCCCCACGAGGCCGGTGGTGGCGATATCAATTTCCTCGCTATATACCTGGCCATTGCCTTCGATGTACAAGACCTTGCCCGGCGTCTGCATGCAACTGAGTGCCCCCTGCGGCCCCAGCAAGTGCTGCTTGGCGGTAACAGGACTTTCCGCGGCAAAGCAATCATTGGCATCGTTGCCGACACTCCCCCGCACATAGATGGGATTGCCGTTGGGTGGGGTCGTGGGGTTGCCCTCATTGTACTCATAGGCCCCAATATCACACGGGGTAGCCGAGCCGCCCACCGGAGTTTGGGGCCGGGCCGTGCCTTCAAAGTCAATCGCTATTTTACAGGCGCCTGCACTCGTGGGCACCCTATTGCGCGCCTGACTGTTCCCGGTCAATTTAAAATTGTCACTCCCGGCATCTTCATAGGCAGGATTACCGACCATATCACAGAGGTTTTGCGACGTGCCTATGCAGAGATTGTGGTCCATGGCTGCGATGGTGCCATTTTCATGCTCGATGGTATTGCCATTATTGGAGAGAATATTATTTTGCAAGACGACGTTCGCGGGCTCACGAATCGGCCGGAATTGCCCACTGCCCGGCGGATATTCATAATCAAAGTTTTCACCCAGAATCTGGATCGCCCGAAATTGATTACCATGAATGGTATTGTTATAGACTTTGCAGTCGCCGCAGCTACTGCGAATGCCGACGCCATCGAAATTGCCGTAAATGAGATTGTTATAGACTTGCTGATTGTCGCCGTGGAAGAGCACAATCCCGCCCCCGCCCGAGGAGTTGTTAAACCCGTTGCGCGCAATAATGCTATTTTTGACGACCGTGTTATCAATGTGGGAGGATTTATCGTAAAAGTGCAGCCCATACCCCCCATTATCAGTAATAGTCACATGGTCCCAGACCGAATTAGCCCCGGAGAAATAGGCCCCATAGCCGGTATTGTGGTGGATATAGAGGTAGAGAAATTCATGATTGGCGCCGCCTGACCCCCCAAAGCCATGCGCCGAGTTGCCCCCCTGCGACGCGTTGCGGAGTTCACACCGCAGAAACCGCAAATGGTGGGTGTCTCCCGCAATGGACGCGACACCAGAAGTATTGGTTCCATCAAAGATAAGGTCTTGGAAAGTCATCCAACTAAAATTGCCTGTCTGCTGGAGGGAGAGCACGGCGCCACCACTAAACGGTTGGAGAATGACGGTTTCTCCAGGGTAGCCGGCAATGGTGATCCGACTGTTATCCCCCGTCCCATTGCGCATCCAGGACCCCCCTGGTGGCGTGATGGTCTCATTATACGTGCCTTGACGAATGAACAGCGTGTCGCCGGGAAACAAACAGGAGATACCACCATTTGGTCCAGCGATATTCCTTTTAGGCGCGCCAATATTGTTGTTCACACAGGGATTCCCATCTGAGGCTCCTGTGGTAGACACGTAGTAGGTGGCACTCCAGGCAGGGATGACCCACATGAGACTGACGACGAAGACCAACCACACCATAACAATCCTTTCAGGGGGTCTGGAAAAAGGGCAAAAAGCGGCTCGTGGGGCCGGGGCCGACCAGCGGCGGCAGCACGCCGACAAGGAGCGCTGGCGGAAGCAGGCGCGGCTCCCCAAGTTGCGAGTCCCGCATCACCTGACAGACTTCCCTGGCAAGTAACGCCCGCTTGTAGAGTTTAATGTCATCCATGGCACCGGCGAAGTAGGTGATCCCCGATATTTGCGAGGCCCCAAACATGGTGCCCAGCGTGGTAATGGGATACATCGTTCCATCGGGGCTATTCGGGGCGCCATTGGGCACACAATTGACATAGCCTTGTAAGCCCGTGGTACTACTGTAGGTATACGCAAGGTGTGTCCATACGCCAATGGCGACACTCCCAGGATTCACATTGTCTTGTTGTAGGTAGGTCCCAGGGGCCGTGACAAACGAGACGTTCATGCCGCCAGTCGAGCGCAGCGTAATGTCCCGAAATCCCCCATTATCCCCGCCAGTAAACAGCCCTTGATAGTCGTTCCCGGTGGCCGTACGTTTGACCCACAGGAGGATGGACACCGCGGGCGGCCACAACTGGGAGGTCACGGGCAGTGTGCCGTAATCATTGCTGCCATCAAAGCGCACTTCGCCCTGTCCGCCGGGGCGTGTGGTCGCGCCCCAGCCACTACTCCCCGCCGCGTCTATGTTGATAAGCGTCGCCGCAAAGCGTCCGGTGAGATCATACCAGGTACGCCCCCCGGTCAGACCTGCTACCGCCCGCCACCACCCCAAAAGCCCCTGGGCGGTAGGTGCATTCCGATCCAGCCGGGGTTGCGCGAGCGCTGGCGCACTCAGCAGCGTGAGCAGCAGGAGAAGAGCTAGGGCACTTGTAACACGTACGGAGTGCATTTGAGCGTCCATGGGGCGCCCTGGAGGGTCACGCCCGTGCCATCATTTTTGAGCAGGGCTTTGAACAACCCCCGTGGGAGTTCAATGCTCGGAATCACAATCCGCTGGGCCGTGCTGACCGCGCGCAGGGGAAAGATAAAATCAGGGAGACGGGCGGGATCCGTCCCAGTAGCCCCGTCTTCATAATTGGTTCCGTCCGCCTGCCGAATCAGCCACACGACGACGGCGGTATTGGCCGCCACCGCACCGCTCCAGGCGCCGGTATTCAGTTCGCAGTCTGCCCTCGTATAGTTGGCACTGCTGAGCGTAATGGCGGCGGAGAGCACGCTGGAGCCGCTCGCCAACCCGGTGCTGGTCGTAATCCAGGTGTCGATGGCACCACGGAGCCAAACGAAGGGGGAAGCGGCCCAGAGCGGGGCCGCCCAGAGGATACTGCTCAGGAGGAGGAGAGGCACAAGACGTTTCATCATGGCAAAGGGACCCCCCGTAAGGCGTGACTAATATCATGAAGCGTTAAGAGCCCTTCCCAGACAAGGTACCCAGGGTCCGCATTGCTCCCACTCCCCTGCGTCACATAGAGTTT
>Ga0075419_10001950_pt1 | contig 13371 bp, 11 predicted proteins | sample SoiMetdeltSBSDD3_FD_76900 | JGI IMG/M metagenome (GOLD analysis project Ga0075419, IMG submission 76900) | Bulk soil microbial communities from a Populus tree surrounding site in Tennessee, USA - Soil MetaG P. deltoides SBSDD3 | ecosystem: Environmental > Terrestrial > Soil > Tree plantation... | reverse complement strand
GGTGAATGGGAAGGTGCCGGTTGCAGTCGGCGCTCCTGTGATCGTGCCGGTCGGATTCAAAATTAGCCCCGGTGGCAGTGACCCTGCGGAAATGCTCCAGGTCAGCGGTGTCGTCCCGGTTGCCAGCACAGCCTGGTTATAGGTCTGGGCGATGGTTCCAGCGGGCAGCGAGGTCGTCGTTATATTCGGCGGAGCAGGCAAGTTGATGGTAATCGAAAGAGCCTGGGTGGCAAATTGCCCTAAGGTGTCTGTGACCTTCACCGTGAAGGTGGAGGTTCCTTGAGTGGTTGGAGTGCCTGAAATGGTGACACTGGGTCCGGTTAAGGGAGCAATCGTGAGACCCGGTGGGAGCGATCCTACAGGGATGCTCCAGGTGAGTGCGCCAATCCCAGCGGCTGCCTGCACCGTCCGACTGTAAGGCTGATTGACTGTGCCAGCCGGCAGCGAAGTGGTCGTAATCTGTGGCGGGCTGGATGGGTTGATGACAATTGTGAACGCTTGCGTGTCCTGTTGCCCACTCGTGTCTGCAACGCGGACAGTGAATGAGGAGTTGCCGGTTGCAGTCGCCGTTCCTGCGATCACGCCAGTATTCGGATCCAGACTGAGACCCTGGGGGAGTGTGCCTGTAGCTGGGACGATGCTGAAGGTCAGCGGTCCGAAACCACCAACGGTTTGGACAGGCTGACCATAGATGGCGCCGATATTTCCAGGCGGCAGCGAGGACGTCGTAATTGAGAGCGGGGGTTTGATGGTTAAGCTGAGAGATGTCTCTATCGTTTGCGGAGGGATTGAGGAATCCACCAGGGTAAACGTATGCGAACTGGTTCCGACCTTGCCTGGTGTCCCGGTGATCGCGCCGCTTTGCGTGTTGAACGAAAGCCCGGCAGGAAGCGCCGGCGTGACCGACCAAACGTACGGGAGCGCGCCTCCCGAACCGCCCACCGACGCCGAATAGGGCTGGTTGATTTGCCCCTCGGGGAGTGAGGTAGTGATGATCGCCAAACCGCCGGGAGTCGGGCCGCTGTCGCCGCCGCAGCCGGCTAGCCCTAGAATCGATATACTAGAAAAAAAGGCTAAACAAAGAATACTAGCGAAGACATTAAAGCGATTCATAAAGATCGTTTCCTGTCCGCATGACCGTATCCCGATCAGGAGGTACCATTGTAAAACAAGAATTCTCGGAGGTCTCTCCCCCTAAGGTAAGGAGGGTAGCGTATGTTTTTGAATCCAATTAGAAGTGGTACCGTAGGCCGAAGAGAAACATCAGCGAAGAGGCGTTAAAATCGCCGGTCAGTCCACTTCGTTCGAAGTTCCCGCTATCTCGCTTCCACGCCACTTCCCCATTCACCGCCAGATGCGACGTAATGGGGAAGTCGAGACCGCCGGCCACGCGTAAGGCGAAGGTATTCGAAAATGACACGGCCTCGTTGCCTAACCGGTCCCCATTGCTGAACGAATGGATATTCAGACCGGCACCCAATGACGTGTACGGAATCAACCACTCGAACCCTAGACCTCGCATCATGTCGCGTGTGGGGCGGAATTCGATCGCCGGCAACAGGGAGAAAGTGGTCAAGGTTCCGACTTCAGCATCGCGCGCATTGATCCTGTATCGTTGCCATTCGAGCATGAGTCCCAGCCGTACCCATTCTCGGACGACGTAGTATGCTTCGAGATTGACAAGAGGCCCTGCGGAGGTGCCGCTGCTCAAGTTCTCCAGTATCTGTTGGGTGGGTACGATCGCTCCGGCCCGTAACCCGAGCACGAAGTCGCCCGCAACGGATTGGCCTTTCGCCTGTTCTCGAGTTGCGGCAGTGGTTTCTTGAGAGACTGCTCCCTTCGCTTCTGTCGCAGGAGTTATGGGGGCGATCTCCTGGACCTCCTTCGGCGCTGTAGGAGCTACGCCGGCGGCTTCTGGAGAAGTCTTCGGCGCCGCGGGAGCTGCGACGGCAGCTTCTGGAGCCCTCTTCGGCGCTGCGGGAGCCACGCCGGCAGCCTCTTGGGCCCCCTTTGCCGTGGCGGCGGCGGCCGCGGCCGCGGCAGCTGCTGCCTTGGCTTCCTCGGGCGTGGCTATCTCGCCCTTTCCCTTCGGCTTGAGTGCGACCTGAATTGGACACCCGATTTCTAAAGTTTCTCGTTTTTCTGGAATGACGAGCTCGCATATGGCATTTTTGTACAGGACTAATTCACAAGAGGAACGGCCTCCGGTGGCCTCCTCACACTGGAGATTACTGATATTGATTTCGCAGATCCCGCCCTGCGGACATTGGTAGGTGGCATATGGCCCTCCTTCGCCGGAGGTGACCGTCCACGTGCCGTACCGCAGCCCACGCTTCGCATCCAAGACATTTCCTACCTGGGAGATAATCCAATTTACTCGTGTGGGGAACTCATTCTCTGTGTGCCGTTGCCATTCATGGGATTTGGTGGCGCATGCCGATACCAACAGCGCGCACGCAAGTGCACATAGGAGAGGCCGCATACCAATTTGTTTAAGCTGTCTGCCTATCAACTGGGTCGGCACCACTCTGGGCACCTCGCAAAATCATAATCTGATAAAGTGTTTTGAACCCCGGGTAGGATACGCCGAGCCTGCCACGTTCCCCACCTAGTCATTGGTCACGGTTTTGTCACGGTTCAGTCACAGTTGGTCCCGTCGGCAAAAACCTCGATGACAAGATGAGACAGTTCAAGCTCCTACATTTTGTTATGGCTGCAACTACTCCCTTTAGTTAACGAGGGAGCACATTGTATGCTCTCGATTTTGGACTTCGCAATACCAATTTGGAATCTTTTTTGTGACAGTGTGTCTGAGCCGAGGGGCGAAGTTTCAGATGATGTTTGTGGTATTTGAGTCCTTCTTTTTTGTAACCGCCCAAGCATGTCGCGTTTGGCTCCGGATTCGCTCGGTCGCCCATCTTCTCTCCAGCCTGAGGACGAATTTTTGAGGGCCGGATCGCAGAGGTGATGTGACGCGCTGAGTTGCGCCAAGCGTACTACTTAGTTGACGGGGGCCAGTCGAAAGACAGGCCCCTTTGCATTAGCGCACTGCCTCTGCTGCCACTCGGTAAAAGCCCGCAAGTATTTTCCTCCGGAATCACTAGTGGCTGCTACTTCTTCCCTCACGAATGGTAATTTTACGAGTGACTCGGGGAACAACCAGTACCGGCAAACATGTACAGACTCTTATTCTGTACCCGGCGCCGTACCTAAGTGGCCAAGGGCTCAGCTTGCAACGCTGTGATTCAGCGGTTCAATTCCGCTCGGCGCCTCCACGCTTGCTATCTAACGACGCGGTAGAGAAGCATCTGCGGCTCTAACTAGTTACCTGCCAGAGTGTGCGTAGGGTGCCTCGCTTAATGTCGGGCAAGGGGGATCACTAGTTCGGTGTTACCCCATTGGCGCATAGCATAGGAGGAACTAGTGGTCTTACCTAATGCAGAGTGAGATGTCCACGTTCGTATAGCAGGAGGGACTATGTCTTTATTCGGATCGTCAAATCCAGTGTTTGAAATGTTGGAAAAAGATCATGCGAAGGTCAAAGACTTATTTGAACAGTTCGAAGAAGCCAAGGATGCCCGTTCGAGAGAACGGATCATTCAAGAAACGCTTCTTGAGCTAGAGGTCCATGCAAGATTAGAGGAAACCCTCATCTATCCTGCCATTCGAAAGAAACTGGATGAAGAGGACATCATGGATGAAGCCTTGGAGGAGCATCACGTCGCTCATGTACTAATGAACGAATTAAAGAGGATGCGCCCCAGCGACGATCGATATCATGCGAAGTTTAAAGTCCTGGGGGAGAACATCAAACACCACGTCAAAGAAGAAGAAGGTACGATGTTCCCGAAGGCGGAAAAGGCTGATCTGGATTGGGAGAGATTAGAGCAGAAAGCGAGAGAACAGAAGGAAGCTCTGATGGACAGACAGATCAACAGCACAAAGCGCAATCGCACGGGTGCAAAGCGCGATCGCACGAAAAAACCTGGAAGAAGAACGGCTCGGAGGCCTCTCCGACGCGCGGCGTAAGGTGAACGAATAGGCTCCGCTGAGCCGACGCGTCCGGTCGAATCAAACGCTCACGACAAGAAATAGTCGTAAAGGCAAGCCCTTGGCGCATCGCTAGGTAAGCTAGGGTTTCTCCTAGTATCCCTCGCAATTGAGGCGACGCACTCTACGGACGATGGGACGTCGGCTTGAAACGGCACACATTTCTTTCGGGCTCGTGACTATTCCCGTCGGGATTTATTCCGCCATCGACGAGCAAGACATTCACTTCAATCAGCTGCATGCAGTCTGCGGCAGCCGCATCAAGCAACAGCGCTTCTGTCCTGTCTGTCAACGGGAAGTGAAGTATGAGGAACTGACAAAAGGTTATGAGATCACGAAGGACGAGTATGTCCGTATCGATCAGGAAGAGCTGGACCGATTGCAGGCTGCGGAAAGTGAAGCCATGCAAATCTTGGAATTTGTTCCGTTAAGCGCCGTCGATCCGATCTATTTCGAAAGCACCTATTATCTCGGAGTGGAGAAGCAGGGGGAAAAGGCATATCAATTACTGGCGCAGGCGATGGAAGACATGCAGCGGGTCGCTCTCGCAAAATACGTCTGGCGCGGGAAAGACAGCCTGCATGTCATCCGTTCAGTGGAGGGTCGGCTACTGCTGCACCGGATGTATTACCATGACGAAATACGGCCCTTCATAGAAGTGCCGAAAACCGACCAAAAACCGGCTTCTGCCGAGCTTAAGCTCGCCACACAATTGATTGACTCGATTTCTACCGATAGATTCGATGCCGGAGCCTATCAAGACGAATATCGTCAGCGAGTCATTGAGCTCATCGAACAGAAATCACAAGGAAAGACGGTCACACTGGCTCCGAAGGCCGCCGCACCCGCCACTGACGTCGTGGATCTGATGCAGCGGCTTAAGGAAAGTCTCGCGCACACTGCGCAGAAAAAAACTGCTCGCTCTCGTGCTCTACCAGCCCAAACTGCTCGTGAACCAGCCAAGAGGGCTTCTTCCGGGAGACGATGACGGGAGAATACTCCGCAGCCGATCTCTGCCGTATTCTCCGTCTCGATGGGTCCCAATTGCGGGCCTGCCTGCGCGCCGCTCTCCTGCCTCTACCAAACCGATCAGGCACGTACTCCTTTCAGAACCTCGTCGTGCTTCGAACGACGAAAGGGCTTACCGATGCGGGCGTGTCGGTCGCCAAAATTCGAAAAGTTCTGGAATGCCTGGAGCGCCAACTCGAAGAGGACACCTCCATCGCCAGTGTGAAGATTTATGCCTCGGGCAAACGGGTGGTCGTGTGGGATGGTGCCTCGCGCTGGCAACCGGATTCTGGCCAATTTCTTTTAAATTTCGAAACCGCACAGATGCTCCCGCCCAGGCCGCTACGGTCAGCGTCACAAATGCAGCGGAGTGAACGAGAGACGGCCGAAAGGTGGTTTCAGCGGGCATTGACCTTGGTGGAGGACTCTCCCGAGGAGGCCCGGCAAGCGTATCAGGAAGCCATCCGGTTACATCCTGGTTTTACAGATGCGCATATCAATCTAGGGCTCCTGAACCACAATCTCGGTCAGCTCGCGGATGCGGAAGCCTGTTATCGGCGCGCCCTTGAGCACGAACCCAAGCTCGCTTTGGCCCACTTCAACCTCGGCGTGTTGTTAGAAGATCGGCACCAGAAAAGTGCGGCTCTTTCGGCGTACAAAGAGGCCTTGTTGCATGAGCCGGACTTTTTTGAGGCGCACTGTAACTTGGCTCAGTTGTATGAAAAGCTCGGACGGAAACGGGATGCCTTTCGCCATTACGCCGCGGCCAATAGGATACGGAGTCGCGGCATCAGCCAGTGAAGTGCGCCCTCTGGATCGTTCCCGCCTGTCACTAGGTGCTTCTGGTCCACTCCCTAGGGAAAATCCCAATGATCGAACGAGAGGCCGTCCTTTATGCTGGGCCGTGAAGGATGTCGTATGGCTTTTGATCCAGCGGCCTTGATCCGTATCTGCAGTCTCTGTCAACTCATCCATGACGATGGGGAAACCGCCTATGAGCGCTGGGTCACTCGGGACGTGTATAAAATGGCTAATGGCGTCGACCCTATGAAATCCCCTCTGACCTACACCTACTGCCCGGACTGTTTCACCGAATCTGCGGACCCTCCCCAAGCCGCCTAGTCTGCTTCTCACGCTTCTTTGTCAACAAATCGCCAGTCTCAGGTTCAATTCCGCCCCGTTGAGCATTCGCCGGGAGATTTCCTGCTGGCAATTGGGGCTTGACGGAGTTTCCTCGACCCACTACACTCGCTAAGAGGTTCTCTAAAGGGGCGGCCATGGCTGAACTAAGCGTATTGAACCAACCCGCGAAACCGGTGCCGAAAGAGCGCCTCCCCATACCGGTTCAACTCGCGGCTGGGCTCGAAAAAATCAGCCTGGCGCTCAAAAGTAGGACTTGGCGACGTGAAGGCCAAGCCGGTCTTGGTCCTCTGCAGCGCCAAGTGCTCACCTTGCTCCGAAGCAAGTTCGATCACAGCGCGCAAGTCTCGGCGATTGCTCAAGAACTTGTGGTGCGTTTGCCAACGGCGTCCGAGGCGGTCGCAACCCTTGAACGGAAGCGATTGGTCAAGCGCTTTCGTTCACATAGGGACGGCCGGATTGTCAATGTGGAGTTGACGGCCAGGGGCGCCCGGGCATGTGCCCCGGCAGTCGGAATACCCAACTTGCTTGCCGAGGCGACCAGCGCGTTGACCTCCACGGAGCAAGTGGCCTTCTTAAAAGGCCTGATGAAAGTCATCCGGACATTGCAACAACAAGGAGAAATCTCTGTAGCCCGAATGTGCGTGTCATGTCGGTTTTTCCGTCCGCATCAGTACGACGATGCAGGTCAGCCTCATCACTGCGACTATGTGAATGCGCCCATCGGTGACTACGCGCTACGGTTGGACTGTGCGGAGTACGAGCCCGCCTCCATCTCACAGGCGAAAGAGTCGTGGAACCGATTCAACGAGGGCCGGACAGCGGTCAGCTAATCTGCGATAAGGAGATTTGTGGTTCATCAAATGGAAAAGGACCGAGGAATGAAACGTTTCCCCTGGACATCGTCCGTCGCTTCTGAAGAATGGCTCGGCGCAGAATCTCATTTGCCGAACCTCAAGCAGGAATTGAGAAAACAAAATCATCGTGGCTTGAATACTGTCGACGTCGTGGTGGCGGGGGCTTTGTTCACAGCGGGACTCACCGTGGGTACGCTTGCCGCGCTTTGGTTGACTCGATCGCGACAAACTCGCTAGCGCCGCTCTCGCTCGTTACTTCTTTCTGAACAGCGCCGCATCCTGCTCGATCTGATCGAATAGCTCGTCTAGGGCTGCCTGCACGGCCGCAGCGATTGGAGCCTGATCCGATGCCGCGACCCACCGGATGCGGGACCCGACTGTTTCCTTTTCGACCACATAGAATTTAATGGGCGGCTGACCGGTTGGTCCGAGGTCCGACTCGAGATGAAGGATATAACGGTATGCCTCTCGAGAACGCAGCCAGAGCCATGTCCGGACTGTCAACGTGAAATCCCCGTAGTCATCGTGGACCTCGGTGAACGTACGGCGTTGCCGCGCATATTCAATTACACCCTGACGAAGGTCTGTCACAGGCCAGTGGAGCATGATGATTCCTGGCATCCGGTCTGCGCCTTCCAGTGCGAGCACGGGGACCTGTACCTGCAGCGCGTGGTCGATGGGAGAGCTCGAGACGGAGGGCGCAACGGGTGTGACATGAATGCTGTGCGCACAGCCGCACAGAAACAGCAGACACAAGGCAAATATATGGCTTCGCAGATACCGACTGTCCTGCCCACTCACGGGTGTGTCGCTGAGGCGGACGGTGGATCGAGAATGTTAAGGTCTTCAATCGCGCGGGCCGCTTGCTCGCGGTAGGGGCGGTCAGTCTGTTGATCGTAGGTGTTAAGAATGCGTTGGTAAGTCGCTCGGGCCTGTGGGTACTGCTTTTTGATGGCGAAGTACTGGCCGAGGGCGAGCCAATTGGTCGCGGCAGCTTCTTTGGCCGTCTTCATTAAGGCAAACTCTTGCTCGACTGGCGTCGCCCCTTGCAGGGAGGCGCGCTTTCGAACCGAGCGGCCCATGTCGCTAGCCATGGCTTCAATCTGTTCGTTTGCATGCACAGCTGACTCGACGTGATTAGCTTTCAAATGGGTGTAGAACGCTTCGGTATGATCCTTGATGACATCGGCACGCTGCTGATATGTGTCATGTGCACATGCAGCCAGCAGCAAGCAGCAGATCACATTTGTGACTAACTGAGTCAGGTGTCTTCCTTGCATGACTTTCGACCTCTCCGACGACGGAGACCCCATCCTACCTGATCAATCATGAAATATCGACTGACCGTCTGCGCATTAGTGACACGCTGGTCTTGAGTGTGGTATGTGTTTTCCTTCTTCACACCTCAGGTCCCCATCGTCTAGCCTGGCCTAGGACGCCGGCCTTTCAAGCCGGCAACACGGGTTCGAATCCCGTTGGGGACACCAGGTACAACTACGTAGCCAAATTGCAGCGAAGTTTATGCAATAAAGTGTGTAAATGGAGACAGCGAACTAACAAACCGCAGGTCATCTCATTCTTCTACTTCTCTCTTCGCTTCTAGCGATCCCTGCTGACAGGAGCGCCGATCTTTCGGCAGCGTGCCGTTAATTCGGCAATTCTTGCTCGTCACCTCCCGTTCACTCTGAGCCACTCCATAACCGAGACCGCTGAATATCTTTGATTTTCAGGGAATTGAGAAGCTAACCTGCCCCGTAATCCCGGGAACATGACTTGCCTATACAGTTGGTTGCATATACAATCATTCCATGATGACTGAACGCATGAGCCAGAGAATGGCAAAAGAATGCATCGCGATGCGGGTGCGCCGTCTCAACCGCGTAGTCACAAAGATCTACGACGACGCCTTGCGTCCCCTCGGGCTTCGGACTGCACAACAGACCATTTTGGCGGCGATCTCACTGATGCAAACGGCAACGCCGAGTGATCTTGAGCATCGGCTGAGCCTGGAGAAGTCCACTGTCAGTCGCAACGTAGAACGGATGCAGCGCCGGGGCTGGGTGGAATTTGTTCCGGGTGAGGATGGACGCAGCCATTCTCTGAAGCTGACCGCAAAGGGGACCAAGCTGCTGCGTGAATCGACGGTTCTGTGGCATGTCGCTCAAAAGAGAGCGGCTTCGTTACTAGGAAAAGAAAGGGTCACTGCGCTGTTGCGTATTCTGTCGACTTTCGGCGCTGAATAGTCTCTTTTTTTGGAGCTAGTGGTTGCATATACAACAATGTGGTGCTCCATGCTTATACGTCATGAAGTCATATTTCTTCCCGTCATTAGTCTGTTGCCCTTTGTCTTGGCGGCATGCCACGAGGCCGCTTCTTCAACTGATCCACGGACGCAGCCTCCGCTCGTGCGGATCGAGGCTGTCAAGAGCTCCGTCCAGTCAGAGCGTTCGTTCACCGGCATCGTCTCGGCCCGTGTACAAAGCGACTTGGGATTCCGCGTCCCGGGCAAGGTGCTGGAACGCTTGGTGGATGCTGGCCAACCTGTCATGCACGGTCAGCCGCTCATGCGCATTGATTCCACCGATCTAAGGCTCGCCATGCGCGCGCGCGAGGAAGCCGTCGTCGCCGCCAAGGCCCGCGCGCATCAGGCCGCGGAGGAGGAGGTACGACACCGCAACCTTCTCGGCCCCCGCGCAGTGTCTGTATCTGAATATGACAAGGCCAAGGCTGCCGCTGACTCGGCACGAGCAGACCTTAAGGCGGCCAGAGCCCAGGCCGACGTGGCCCGAAATGAGATGAGCTACGCCGTCCTCTTGGCTGACGCGGATGGTGTGGTCGTTGAGACTCTGGTAGAGCCCGGGCAAGTCGTCGTTGCCGGCCAGGTGGTCGTCCGTGTGGCGCAGGCCGGACGCCGCGAGGCGGTCATCGAACTCCCAGAAACCTTGCGACCGGCGATCGGATCCACCGGCCGCGCAACCTTGTATGGAACGGGGCTCGCGGGCTCAGCCAGACTTCGTCAGTTGTCGGACGCGGCTAACCGTCAGACTCGGACGTTCGAGGCACGGTACGTGTTGGAGGGCCCTCTGGCGGACGCGCCACTGGGCTCGACCGTCTCCATCGAAATCTCGGACGGCCGGTCCTCACCGGCGCTGGAGGTACCGATAGGCGCGATTTTCGATCCGGGCAAGGGTCCCGGCGTGTGGCTGGTCGAAGAGGACACATCTCGGGTCACCTGGCGTGCCGTGCGCATTGCCGGCCTCAGTGACGAAGCGGCTTCGGTCGTTGGCAAACTCAAGGCGGGCGATCTCGTCGTTGCGCTCGGTGCGCATCTGCTGCACGAAGGTGAACGCGTGCGACTGACGGAGAACGAGACTACATCACGCGTGGCCGTCAAGAGGAGGGAACAGCCATGAGTGGTTTCAATCTTTCCGCTTTCGCCGTCCGCGAGCGTGCCGTCACGCTATTCCTGCTCGTGGCGATTTCCATCGCCGGGGTAGTGGCCTTCCTTAAGCTGGGAAGGGCGGAAGATCCTTCATTCACCATCAAGCAGATGACCGTCGTTACGGCGTGGCCGGGGGCCACGGCCAAGGAGATGGAAGAGCTGGTTGCCGAAAGGTTGGAGAAGCGGATGCAGGAGCTTCGCTGGTATGACCGGGCGGAGACCTTCACGCGACCAGGGCTGGCGTTCACCACCGTGGTCTTGCGCGACAGCACGCCGCCTGCCGATGTCCCCGAGCAGTTTTATCAGGCGCGGAAGAAACTCGGCGACGAGGCCGTGAACTTGCCACGTGGCATTATCGGTCCGATGGTCAATGACGAATATGCCGACGTCACCTTTGCGCTCTATGCGTTAAAGGCGCAGGGCGAGCCTCATCGCCGCCTCGTCCGCGATGCGGAGGTCTTGCGTCAACGCCTGTTGCACGTGCCGGGCATCAAGAAGGTGACCATCATCGGCGAGCAAGCGGAAAAGATCTTCGTTGAGTTCTCCTATGACCGCCTGGCAACGCTGGGCGTGTCCCCCCAAGACCTCTTCGCCGCGCTCAACAGCCGGAACATCATGACGCCTGCGGGCTCGATTGAAGCCAAGGGCCCGCAAGTCTTCATCCGGCTGGATGGCGCCATCGACGATCTGCAGGCAATCCGGAATACCGCGGTCGCCGCACAAGGCCGTACGCTGAAGCTCTCGGACCTCGCCGAAGTGAAGCGCGGCTATGAGGATCCGGCAACCTTCCTTATCCGCAACAATGGCGAACCAACGTTGCTGCTCGGCGTGGTCATGCGCGAGGGATGGAACGGCCTCGACCTTGGCAAAGCACTGGACGTCGAAGTGGCGGCAATCAACGCGGAAATGCCGCTGGGCGTGAGCCTGTCCAAGGTCACGGATCAATCTGTCAACATTCGGGCGGCCGTCGACGAGTTCATGGTCAAGTTTCTCGTTGCCCTCGGCGTGGTGATGCTCGTGAGCTTTCTGAGCATGGGATGGCGCGTCGGCATCGTCGTCGCGGCAGCCGTTCCTCTGACCTTGGCCGCAGTATTCATCGTCATGGCGGCCACTGGCAAAGATTTCGACCGCATCACGCTCGGCTCATTGATATTGGCACTGGGACTGCTGGTCGACGATGCGATCATCGCCATCGAAATGATGGTCGTGAAGATGCAGGAGGGTTATGACCGCATCGCAGCGGCGGCCTACGCGTGGAGCCATACCGCCGCACCCATGCTCGCCGGAACGCTGGTGACTGCGATCGGCTTCATGCCGAACGGCTTCGCCAAGTCGACCGCCGGCGAGTACACCAGCAACATGTTCTGGATTGTCGGGATCGCACTGGTCGCTTCCTGGATCGTCGCGGTCGTGTTCACGCCCTACCTGGGCGTGAAGCTGCTCCCGAACATCGAGCAACGTGAGGGCGGGCATGAGGCGATCTACAACACGCCGCGATACAACCGTTTCCGGCAGCTCCTTGGTATTGTGATTCGCCATAAATGGCTGGTCGCGGGGAGCGTGGTCGCGGCACTCTTCTCGGCCGCAGTAGGCATGGGTCTCGTGAAGCAGCAGTTCTTTCCGACTTCGGATCGCCCAGAAGTGTTGGTCGAAGTGCAAATGCCGTATGGGACCTCCATCGAGCAGACAAGTGCCGCCACCGCCAAGGTCGAGGCGTGGCTGGCCAAGCAGCCGGAAGCCAAGAGCGTGACCGCCTATATAGGTCAAGGGGCGCCGCGATTCTACCTCGCGATGTCACCCGAGCTCCCCGATCCCTCGTTCGCCAAGATCGTCGTATTGACCGAGAGCGAAAAAGCGCGTGAGGCGCTCAATCTCAGCCTGCGAGAGGCGGTGGCTGACGGCCTGGCGCCGGAGGCCCGTGTGCGAGTGGCCCAACTGGTGTTCGGCCCGTACTCACCCTTCCCCGTCGCTTTCCGTGTGATAGGCCCCGACCCGGATAAGCTGCGTGATATTGCGGCGCAGGCACGTGCCGTGATGCAGGCGAGTACGCTGATGAGAACGGTCAACAGCGATTGGGGCGAACGAGTGCCTACGCTGCGGTTTTCGCTCGATCAGGACAGGCTCCAGAGCATCGGTTTGACGTCCAGCGACGTGGCCCAACAGCTCCAGTTTCTCCTGAGCGGCATCCCGATCACCGACGTCCGTGAAGACATCCGTTCGGTGCAGGTGATCGCTCGCTCTGCCGGAGACGCGCGGCTCGATCCGAGCAAGATTGCCGATTTCACGTTGGTGGGCACGGCAGGCCAACGGATTCCGCTCTCGCAGATTGGAACCGCGGAGATCCGCATGGAAGACCCGATCCTGCGCCGCCGCGATCGCATGCCGACGATCACCGTGCGCGGCGACATTGCCGAAGGCTTGCAGCCGCCCGATGTGTCCACAGCAGTCTGGAAGGAGCTCCAGTCCGTCATTGCCCAACTGCCGGCGGGCTACCGGATTGAGCAGGGCGGTTCTATAGAAGAGTCCGGCAAGGCCAATCGCGCTATAGCTCCGCTGTTGCCAATCATGATCGCTCTCACGCTGATCACGATCATCGTTCAGGTCCGCTCGATTTCCGTGATGACGATGGTGTTTGCAACCGCACCGCTGGGCCTGATCGCAGTCATTCCGACCTTGCTGGTATTCCAACAGCCGTTCGGCATCAACGCGCTAGTCGGCCTGATCGCGCTGTCCGGAATCCTGATGCGCAATACGCTCATTCTGATCGGCCAGATTCGCCACAACGAGAAGGATGGATTGGCGCCATTCGAGGCCGTGGTCGAGGCCACCGTGCAGCGCTCCCGGCCGGTCATTCTGACGGCGCTCGCCGCCATG
>Ga0075419_10001944_pt1 | contig 13393 bp, 11 predicted proteins | sample SoiMetdeltSBSDD3_FD_76900 | JGI IMG/M metagenome (GOLD analysis project Ga0075419, IMG submission 76900) | Bulk soil microbial communities from a Populus tree surrounding site in Tennessee, USA - Soil MetaG P. deltoides SBSDD3 | ecosystem: Environmental > Terrestrial > Soil > Tree plantation... | reverse complement strand
GCGGCTGGTGGCCGCGAACAAGGGCATCTGGAAGTCCACCGAGCTGCGTCGGATGCTGGCCGAGGCCGGGCTGGAGATCAGCGCCGGGAAGATGTCGGCGCTGTGGACCGGTAACCCGACCACCATCCGCCTGGACGACCTCGACGTGATCTGCGCGGTCCTGGGCTGTTCTCCAGCGGATCTGCTGCTGCCGGAGCCGGGCAAGGTCGCCGCGCGTCGCCCGACGGCCGACGCGGACGCGGTCGGGTCGACGGTGGCGATCACGCCGCGGCTGGGCCGCCATCGCAGCCTGCCACCGGCATGAAGCTACGCGTTCGTCTGTGCGGGACGTGCGGGCAGCGGCCCATCGCGATGATCGATGTCGCGCTCTGCTTCGATTGCTGGCCCGGTGGGCCGGTCGCCTCGCCGCCGTGCCTGCGCTGCGGATCCACAGTGGACTACTTCATGAGTGGGCGGTGCGCCCGATGTCACCCCCACGCGCCACAAGGGGTCGACTCGTGCCGCGACTGCCTGGCCTGGGGAGCTACCCGCACCACCAAGTGGCTGTGCAAGGCGTGCGAGCACTGGCGCGGCCACCACCCGGTCAGCTCCTGCCGGATCTGCCGACGGCAGGTGCCGGTCACCGCCGGGGCGTGCCGGCTGTGCACCCGGCAGCGCACCCTGATGCTGCAGACGACTGGCCGGGACCTGACCTTGCGCGAGGCCAACCGGTACGGACAACAGCTGTCGTTCGTCGACATGGTCCGCCGCAACGGAACCGGCCGCCGCAACAAGCCGACCACCAGGCGGCGCGTCGACCCGGTGCCGCCGGTCGCCCCGGTCGGGCACCGCCAGCTCGTCCTGTTCGACGTCGTGCACGACCTGCACGCCGGGATGCACCACGCATTTCCGCCACCACAACACCCCGGCATGGCCGCCCACCTGCAACGCGTGCTCGGTGAGCAGGCCGACCGACACGGATGGTCCAAGACGGTCCGGGAACGCACCCTGCGCGGGGTGCGCATCCTGCTGGGCATCCAGGACACCCCCGGCGCCCCGGTCAACGCCAGCGACGTCGACCAGCTGGCCACCATCGGCATCGGCGTCCCCACCGCCCGCCAGGTCCTCGACGCGGCCGGGATGCTGCACGAGGACCGCACCCCGGTCATCGAGCGCTGGTTCACCCACCGCACCACCGGCCTGCCCGAGCCCATGCGCGCCGAACTGGCAGTCTGGTTCGACGTCATGCGCCACGGCAGCACGACACCGCCCCGGCGGCGGCCCCGCGCCGCCAGTACCATCTACTCCCAGCTTGACTTTGCCATGCCCGCGCTGCGCGCCTGGGCCACCGACCACGATTCATTGCGCGAGATCAGCAAGGAGGACTTCCTGGCGATCCTGCCACCGGCCGGAACCCCACGGGCCACACTCATCGGCGGCTGCCGCTCGATCTTCCAGGTCCTCAAGGGACGCAGACTCGTGTTCATCGACCCGACCCGCGGCGTGCACGGCGCCAAGGCCGAGACCCGACTCCCGCTGCCCGTCGACGTGGCCGTACTGCAGCACCTGGTCAACAGCGGCGACGTCACTATCGCCGCCATCGCCGCCCTGCTCGCCTTCCACGGCCTACGATCCGGCCAGGTCGTCAAGCTCCTGCTCACCGACATCCACGACGGACGCCTGCACCTCGACGGGCGTGCGATCCTGCTCGCCCCCATCGCCCTGGCGAAGGTCGGCGCCTGGCTGGACCACCGGGCACGACGCTGGCCCAACACCGCCAACCCGCACCTGTTCATCAACTACAAGACCGCCGTCCACACTGGACCGATCGGTACCTGGGGCATCGGCAAGAAACTCGGCATCTCAGCCAAGGCCATCCGCGAGGACCGCATTCTCGACGAAGCCATCGCCACCGCCGGCGACGCCCGCCGCATCAGCGACCTGTTCGGCCTGTCCGTCACCCAGGCCACCCGATACACCAAGGTGCTCGACCCGCCGGCGACGACCGAGTTCGAGCACACCCGCCGCGCCCACCGCTGAACCGGCGTCTACCACTTGATACTCACGCCGGGTCCGGCTCGTGGTCCATTGAGGACGGTTCGGCGGTGACTGCGAGGCGGAGTTGGGCAAGGCACGATTGGTAGGTGACGGCTCGTAGTTCCGCGTCGGAGCGGCCCACCCGGCTCCCCATTCGTCGTCCAAGCCGCACAGCTGACCGAGGGGCAGCGCGATGACGCTGGTGGCGTAGCCGGACCTGGCGAGGATCTCGCTGACCTTGTCGAGGATCCACCGCTCACCCGCCCTGCCGTCGATACACAGTTGGGCGAGGTTGGCAGCCCCGGGCGGCCAACGGCTACCTGGGCAGCTCAGGCCAAAGGCACTCGCGTTACGCGAGCAGGAGCACCGCGACCCAACCGAACCAGGCGACCAGCGCGCCATAGCCGACGGCGAGGAGCGCCGCCAGTAGCCGCGAGGGACGCCCTGTCGTCCCGAAGTCGCCGACCAGGAGGAGAAGGCTGGCTATCACTCCGAACCACCCGGCAGCGGTCCAGGTGCCATCGACAACCATGAGGATCGAAAGCACAAGGGCGCCACCCATTAGCCCGGATCGGCCGAACAGGCGGGTGCCCAGCAGGAGCGGGATGCCCAACAGTGGTTGGGCGATCGCGATGGTCATCCACACGACGTGGTGCGCACCGGGCCCGGGCCAGAAGCCGGTGTAGGTCGCCCCGGCGAGGACAAGCAACAAGACATCGACAGGTTCAACCCCGCGTAACGTCTCGCGGGAGACGTCGCTGTGCCCGGCATTGATCTTAAACAGGACGACCAGCCACGGGCGTGCCCGATGACCGCGCGGGGCCACTCCCGCAATCCCGACCAGCAGTGTCGCTGCCGCCACCATCGCAGCGATGCCGCCAACCCAGGAGACCACGTCCATCTCCGGCTACGTTCCGCCTACCGGCGCGCCTTCGAGGTGCTTCTTCATGCTCTGCCAGATGCGCTGCTCCTGACGCCGACCGAGCCAGAGGATCAGAGGACCGAGCAGCCGAAACGCGCCCTTCGGCCGGACCTGCCCGGACCACCTCATGCGCGTTCCCGCCGCGACCGGCTCAAACCTCAGCATGTATTCGATGTCGGCTTGCTTCATCGTCGTGGTGGAGGCGAACAACCTCGGCCTGTCGTAATCGGTGAACTCGATCAGCATCTCTGCGGTGCGTCCTGCGGACCGCACCGCGGAGCGGAACTTGGTTCCCTTGCCGATTGGCCCGGCGCTGACCTTCTCGGCGCGAACCATGCTGGAGTTGTACTGCGGCTCGTTGGCCTGGTCCGCGACGTAGTCGAACACCACATCCACGGGACGACCGATCGTGATTTCACCCTCGATCCTCGCCATGTCGCTCCTCCAGCCAACGGCTCGCCACCCTCTCCTACCAGCAGACACGCCTCGCCTGAGACCAGCCAGAGCACTTCGTCCGAGTCCAGCGGGACCGAAGTCCTACGGCCCGGCCCACGGGCTGGGGCAACGGGGCAAATCATCTCAGTCGACTTGACGACGTCCCATCGATACCGGAACTTCAGATGCCTGGCCAGCGTCGCCTCGTCGGCATAGTGCGTGAGCGTGGGCCGCGCCACCCAGTAGTTTCCCATTTCGCATCTGGCACCGAAGGTGTCGAGCGGCCACGGAAACTCGATGACCGTTGACAGAAGTCCTGCCCCGCCCACTCGGCCAGTGGGTGCCCCTTGGATGAGACCAGCACACCGATCCACTGGTCTTGACGATTGATCCTCAATCCCTGCCGCTCGTGTACCGGACCCCGCGCAGCGACCCGTGTGCTAACCACCGGGCCCTTGGGCAACGCTGTCATCGGCAGAAGCGGGTCTCCTCCGACTCAGCCGTGCCGGGTCGGGCTCCTTGCCGACATCGGGTTCGGGTGACCGCCGCCGCGGCCACCGAACCCAAGCACCGCCTGCGATACTCACAGCAGGTCCACGCGTGAGTTCACCTCATCCGGGGCTTCAGAATTGTCGAAGTCAAGCAGGTTGATGCATAGCCGGTGTTCCTTCTCGGACGCCACGGACTGGAAGCTGACCCGGTGGGTACCCGACAGCAGCAGTCCCTCGCCGCGGCGGGCACCCAACAGCAGGCGGGCTTCGCCCGCGGTGAGGCCGAACACGTTGGCGACCACGTCGGCGGCCTGCGGGGCTTGGCGGAGCAGGATCTGGGTGGCGGCGTTGGCGATGACGACCTGGCCGAGGTCGGAGCCGAGCAGGTCACCGACGTCCTGGGTGATCACCGCCAGCCCGGCCCGGCGTTTGCGGGCGCTCTTGGCCAGCCGGGACAGGAACTTCGCGCCCTCCCCGTCCCGCAGCAGGGTCCACGCTTCATCGACGAACACCAACCGGCGGGGCGGGTTGGCCGACCACACCGCGGGCGCGTCCACGTCGCGCCAGATCGCATCCAGCGCGAGCAGCATCCCGGGTGCACGCAGCTCGTCGGCGAGCTGGCGGGTGGACCAGGCCACCATCTGCCCGGCCGGAACCGTCGTGGTAGGGCCGTCGAACAAGTCGCGGAACGACCCGGTAGTCCACGGGGTGAGCCGGGCGACGAGGGTGTCCGCAGCCTCGGTCTCCTGGCCGGCGAGGCACTCGGCGACATCCCGCAACAGCGGGGCTTGCCGCCGCCACGACGCGGGATCGTTGGAGATGCCCGCGTGGTCGTAGGCGGCGTTGATGGCCTTGTCCAGGGCGGCCCGCTCCGACGGTGGCGGCTGCTGTCCCAGCAGCACCGAAATGAGGGTGTGCAGGAACAGGGCCCGGTAGGTGCGGGCCTGCGGGCGCCGGTCACCGGCCGGAATGTCGAGCGGGTTGAGGCGGACCCCGCCGACGCCGAGGGCGATGGTGATGCCGCCGACGGCTTCGGCGAGGCGGATGTACTCGTTGTCCGGGTCGATGACCGCGACGTGGATGCCGTCCGCGAGGGACCGCAGGACTTCGAGCTTGACGAAGTACGACTTGCCGGCGCCGGAGCGGGCGAGCACGACGCTGTTGGCGTTGTGCTGGCTCCAGCGGTCCCACCACACGACGCCGTTGGAGTCGGGGTTGAGCCCGTACAGCATCCCGCCGGCCGGGCCGGCCTCACCCGGCAGTGGGGCCGGCAGGTCGGCCGATGCGAGGGGGAACGCGGTGGCGATGGCGTCGGTGTCCATCACCCGCCGCATCCCCAGCCCGTCCGACGCCAACGGGAGGGTGGCGATCCAGCCCTGCAACTGCCGCCAGGTGGCCGGCTGGGTGTCGAGCAGGACGGAGGCGGCGGTGGCCCGCACGTGCGCGACCGCCTCCTCCAGCTCGGTCAGGGTGGGGGCGTGTACGCACAGGTACAGTCCGACCCGGAACAGTTTCGACTGGCCGCGGGCGATCCGGTCGGCCAGCTCGGCGGCGTCGTCGGCCGCGGCCTCGGTGATCGGGTCGGACAGGCGGCCCTTCTCCGCGTCGCCGCGACGGTTGGACTCCAACCTGGCCCGCTGCCGGCGCAACCTCGCCGCGGCCACCTGCGGGGCGAGCGGGTCGATGTACAGGACGACGTCGAGGCGGCCGGGCCAGGCCAGCAGCGGATCCAACCACGCGGCCCCGACCTCGGCCGGGTAGCCGGTCACGATCAGCGTGGCGGCGTACCCATCACCGACCTTGACGTGGCGGGGGGTGTGTTCGACCGCAGACGGGCCGATAGATGACGCGGGCCCGGCCTGCTCGGCCGGGCCCGCGGTAGTGGTGCTCTGTGCTCGTCGACGGTTCAGCAGGTTCATGTCTTCGCTCCAGGTCCGGTGATGGCCGCGTCAGGCCGGGCTCGGGGCCAGGTGACGTCGGCTGGCGTGTACGGGTCGACCGCGCACGTGAGCACCGCGGTGGCCCGCCCGCCGTCGAGCACGGCGGTCTGCGCCCCCAGTGCGGACAGCGCGGAGGCGGCGTGCTCGGCGCGGCGCAGCACCTCGGTGTGGCGGCCCTTCTCGCCGGTGGCGGTGACCGCGACGGTGACGGTGCGCCACAACGGATCGCGTCGTGCCGCCAGGTCGTCGAGGAATTCGGCGTAGTCGTGCGCCGCGTCGGCCAGCGCCGGGTTGGCGATGGTGTCGGCGCGTTCGGCGATGCGCTGGGCGTGGCTGGACAGGTCCACCCGCTGCGCGGAGATGACGATCTGCACCGGCCCGGCGAGGCTGTTCAGCCACCGCCCGTAGGCGCCGATGAGTGCCGACTGTTCGTCGCCGGTGCGCAGGCCGATGTTGACGGTGGTGGCCGCGACCAGGGCAACCGCGCGGCTGCCGGCGTCGATGACGCCGGAGTCGGCGATCGCCCGGGGCGGCAGCCGCAGCAGTGGCACCTGCCCGACCGGGGTCGCCAGCGGCGGCGCCCACGCGGGCATCGGCTCTGCCGGTCCAGCGGGGGCGGGGGCGAGCCGTTTCGCCTCGCGGGTGTGGCGGATCGCGGCGAGCAGCCACTGGTCCATCGACAGCCCGTCGCGGCGGCCCAACGCGAGCACGACCGCCGCGCCCACGATCGGGATGAGCACGGCGATGAGCACCGGCTGCGGGAGCATCGGCCCGACCGTCTTGAACAGGCCGTAGACGAGGACACCGGCGACGGCGAGGATCGCCAGCTGCCGCGCCGTCAACCCATAGACGATCTTGTCCGGGGTGTCGACGTCGGCCGGGATGCAGGCCTTCGGGGCGGTATCGGGATCGGTGGTACGCACAGCAATCTCCTATGGACTGGTGGGCCAACCGGACGCGGCGCGCGACGCGCCGCGAGCACCGCTGCGGGCCATCGGCACGACCCGGGCGCCGCCGCGGCTGGCGCTGAACGCGCGGGACAGGCCGCGGCTGATCTGCTGCACCAGCACTACCCGCAGGATCACGCCCATGGTGCCGGGCCGGTTCTGGGTGATGTAGTGGCGCATCAGGGCGGGGATCTTGAGGACTCCCCACAGCAGGCAGACGACGATGAGCAGGTTCATCACCGCGCCGGGGTCGCCGGGCAGGCCCAGAACGGTCAGGTTGGTGTTCGGGTTGAGGAAGATGGACAGGGTGGTGTGCAGGGCGACGGCCTGCATGACCACGGTGCCCAGCGTGCCGAGGATGGTGCGCCACCAGAGTTTGGCGGCGCCTTCGGTCTGCGGTGTGGCGTGCAGGGCGAGGGCGATCGGGGCGATGCCGACCGCGACGACCAGCACGCCGAGCCGGATGATCCACTGGACGACGAGCATCGCGACCAGCACGGCGATGAGTAGGCCGATGAGCAGCAGCAGGAATCCGGCCGGGCTGGCGCCGGTCTGGTTGTTCAGCGCGGTGGCGGTGGTGGTGCGCAGGTGCTGCATCGAGCCGGGTGCGGTGATGTCCTGGCTGGTCAGTGCGGCCGTCAAGGCGTTGGCCAGCCCGATGAGGGTGGAGCACAAGGGGATGGCGAAGTTGGATGCGATCAGGCCGATGATCAGGCGGGGGATCAGCTCTCCCGGACCGTGCGTGGCCGGGATGGTGTCGCGGCCCATGACCAGGATCGCCACCCACAGGAACGCCAGCACGTAGCAGGCATTCACGATGCCCAGCGACGTGCTGGCGAATCCGGTGACCTGGGGTAGCTGGGTCACGTCGGGGCTGACGAACACGGTGGCCGACAGCAGATCCCACAAGGCGTTCAGCGCGCCGAGGATCGTCTTGGCGAACCAGTCCAGGATGCCGTTGATGAGTTTGTCGGCCAGCCAGCCGCCCACGTCAGCCTCCGATCCAGCCCTTGACGATGGCGAGCAGGATCGGGGCCAGGACGGCCAGGGCGTAGCCCTTGAGCGCGTTGCCCAGCGCGGACTTGGCCTTCTCGACCTCGGTCGGGTCGCCGCCGGCGGCCAGATACCGCAAGCCGCCGATGGTCAGGAACAGGGTCGCGACCCCGAGGAGTAGGCCGAAGACCCACACGGTGATGTTGGCAATGATCGTCGGCAGGTCGTAGGCGGCCAGGATCTGCGGCTCGGCCGCGAACGCGGGGCCCGCCCCGGTCAGGATCGCTCGTGTGACCGTGGCCACGACGGCGATCCGCACAGCAGTGCGGCGGAACATGGTGGGCACCTCCCGCCCCGGCGTGCGGGGCGACTCGTGGGTTGGGGGTGCGCCACCGGGAACCGGGGCGGGCCGTGGGAGCAGCGCTCCTTCCAGCCGTCAAAGGGGTCGGGTGCGAACACGGCCACTCAGGCCGGCGCCGCCCCGATCCCGGGGGCGCCGACACCGGCCGCTTCTCGGTCCGATGTCTTGCCCCCGAAAGCCCGCTGTTGGGTGGCCAACAACGGACCCGCACCGCTGTTGGCACCCAACAGCCGCCCAACAGCCCCGCCGCGGGCGCTGTTGGTCCACCCAACAGATCCGCTGTTGGCCGTGTCGGCCCGCCCAACAGATCCGTCGGTGGCCGTGTTGGCCGGCCCGACAGATGTGTTGGTGGCGGTGTTGGCCCGCCGCCGGCGTCGCACCTCGCGGCGGGGTCGCAGCGGGACGAAGGCGAGTTCCCCGTCGCTGATCGCCGCGGCTAGACGAGTCTCTGCGCGGGCTCGCCAGTCGCTGGCGGTGCTGGCGGGGATGCCCAGCCGGTGGGCGACCTGCGCCACGGTGGTGGTGCCCAGCCGGGTGGCCGCGATGAAGCTGGCCTCGTCGGGGTCGAGGACCGCGGCGGCGACCGCGCGGGCCAGCACCAGTTCGGGGTGGTCCCACGGGTGGATCGGCGCGATCGGCCCGATCGCCTCGGCGTGGATGAGCTGGGCGTCGGAGTCGACGTCGCGGGCCTTACGGGCCGCGCGTAGGCCGGCGTCGATGAGCCGCCCGCACACCCGTGGCACGCCGAGGTCGATCGTCTTCAATCGGGCGACGAACCCGACGATCAGCTCGGAATCCAGGTCGTCGGTGTCGCCGCGCCAGCCGGCGGCCAGCATTCCGGCGATGCGGCGAAGCCCCGGCATGGCCACGCCCACCGTGGCGACCACCCAGGCCGGGCCGTCACGGCGGGCGCGGGTCACCAGCTCACGCCACACCGCGTCGCGGACCTCGACGCCAATCGCCGGCGACAGCAGCAGGTCGCGCAGCTCGTCCAGCGGCAGGATCGCATCGGGCAGACCGGCAAACCCGCGGCCGTCGAACCCGACATGGGTGGGCGGTTGGACCAGCAGATTGAAGGCGCGCTCGGCCGCGTCCAGCGGCGACGACGGCCAGTCCACAGTAGACATTGAGACCTCACGGAAGGGATGGGTGCCGCGCCGGTCGCGGTACCAGAGCCCCTATCCGCGCACGGGCACCCAACAGCGCCCGCCCACGCCGCCACCAGGTTGCGGCTGTTGGCCCAGGTCAGCGCGCTGCCCGCCCAACAGCCAACAGCCGCCACTCGGACCCGCTCCCGCCCAACAGCGCGGGTCAGCGCGCTGTTGGGCACTGTTGGTGACCCGATCCCCTAGATGCGATCGTGGGCACAGCCGGACGGGCGGCTCGCTCTGTCGGGGCCACGCGGGAAGGCATGCCGCCTGGGCGGGCCAGCCCCGACCACAGCGCCTCGATCCCGCCGCCGGCTCACGCAGGTGACCAGACCTCGACGCCGCCGGCACGGGAGACGCTGGCGAACCGCGCGCCCGCCATCGCCAACACGGGCCCGTGACGACGACTCGCGCGCGACACGGACCGGCCGCGGGGGATGCGGCGCGGGTGGGACTCATACATGATCAAGTTCTGTTGTCCACCGAACAGCCTCGTCCCCGTGCCTGTTGGGTGAACCCCGCACCGGCTGTTGGGCGAAATGATCACCAACACCGGCACCGTGTTGGCCGTGTTGGGCAACAGCTCCGGCCAACACCCCCCGGTCCCGCCAACACCAATCACTGTTGGCGACGTGTTGGCCAACAGTCCGGCCAACACTTCCGGCGGCCCGCCAACACGCGCGGCTGTTGGTCACGTGTTGGCCAACAGTCCGGGCCAACACGGCCAACACCCTGAGACCTCAGGCCAACACACCGGCCGCTGTTGGGACCTGTTGGGTAGCCGGCCCACCGACACGTCGGTGGACGGGGCCGCTGTTGGGCATTTAGGAGATGCGAACACGGCCAGCTAGGCGCGGGGGCCACCCGCCCCATGCCGACCCACCACGACCGTTCCCCGCAGCACCCGCCCCAACGACCCACCCCGAGCCGTGTTCCGGCGACCCACGACGACTCACCCCGAGTCGCCGGACCGGTCCCGATCACCGTCTGGCGCCTCGGCGACCACGACGACGGCCAGCCGGCGACCGAGCCCGGCGCGGGATTCGCCTCCCGCCTAGCCCAGCGACTCGTCCTCACCTACACCAGCCACGGCGAGACCGTCGTCGATTTCGACCACGACCCGCACCTGCACGCCGCGGCGAGCACCGCCGGCCGCGCGTACCTGGCCATCACCGAACCCGCCGCGCTGCCCACACCCGGCCAGATCAGAAAGCCAGCCAGCCTGATCGCCCTCCATTGGCCGCGCCATACCGATCCATCCACAGTGGACCAAATCGCTTGGCTTCTGACCTTGTGCCGGCCGATCATGACCGCGGACGCGAGCCTCATCGCCGCGGTCCGGCCGCCACAGCCAGCCGAACCCGACAGCAGCTTCGCCGACCACGAACACGAACTGCGGGGCGCGGCCGAGCGGGCCGGGTTCACTCACGTCCTGCAAATCGTGGTCATCAGCGCACCCGGCGAAGTTGACCAGTTCCTCTACTACGCCACCCAGACCGAAGCCATCCACATGGTCGCCCAGGCCGCAGCAACCACGGCTGACCGGCAGGTTCTGCACATCGACCTGCTCGTCTTCCACCGCACGGGGTCGCCGTGACCGACCGCGACCCACCCCACGACAGCGGCGACCCGCGGCGACCCACACGCCGGCGCCGCAACAGATCCCGCGACGTCGCACCAGCCCCACAAGATACCGGCGCGAACGGCTTGCCCGCCGGCGTTGAGTCAAGCTACGGTGCCGCGTTCCCGGACCCGGCGCCGGGCACGCCAGCCCGGCCGAGGCCCGAGCGCAACCGCGCACTCGCGCTCAAGCTCACCACCCCGGAGGTGGTCGCGATCACGGAGGAGCAGTACCGCGAGGCCGTGGACCTGCTCGCAGCCATGATCGTCTCCTGGGTACAGCGGGACCGGGCCGAGCGGACCGACACAAGCCCACACGATCAGTAACGGAACCGGGCCGCCGCCACAACCCGGCGGCCCGGGCCGCGCCCACCCTTCAGGAGGCCCGATGCCACGCCGACCCCGCCTCGCCCGAGCGGTCCTCACCACGGCGACCTACCTTCGAATCGCCACCTACACCCGACGCTCCACCGACGAAGAGAACCAGCCCTTTACCATCGAAGCCCAAGACAGCAAGCTCGACTCCTACGCCAACTCCCAGGACGGCTGGAGCATCGTCGCGAAGTTCTCCGACGACGCCTCCGGCGCCAGCGTCAACCGGCCCGGCCTGCAACGCGCGCTCGCCGCCGCCAAGGCCGGCAAGTTCGACGTCCTGCTCGTCTACCGCGTCGACCGGTTCAGCCGCCGCATCCGCGACCTGGTCTGGCTGCTCGACGAACTCGACCAAACCGGAGTCGTGTTCCGCTCGGCTACCGAGCCGTTCGACACCTCCACCCCGGCCGGGCGCATGCTCGTCCAGATGCTCGGCGTCTTCGCCGAGTTCGAACGCGAAATGATCATCGACCGGGTGATCAACGGCATGGAGCGCAAGGCCAGCAAAGGCCAATGGACTCTCGGTGTCGCACCCGAGGGCCTGGAGGTCGATCCAGACACCCAGCACCTGCGGCCGGTCACGGCGGAAGTGCCCATCATCGAGGAGATATTCGACCTATATACAGTGCGGCGTCAGGGCGCCCGCGCCATCGCCAAGGACCTCAGCCAGCGCGGTATCCGCCGCCGCAGCGGCCGGCCGTGGAGCTTCAAGACGATCATCGACGTGCTGGTCAACCCGGCCTACGTCGGCGTCGTCGCGTTCCGCGACATCTACTGCGAGGACGCCCACCCCGCCATCATCGACCGCGAAACCTTCGACCGAGCCCAGCACATCCTCACCGAACGCGGCGAGCACCCCGCTAAGTCCGCCGGCGCCGCCTCCGACTACCACCTCACCGGCAAGATTCGCTGTCCGCAGTGCGGTCAGGCGTACCTCGGAACCTCCGCCACCGGCAAGCGCAACCGCTACCGCTACTACACCTGCTTCACCCGCAACCGTTATGGCAGCTCGCACTGCGCCGCGCCGCGGCTGCAAGCCGACGTGCTCGATCAGACCGTGCTGCGCACGATTGGCGAGTTCTACCGTGATCACACCGATCTGATCATGGGCTCGGTCGCCAGGGCGCAGGACCGGCATCGCGCCACGCTCGCCACCGCCCAGGCCGAACTGGACACCGTCACCGCCCAACTGGCCCAGAAGCAGCTCGTCGTCGACCGGTACTTCAACGACTACGAAGACGGCAAGATCGACAAGGGGTTGTTGGAGACCCGGATCGAAAGGGTCTCCGGCGAACTCGCCCAACTGCGGCGGCGGCGCGACGAACTTCAACTACGGCTCGACACCGCCCCCGAAGAGATCACCACTGACCAACTCGCCGCCTTCGGCCACGAGGTCAACCAGATCGTCGACCACGGCAGCGACACCGAGCGCAAGCGGCTCTGCGAGCTACTCATCGAGGAGCTTAAGATCAACCCGGCGACCGCCACCGCCACCCCAATCTTCCGCATCGACCTCAACGCAACCGCCGCCGCAAACACGAAAAGCGCCCCCGCCAGTAAACTGGCGGGGGCGCGAAATCCCAGCTCTAAGGGTGTTCGCGAGCGTAGACCCTCAGTGGAGCCGAGGGGACTCGAACACCGTCACGATGATGGTGAAGGCGTGCAGGTCGGCCTCGATGACGAGGCCGACGATCCGTTCGGCCGCCTCCTTCGGCGCTGGGAGTTCCTCACTTCGGAGTTGACGCCGACTTCCGATGAAATCGACGCTGTTGAGCAGTTCGACCCACCGACGGATGACGACCGCGACCCGCTGGGGGACCTTGTCCGTCGTGCCGCCGCCATACTCGACCTCGGTCGTAGCGGCGGCTGGACGGCGTCCACGTAGGAGCTTCGCAGCTGTTGGGCCATGCCCAGCACAGCCGTTGGGTACCTGTTGGGTAGCTGTTGGGTTGACAGCCCACGTCGGGCTCGGCGAACGACCCAACTGTTGGGCACTTGGTTGATGCGAACACGGCCAGCCGGGCGCGGGGGCCACCCGCCCCATGACGACTCATCTCGACCGTTCCCCGCACCAACCACGCAGGCGCCCCACCCCGAGCTGTTACCCGGCGGCGACCCGCGACGACCCACCACGGGTCCCTGGCCTCG
>Ga0075419_10001943_pt1 | contig 13395 bp, 13 predicted proteins | sample SoiMetdeltSBSDD3_FD_76900 | JGI IMG/M metagenome (GOLD analysis project Ga0075419, IMG submission 76900) | Bulk soil microbial communities from a Populus tree surrounding site in Tennessee, USA - Soil MetaG P. deltoides SBSDD3 | ecosystem: Environmental > Terrestrial > Soil > Tree plantation... | reverse complement strand
TGCGAACCTTGAGGCGGATTGGCGGTTGCCCGGAGAACGACACGTCGGCCTTGAGAGTGATATCGACGGCGCCTTGCAGTTTCGGACGACTGATCTCGGCGTTGACGATCTGCATCGGCTCGGCTCCCAGCATGCGCTCCAGGTCTGCAACCGGAAGCGTGATGTTGCGGTCCTGCGCCGCCACCGGCCAGGATGCGACCCAGAACGCGATGATGCTCAGCGCTGCAATCACCGCGCGCATTCGGCTCACCACGTCGTGTCGAACGAGAGCCGGATCATCATGTCGTCGTCCCAGGGCAGGATCGGTTGCGACACGTCCGGGCGGGCATAGACGTCGAGGTTGTATTCGTTGAAGTCGGCGCTGAGCACGAACTCACTGCTGTGACTTTGCGAGTGACCGGCCGCCATGCGCAGCGCAACTCTGAGCTGCCTTTGCAGCCACTCATGGCTGTCCCACCACTGCTGCACCCGGCCGAAAGCAGTCCACGATGCTCCGAGCTTGAGCGTCATGTCGGCGGCAGCGGAATATGCGAGCGTGCTGTTGCGAAAGTCATCGCGGTCATAGCCGCGGGTCTTGGGCACGTCGTCGTCGATTTCCAGGAAGAACCAGCCCGCGCCGGCTTGCAGCGAGGCTTGGAAGCGACTCGCGTCGTAGCCGGCCACGATCGCGGGCATCGCAATGATCTGGCGCTCCACGGAGCTGACGGTGTTGATGCGCGTGTCGAAGTTTCCAGTCCAGCCGACGCGTGTGTGAGTGCCTTGCCAGAGGTTGCCGTCGGCTCCGGCGTGCAGTTGCCACCAGATCGGTATGTGGTCCGGATCGAGGTCGTCGTGGTCCCGGTCCAGGAACAGCTGCAGCGAGCCGAAGACGTGCCGGCCAGCCTCGGTTTGCTTGTCGACCGATACGCTGCCGTTGAGACCGTAGGTATGCGAGTCCACGTCCCGGACGCCGAAGTCGTGAATGCCGACGGCGTAGCGCCAGTCCGCGCCCTCGCTGACCGCAGCAACTCCAGCGAGCAGGAGACCGGCGAGTGCGCGTGAGCAGATCATCGCGCGTCGATAGTACGGCTGGCGGGCTCGCGAGTTCGTGTCGGCTTGAGGCGCCGCATCTGCCCCTGCCCGCGATTGGCTTATGTCCAATTTCCTGTCGCCGAACGGCGGCAGTTGGCTTCTCAACACCCCTCCCGTCGAAAATTCGCGACGGTGGCTCTCCGAGCCCTCTGAGGGAAAACTGAATGAACAAGTCGTTGTTGACCGGTCTCGTGGCGGGCGTGTCGGTTGCGACCGCCGGCGGTGTATTCGCGGGCTACAAGATGTTGAGCGGACCCGAGTTCGCACAAGTCGTGGCAGTGCAGCCCATCATGGAAACGGTGAAGACACCGCGCCAGGTGTGCGAGGACGTGTCAGTCACTCACACGCGCGAAGCGAAGGATCAGAAGAAGATCGCGGGCACCGTGCTCGGTGCAGTCGTTGGCGGCGTGTTGGGCAACCAGGTCGGTCATGGCGACGGGCGCAAGGTCGCCACAGTGGCGGGCGCCGCGGCGGGTGGCTACGCCGGCAATCGCATCCAGGATCGGATGCAGCAGGGCAACACCTATACGACGACAGAGCAGCGCTGCCAGACCGTGTACGACTCGCACCAGAAGCAGGTCGGTTACGACGTGCGCTATCGCCTGGGCGAGGTCGAAGACTCGGTCAAGATGGACCATCACCCCGGCGAGCGCATCCCGGTGCAGGACGGTCAGCTCGTGCTCACTCAGAACGCCGAGCCGACCAAGACCTGAGTTCACGTTCGATTCACGGCGCACGCACCGGGACTTTTACGTGCGCCGCCTAGTCTGCGCCCATGCAGAAGCAGCGCAGTACCAAGAGCGGCGGCACTCGTTTCGGAGCGGTAAGACTCAGGGACGGCGTGTGCCTGCACTACGCCGAGTCCGGCAACCCCGCGGGTCAGCCGGTCGTGTTCCTGCACGGCTGGCCTGACTCGTGGTTCTCTTTCAGCCGCGTCATGGCCGCGCTGCCCGAGGACATTCATGCGTGGGCTCTGGACCAGCGCGGCTTCGGCGAGTCCGATCGCCCGCCATCGGGCTACACGATTCGCGAGATGGGCGGCGACGTCGTCGGGTTTCTCGACGCGCTCGGGATCGAGCGCGCTTCGCTGGTCGGCCACTCGTTCGGCAGCTTCGTCGCACGGCAAGTTGCGATCGCGCATCCGGGCAGGGTCGACGACCTCGTATTGATCGGCACCGGTCATGCGGCGTCGAATCCGATCACGCGCGATCTGCAGGCCGCGTTGCGGGATCTGCCAGACCCGATTGCTGTGGAGTTCGCGCGCGATTTCCAGGCGAGCACCGCGCATCGCCCGCTGCCCGCAGAGTTCTTCGAGCAGATCGTCGCCGAGGCCATGAAGCTGCCGCCGCGCCTGTGGCGACTCGCCCTCGATCGATTGGTCGAATACGACGATGCGCAGGAACTCCAGCGCATCGAGTCGCGCACGCTGCTGCTCTGGGGCGATCGGGATGCGCTGTTCTCGCGAGCGGATCAAGACCGCTTCATCGAGGCTTTGCCGCACGCGCGCCTGAGGATCTACGAAGAAACAGGGCACTGTCCGAACTGGGAGCAGCCCGAGCGCGTCGCGGGCGATATCGCTGCGCTGCTCCTGCGCCGCTAATTACTGTCAAATCCGCGTTGTCTTTCCTGGCCGGCGCGCGCACAGTCACCGGCGCTGACAAGGGCAAACCTACCGAAAGGTGGGGACGCAAAGCCTCCGGTCTACGGACACACACGGTCTACGACAGCGGGGTCGCCAGTTATGAGTGCCGAGTTGCAAGGCGCACTGTTCGATATCGCACTTTGGCTGTATCACGGCTTCTTCGTGCCGGGCGATCAGCTCTCCTCCAGTCCTGGCAGCGTGCAGTCGGGACTCATCTCTACGGCGGTCTGGCTCGGCGCGATGCTGGCGATCATCGTGATCTGCAGGTCCATTCGCGATCTGGACCAGGCGCTGACCGCACTCATCGTGCGCCTGTACGACGAATCGCGGCGCGCGCTGCGAGTCGTTGCGAGGCGGCTGGGCATCGCTTTTCGATCCTACGCGCTCGCGCGCCAGGCACGATTGACGCGCACTGAAGTTTCCGAGCTGCCTGCGCTGACCGGGCTGCAGCTCGCGGTGCTGCAATCTCATATCGGGCTGGTGCCCGGCCATCTGTTGACGCCGAGCGATGTCGCGAGCGCGCTCGACATGCGCGTAGCCGACATCGAGCGCGTGTTCGGCACGCTCAAGAAGCTGAGCCTGGTAGAGCGCACGTTCGGCGCCGGCGACGGAGAAGATGGTTATCGGTTGACGCGAGTCGGCGAAGTTCTGCTCGCTGCGTGCAGCAGGGTGCAGTCGATGCGATCGAGCCGAGTCGAGCCGACGCTCGGCAGTCTCTAGTACCACTCGACGTTAGTGAACGGCTTGCCGATCTCCACCGCTTCCCCGACTCTCGGCGTCAGGACGCGCGTGTGGTCGGCCGCGGCTGCGCGCAGCGTCCGCAGAATCGGCTCATCCCACGCGTGGTACGACAGGTTGAACGTCGCCCAGTGCACGGGCAGCAGAAACCCGCCGCCGAGATCCTGATTCGCGCGCACCGCCGACTCCGGATCCATGTGAATGTCCAGCCAGCTCGGCGGCGTCCCGTAAGCGCCGATCTTGATCAGGTTGAGCTCAGTCGCGCCGTAATGCTGCTGGATGGCGCGAAAGTGACCCGCATAGCCGGTATCGCCGCTGAAGTAGAACGAGTGCTGCGGGCCTTTCACGACCCATGACGCCCACAGCGTCGAATTGTCCTGTCGCTTGCGACCGGAATAGTGCCGCGCCGGCGCGCAGTTGATCTGAACGCTCTTGAGCTCGAGCGACTCCCACCAATCCATCTCGTGAATCTGCGCAGGCGCAACTTTCCAACGCTCGAGATGCGCACCGACACCGAGGCCCACGTAGAACTGCGTGCCCTGCGCCGCGAGGTGCTGAATCGTCGGCATGTCCAGGTGATCGTAGTGATCGTGGGAGATCAGCACTGCGTCGATGCCCGCAAGGTCCGCGAGATTGATCGGCGGCGGATGCATGCGCTTCGGCCCGATCGGCACGGGCGAGGTGCGGTCGGACAGCACGGGATCCGTCATGATCCTCACGCCTTCGATCTCCACCAGCACGCTGGAGTGACCGAACCAGATCGCGCGCAGCCCATCGGATGGCGGTGCCTTGAGCGCCGCAGGCGGCAACGGAATCACGGGGATCTCGAACTGCGGCTCGCGCACCTGGCCCTGGCGGTACAGGCGAATGGTTTCCCAGAACGCACCGTCGGTGTTCTGCGGCGGTGTGTTCTGGAATCGCCCATCGATGAACTCGGGCGAGCGCTGCATGCGCTCGAGTCGTTGGCCATCGAAGCGGCCGCCGAAGGCGGGGAGCTGGTAGGTGGCGTAGCCCGCGAGCACTATGAACACGATGAGGCCGAGCAGGATCTTGGCGAATCTCTTCATCCAGCCAGCCTAGCATCATCGCTGCCTACAGCCTCGCCACCGAGCAGCTGCTGGCAATCAACATAAGCGTCGCCAGGGCCGCCAGGGCGATCGTGATTGCAGCGGCAAGTGGCGGCGGAGGCTGCCTGCCTTGCACTTCCGTCACCGACTGTTCCGCGCCCCGCAACTCCTTGTACGTCTTCATGGTTCACCTCGTACGTGCTGCCAGGTGCACGTCTCCTGCTGGTTAGCGCGCAAGAATCGAGGCGGGAGGCTCACTGACGCCCACTGAGGATATGATCGGCCATGACCGACGAGCCGGTTGGTGAGGTGACCCGCCTGCTCCTGCGATGGCGAGCGGGAGACGAAGCGGCATTGCCGGCCCTGGTGCCGCTGGTCTACGAAGAATTGCGGTCGCTGGCGCGGCGCCATCTGCGTCATGAGCGCGGCTCGCACACCCTGCAGCGCACGGCGCTGGTTCACGAGGCATTCCTGCGCATCGTCGATCAGCAGCAGGTCGACTGGGAGAGCCGCTCGCAGTTCTACGGCATCGCTTCGCAGATGATGCGGCGGATCCTCGTCGACCACGCACGCAGACGCTCGGCGGCCAAGCGCGGCGATGGCGCCGCCCACGTCGATCTCGACGCTGTCCTGCAAGCCGAAGGCGAAGACAGGCCGCTGCAAGTCCAGCAGGACGAAGTCGATTTCGCTGCCATCGACGAAGCGCTGTCGCGGCTCGAAGCACTCGATCCGCAGCAGGGCAAGCTGGTCGAGCTGCGCTTCTTCGGCGGTCTCAGCATCAAGGAGACGGCGGACATCATCGGTGTCTCGCCCGCGACGGTGAAGCGCGAATGGGCGATCGCGCGGGCGTGGCTGCAGCGCGAGCTCATGGCCGGAGAGCGCGCATGACTCCCGAGCGCTGGCAGCGCGTAAAGGAGATCTTCTACGCCGCCAGTGTTCTCGGCGAGCCGGAGCGCACGAGCTATCTGGACGAAGCGTGTGCCGACGACGCTGAGTTGCGCACCGAAGTCGCTTCCCTGCTCGATGCACACGGCCAGGCCGACGCCATCGTCGATCGGCCCGCAGCCGCCTATGTCAGCGGCGCAGAGTGGCTTGCCGGCACCGATCGGAGAATCGGCCAGCGCATCGGCGCCTACGAGATCGTCGCGCTCATCGGTCACGGCGGCATGGGCGAGGTGTATCGAGCGCGCCGTGTCGATGCTGAGTACGACAAGGAAGTTGCGATCAAGCTCGTGCCGGCCGGGTATCACCGCGACTTCGTGTTGCAACGGGTGCGTGCCGAACGCCAGATTCTCGCCAATCTCGATCATCCCGATATCGCGCGGCTGATCGACGGCGGCGCGACCGATGACGGCATGCCCTACCTGGTCATGGAGCTGGTCGCAGGCGAGCCGCTCGATCGCTATTGCCAGCAGCGCAACCTCTCAGTGCGCGAGCGACTGCAACTCTTTCGTGACGTCTGCGCGGCGGTGAGTTACGCGCATCAGCGCCTCATAGTCCACCGCGACCTGAAGCCCGGCAACATCCTCGTGACTGCCGAAGGCCGCGTGAAGCTGCTGGACTTCGGCATCGCCAAGCTGCTGCAGCCGGGTGCGACCCAGTCAGGCCAGACCCAGTCGGGAGCGACGCCGACGATCACGCTCATGCAAGCGCTCACGCCGGGGTTCGCGAGTCCGGAACAGATTCTCGGCGACGTCATCACCACTGCGAGCGACGTGTACTCGCTTGGAGTCGTGCTTTACCTGCTGCTCACTGGCCGCAGCCCTTATCGGACGACGCTCGACTCGGCGCAGGATGCGATTCGCGAAGTGTGCGATACCGATCCGGCGCCGCCGAGCGCGCAGGTCGCGCTCGATCGCGATCTCGATGCGATCACGTTACGTGCACTGCGTAAGGAGCCCGACAAGCGCTATCGCTCTGTCGATCTGTTCGCGGAAGACATCCGTCGCTATCTCGACGGTCTGCCGGTCCTGGCTCGCGGCGATCAGTTCAGCTATCGCGCGGGGAAGTTCGTCCGCCGGCACAAATTCCAGCTCGCGGCTGCCGGCATTCTCGCCGTGACGCTGCTCGGCGGAGTTTTCGCATCGCTGCGGGAAGCACGCATCGCGGAACAGCAGCGCGTGCTCGCCGAGCAGCAGAGCGCACGCGCCGAGCGGCATTTTGCGAGCGTGCGCAAGCTCGCCGACACGTTCGTCTTCCAGGTGCACGATGCGATCAAGGATCTGCCGGGCTCGACTGCAGCGCGCGAGCTGCTCGTCACGACAGCGCTGGAATATCTGAACACTCTTGCCGGCGAGGCCGGTGACGATCGCGAGTTGCAGCAGGATCTCGCGGCCGCTTACGAAAAAGTGGGAGACATCCAGGGACAGGCCTACGGGCAAGCGAACCTGGGAGAGCCGCGCCTGGCGCTCGACAGCTACGCGAAGGCGATCGCGCTGCTCGAACCGATCGTCGCCGCCGATCCCGACAACACAGTCGCACGCAGCTCCCTCGCGCAGGCGTACTTGCGGCGCAGTCGCCTGTTGTTCGTCCTTGGCGAACCGGCGCAGGCAGTGGTTGCGTCGCAGAGCGCAGTGGCCGCCTTCGAAGCGCTCGCGGAGGCACAGCCGGACAGCGCCACGCGCGCGCGATTGGCCGACGCCTACTCCTCGCATGCGTACACGGTGGACGAAGCCGGCAACATCCCGGGCGGACAGAACGATACGGGCGTCGTGTACGCGAGGAAGGCGGTGGCGATTCTCGAGGACCTCGCGCACGAGCGTCCGGATGACGTCGATCTCGCCTACAAGCTTGCGAAGGCGTACAGCTCACTTGCCATTACGGTGCTGGGCGACGTACCGCGTCCCGAAACGATGCAGGAATCGCTGGCATTTCATCGCAAGGCGCTCGAAGTGGACGCGCGGCTCGTCGCTGCGACGTCGGGCACCAACTCGAAGTATGTGCGCGGTCTGCTGCTCGACCGGATGAACGTCGCTTTGATTCTGAACGAAATGGCGGACTATCGCGGCGCTGTCGAGAACGCGAGGGCGGGGCAGCCGTTGCTCGCCAGCTTGCGAACCGATGCAAACAACACGCAGGTGCGCGTCGACAGCGCGAATCTCGCATGGCCGTTGGGACGTGCGTTGCTGGCGCTCGGTGAAGTCAGCGAGGCGCGCAGGGTTTTCGAGCAACACGCGGCCGTGTTAGCGGACCTCGCTGCGGAGAGTGACACGCTGAAAGTGCAGTACCTGCGCGGAACGATGGCGTATGGTCTCGGCGAAGTCCATTCGCAACTTGCATCGAGCGCAGCACCGGATCGTGACGGGCGGCTGCGCCACTGGCGCCTGGCCAGCGGTTTGTACGCGGAGGCGATTGCGCACTTCGAGCGGGTCACCGCGAGCGTGACGCTCGATCACATGGACCGTCATCCCGTTGAGGGCGCGGTCTCAGGCCTGGCGCGCAGCAAGGCGGAGATCGCGAAACTGGAGCGGACCTGAGTCGCTATTCGATGTAGTTCAGCGTCGCTCGATAGTCATCGAGGTCGCGCTGAGACGCAGCGAGCTCGTGCTCGACCTGCGGGATGCGGGTCTTGATCTCACCCTTGCGCTCGGCCAGGTGCTTCGTATCGACCACGAGCTGCGCACGCTGTTCGGCCGTCAGCGTCGGGTCGATGATTTTCGCACCGATGCTCACCAGGTCCCTGTCGATCTGGTCGAGCTCGGACCGCATCGAGTAGAGCTCGTTCTGCGCGGAGCCGACGCGCGAGCGCAGCACATAGAGCTGACGTCCCGATTGATACGCGTCGACGAACGACTCATCGAGATCGGCCGGGCAGACGCCGCTGTAGCCGTTGCCGCGTGCGCCGACGCGGAAGCCGTTCGCCGGTTTGCAGAACTCACGCAGGCCGTCTTCGCGGCCGGCTTGATACAGGTTCAGGTCGGGCGTGACGCCGTGCTCAGTGCAGGCGTTGCGATAGCGGCCAATGCGATCGCCGGCGTAGCCGTTGACGCCGTCTTCGTAGCCGACCGTCCGCCAGTCGGTGGAGAGGCACTCCTGTGCGCTCATGGAATTGCAGCCGGCGAGTGCCGCCGCCGCGGTCAGGATGCCGAGCTTCAATACCAGACTGGAATTGAACGTGCGCATGAGTGCAGGTCCGCGAGCCAAGGTGCAGGCAAATTAGCTATGGATGGCTGTCCGGGACGTGAACGGCATCACAGCTCGCAGGTAATTGTTGGTGTTGCGCTGCCGTTCAGGTGCGCTCCGACCTCTGTCATCGGGGTGACAGAGGCACGGGCCACCGTCGTGCAAATCTCGCCGCCACACAAAACAAACCTGGCCGCGACGATGACACCCAACACCCTCCTGGTCTTCGCCTTGATCTCCCTGTCCGCCTGCGCGGATTCGCTCGGCTTCATTCACGCAGCCAGGATCTGGCAGAAGGACGCGATCTCGTGGATCGACGTTGCCTGGTCCACGACGGCGTGGAGCGTGGGAATCATGCTGTACGTGATGTCGCTGCGATTCCTGACGCGGCTCGGCGTGACGGCCGCGGAGATCCACACGATGGTGTGGTTCGCGATGACGATCGTCGGTGTGATCGTCTTCAGCGGCAGGTTCTTCGCGTGGCCGCGACTCGAGCAGGGCGTCGCGACGCTGCTGCTGGTGGGTCTCGGTTGGCTGCTGGTCAGAACCGCAGAGTAAAGACAACTCACCTTTGTCAGGTGCTGACGAGCGTGTGAAGACCTGCGCAGTTCACGTCGTTCGCGTAGAGCGCGCGCGGCATGCGTGCTGACATTGAAGTCATGAAACTCCGCAGCTCTGCATTGCTTCTCGCATTGACGATGGCTCTCGCCGCGTGCGGCGGAGGAGGCGGCGCCGCCGATGGTGGAAATGGCAACGGCGGCACCGCGCCGCCACCGCCTGTGCCTCCACCGCAGGTGCCCCCACCACCCGTGACTCCACCGCCTGTGCCCCCACCACCTGCTCAGCCACCTGGCAGCCCGCCGACGGCGGCGGTCCCGTGCGAGCACAACGGCGGAGCGAACACGCAAGAGTATCGCGTGGGAACCGGACAGCCCGGCGACTACGCATCCATCGGCGCCGTGCCGTGGGAATCGCTCGACGCCGGCGACACCGTGCGCATCTTCTATCGCGACCAGCCTTACGCGGAGAAGATCTACCTGCTCCGCAGCGGCACGCAGGCGCAACCGATCCGGGTCTGCGGCGTGCCCAATGCGGAAGGAAAGTTGCCGGTCATCACCGGCAAGGACGCTACGACACGCGCGGAGCTCCAGCCGATCATCGGCGACGATCCCGGAAAACTTTCGGGTTTCGAGAACCTCGGCGTCGTGACGATCATCGCCAGGCCGTTCGATGAGCAGGTCTCGTACGTGCAGGTCGACGGGCTGCACATTACCGGCACGCTCGTCGGCGACACCACGGACACCTTGAACAAGTTCCGCGACAGCCGCGGTGCCGAGTTCAGATGGGACGAGCGCTCTGGCTGCGTACGCATGAAGCGCGCCGCGCACGTCGTCATCCGCGACAACGAGATCTCCAACTGCGGCTACGGCATCTTCACGGCATCCACTGCGGAGAACGATCAGCACATCGTTCGCGACCTGCTGGTCGCCGGCAACTACTTCCACGACAACGGCCTGCGCAACAGCGACCAGCGGCACCAGACCTATTTGCAGGGCGTCGACGTCACCGTCGAGTACAACTATTTCGGCCCGACCCGCCACGGAACGAAGGGCGGCAATCACCTGAAGACGCGCGTCGCCGGTCTGATCGCCCGCTACAACTACTTCGACAATGCGCCGAATGCGCATCTCATCGACATCGTCGAGGTCGAGGAGCACCGCTCGTACATCATGCCGTGGCGGCATCGCGAGCGTGTCGACATCCTGCTCGCACGCCATGAGATGACTGCGCAGCAGGCTGTTGCCGCCGACGCATTGAATGACTCCGACTACGCGAAATACAAGAACGCGTACGTCTACGGCAACCTGATCCACCTGCACGGCACGGGCGCGCCGAGCGGCCCGATCCATTGCGGCTTCGACAACACGGCGCTCGACCGGCAGCCAGGGACCTTGTGGCTCTACAACAATACGTTCCTCTACGAGGCCAACAGCGGCAGCGCAAATCTCGTCTACTACGGCGCGGACTCAGGCGACGGGGACAAGTACGGTCCGTATGAGATGAAGACGAAGAACGTCGGCGGCGAGTTGCACTACATCAGCAACGACAACCACGACTTCATGGATGGGGATGGCGAGGACGACGACAACATCTGCGAAGCTGTCTCCGCTACCTGCAGGGACCGCGGCCGGATGCTGCAGGACACGCCGGATGACTACGGCAATATCAAGGCGTACAACAACGCGATCGTCGTCCTCCCGTTGAGCGGTACGCAGAAAGCAACGCTGCTCCTGACGCGCTACAAGTGGGACATGCTGCGGCTCAACGGCGGCAACTGGATCAACACCGCCGCGCAATTCGGCGACAAACCTATCAATGACCAGTTCGTCTGGCCGGAAGGCAACACTCAGCACCACGTGCTCGGCGCCGAGACGCTCATTCAGGGCACCGGAAGCCCGATCGTGCGCGGCACGTTCGAGCCCTTGAACGGCAGCGATCTGCTCAACAAGGCGGTGTCGTTGCCGGCCGAGTTGCAGGCACTGCCTCCCGATCGTCAGGTCGTCCGCGACCCGGCGAAGCCCGGCCGACTGACGATCTCGCCGCGCACCACACTCAAGACCATCGGCGCGATCGAAACCGCGAGCAGCTCGACCGATCCGGGTCAGGGCGCGGGCAGCTAGCCGCCTACAGTTCGTCACGATTGCTCACGGCGCGGGTGCGAGCCCCCGCCTAACCTCCCGCTCGAACATTCGTTGCGGGAGGCGACAATGAGCGCAGTAGTCAGCTCCACTTTGCAGCGCGCCGCGATGCTGTGGTTCGTCACGGCTGTCGCCGGACAATGGCTGTTCGTCTACTACATCTCGGCCTTCTACGGTCCCGCCACTGCGACCGGCGACTTCGCCGCCTGGGATCGCAACAAGAACATGACGGACGGTTACCTCGCGGGTGACGATGTCGGCAACGTCTTGTTCGCTTCGCACGTCATCGCCGCAGCGGCAGTAACTTTCGCAGGCACGTTGCAGCTCGTGCCATGGATACGCGAACGCGCCATCGCCTTCCACCGATGGAATGGCCGCGTCTTCATGACTGCAGCGCTAGCGGGCGCGCTCGGCGGCCTGTACCTCGAATGGATCCGCGGCACCGGGCTGCGTGCGCCGACCGGACTGCCCTCGGCGTTCGGCGTCACATTGAATGCCGCGCTGATTCTCGCCTTCGTCGTGCTCGCGTGGCAGGCCGCGCGGAATCGCAACATCGGCGTGCATCGCGTCTGGGCGGTGCGCCTGTTCCTGGTCGTGAACGGCACCTGGTTCATGCGCGTCGGCTACCGCGCGTGGGCAGCGCTGACCGATGGAGGAGTCGACGGATTCCCCTTCTTCAGCTACTGGTCGTTCGCCGCCTATCTTCTGCCGCTGGCGGTCTACGAGCTGTACCTGCGCGCGAAGACGTCGAGTCCCCTGGCTCAGCACGCCATGGCCGCTTTCCTCGTCGTACTGACCGTGGTGATGGGAGTCGGGGAGGTTTTCACCTTCCTGCGCAACTGGCGTCCGCTTCTGCTGCTGTGATTACAATTCGCCGCAGATGAGCCAGCCCGCCCATATCCTGGTCGTGGACGATGATCATGAGATCCGCACGCTGCTCGCGGAGTATCTCGAGAAGAACGGGCTGCGCGTCAGCGTGGCCCGCGACGGCAAGGAAATGTATCGCGTGCTGGATCGCGTGCGCGTGGACCTCGTCGTGCTGGATATCCTGCTGCCGGGCGATGACGGGTTGACGCTTTGCCGCGCGCTGCGCGGGAGCTCGCAGGTGCCGATCATCATGCTCACCGCTCGCAGTGACGACGTAGATCGAATCCTCGGTCTCGAGCTCGGCGCCGACGACTATGTGCCCAAGCCGTTCAAGCCGCGCGAGCTCCTTGCACGCATTACGGCGGTCTTACGCCGCACTGTCCATGCGGTGCGAGAGCCGCTACCGGGCGACGTACGCGGCTATCGTTTCGCAGGGTGGCGACTCGATACGACTGCGCGCGCGCTTACAGATGAGGCTGGCAACACTGTGGCGCTTTCGGGCGCTGAATTTCGTCTGCTCGCCGTTCTGTTGGCGCACGCCGGCCAGGTGCTGTCACGCTTGCAGTTGATGGAGCTGCTGCGCGGGCGCGATCTCGATCCGTTCGATCGCAGCATCGACCAGCGTGTGAGCCGGCTGCGGCAGATCCTGCGCGACGACGCGCGCTCGCCGCTCATCATCAAGACGGTATACGGCGAGGGCTATGTGATCGGAGTGCCGGTCACGACCGAATGAACGCAGCGCTCGCCTCGCTCAAGCGGCTATTGCCGTCCACGATGTTCGGGCATCTGGCGGCGGCGCTAGTGCTCGTCGTCGGCGGCATGCTTGCAGTGCTCGTGGCACTCATCCTGCGCGATCGCGGCGAGTTGAGCATGCGCGTCGGCGGCGTCGGCGACAGCTCGCATCGCATCGAATACCTCACTCACCGTCTCGAAGCGCTCGACTCCAGCGCGCGTGCCGTAGAACGCGAACGCTTGCGCGCCGATCGCGACCTGCAGGTCGCGCCGGAGCGCTACCCCGAAAGAACGCTGAGCCGGCATGAAGTCGCCGCGATCCGACGCGCATTCGTTGCCGAGCTGCGGGACCGGCTCGGCGACGATTACCACGTCAGCGTGGATCGCATTCGGCGCAGCGGGCCGATCCGGCACATCATTCGCCTGGTTCCGGAGGAACGTCATGTCGCCGGCACGA
>Ga0075419_10001942_pt1 | contig 13396 bp, 9 predicted proteins | sample SoiMetdeltSBSDD3_FD_76900 | JGI IMG/M metagenome (GOLD analysis project Ga0075419, IMG submission 76900) | Bulk soil microbial communities from a Populus tree surrounding site in Tennessee, USA - Soil MetaG P. deltoides SBSDD3 | ecosystem: Environmental > Terrestrial > Soil > Tree plantation... | reverse complement strand
TATCAGCGGGTCACTTTTAGCATACATATCGCCAAATACAAAATCCTTTACAACACCAACAATAGTATAGCTGGTAGTATCGCGGCGAAGCACCGTTCCGATTATATCCTGCTTTCCTATCATCTTCGCAAACGTCTCGTTGATGATCACGTTCGCGCTGTCCTGCTTTGCATCGGGATAAAAATCTCTTCCTTTAATGATCTTGATTCCCATTGTATTGATATACTCCGGGCTGATGATATCCTGGGTAACCAGGATCTGTTTTGAGGGATCTTTTCCTTCCCAGGCAAAATCGCCGGTTGAACTTCCCATGTATAGTTGGTTAAGGTTCGACATGGCGGCATTTTCCACATAACCGGAAGAAAGCAGTTGGTTCTTAATAACGCTAAAATTTTCTTTCATTTTCCCTCTTAAACCTGTTTGCATTACATTCTCCTTATTATATCCAAGCTCCCTGTTCTTGATGTGTTGTATTTGATTATAGACAATGATCGTACTTATTATAAGAACGATTGAGATCGTAAATTGAACAACAACTAAACCCTTCCTGATGTATGAAGCACCGCTTCCTTTTAAGGTCAGGCCTTTGAACACGCCGATAGGATTAAAAGAAGAAAGGTATAATGAAGGATAACTGCCGGCAATCAATCCGCAAACCAGCCCAATAAGCAGAAGGGAGAAAATGTGGAGAGGATTATCTAAGCCGATAGCAAGTTTCTTATCAACTAACGTATTAAATGAAGGCAATACCATATAGATGATCACTACAGCAAGTATCAATGACAAGAACGCCATGAACATTGCTTCGCCAATAAATTGCGCTACTAATATCTTTTTACCTGCGCCAAGAACTTTTCTTACGCCTACTTCTCTGGCCCTTTTTTCAGAACGGGCAGTAGCCAGGTTCATAAAATTGATACAGGCAATCAGCAAAATGATCCATGCAATGATGGTGAACATGCGAACGTATTGTATCCGCCCACCTGCTTGTTTGCCTTCTTCCCATTTGCTGTAAAGTCTCCATTCATTCATACCAAAAAGAAAAGCCTGCACATTTGCTGTAGTGTCCTTTGATTTTATATAACCATCAAGCTTTTTATTCAAAGCTGTCACATCAGCATGTTGTTCCAATTCAACAAAAGTCTGGATGCTATTATTATCCCATTCATTTAACCATGGGTTACGATCAAGGTAAATTTTAAACGGGGATAACCAATCGAATTTTATAGAAGTGTTGTCAGGCAAATCTTTGAATACCCCGCTGATCACATACTCCTCTTTATTGTCAACCTTGAGTGTTTTGCCGATTACATCTTTCTGGTCTCCAAAAAATTTGGCAGCCATTTTTTCAGAGATCACCAATGAATGAAGCTGCTGAAATGCATTTTCTTTATTGCCTTGTACAAACGGCACGGTGAACATGCTAAAAATGGAAGAGTCGGCATAGAAACCTCTTTCATAAATTGGCTTCTCCCCTAAACTGAATAAAGTATATTGTTGCCATGTAAGCCGGCAGGTATTTTTGATGCCGGGTAATTCCTGTTTCATGGCAGGTGCCATGACGCCCGGTGTTGCACTGAAGGTGTAGATCTTTCCCTCATAGGGCTGGTTTTCCAACACCTGGTAAAGCTGGTCTTTCTTTTCATTGAAATTATCATAACTCACTTCATCTTCGACCCATAAAAAAATAAGACCTGCACATGCAATACCTACTGCGAGCCCAAAAACATTCAGGAAGCTGTAGGTTTTATTTTTCCACAGATTACGAAAAGCTGTTTTAAAATAGTTTTTGATCATAATAATTAATTAATAATTATTAATTAATAACTATTAATTATTCAGTTCGCAACGACTTGACAGGGTTAGCCAGCGCCGCTTTGATCGATTGAAAACTTATCGTCAGCAAAGCGATCAGTATAGCAGCTACTCCTGCCACAATAAATACCCACCATCCAATTTGAATACGATATTCAAAATCCTGCAGCCATTTATTCATCAACCACCATGCGACAGGGAATGCAATTGCAGCGGCGATCAGCACAAGCTTTAAAAAATCTTTTGACAACATCCTTACTATTCCTGTAACAGAGGCACCAAGCACTTTACGGATACCGATCTCTTTTGTTTTTTGTTCAGCAGTAAATGTTACGAGACCAAACAAGCCAAGACAGGAAATGAATATGGCAAGAAATGCAAAGTAGCGTGACAACTTACTCGTTGTGTATTCAGCTTTATAATTCTTCATTATTTCATCATCGGTAAAATAGTACCGGAAGGGAAAACCGGGATTGAACTTCCTGAATGTACTTTCCATACTTGCAATTGCCTGCTTTGTTTTTCCTTTTTCCGTTCTGATGATCACATTGCCCCAATAACCACCTTCTTTCACCCAGCTTCCCTTGAAAAGGCGAAGGATCAGCGGCTCTATCGGAACCTTTAATGAATTATGATGAAAATCTTTCATCAACCCGATGATGCTGCCTTTGTCCCCCCACATTGTTAATTCTTTACCCACCGGGTCTTTATAACCAATTTTTCTTGCAGCTGCTTCATTCACCAGGTAATTCATTGTATCCAAACTAAAAGATGGATCAAAATCACGACCGGCGATCAGCTCGATCCCCATTGTCTTTACATAATCATACGTGATAGGATTATTGCTGAACAAGATCAGTTTTGTAGTATCCTTTCCCGGCCAGCGAACACCTTGTGTTGAGCTACCCACTTCGATCGGGCTGCTTTGAGCACTGGTAACATTTTTTATTCCTGGTTGTTTTAGCAATTCATCTTTGAAAGCCATAAAATTTTTACCTAAGCCGCCTTCCAATGGCATATACAAAAGATCCTCTTTTGAAAAACCAAGATTCTTATTATGGATATAGTCGATCTGGCGATAAACAACGATCATCCCAAGAATTAAAATGATCGACAAAACAAATTGTGATACAACAAGGCCTTTCCTGAACAACGTAGCGCCTGATTTAAATTTTAAAATGCCTTTTAATACAACGATTGGTTTTAAGGTTGACATGAACAGGGCAGGATACGATCCTGAAATAACACCCGTAACTACCATTAATCCCAATAAGATCAAAACAAACATGGGGTCGGTAAGATCGATCGCCAATTGTTTTTCGGTTAGTGCATTAAATGAAGGAAGGATCAGCACAACGATCAATAAAGAAATTAAAATTGCGAGGAATGAGACAAACATCGATTCGCCAATGAATTGGGCGATCAATTGTCTCTTGCCGGCACCAACAACTTTGCGTACACCGATCTCTCTTGCTCTTCTTAAAGAACGTGCGGTTGCCAGGTTCATGAAATTGATACAGGCGATGAGTAAAATAACAACGGCAACAAATGAAAATATTCTTACATTTTCAATACGGCCGCCTGCCTGTTTGCCATTTTCCCAATTAGAATAGAGATATGATTCGCCATAATTCTGAAGAAACAACTCCACGTTGCTGTCTTTGTTTTTTGTTTTGATATAATTCTTGATCTTGGCATTTACTTTATCAACAGAAGTATTTTTTTTCAGCATCACGGCACATCGCGGACCGTTATTCCCCCATTCTTTGGCCCAGTCATTTCTTTTGAACCAAATATCATAGCTCATCAGGAAATCAAACGTCAAAGAAGACAATTCAGGAATTTCTTCAAGCACGCCTGTAACAACTACACTTTCCTTGCTGTCGATCTTTATCATTTTACCGATCGGATCCTCTCCTTTAAAATATTTATCAGCCAGTTTTTTTGAGATCACAACGGCATCAGGGCGTGCAAGAGCGGTATTAGGGTCACCCTTTTCAAGTTTATAAGAGAACATTCTTAAAAAATCCTTTTGCACATAGCGTCCCTTTTCCTTATCGAACTTATCATTAACCGTGAACAAAGGCTCTTCTTCCCAAAGGATCTGGCTTGCCATTTCTATTTCAGGAATATCTTTTACAATGTTTTCAGCCAATATGCCGGGCGAAGCAGAAAATGTAGAAATATCACCGGAGTAATACTGGTTCTCCATTACGCGAAACAATCGCTTATCATTTGCATGAAACCTGTCCTTTTTTAATTCATCTTTTAGCCAAAGCATGATAAGAAGACTGCAGGTCATGCCAAGTGCGAGACCAAATATGTTGATAAGAGAAAAGGTCTTGTTATGCAACAAATTTCTCCAGGCTATTTTGAAATAATTTTTTATCATAATGTTGCTTTAATAATTATTAATTAATAATTATTAATTATTGATTTACTCAGTTCGTAATGATTTCACAGGGTTGGCCAGCGCCGCCTTCACTGCTTGCGAGCTAACCGTTACTAAAGCGATCAGCAAAGCAATTATACCTGCAGCGACGAATATCCACCAACCAATATTTATTCGGAAGGCAAAATCCTGTAACCATTTATTCATTGCCCACCACGCTAATGGAATGGCCAGTGCAGATGCAATCAGTACCAGCAACATGAAATCTTTTGATAACATGGATACAACATCTGTGATCGTTGCTCCCAGCACTTTTCTAACACCGATCTCTTTTACTCTTTGCTCTGCCGTATACATCGCTAACCCAAACAATCCAAGACATGCAATAACGATCGCAATGATGGCAAGCGTTAAACCCAACTTACCAGTACGTTGCTCAATGCGATACATACTATCAAAAGCTTCGTCCATGAATTGATAACTGAATGGTTTGCCCGGCGCCATTGTTTTCCATTTACTTTCGATAGTACTCACCAGTTGTTTTATGTCTGAAGTGTTTACTTTAAATGCTGTCGTCCATGAATTATTTGCCAAACGGAAACAAAGTGGGCCAATATTCTCTTTCATTGACTCAAAATGAAAATTTTTCACAACCCCGATCACTTCCCGGTCAATGAGTTTTGTTCCTACCTGGTCCTGGAAAAATGTGTAAAGTTTTTTTCCAAGAGGGTTATCCCAACCCAAAAGCCTCGCCGCAGTTTCATTGATTATCGTTGCATTTGAATCCGTGCCAAATTCTTTTGAAAAATTCCTGCCCTTTACCATTTCCATTTCCATCACAGGTATATAATCATGGCTAATATCCCACACTTGCATATTCACGCTGTTGTCTGCGGTCATTGCAGAGCTTTTAGAAAAACTCACATCATTTCTTGAATACCCGGATACAGGCAGGAAACCTGCATAAGTAGAAGCTTTTACCCCGGGAAGTTTTGATACTTCCTCTTTAAAAGCATCACGCTTATTATCCAAAGCACCAGTTCTGACAATAAGCATTTGGTCTTTATTGAACCCAAGTTTTTTTGTTTGGATATAATTCAATTGGCGAAATACAATGATCGTTGCGGCAATAAGGAAAATAGACATTGTGAATTGACCAACCACTAAAACATTTCTCAAATTACTCCTCTTTAATCCGCCACTTAGTTTCCCTTTCAAAACAACGATCGGGTTAAAAGAAGAAAGAACAAATGCAGGATACATGCCAGCTAACAAACCAACCACGATTGGTAGCGCAATAAGAACTGAAAGATATTTTGGCTGCAGAATATCTGAAATGTGTAATTCTTTTGCTGATAAATTGTTGAACCAGGGCATGCAAAGTGCGGCAATACTAATGGCAAGCGCAGTTGAAAGAACAGTTGTTAAAATAGACTCCGTTAAAAACTGTCTTACCAAATATCTTTTTTCTGAACCAACAACTTTCCGGATCCCAACTTCTTTTGCACGGGCTGCTGATCTTGCAGTAGAAAGATTCATAAAGTTGATGCACGCCAAAATCAACACTACCAACGCAATTACAGAAAAAATATAAACGTATTGTATATTGCCATTTACACCCATCTCAACGGTACGATCAGAATGAAGATGAATATCAGTTAATGGTATCAGGCTATACTCCAGCTTATTTCCGGCTTTTTCAAATTCCTCCATTGATTTGATCTCCATGAATTGAGCAGCTTGTGGCACTACATAACGATCGATGAATTGTGGGAAATTCTTTTCAAACGCTTTGTAATCAGTTCCGGGCTTCAGCAATAAATATGTTTGATGATTATGACTCAAAAATTGTCCCCATTGATATTGCACATTATCCATGGAAAAGATCATGGAAAAATTAAAATGAGAATTATGCGGTATATCTTTCATTACCGCAGTTATTTTGTACAGCGTACCTCCATTGTCATCTGTTTCAATACTTTTTCCTAACACATCCGTTGCTCCAAAATATTTTTTTGCAGCCGATTCAGAAATGACAACTGTGTTGGGCTCATTCAAAGCAGTTTTACTGTCACCAGCAATTACAGGAAGTGTAAACACATTGAATAATGTAGAATCGGCATGGGCCACATCATTTTCATTAATGAACTGATCGCCTTTCTTGATAAGTTTTGAGCCGCTGGATGTATAAAAGCGAACATATTCTTCTACCTGCGGATAATCTTTTTTCAATGCTTCACCCATTGGATCAGAAGCAACAGCGAGATGTAGTTTGTTTCCACCAAAAACAATATCAGAGTTGACCCGGTAAATACGAATGGCTTTTTCATTAAACCGATCATAACTCAATTCGTCAGCGACATAAAGCGCAATGAGAATAAAGCACGCAAGGCCTGAAGCCAGGCCGGTAATATTTATTAAAGAGAAAGTCTTGTTCTTTAATAAATTCCTCCATGCTACTTTCAGATAATTTTTTAACATGGCTATACTTTTTGGTCAATGGTGATGGTGAATTGGCAACGAAAGTAAATTCACAATTGACTATTGACCATTCACGATCAAACTAAAATGTTCTCGGTCACAGTTTGCCCATCCAACATGCGGATGATACGATGACTGAAACGGGCATCATGCTCAGAGTGTGTTACCATAATAATGGTAGTTCCCTGCTCATTCAGGTCGGTAAGCATTTGCATTACTTCACTTCCATTATGCGAATCAAGATTACCGGTAGGCTCGTCGGCCAGAATCAGCTTTGGTTTGTTTACAACAGCCCTTGCAACTGCCACACGCTGCTGCTGACCACCTGATAATTGTTGCGGATAATGGTTGCGACGATGCATGATCTGCATTTTGTCAAGCACCTCCTCTACTCTTTTCTTCCTGTCAGATGATTTTACACCTGTGTAAATAAGCGGTAATTCAACATTCTCGAAAACTGTAAGCTCATCGATCAGATTAAAACTTTGGAAAACAAAGCCAATATTCCTTTTGCGCAGATCGGCTCTTTTACGTTCATTGTATTTTGCCACTTCAACGCCATTAAACACATAGCTGCCATCATCCGGGTCATCAAGCAGGCCGACAATATTCAATAATGTTGATTTCCCACAGCCCGATGGGCCCATGACTGCTACAAACTCTCCTTCTTTAATTTCAAAAGAAAGTTTGTTTAATGCTACAGTCTCTACTTCTTCCGTGCGATAAGTTTTTTCGAGATTTGTAATCTTGATCATTTTATATTTTTTAAAGTGAAGGTGAAAGGTTCAGATGTTGAAAAAGAAAAGGTTTAATGAAGGAGTATGATACTCGCTTTGTTTGGTTGCCTTGTCTTTTGGCGCCTGTTTGCACTTTTCTGTTTCTGTCTTTGTGCAAATACTATTGCAAGTGCCTTGTATTTTTTTAGCAGATGAAATAAGGCTGGCTAAAAAAATAACGAGGAACAAGTAGATGACTTTATTTTTCATGGCTATACTTTTTATTATTAAGCACCTATTTTTTTATTACGAGTTCCTGCATGTTACCATAGTTCTCATAGCTGGATGTAACTACTTTGTCGCCTGCCTTCAATCCTTGTAATACCTGGTAATAATCCGGGCTCTGCATGCCAAGCTGTATATCTACTTTGTACGCGGTCTTGCCATTATCGGCCAATTTGAATATCCAGTTGCCACCAGTTTGCTGATAAAACCCACCTTTCGGAAGAAGCAATGCTGTGATCTCATCACTCAAGGCAAGTCTTATCTGTAATGTTTGCCCGCGACGAACTCCTTGTGGCACGTCGCCCACAAATTCCATGTCAACCTGGAAACGGCCATTGGTAACCTGGGTATACACTTTCGTGATCTTCAGCTTATAGTCTTTTCCGGCAAAACTGAATTCACCCATAAGACCAGTGTAGATGCGTGAGATATAATGTTCATCAACATCTACTCTTACTTTAAAGCCACTGAGGATATCAAGTTGTCCCAATCTTTCTCCTTTATTTTTTGATTGGCCGATCTCTGCATCTAAAGAAGTAAGCTGACCATCAACCGGCGCTCTTACAATAAGATCACCAACTTTCTTTTGCATTACACTTAACGCTTCCTGTGAACCCTGGTAGGATTGTGATGCCTGTCTCAATTGCTGATTCCCTGAAACAGAATCCTGTTTCATGATCTCCTCAGAAAGTCTTTTCTTTTCGAGCAAATAGTAATAATTATTTTCAGATTGTTTGAATTCCTGTCCGCCAATAGCTTTCTGATCGTATAAAGATTTGTTCAGTTTATAAACTCTTTCCGCTTCTCTCAACTGACTGTTTGCGTCTGTTAACTGATTCAAACGGTTCACTGTATTTTGTACCGCGGCATTCCGGGAGATCTGCATTTGAGTAAGCAGGTTATAGACCGCTGTTTGCTGGTTCACCAGGCTTAACTCAAGATCTGTGTTTGATAAACGAAGGATCGGTTGTCCTTTCTTCATAATAGCTCCGTCTTCCACGTATTTTTCTTCAACACGTCCGCCTTCCAACGCATCCAGGTAAATTGTTGTAATCGGAAGCACTACGCCATTGACAGGAATGAATTCACGGAAGGGACCTGATTTTATTTCACTGATCGTGATTCGTTCCTCATCCACATTCAAACGGCTTTTTCCGGAAGTGAGATAATAACTTCCGCCAATCAAAACCAAAATGCCAACGATTCCGGCAATGGTCAAAATCCTTTTACGACTCCATCTCTTTTTTGCAATAACGCGATCCACGGTGTATGATTTTTTTGTCCGATTTGTTAAAAGAAGCTGCTCCAAGCTTACGACTGCATTGAAGGTTGAAGCAGCTGTCCAAGTACTTATTTAAAGAATCCGTCTTCTACTATGGGAACAATATGCCAGTTTATGACGAACATGATTTACAGAATGTTACAAGCCTCCAATCTACGAAACTGTTCGTTAGTGATACAATTACTGTTCGCTTTTGATACACTTGATTTGGACCCCAATAACTAAAAAATTAATTGCCATGACTTTGCATTTGTGGTATAATTGCAGAGATTGTTAAAACTCCAAGGAAAATGTGAATAAATGAACCTGAAAAATGCTTCGATATTAGTAGTGGATGATGACCCTGATGTACTGACTGCCGTAAGATTATTATTGAAAACAGAGGTAAGAGAAGTAATAACAGAAAAAAATCCTGAGAATCTTCGCTGGCACCTGAACAAAGATCACTTTGACCTGATCTTGCTTGACATGAATTTCACCAGCTCGATCCATACCGGCAATGAAGGTTTGTTCTGGTTAAATGAGATCAAAAAACACAAAACGGAACCGGCGGTGATCATGATCACAGCATATGGTGCTATTGATCTTGCGGTTCGGTCACTCAAGGAAGGCGCTGCGGATTTTGTTGTAAAGCCATGGCATAATGAGAAGCTGATCTCAATAATTAAAGATGCATTAAAAAGAAAAGAAACCAAGACTTCGCTCACCCCGGGCCTGACATCTGATTCCATTATCGGTAAAGAATTGATCGGCGAATCAGAAGTGATGCAGCAAATATTTTATAAAATAGAGAAGATCGCCCCAACCGATGCCAATATCCTGATACTTGGTGAAAACGGAACAGGTAAAGATCTTGTGGCAAAGGCAATTCATCAACAATCGTTACGTGCTGATAAGCCGTTTGTGAAAGTAGATGTAGGTGCATTGACCGAATCCCTGTTTGAAAGTGAATTGTTTGGCCATAAGCGTGGCGCGTTTACTGATGCAAGGGAAGACCGGATGGGAAGATTTGAAACGGCAAACGGGGGAACGCTTTTTTTAGATGAGATCGGAAATATTTCTTTACAACAGCAGGCAAAACTTTTAAATGTTTTACAAAATCGGCAAATAAACAGGTTGGGAAGCAATGAACCTATTGCTGTTGATATACGTTTGATCTGTGCCACCAATGTTTCTCTGACCGAGCTTGCCAATGAAAATCGATTCAGAAAAGATCTTATTTACAGGATCAATACTGTTGAGATCGTCATGCCATCGCTGAGGAAAAGAGGTAATGATATCTTATTACTGGCAAAACATTTTTGCAAATTATACTGTAATAAATACATCAAGCCTGAACTGGAATTTGACAGCAAGGCGATCGATAAGCTGTTAAATTATCATTACCCGGGCAATGTAAGAGAACTGCAATACACTATTGAAAGGGCGGTGATCATGTCAGATGATGATGTATTGCATACGAACGATCTCATCTTTTCACCAATAGAATCTGCGGTAGCCAGCGACAACGAACCTGAAGAAATGAAGCTCAGTACGATAGAAAAAAATACTATTTTAAAGGTGATTGAAAAAAATAACGGCAACATTACAAAAGCAGCAAAAGAATTAGGATTAACAAGAACTGCATTGTATAGAAGATTAAGTAAGTATGATATTTAACCCCCTGTCCTCCGCTAGGCGGAGAGACTTAGGTGGAACAATCTTTATATTTGTTTTTTGATATTGAAGATTTGAGGAAGGACATTTATTCATTAATCTTAGAGATTAATATTTATTAACAGAATTAAATCTAAGTTCCCCCTTTAGGGGGACAGGGGGTATGTTCAAACAATTTGAGTGGAGAATCCTTATAAGAGTGGTGCTGCTGTTCATAACATTAAGCGGTACGTCTTTTCTTTTAGTAAGAGGATATTATGTCTATTTACTTCTGGCAGTTCCGCTGATCATTTACCAGCTTGTCGATTTTTATAAATTCCATAAGAAAGCACATGATGAATTGAACCAGTTTGTAGAATCAGTCCATTATCGTGATTTCTCCAGAAGCTTTGATGTGAAACATGCGCCGGTAGAGATACAACCACTGCGGCAGGGATTCAATGAGATCAATACAACATTCAAAGTAATCAGTAAAGAAAAAGAAACGCAGTATCAATATTTGCAGAAGATACTGGAACTGGTTGACACGGGCATCATTTCCTATGAGGAAGATGGTGGAAAGATCGTTTGGATGAATGAATCTCTCAAACGAATGATGCAGCTGCCCTATCTCAAAACGATCCATTCAATGGCAAGAAGAGACCAGGCTTTGTACCAGCAAATCATTTCACTAAAACCCGGGGATGGAAGGATCGCAACAGCACATTTGGAAACTTCTTCTTTTAAAGTGTTAATGTCGGCAACTGCGTTTCAAACAGAGGGTAAGATCTATAAACTGATCGCTTTTCAAAATGTGAACGAGGCATTGGATGAAACTGAATCAAAAGCATGGCAAAAACTATTGAGCGTATTGACACATGAGATCATGAATTCAGTAGCGCCAATCTCTTCTTTGGCCGATACATTAAAACATCGTTTACAACAATCAGTTGCGGTGTTAAGCAATGAATCCGGGTCGGTAGATGATCTTGAATTGGGAATTGAAACCATCAAGCGCAGAAGTGAAGGTCTTTTAAAATTTGCGGAAACCTATCGTAACCTTAATAAGATTACAACGCTGAATCTTAAGAGAGTTTTTGTCCGTGATATTTTTGAGAACCTCCTTCAGTTGATGCAACCAACAATGGAGCAAAAGAAGATCGAGATAGAAACCATATTAAAGGATCCTGATCTTTCCCTGGAGGCCGATACCAGTTTACTGGAGCAGGTGTTGATCAATCTGGTGGTAAATGCAATTGAAGCAGTAAAAGAAAGACCCCACCCGAGGATCGTATTGTCGGCTTATTTAAATAACAACCGCAAAACCGTCATCAAGGTTGCGGATAACGGCAACGGTATGCCTGCGGAGATCATCGATAAAATATTTGTTCCTTTCTTTAGTACAAAGAAAAGCGGTAGTGGCATCGGCCTTAGTCTATGTAAACAGATCATGATGCTTCACAAAGGGAACATCCAGGTTCAGTCCATAGAAGGCGAAGGCACCGCTTTCCTTTTACAGTTTTAATTTTTTCCTGCACTAAACGGATTCGCTCTTATATCTTCTTTGGCGATACAATTCTCTTCTGTATCTCAAAAGTTTTTCTCTTTCTTCATCGGTCAGATCGGATGTATCGATCACATCACCCTCACTTCTTTTTTCCCAAAGGCGAAGTCCATCCTCGTAATCTGATTCAGAGCCAGGCTTACGTTTTGCTTGGTGCAACCTGTTCCTATAGAGATTGTCCGTACTATAATGCTCATGACTATAAAAATCAGGCTCGAGATCGTCATCAGGCATACCTGTTTCTGTAACTACTTTTTCCTGTTTAACAGTTGTTACCGGCTCAATCTTCACCTTTCTGCCAAATATGGAAGAGATTTTTCTTTCTGTATCCGCTGTAAGTAAATTCCTGGAATAATCAGGCAACCTGCATAATTGGTCAACTGATACGTTTGGTATCAGCACATCATCCGTTTCTTTATGCAATTCTGCAAATCCAATCGGGATCAATACTTTTCTGTGTTCCAATCTCAATTCATTTTCGTCCAGGTCAACGACCATATATCTCACTTTTTTTGCTTTCGCATCCAGGATCAGTTCCTCTACTGCCCCGATCTTTTCTCCATTCTTATATCTTACATCCCATCCGCGAATATCCGGTTCACCCTTTACAATTTCGAAACCTGAATGATCCAGTTCCTGCAGGCGATAATTTTTATTCTTATCCATAATAAAATATTTTAAGAACAAAATGTTCTTTGGTTAATGAATGTCAAGGTGGTATTTTTCTGATCAGGCAGCTTGTGATGATTCATACTGAATAAAAGAAGTTTGGTTTGGCTTGCCGACCGCATCTCTTACATTGGGATTATTATTCCATATTAGTAAAAAGGCGATTACGGCAATCACTATTATGGAGATCAGAATCCATAACCAGGCGGACGAACTTCTTTTTTTTGCCTGTACATGTATCTCAGCCATAAAAATATATTTTGGTTAAACAATAGTTGTTCACTTAATAAGCAACATAAACTATGCCTGCATGGAATGATGTTGGAAACGAAACTGTTGAACTGTATTTCTTTCAAAATTCCGGCCTGTGAAAAAATATCAATGCAAAGTGAGGAATGAAATCACCAATAAAATTCGATTTCAAGCTTCGGCCATATTTCTATATTTTTGCTGCCCTTTAATGGTTGATCATTATAAGGTATGCCGGGATAGCTCAGCTGGTTAGAGCACAGGATTCATAACCCTGAGGTCGGCAGTTCAAGTCTGCTTCCCGGTAC
>Ga0075419_10001938_pt1 | contig 13404 bp, 9 predicted proteins | sample SoiMetdeltSBSDD3_FD_76900 | JGI IMG/M metagenome (GOLD analysis project Ga0075419, IMG submission 76900) | Bulk soil microbial communities from a Populus tree surrounding site in Tennessee, USA - Soil MetaG P. deltoides SBSDD3 | ecosystem: Environmental > Terrestrial > Soil > Tree plantation... | reverse complement strand
CATTGAAAATAAAGGTCAGTGGGATGACCGCGTTAAATTCCGTAGTGAAGTTCCGGCTGGTGCATTCTTTATTCGTTCGGGCGGTTTTACCGTACTTCAGCACAATGAACAGGATCTGAAAAAGATACATGAAGTTACAAAAGGGCATACGGCTGAAAATGCCGGCGGTAAGAATGCTCCGTTGCTCCTTCGCTCACACGCTTATGCTGTTGATTTTGTAAATGCATCTGATAACCTCGAGATCATTCCTGATAAACCCCTGGAATACTATAACAACTATTTTATTGGGAATGACCCGTCAAAATGGGCAGGCAATTGTAAAATATACCAGGGTGTGACTGTAAAAAATGTTTACCCGGGTATTGATGTCCGGTATTATACCGATAAAGGTCAAATGAAATACGATATCATTGTAAAACCCGGCGCTGAACTGAGCCGGCTTGCAATGCGATACACGGGCGCCGATAAACTTGAAGTAAAAGACAAACAGCTTGTGATCAGAACCTCGGTTGGAGATGTGAAGGAACTCGAGCCTTACACTTATCAATATGAGAAAAATCAACGCAAAAAGATATCAGCAAAATATGTTGTAATAGGAAAAGAAATAAGATTTGATATAAAGAACTATAACAGGAATGAAAATTTAATTATTGATCCTGTATTGATCTTTTCTTCATTTACCGGTAGCACCGGTGATAACTGGGGCTTTACAGCGACCTATGGACCCGATGGAAGCTTTTATTCCGGCGGTATAAACCTGTCATCTGGGTTTCCTGTAACGAACGGTGCATTTCAAACGGTATGGGGTGGCGGACAAGGCCCCAATACGCCGGCTGATATCAGCATTATGAAATTAAATCCGTTAGGCACAGCAAGAATATATGCAACTTATATCGGTGGCTCCTCCAATGAACAACCACACAGTATTGTAGTTGATGGCGCAGGAAACCTAATTGTTGCGGGTCGAACTAATTCGCCAAATTATCCAACAACAGGTACCAATATTTACGGAGTCTCCGGTGGCGGTGGCTATGAAATCGTCGTTACCAAATTGAATGCATCGGGTTCAGCATTGATCGGTTCTAAGATGATCGGTGGCACAGGTGATGATGGTGTAAACATTGCACCGGAAAGCTATAGTTCTTTACAACAGAACTATGGTGATAATGGAAGAAGCGAAGTGATTCTTGATGGCAGTGGAAATATTTATGTAGCGTCTTGTACCAGGTCAAATAATTTTCCTGTGGTGGGTGCATTCCAGCCAGGCTTTGGGGGCGGTAATCAGGATGCGGTTTTGTTGAAACTCAATCCATCAGTTTCTGCGCTTTCATTTTCGAGCTATCTGGGAGGCAACGGTGATGATGCGGCCTATGTTCTGTCCTTAGCACCTAATGGAAATATTTTTGCGGCGGGTGGTACTGCGAGTAACAATTTTCCGGGCACTTCAGGTGCTGTAGTACAACCTTCATACGCCGGAAACATTGACGGCTTTGTTGCGGTGGTGTCCAATTCAGGTAACACATTGATAAGATCAACCTATCTTGGTACTGGTGGCATTGACCAGGTTTACGGAGTGCAGTTTGATAAGTTTGGATTTCCCTACGTATGCGGACAAACGCGGGGAAACTGGCCAGTAATTAACGCTACATACGCCAATGCAGGCGCCCCGCAGTTCATTGCAAAACTGGAGCCTGATCTGTCAAGTTTTATTTATTCAACAAGATTTGGTAAGACCGCAGCTGTCCCAAGCATTTCTATCACTGCTTTTCTTGTTGACAATTGCGAGAACGTATATGTTTCAGGTTGGGGTGGAACTGTAGACCCTCAATTTCCATCCTCCGGCACCAGCGGTATGCCCGTTACATCCGATGCCATTCAAGGTTCCACTGACGGCCAGGATTTTTATTTCTTTGTTTTAAAGAAAAATGCGACGGCGCAATTGTTTGGAAGTTTCTTTGGTCAAGGTGGCGGATTTTGCGACCACGTTGATGGCGGCACAAGCCGTTTTGATAAGCAGGGTGTGATCTACCAGGCCATTTGTGCAAACTGTGGAGGAGGCGTTATATTTCCAACCACGCCCGGCGTTGTTGGTCCCACCAACCCTGCGCCAACCAGCGGTGGTGGTGGTGCAGGTTGTAATCTTGCCATGGTTAAAATTGCGTTTGATTTTGCAGGCGTAGATGCCGGATTGCAATCCATGATCAATGGTGTTCCGAGAGATACTGCCGGTTGTGCTCCACTTACTGTTGACTTTAGAGATACCGTTGCTAATGCTGTCACTTATTATTGGTATTTCGGAGATGGATCATTACCGAATCCTTTTGTTACTACTGTACCAAATACATCGCATACATATAATTTACCAGGAACATACCAGGTAATGCTCATCGCAGAAGATTCTGCCACGTGTAATATTCGTGATACAGCATATTTAACGATAAGAGCAGGCGGGATACCAGCAACAATTGATTTTATTCCCGTAAAGCTCCCGCCTTGTGATTCTTTAAAATACCAGTTTAATAATTTATCAGTAGCTCCACCAATATTACCATTTACCAATACCTCATTTCAATGGGATTTCGGAGATAATTCTCCATTGGTCACAACTGGCCCCGGTCCCGTTTTTCATTCATATTCTTCACCGGGTTCTTATACAGTTAAATTGATACTTATAGATACAAATTATTGTAATGCACCGGATACTGTGAAGAAAGTAATAAGTATTGCACCCCAGGTGGTTGCCGATTTTGATATACCGCCGACAGGTTGTGTACCGTTTGCTGCGCAATTCACTAATACATCCATAGCGGGACAAACATTTATCTGGAATTTTGGCGACGGTGGAACCAGCACAGATACAGATCCGGTCCATATTTACAATACGCCGGGTACCTATACCATCACTTTGATCGCGATCGATCCGAATACGTGTAATGGGGCGGACACAACCACCGCACCTCTTACGGTTTATCCTGTGCCGCTTGCTGAATTTAGTTTTGCTCCGGATCCGCCAACTGAGAACACGCCTACAACATTTAACAATCTTGCTTCAATGGATGCTACAAACTTTAAATGGTTGTTTGGCGATGGCGATAGCCTGATCACAAATTCAAGACTTCCTGTACAGCACCAGTATAATGCAACAGGAACATTCAATGCATGTTTGATTGCGATGAACCCCGCCGGATGTCCGGATACTGCTTGCCACGATGTGAGAGCTTTGATAGCAATTGCTGTTGATGTGCCCAATGCATTTACTCCACAAAAGGGTGATGTGAACAGCAAAGTATTTGTTCGGGGATTTGGTATTGTGAAAATGAGATTTATCATCTGGAACAGGTGGGGACAAAAAGTATTTGAGACAAATGACCGAAACGTCGGCTGGGATGGTAAATACCGTGGTGTGTTACAACCAATGGATGTATATGCCTATACGCTCGATGTTGAATTTTTTGACGGAACCAAAACAACTAAGAAAGGTGATATAACGTTAATCAGATAAATGTGGTAATTTGTAATATACAAATGCGCCATACGAAAATGTGCAAATGAAAAGAAGAATTATCATACTAATTGGAAGTTGGAATCTGTTAGTTGGGATATGCCTGGAAGCCCAGGACCTTCATTTTTCCCAATTCATGAATTCGCCTCTTACTACTAACCCCGCGAATACTGGGTTTATTCCTGGTGGCGATTATCGCGTAGGCGTCAATTACCGTAACCAATGGTCCAGCATTATGGCCATACCATATAAGACCATGAGTGCTTTCGGTGATGCCCAGATAATGCGAAACCGTTTTGAAACGGGTTGGATCGGTGCAGGCGGAGTAATACTTCGTGATGTTGCCGGTAGCGGGAATCTTACTTCAACCAAGATATATGGTTCCCTTGCATATCACCAGTTAATAAATGAGGGGAGCCTGGTAAGTGCCGGCTTTAACGTGGGTTGGGCAAACAAGCAGATCAATGTTACCAATCTTAAATTTCCTGACCAGTTTGACGGAAAATTTTTTGATAACAAGCTTCCGACTTCCGTAGTACTGGATAATAATAATATCAACTATCTCGACATACAATTAGGATTAAACTACGCCTATTTTCCAAATGAAAAAGTGTACTTGAATGCTGGTTATTCCGCGCACCATGTAAACAGGCCAAGAGAATCTTTCTTTGACCAGGCTCCGGGCGTCGATAATCGGATTGCAATAAGACATATTGGTTTCTTGAACGGAAGCTTTTTGGTGAATAACCAGTGGTTGGTTAATCCAAATATTTATTTTACTACCCAGGCAAAAGCATTTGAAATGGTGGCTGGTGTAAATGCACATTATGATCTTTCCGGTGATGGCGCCTACCAGTTGATCGGTGGTCTTTATTATCGGTATCAAGATGCTTTCATTCCTATGGTTGGTTTGCAGTGGAATGATATCAAAGCGACCTTTACATACGACATCACTACTTCAACGCTGAAGAATTATAATAACGGCCGCGGCGCTTTCGAATTCTCATTGATCAAAGAAGGATTATTTGACAGCTACTCGGGTGACAGACGTCAAAGCATGTGCCCCGACCTTAGAAATAAAGCCTACTAACTCTTTTTTCATAGAGAGGCTGGTTTAAAATCTTTCAGTTTGCATAATAACAGTGGGTTATCTAAACAATAAGTTGACAGTTGCATGCCATTTTTTGTTTCATCATATAACTGTTTTATGCGACTTTTGCCCGCATAAAGAATTAGTGATATGCAGTCCAATGTAAAGCAAAACCTTTCAGCAGAGATTATTACGGCGTTTAAGACCATCGTTGGTGAAAACTACGTGTTGTATGACGATGAAACACTCGACCGTTATGCACATGATGAAACAGAAAATCTTTACTACCTGCCTGATGTAGTGATCAAGCCGAGAACCACTGAAGAGATTAGTGCAATAATGAAAATATGCAATGCTAAAAAAATACCCGTTACTCCAAGAGGAGCCGGTACAGGATTAAGTGGCGGTGCATTGCCGCATCTTGGTGGCGTTGTTTTAGCAATGGAAAGATTTAATTCAATTCTTGAAATTGATGAAAGGAATTTGCAGGTGACAACTGAACCCGGCGTGATCACAGAGGTTTTGCAAATGACGGTAAAAGAGAAAGGATTGTTTTATCCGCCCGATCCGGCAAGCCGTGGATCATGTTTTATTGGTGGCAACATTGCTGAAAATAGCGGAGGACCGAAAGCTGTTAAATACGGAGTGGTAAAAGATTATGTATTGAATCTTGAAGTTGTTTTACCCACAGGCGAGATCATTTGGACCGGCGCTAATGTTTTGAAAAATTCAACCGGTTATAACCTCACACAATTACTGGTTGGAAGTGAAGGCACCTTAGGTATTGTTACAAAAATTGTTTTGCGGTTAATTCCGAATCCAAAACATGACCTGCTGATGCTTGTGCCGTTTAAAAAATTAGAACAGGCAGGTGAAGCAGTAAGTGCCATTTTCAGAGCAGGATTTGTACCAAGTGCCATGGAACTGGTTGAGATAAATGCATTAAAGATCGTAAGTGATTTTGTCGATAGCAGCGCCGTACAGGTAACTGACGATATTGAAGCTCACCTGATCATTGAAGTCGACGGCAATAATATGGAAGTACTAATGAGTGAAATGGAAGCTATCAGTGAAATGCTGACACAATATGACATTGGGGAAGTTTATTTTGCCGATGATGCACAACAAAAAGCAGAATTGTGGAAGCTAAGACGGAGAGTGGCTGAAGCGGTAAAGCTTGCCGGTTACACCATTGAAGAAGATACTGTAGTACCCAGGGCAGAGCTACCAGCTTTGATTCGGGGGGTGAAAGAACTTGGGCTAAGGCACAATTTCGATGTTGTGTGTTATGGTCATGCAGGCGATGGTAATCTTCATATTCGTATTCGTAAAGAGGGAACACCGAATAGCTTTGGTGATGAAGAGATGACAAAAAGCCTTCGTGCACTATTTGAGCTGGTGAAAGGCCTCGGTGGTACAATCAGCGGGGAGCATGGTATCGGCCTTATTCAAAAAAGCTTTATGGATATCATGTTCGAAGAAAAACAGCTTGCGCTGATGCGTCAGATCAAAAAAGCCTTTGATCCCAATAATATTTTGAATGCAGATAAGATATTCTAATAATTGGTATAAAGATTTCAGGAATATTTTAACGAATTGGGTTTAAACCGAGAAGACCAATCGGGGTTAAATTAGCAAAACAAAAAACCGTGGTTATGAAATCTAAAATGATCGTCGCTGTATCGATTGCTTTGGCAAGCTCTTTTTTTGTACAGGCACAGGATGAAAAAGAGGAAAAGGAGAGAGGCTTTAAAAAGGAAAATCTTTTTACAGGCGGGAGTATTTCGCTCGCATTTTATAACAATACATTTCTTGTAGGTGGGAGTCCCGTATTCGGTTACAGCATTACAAATTGGGCCGACCTGGGGATTGTGTTCAATTATAATTATACTTCTTACCGCGATTATAATTTTTTTAATGATAAGCTGAGACAATATGTTTACGGGGGCGGCGGATTTATCAAGCTGTATCCTGTAAGATTTTTATTTGCCCAGGCGCAGTACGAATATAATTTCATAAGACAGAAATATATTCCTGACGTTGGTACAGAAGAAAAATATAAAGCAGAAGCAGGAAGTTTTCTTGTAGGTGGTGGTTATACTACCGGGCGTCAGGGCGCCGGCGGTCCGCCATTTTTTTATCTGGCGGTTTTATTCGATATTTCAAATAAGGCCAATTCACCCTACACGGATGCCTATGGAAGAACGATACCGATCATTAGAGGTGGTATTCAAATTCCGTTGTTTCAGGGTAATGAGGGCAGAGCAAGAGGACCGCGTTAAGCCATAAACAATTCTGCAGGGTTCTTTAAAAATTTCATTTTCTTATCTATTGGTTCATATAAGAAGCCGCTTTGTTCTAGAAAGATCATGTGTTGGATAAGATGATCATAAAATCCTTTAGAATTTAAAACAAAAATGGGTTTATCATGGATGGCAAGCTGGTTCCATGTTAACAATTCGAACATTTCGTCCAGCGTACCAAAACCACCCGGCAATATCAATGCGGCATCGCAGAGTTCATACATTTTTCTTTTACGAACATGCATGTCGTCTACTACCAGCAATTCAGTGATGCCGTCATGCTGATGTTCCCAACCAACCAATATGCGTGGGATTACGCCAATGGCTCTGCCGCCATTTGTCATGATGGTATCGGCCAATGCACCCATTATGCCTTTTTTACTGCCACCATAAATAAGTGAGATATTATTCTCTGCCATTAAAAGCCCAAGCGCTGCTGCATGTTGACTATAAATCGGGTCATTACCATTCTTTGACCCGCAAAAAACTGCAAGTGAGTTTATGTTCATAGAATTATTTTATCTTGTCGTTTTTTAACGGCAGTAAATATCGTATATATCTCTATTGTGAGATCATTAATTTAAAATCATCTTATGTCTCCGGTTCTGTTATTCACTTTTGTTATTGGTTATTTTGTTTTGTTGTTGGTTGTTGCATGGCTTACTTCACGTAAATCAGATAATGAGTCTTTCTTTATCGGCAACCGCAGCAGCAACTGGATGCTGGTAGCTTTTGGAATGATCGGCACCTCACTAAGCGGCGTCACGTTTGTAAGTGTGCCGGGTGGAGTGGGCAGCAGTAACTTTTTTTATTTCCAGGTTGTATTGGGCTATTTATTCGGGTATGCAGTTATTGCCTTCATATTGATCCCGCTGTATTATCGCATGAATCTTACGAGTATTTACACCTACCTGGAAAAACGTTTTGGTATTAATGCTCATAAGGCCGGCGCTTTCTTTTTCATTTTATCAAGAACGGTAGGCGCTACGGCAAGATTATATCTTGTGATAAGTGTATTACAACTTTTTATTTTTAATGATCTTGGTATTCCATTCATTCTAACTTCTCTTGTAATTCTTGCATTAATTCTTTTATACACTTTTGAAGGTGGTGTGAAAACGATCATCTATACAGATACATTGCAAACAACGGGTATGCTTGTGGGCCTGGTTGTATGCATTATTGCGATCATAAAAGCATTAGGAACTGATTTTGGCGGTGCCTGGTCAATGATGACAGAACGCGGGTACACACAGATCTTTAATTGGGATGTAAAATCAGGTTCATTTGCAGGCAAGCATTTACTGGGAGGTATGTTCATTGCTATCGCGATGACAGGACTGGACCAGGAAATGATGCAAAAGAATATCAGTGTAAAGACACTAAAGGATTCACAGAAAAACATAATGACGTTTTCTGCGGTGCTTTTGCTGGTGAACTTCCTGTTCCTTGTTTTGGGTGGGGTGCTGTATCTCTACGCAAACTCAAACGGAATAAAAGTCCCGCCTGATGACTTGTTCCCAACTATCGCATTGAGCAATGCATTCAGCGGTTCCATTGGCATCATATTTATCATCGCGCTGATCTCTGCGCTGTTTCCAAGTGTGGATGGCGCTATTACTTCACTCACTTCATGCTTCTGTATTGATATTCTCGGTTTGAAAAAGAGAGAAGGAACGGAAAAAGAAAAGAAAAGAACAAGGCTAAAAGTGCATTTTAGTTTTGCAATTGTATTCTTTATCATGGTGTTGATTTTTAAATGGATGAATGATAAGCTGATCATTGATTTTATTCTAAAATTTGCCGGTGTTACGTATGGGCCGCTGCTTGGTCTTTTTGCATTTGGTATTTTAACCAAGCGAAGGCTGAGAGAGGATCTTATCTGGACAATATGTATCATTGCCCCGCTACTTGCTTTAGCGCTTGATATGCTTAGCAATCCCGCATGGTATGAAGCTAAACTTCATATGAAGCTTGGACTTGATAATATTTCTAAAGCAATATTCAATGGTTATAAGATCGGTAATGAGCTTATCCTTATCAACGGGATCATAACCTTTATGGGTCTTTGGATGATCTCGCGTAAAGCCACGGCAGCAGAACATGATCTTAAGCTACAGCCGGCATAGAAATTTTTGAACAGTAAAAAAATGTATTGTGGATCTGATCAACCCGTTGGTACAGGAATATTCGGAAAAATTTTCTTCTGAAGAGGAAGCATTGGTGAAGGCTGTGGGAGACTTCACCAGAAAAAATCATCCTGAGCAGCAGATGCTCAGCGGTCATTTGCAGGGGAAATTTTTGGAGATGGCCAGCATGATGATACGGCCGCGGCGTATTCTTGAAATTGGAACATTTACCGGTTACAGTGCCTTATGCCTTGCCAAAGGGCTGACTGATGATGGTGTATTGCACACTATTGAACTAAGGGCAGATGATGCTGCAACTGCTAAGGGATTTTTCGATCGCTCCGTTTATAAAGAAAAGCTCGTTTTACATATTGGAGACGCCAGGAAAATCGTTAGTGAATTGAATGAAATATTCGACCTGGTTTTTATCGATGCCGATAAGCCGGGATATATTGAATATTTTAACCTTGTTTTCCCGAAAGTGCGAAAAAACGGGTTTATTTTTGCGGATAATATATTTTTTCATGGCCAGGCCATTGAATCTGAGCCCAAAGGAAAAAATGCAAAAGCAATAAAAGAGTTTAACCAATTTATCAGGGAAAGGGCTGATATAGAAAAGATGGTCCTTACCCTGCGTGATGGGTTGTTTTTAATCAGAAAAAAATAGAGCTGATGCAAAAATTCAAGATCCTGATCCTTGTTTTTACCACCTTCCTATTTAGAAATTCTTTTGCACAACAGGATCCTGTTGTGATAGAGTATATCAATAAGTATAAAGAGCTTGCAATTGCAGAGATGCAACGTACCGGCATTCCTGCTTCGATAAAACTCGCACAAGGCATTCATGAAACCAGCGCCGGCACCAGTGATCTTGTAAGGAGATCAAATAACCATTTTGGATTAAAATGCAAATCGGAATGGACCGGTATGTCGGTAAAACATACAGATGACGCACCAAATGAGTGTTTCCGTAAATACGAAAATCCAAAAGATTCATACAAGGACCAGTCTGATTATTTAAAGAAAACCGTACGCTATGCATTTTTATTTGACCTCGATCCTACTGATTATAAGGCATGGGCTTATGGTTTGAAGAAAGCAGGTTATGCAACTAATCCAAAGTATTCGCAGGTAATAATAAAGCTGATCGAAGATTATGATCTGCAGGATTACACTATGATTGCTTTAGGGAAACTAAAACCAGGCCAGGAAGGCCTGGCACAAAATGAAATAAAGAATGACAAGAGAATCGACGTCATCGTTACCGACGTGCAGCCAATAGGAGCACCTGAAGAAAAGAAAGCAAATGCTTCAACAAAGACTGAATCAAAGAAGGAAATTGTGTCGCAAGAAATTGTTGAAGCCAAACCAAATTATCCTGATGGTGAGTTTAAAATAAATGATACCAGGGCGGTTTATGCAAAAAAAGGGACTTCATTTTTATCCATAGCCGAAAAATATTCCATACCTCTTGCAAGAATTTTTGAATTCAATGAAATGAAAGTTCAGGAGTTTGTACCAAAAGACCAGCTTATTTATATCATGAGAAAAAGAAAGTTTGGTTTGAATGAGCAACATGTGGTGAAGAACGGGGAAACATTAGCAGATATAGCACAAACTGAAGCATTAAGACTCGAAACACTTCTTGAATACAATTATCTTCAATCAAATATGCAGCCTGCAGTAGGTTCTGTCTTATATTTACGTGCAAAAGCACCGGCCATGCCAGCATTGGCTACGGGCAAATGAGTAAATACATGTAGATGGAACCGGTAAAAGTTCATGATAAGGTATTTGGTCCTTTTCTTTCGGAGCAGGAAATACAGTCCCAGATAAAAAAAATTGGTGATGCTATAAACTCCGATTATGCAGGTTTGCGCCCCATGTTTATTGTTATATTAAATGGTTCGTTCATGTTTGCGGCGGACCTTTTTAAGAATTTAATAATCGAGGCGGAAATATGTTTTATCAAACTTGCTTCCTATAAAGGAATGACATCAAGCGGTCAGGTAATAACCGCCATTGGTTTAGATGTTGACATTATAGGAAAAGATATTATCATACTTGAGGATATCGTTGATACCGGCAAAACACTGAATGAGTTCTTGCCAAAATTGCTTCATCATCAACCCGCCTCAATGAAAATTGCTGCACTTCTCCATAAGCCAGAGGCTATGAAATTCCCAATTCGGATCGACTATCTCGGATTTTCGATCCCTAACAAATTTGTAGTGGGCTACGGTCTTGATTATGATGGCCTCGGCAGAAATTTTAGGGAAATTTATCAAGTGATATAACCGCATTATCCCATAACTGATTTATTTTTTGTACTTTGATAGAGCTGGATATCCGCTTGAAAAGCTACTTGTCTATATTTCTAATGCTGTTGATTGCTTCGCCGTTTTACGCACAACAGTTTTATCTCCGCGGGGAAGTGAGAGATGAACGTGGGAATCTTTTGCAAAATGTCAGTATCCGCCAGCAAAGCACGGGTCAATTTTATCGTACAAACAACTGGGGTGGTTTTAACATCGTTTCTCAAAAAGGAGCTGACACTTTATTCTTTTCTTACGAAGGATTTCAACGGGAACATGCGGTCATCAAAGCCGATAGATTTCAAACCGTCAACCTTAAGCTCCTCCCTGGAGTTGTTTCAAGCATCAAAAAGAACAGGCTTGCTTCATTAACAAAAGACCTTTCAAGGGACAATCAAAGACGATGGTATACGGGCAATGAAACTTATGTAAGTCTCGTCGAAAATAATTTTGTCCATGCAAAAAATTACCCTACCACCAGTATTGCTTTGAATATTGACAGGGCGTCATACAGTAATATCCGTCGTTTTATCAATCTTGGACTTGAAGTGCCACCTGATGCCGTGCGTATTGAAGAGATGCTGAACTATTTCAATTTCGGATATGAACCCCCTGAGGACAATTCGTTATTTAAGTTCAAAACAACGCTTACTAATTGTCCGTGGAGTAAAGACAACCAGCTATTCTTTATCAATGTATTTTCAAGAAAACTAAATCTTGATTCGTTACCGCCTTCCAATCTTGTGTTTCTTGTAGATATTTCCGGCTCGATGGATATGCCAACAAGATTGCCGTTATTGAAATCGGCATTCAAAATGCTTGCTGCTAATTTGCGGCAGAAAGATACAGTCAGCATTGTGGTATATGGCGGAGCGGTCGGCGTGTTGTTATTTCCCACTGCAGGAGATGAAAAGGAAAAGATCAATCGTGCGATTGACGAAATGCAGCCCGGTGGTTCTACTCCCGGTGAATCCGGGATCAAACTTGCGTATTCTCTCGCAAGGAAACATTTCATCAGGAACGGAAATAACCGCATCATACTTGCAACAGATGGTGATTTCAATGTTGGCAGTCAAACGGAGCAGGAACTGGATGAATTGATATCACGACATCGCGAATCGGGGATCTATCTTACTTGCCTCGGTGTTGGAATGGGGAATTATAAGGATTCCAAGATCCAGACATTAGCCCGTAAAGGAAACGGGAATTTTGCCTATTTGGATACTTACCAGGAAGCGGAAAAGATCATCATGAAGGAATTTACCCAAACATTATATACTGTTGCAGACGATGCAAACCTGCACGTTTCATTCGATCCTTCACTGGTAAAACAATATCGACTGATTGGTTTTGATAATAAGGTTGGCGCACTTGTAGATACCTCTGCCGAGGTAGAGGGTGGAGAAATAGGATCAGGCCAATCCATGACTGCAGTTTTTGAGATCGAACCAAATTTTGTGAGCGGGGAAAATGTGTTTTCGGATCGATATGCACAAATCGAGCTCCGGTATCGCGTGCCGAAAGATACACTATTGCAACATTTAACAAGGACATTTGCCTATGATCCTGTCCAGTATAAGGACTTAAATGACGCTTATCGTTTTGCTGCTTCTGTCATTATGTTTGGATCAGTTTTAAGGGGCTCTTCATTCACAAAAGAATTAAGTTGGGGTGATGTAATGTACCATGCAAGTGAGTCTGCCAATCCCACTGATGCTAGCCAAAGCCAGTTTGTGGAACTGGTGTATAAGGCTAAAAACTATTATACAAAGCAAAAAAAGAAAAAGGGAAAGGATCAGTGGCGTCAATGAGTTTACCTCAGTGATCATTCATATTTAAAAATTATCATTACATTCTTTGAAAGGTCTGTAGAAGCGGTCAACCTGTATTTTTTTTCGCCTGCTTCAATGATCACCAGGGCAGTATTGGGAGGTATCCTGCCAAGATTATTTGCCACGAGAATTATTTCATGATAAGCATCGTTGTCATTAATCGGAATATTAAAAGTTGTTCCTTTAATGGAAACTTCTTGTTTGCTTAATAGCACTTTATTGTTATGAATGAT
>Ga0075419_10001933_pt1 | contig 13436 bp, 14 predicted proteins | sample SoiMetdeltSBSDD3_FD_76900 | JGI IMG/M metagenome (GOLD analysis project Ga0075419, IMG submission 76900) | Bulk soil microbial communities from a Populus tree surrounding site in Tennessee, USA - Soil MetaG P. deltoides SBSDD3 | ecosystem: Environmental > Terrestrial > Soil > Tree plantation... | reverse complement strand
GCCCACCGGTAGCGCACCGGTTGGTGCCTAGAGCTGGAAGGGGTTGAACGGCTTCGGCGAGGTCGAGACGATCACGCTCTTCGTCTCGAGGTAGAGCTCGAGCGTGTCGAGGCCGAGCTCCCTCCCGAAGCCGGATTGCTTGTAGCCGCCGAACGGAATGCCCGGGAACGCCGTGAACGGCATGTTGATCCCGACGGTCCCGGCCTTGATCCGGCGCGCGAGCCGGTGGCCCTTCGCCGGATCGCCGGTCCAGACCGTCGCCATCAGGCCGTACCGGGAGCCGTTCGCGAGCCTCGCCGCGTCCTTCTCGTCCTCGAACGGGGTCACGGTCACGACCGGGCCGAAGATCTCCTCCTGTGCCACCGTCATCGAGTTGTCGACCTTTGCGAGGACGGTCGGCGGGTAGAAGGCGCCGTTCCCGTCCACCGGCTCACCTCCCGTGACGACCTCAGCGCCTTCTTCGACGCCTTTCTCCACGAATCCGTGGACCCTGGAACGATGCTCTTGCGAGATGAGCGAGCCCATCTGTGTCTCCGCCTCGAGTGGGTCGCCCACCTTGAGCGCCTGTGCGCGATCCGAGAAACGCTGCACGAACTCGTCGTAGACCGACTGCTCGACCAGCACGCGGGAGCGTGCTTCACAGCTCTGGCCTGCCGAGTAGTAGATCGACCAGACAGCGGCCGGCACCACGTCGTCGAGGTTCGCGTCGGCGAAGACGACGTTCGGGCTCTTGCCCCCGAGCTCGAGCGTGAGCCGCTTGATCGAGTCCGAGCCGAGTCGCATGATCTCGGCGCCCGTCGCCGTCGAGCCCGTGAACGCGATCTTGTCCACGCCCGGGTGCTGGACGAGGTGCGCGCCGACCGTCTTGCCCTCACCGGGAACGACGTTGAGCACGCCGGGCGGAAAACCGACTTCCGTCGCCAGCTCGGCCATGCGCAGAGCGCTCAACGGCGTCTGCGAGTCGGGCTTGAGGACGATCGTGCAGCCCGCGGCCAGCGCAGGCGCCAGCTTCCAGGTCGTCATCGTGAGCGGGTAGTTCCACGGGACGATCTGGCCGGCGACCCCGACCGGCTCCTTCAGGGAGTAGAAGAGGAGCGAGCCTCCCATCGGGTTCGAGCGGCCGGCGATCGACGCGATCGCGGAGGCGTAGAAGCGGAAGTTCTCGACGCCCTGGTTGAGCTCCGCCTTGACGGACGAGATCGCCTTGCCGACGTTTCGGGCCTCGAGCTCCGCAAGTTCCTTCCTGTTTGCCTGAATCGCGTCGGCGAGCGCGTGGAGGAGGCGCGAGCGCTCGGTCGGGGGCGTGCGGCCCCAGTCGCCCTCGAGCGCGGCGCGCGCGGCGTCCACGGCGCGGTCGACGTCGTCGGTGGAGGCCATTGCGACCTTGGCGAGCGACTCGCCGCTCGCCGGCTCCACGAGCTCGCTGATCTCGCCGCCCGCAGGCTCGGTGGGCTCGCCGTTGATGAAGAGCCCGAACTCCCGCTCGGTTGCCACCGCCATCGCCGCGCGGACGATACCGGGCAGAATCCCGGCATGCAGGCAGTCGTCGACACGCTCAGGGAGCACGGGATCGAGTCCCTCGAGGTCGAGGAGGACAGCTACGTCCGCGTCGAGGTTCCGTGCAGCGAGGGCGACGAGCGCGACTGCCACGACCTGATCGTCGACATCGAGTCCTGGCTCGCGGAGGACGGCCTTCCGTTCGTGGCGGAAGAGGTCGACGGCCGCGTCGTGATCAGGCCGCCGGCTAGCTGAGCAGGTCGGAAGGGGTGAGCTGCTCCGTGAGCAGCCGCTTGAACCGTTCCGGGTTACCGTCGACCCAGGCCCTGCAGAGCGCGTAGCCGTCCTCGTAGGTCGTGACGTAGGAGCGCCACATCGGATCGACGATGAACTTCATCGCCTGAGTCGCCCGCCGGTCCGACATCAGCGCCCGATCCTTCAGGTACTCACGCGCGTCGTCTTCGCTCGCCCCGTCCTCGTACAGCATCATCGCGGCGTTGTCCGAGGCCCGCGCGAGGGGCCGGCGCACGGCCTTCACGGCCCGCGCGAGGTCGGCGTCGTAGTCGATGCCGTGTCGCGCGAGCACCTCGGCTGTAAAGGCATCCTCGTCCTCCAGCACCATCGAGTCTGCGACCCCTGCGATGCCCTCGGCGATCAGGGACTCGGGCGTCCCGATCATCAGGATCGACGACTCGGGCCGTCCGGCTTCGCGGTATAGGAGCTGCTCCTTCCACGCGTGCTCGGTCTGGTGACCGGGATAGAGCTCGTGCGCCATCAGCTCCGTCACGAAGTTCGTCGCCATCGGGAGGTCGGTGTTGACCGCGATCCGGCTTCGCAGGCTGCCTTCGTAGTAGTTGTACGCGGCCCATGGCTCGTCGGACACGAGCTGAAGCTCGTACGACTCGCCCTCCGGCAGACCGAAGAGCTCACGGGTCCGTGACTGCAGGCCTTCCACGATGTCGGACAGAACCGCGCCGAGCCGGTCCTTCGGGACCGTCTGCGCCTCGCGCCACTGCGCGTATCTCTCGGCGAGGGATCCGGTGCCCGGGAGCGCGTCGTCCAGGCCGGCGTGCGCCGCGTCGATCTCCTCCTCCGGAGTGCGGCGAGGCCTGACGCCGTAGCAGCGCTCGACCTGGTCGGCAAACGCGAGCTCCTCACCGGCGAGCTTGCGCGCGACCGTTTCGAGGCCGACGAGCTGGGCGTGGAGCCAGCGGCGCCGCTGCGCCTCCAGCCCGTCGAGCTCGGCCATGAGCCGAGCTGCGTCCTCTGCGAGCGATCCAGGTTCGGAGAGCGCCTCTGCGTCGATCCGCTCCTGGACCTCCGGGTCGCCGTAGTAGGCGTCGACGAGGCCGTCGACGTGCCGTCCGAGCCGGAGGCAGAGCTCGACGTACCGCTCGGCGGTGCTCACCGCTCGAAGAGCGCAGCCTGGCCCTGGCCGACGCCGACACAGAGCGTCGCCAGGCCGTAGCGACCTTCGCGGCGCCGCAGCTCGTGCAGGAGGGTGACGACCAGGCGCGCGCCGCTCATCCCGAGCGGGTGGCCGATCGCGATCGCGCCGCCGTTGACGTTGACCTTCTCGGGATCGAGCCCGAGCTCACGGATCACGACCAGGCTCTGCGATGCGAACGCCTCGTTGAGCTCGACGAGATCGAGGTCGTCGACAGCGACCCCGGCACGATCGAGCAGCTTGCGCACCGCCGGGATCGGCCCGATGCCCATCACGCGCGGATCGACCCCGGCGACGGCGGAGCCCACGAAGGCGCCGAGAGGCTCGGCGTCGAGTTCTCGCGCCTTCTCCTCGGAGGCGATCACGAGCGCCGCCGCACCGTCGTTGATCCCGCTCGAGTTTCCGGCCGTGACCGTGCCGCCCTCACGGAAGACCGGCCTGAGCGAGCCGAGCTTCTCCTGCGTCGTGTCCGGCCGAGGATGCTCGTCGCGCTCGACCCCGTTCACGGCGACCAGCTCGTCGGAGAAGTCCGCCGCCGTCCAGCGCTGCTGCGAGCGCAGCGCGAACTCGTCCTGGTCCTCCCGCGAGACGTCCCAGCGCTCGGCGACGTTCTCGCCTGTCTCGCCCATCGACTCGAGCGGGAACATCTCCTCCATCCGGGGGTTCGGGAAGCGCCAGCCGAGCGTGGTGTCCCAGACGGTCTGATTCCCGCGCGGAAAGCCTTGCTCCGGCTTCGCGATCACGAGCGGCGCGCGGGTCATCGACTCGACTCCGCCCGCGACGAAGAGCTCGCCGTCGCCTGCCGCGACGGCGTGGCAGGCGGAGACCACGGCCGAAAGCCCTGAGGCGCAGAGCCGGTTCAGCGTGACGCCTGCGACCGAGTCCGGGAGCCCGGCGAGGAGCGCGGCCATCCGTGCGACGTTGCGGTTGTCCTCCCCCGCCTGGTTCGCGGCGCCGAAGTAGACGTCCTCGATCTCACCCGGCTCGACGCCCGCCCGCTCGACGGCGGCGCCGATCGCAACGGCAGCGAGATCGTCCGGCCGAACCTCGGCGAGCGCGCCGCCGTACCGGCCGACCGGAGTACGGACGGCCGAGAGGATGACCGGCCGGCTCATGACCCGACGAGGCGAATCAGCACTGCGAACGGACGCTATCTAGAATCGCCCGCGTGGCGCTTCGCGACTTTCTGCGAAACCCGTTCTCCTTTCTCGGCGCCCGCTCTTCGGGCGAAGACCGCATCGCGCAGTACGTGATCCGCGAGCACGAACGCGGCCGGCCGCTCTCCGACATCCTCGACGACCCGTACATCCGGAACCGCACGACCGAGAGCGAGCGCAGGCGACTGCTCGACCGGCCGGAGGTCGTGCGCTCGCTCGGCCACGACGTCGTCGAGCGCGCCAAGACCGAGGCTTAGAGCTCCCGCCCGACGCCCTGCTCTCGCGCGCGCTCGAGAGCGAGCGCACCGATCGCGACGTCCCAGGCCGCCAGGCCGTTCGACTTGAAGAGCGCGATGTCGTCGTCCGACTGGCGTCCCTGGAGCTCACCGGCGACGACCTCCTGCAGCTCGTGCACCTCGAGCCAGTCGAGGATCCCCTGCTCCACCGGCTCGATCAGGTCGCCGGATTCGAGCCGCGCCTGCTGCCGCGAGTCGCAGCAGACGAAGGCGGCCCGCTCGAGGACGACGTTGTCCAGCTCGCGGGAGCGCCGGTCGTTCGCCCCGATGGCGCAGACGAGCGCTCCTTCGCGGAGCCATTCGCCGCGAAGGACCGGGTCGCGCGAGGTCGTCGCCGTGACCACGACGTCCTGGCCGCCGGCGTCACGATGTGTCTCGCCCGCCTCGGCGCCGACCCGCTTGCAGAACTCCTCGAGCCGCGCCTCCGTCCGGCAGTAGGCGACGACGTGCTCGATCGTCCGCACAGCCTCCCGGATGCACTGCACCTGACTCTCGGCCTGCCAGCCGCAGCCGAGGACGCCGAGCGTCGTGGCGCCGGGTCGAGCGAGGAACCTCGCAGCGATCCCGCTCGCGGCGCCGGTCCGGAGCTGGCCGAGCTTGTCCGCCTCGATCACAGCAGCCAGCTCGGCGCGCTCGAGGTCGAAAAGGCAGACCACGAAGGGGGTGCCGCGCGGAGCGAGCCACGCGTAAGTCTTCAGGCCGGCGAAACCGAGACCGCTGTCGACCGCGGACATGACGGCGAACGCGCCGCCCTCCAAGCGGTGCCGATGGCGCGGCATGTTGTCGACTTCGCCCGCAGCCAGCCGGCGGAACGAGCCCTCGACCGCCTCGAGAGCGTCCGCGGGAGTGAGCAGCGCGCCGACCTCGGCTTCGGTGAGGTAGACGGGCATCTAACGCGGCCTCCACGCCGGGTCGCGCTCGTCGAGCCTGGAAGTTCGGGTCAGGTTACGCAACCCGCGGCCGTCGGCGCCCACCACGTAGATGTCGCCGATGAGGCCCCCGCGCCTGAATACAAGCCTCCGGCCGTCAGGTGACCAGCTCGGCTGCGTGTCGAGCCCGCGAGTGAGCCGCTCCGGCCGGCGGCTGTTCGCGTCCACGAGGAAGAGACCGGCCTCCCGTCTCGTGCCCTGCCGGACCACCGCAACCCAGCGATCCTTGGGTGACCACGCAGGCTCGACGTAGTCTCGAACGAGGAGCCTCGGGCCGCCTCCGCGCGCCGAGACGACAAAGACTCCCTCGACGGTCCTCCTGCCGGTGAACGCGATCCGCGATCCGTCGGGCGACCAGGCAGGCGACCAAGTGGTGTCAGCCCCTCGCGCGAGGCGCCGCTGCCCCCCACCGCCCCCGCCGACGATGCGCAACTCGCCCGGTGCCGTGAATGCGACCATTCGGCCGTCCGGCGACCACGCGGGCGTGTCCGGATCGTCTCGCCGCGCGATTCGCGTCTTGCCCGAGCCATCCCGCCGGACGACGAGCACGCCGTCGCCGCGAGCGAAAGCGATCCGGCGGCCGCCCGGCGACCAGACGGGTGATGTCGAGCCCGCGTCGCGCGTGAGGTTGCGGCGTCCACGTCCGTCAGCAGCCACCGTCCAGACGTCCACGCCGACCAGCGCGATATCGGGTTCCCCCGGGGCATAGACGGACCGTGCGAAGGCAATTCGGTTTCCGTCCGGCGACCACGCGGGCGTTTCGTCCCACCCGTTGCCGCCGACGAGTCGGCGGGCCCGGCCGCCGGCTGCCGCAATCGTCCAGAGGTCGACACCCGCATTGAGCCCCGCTGCGTGCGGATCCTGTCGGACGAAGACGATCATGTCGCGACGCGCGCCGGTCGACGCAGTCGGGACCGCAAGCGTCAGGGCGACGAGTGCGGCGAGCCCGACGCGGCGCAAGGTCATGACTCGAGTCTACGAGCGCTTCGGAATGAAGCTGATCTGCCCGCCCGTCTCGAGAACCGCCCACTCCACGTCGCGGAGGTGCGCGATCTGCTGGAGCCTCGCCTGTGCGGCCAGCTCCTCCATCGTGATCCGGTTCCGCCGCAGGTTGCGTTCGAGCGGCTCGCCGCGCTCGACGAGGATCACCGGATCGCCCTCGAGGACCTGCCCGACCCGACGTGGGAAGCGAAACGCCGCATATGAGAAGAGAACGGTCATGGCGGCCATCGTCCCGCCCGCCAGGATGGCTCCCGTGACGGAGAAGTCGTTCTGGGTCACGCCTTGCTGGATGAGGTCGCCGAGCACGACGAGCAGGATCAGGTCGAACGGCTCGAGCGTCGAGAGCTCACGGCGGCCCACGGCGCGCGTCACGAACCAGACGAAGAGGAAGAGGACGACTGCGCGCAGGACGATGTCCATCAGTGCTCCTCCAGGTGATGTTGCCGTGTCTCTGGCGCGCGAAAAGCAAGCCAGAATGCGGCCTTGGGGTGCATCCATATCGAGGAGACATGGGTGCGGCCCGAGGCTCCAGGCTGGCGCCGCTTTGCAGCCGCCAGAGGCGCGAATGACATTGCCTGGTGGAGCACTATGGCCAGACGGTGATCGTTCGGTTGATGGTCGCGAGGAGCTCGTCGCCGTCGTAGAGCTCGACGTCCTGCGCGCGATGCCCGACGTTCGTCGGGTTCACCTGGAGCTGCAGGAAGAGAACGTGTTTCTGTCCGGCAGGGATGCGACCCAGCTCGAAGGCGAGGCGGCCGTCGCGGCTCGCCTCCCCGATCGGGCCCGGCGCGACGGTGTTGATCGTGATCCCCTCGGCCCAGCCGGAGTCGAGTACGAGGGTCGCCTCCTCGACCTCCTCGCGGGCCTCGATCGTGAAGCGCGCCTCGTAGAACAGGCCGCCGCGAACGCGCTCGGGTGCGTAGACCTCGAGCGTCGCCGCGTCGGCGTCGGCGGCGGTGGTCGCCGGCCGCTGGCCGAAGACGTTCAAGAGCCCCAGGGCGAGGACGACGAGGAGCGCCGCGAGCGCGATGCGCCTGGCGGTGACGTCTCTCCTCCCCTCACGGTCCCGCGCGACTTTGAGGACGAGCTGGTCGGGGATGTCGGCCACGGGCAGAGCTTCGCCCGGCCGCGGTTCGGTCCTGCCTACATTCGCTTCCGGAGCAGGCCGAACATCCCGCGGATGACCTCGCGCTGAATCGCCTTGCCCTGCCGCGAGCCGAGAAAGTCGGTCAGCGGGTCGCCGGACTGCGCCGGCTCCGACCTGCGACGGCGAGGCGCGGGCTCGGCCTCGGGCTTCGACTCCTCCGGCTGCGACGACTGCTCCAGTCGTGAGGCGAGCAGCTCCTTCGCGCTCTCGCGGTCGGCCTTCGTCCCGTACTTCGCATAGAGCGGCGAGGCTTTGGCGGCGCCGTCCACGTCGTCGGCCGGCTCCATGCGGGCGAGCGGGCCCCGCAGCCGCGTGTGCACGACGGGAGTCGGGACGCCTTTCTCGGAGAGGATCGTGACCGCTGCTTCGCCGGTCCCGAGCTGGGTGAGGAGCTCCTCGAGGTCGTAGAACTCCGACGTCGGGTAGGTCGAGACGCTCGCCTTCAGCGCCTTCGCGTCCTGCGGGGTGAACGCCCGAAGCGCGTGCTGAATCCGGTTGCCGAGCTGGGCCAGGACGTCGGCGGGGATGTCTTTCGGGGTCTGCGTGATGAAGAAGACCCCGACGCCCTTCGAGCGGATCAGCCGGACGGTCTGCACGACCGAGTCGAGGAACGCGTCGGTGGCGTCCGCGAAGAGCAGATGCGCTTCGTCGAAGAAGAACACGAGCTTCGGCTTCGAGACGTCGCCGACCTCCGGCAGCTGCTCGAACAGCTCGGCGAGGAGCCACATGAGGACGGTCGAGAACAGCTTCGGCTTGTCCTGCACGGCGGGCAGCTCGAGGCACGAGATGATCCCGCGGCCGTCGGCTTCGACACGCAGAAGGTCGGCGATGTCGAGCTGCGGCTCGCCGAAGAACTCCGTCCCTCCGCCGTCCTCGAGCTGGACGAGCTTGCGCAGCAGCACGCCGATCGTGGCCGTCGAGACGCCGCCGATCCCCTTGAGATCGGCCTTCCCCTCGTCGGAGTCGAGGAAGGCGAGGAGTGCCCGCAGGTCCGCGAGGTCGAGGATCGGGAGGCCCTTCTCGTCCGCGTACCGGAAGACGAGCGAGAGGCTGCCTTCCTGGGTCTCGTTCGCCTCGAGGATCTTCGCGAGCAGCAAGGGGCCGAAGTCCGAGACCGTGGCGCGCACGGGCACGCCCGGTCCGATCCCGCCCAGGGAGAGAAACTCGGTCGGGAAGCCCTGCGGCTCCCACTTCTGTCCGAGCTCGGCCGCCCGCTTCTCAGCAGGCCCGCCCGGCTCGCCCGGTTGGGAGATTCCGGAGAGGTCGCCCTTCATGTCCGCCGCCACGACGGGGATGCCCGCGGCCGAGAGCTGCTCGGCGAGGAGCTGGAGCGTCCGGGTCTTCCCAGTACCGGTCGCTCCGGCGATCAGGCCGTGGCGGTTGGAGGTTGCGAGTGGAAGCCGGACAGCGGCCTCCTCGACCAGCTTGCCTTCGTGGACGCCGCGCCCGAGGTCGAGCCACTCGCCCTCGAAGGCGTACGCGTCGGCAATCGTCGGTCCGAACTCCGCCATGCGGCGGGGAAGCTACATCGGGTCGCGGCTACACTGGGCGACCGGGCGCCCGTAGCTCAGGGGATAGAGCGCTGCCCTGCGGAGGCAGAGGTCGCACGTTCGAATCGTGCCGGGCGCACTCTCCGAACTCCTTGCTAAGCGGCATATCCGACACGCGTGACGGATATGGGCGACGGTGGGCCGTGGCCCGCTCAGGAAAAACGGTTCCGGCCGCGAAAACGAGGGGCCTTTCTTGCCGTCTGCTGCGGTCTTTCTGCCGGCGAGACTGTGTTTCGCGAAGCCTGGACGTGGGTGTTTCGCGTCGGATGCGCTCGAGCTCACATGCTGGGCGCTCCGCGACTACGAAACAAGGCCATGCCGCATGGTCCGCCGTGGGAGACCGCTAGCCAGGCGAGAACACGAACGAATTGCCGCCGAGCATGCGTCCGTATCTATTCGCGGAGCGGCTGCCGATGCCGGGCCAGACGTACCACCGGTAAGCGCCACGATGCAGCCGGTAGCGGTGTCCACCGTAGACCCACGAGCGCGGCACCTGGAAGTGGCTCGTCGCCGGCCACGCGCTGAGGATCTTCTTCCCGCGCACGAGCTGGACGTTGTAGTACTGGGCGCCCTTGACCGGCGTCCACCTGAGGACCGGCGCACGCGAGACGCGTTCGCTCGGCATCGGCTCGAAGAGCGTCCGCACGGAGACAGCGAGCGTCTTAGCGGTGCGGTTGCCTGCTTGGTCGATCGCCGTGACCGTGTAGCGGTAGCGCGTGCCGACCTTGACCCGCGTGTCGCGGAAGCTCGCCCTGGTCCCGCTGTAGACGAGCCCGGACTTGCCGCCGCGGGCGTTCGACGCACGCAAAACCTGAACGACCTGCGTATCCGACGAGGCAACCCAGCTCAGATCAAGCCGGCGGGTGCCCGCCCGGACGGCGAGCTTCGACAGCGTCGGCGGCGTCTTGTCGAGCTTGATCGTCTTGCTGAGGGACATCGTCGTCGACCGGTCGAGGCTCGTCGCTGTGCAGGTAAACGTCGTTCCAGGGGTATCCGCAGTGAGCGTCGTGTTCGAGCAGCCGGTCGATGAATGGACTGGCCCGCTGAACGACCAGTTGAGCGTGACGTTGCTGACATACCAGCCGTTCTGGCCGAGCGTCCCGTACACGCTCAGGTTGACGAGCGGCGCGTCGCCCGCCGTTGCGCCCGGTGCGAGCGCCAGCAGTGCAACCGCAGCGACAGCCACGACGACTCGGCGGCCGACGAACGTCCGCGCTGCCGCAAAACCTCGTTTGAACCCTGGCCTACCCACGTTCCGCAGCAACTCCGGGATCGGAATTCGCCGCACCCCCTTCCGTCCCTCCCGGCGTATAACGCGATTCGACGTTACTACGCCGTTTCGGGCGTGTCTCTTAGGAGGTACCCGTCTGCGCGACGACCGAGTCGCGCCGGCGTCTGGGCCGCTGGCGGTCGAATCTCACGCTCGAAGTTGAAGCTGAGCATTGCGCCCTCGCGGATTGCAGTTACCTACACGACGCTCGATCCAGTTCCGTTCTATAGGTCGCACTCAGGCCAGCAGAACCGCTACCTCGCCGAGATCAGCGAACCGGAGCGGCCACCGCTCGCCGGGAATCGGGTGCGGGCCGTCCGAGGAGGAATGCAAGGAGGAGCCAGGTCAGAAGTCCGAAGACGAGCGCTCCGCTGCCGCCGAAGACCGCGAATTGCTCCTTGACGTTCGTCGTGATCACGTAGGAGGTCACGAACCAGCCAAGCGCCCAAGCGGGCGGGATTGCGACTGCCCACCAGTACGCGTCGCGGATCCGATCTCGCGCGAGCACGAGCGTCTGCGCCACCCCTACACCGAGGCCAGTCACGGCACCCATGAGGACAACGTCTCCTCGATCGATTCCGTAATCGACCAGAGCCGCTCCCGCAGCTAAGCCCACGGCCATTCCCGCAGTTGTCGCCGGGATCCAGAGCCATGAGACCCACTTCCGCAAAGCGAACCACTCCGCTGCTCCGATGATTGCGCCCGCGATGAGGCCTGCCGCCAGCGCCGTCCCCACGGAGTCGACTCCGTCAACGACCAAGTCTGCGATGAGCCCGCCGATCGGAAAGCCGAGCAGAACCGCTACCGGCCAGAGCCAGCCGGGGTGTTGGCCGGGGCGAAGCCACGTCCAACGGTCGGTGCTCGTCCGGTTGCCTTCCAAACTCATGAGCGTGCCTCCTTGTGGGGCATTCAGTCTCGCGCCGATGTCGAGCCGTTTTCAACCGACTCCGGGGTAGGCATGCGGAAAAGGGCAAAGGGGGCGACGTACTCCGCAGAAGCCGCAGCACCCGCACACGCCGCAGCTGCCAGCTCCGAAGCACCTCGCCCCACTGACGAAACGGGGAACCCCGCGGATTAGTTGCGCGGGTTCGAACGAGCGCCGGGACGATGATTCAAACGGCGCCTGTCGCCAAACTCGCGATCCGCGCACTCTGGGCAGTACACAGCGACTGTCTGGTCGCCGTCGTCCACCACCGCAATGAGATAAGCACGCCAGCGGCGCGCCTCCTCAGCCGTCGCCGGCTGTGTGGCGCATTCCTCGCAGTTGAGCATTGGCCACCCCATTCCTCAATCCGACAACGCGGGAACGGTTCCGGCAGTTACGGCCGACCGTCGCCAGGAACTGGCACGCGCATCGCAAGCACGCTCAGCGGCCGATAGCCGACGACTCGGGCCGAGGCATCGCGTTGCGATAATCCGACGAATCGGACCGGGGGAGGATCAATGGCCACGAAGGCTGATTTCACCGAAGACGAGTGGGAGGCGATGAAGAAGGGTGTGACGGGCGCCGGAATGCTCGTGTCGATCGGCGACCGCGACTTCACCGACACGTTCGGCGAGGTCGGCGCACTGGCGAAGCGCCTGAGCGAGGAGCGCAAAGAGGGCGGTAGCGAGCTCATGCGCGAGCTCGCCGCCGGCCGACCGAGCGGATTCGGCCTGACCGCCTCGCCCGAGGAGGTCGAGTCGAAGACGCTCGAAGCCTTGCGCTCGGCAACCGCGATCCTCGCCGCAAAGGCCCCGGACGAAGCAGGCGCCTACCGACAGCTCGTCCTGGAGGTCGCGGAATCGGTCGCAGGCGCGAAGGGCGGCGTCAAGCCGGGCGAGACCGGCGCGATCGACAAGATCAAGGAAGCCCTAGGCCCCGCCTGACCCTCGGCGAGGCGGGTTCCCTCGCAACCCGTTACCGGAGCGACGCCGTGGCGCCGTCCACCGTCAGCGCCGCGTCTGGCGGCACCGTCGTGCGGACGTAGGCGAGAGCGAGGCCAGGCACCGAGCTGGTGACGCGTCCGACGGCCTTTTCGCCGTCGAACACCTCGGTCTCCGGCGGTGGCGTTCCCTCCACCTCGAGGATGCGCAGCTCGCGGTTCGCCTTGCCGCGGTAGTGGAGCCTCGCAACGGGCTCCTGCCCCGGGTAACAGCCCTTCTCCGGCGCGAAGCTGATGTGAGTCTCGTCCAGGCCGGCCTCCGCGGGAAGGATGCGGTCGTCGATCTCGCGCCCCCAGCGCGGGCGCGCCGCCAGGATGCGCATGCGCTCGAGGTCCTCGTCGGCGGCGGTCTCGGTCGGTGGGTCTGCGTCGAGGAGCTCGACGGCCGGGACGCCGTAGTCGTTGTTCGGGATCCCGTCTCGCTCGCCGAAGACGACCAGCGACGTGTGCTCTTCGGCCTCGATCTCGACCTTCGCCGCGAAGCGTGCGCGCAAGAGCGCGCCCTGGAGGGTGGCGCCGAGGCCGGGCTCGGTCAGGAGGAGGTAGTCGTCCTCGCCGCGCCGAACGACCGTCATCGGCGCGATCACGCGGGCCTTGGGCGTCAGCAGGAGTGCCTCACACGGCGCCTTCGCGACCTCGTTCGAGAGCATGCGGTCGAGAAACTCCGCCGCGTCCGGCCCTCGCACGGCGACGTAGTCGCGCGGCCTGAGCGCTGCCGCCGGTGTCACGGTCTCCATGCGAACTAGTGTAGGAATCGATGTTCCGCTCCCGCGCGATGCGCAAGGTCGAGGAGGCCGGCTACGACCCGGATCGCCTCCCTCCCGGGCAGTACCTGACCGAGAAGTGGCCCGTTCTCCATGCGGGCACCGTGCCGAACACGGATCTCGCCACCTGGGACTTCAGGGTCTTCGGCGAGGTCGATAGCCCGTTGACGCTCTCATGGGACGAGTTCACGGCGCTGCCCACGCGCGAGATCACCACCGACATCCACTGCGTGACGCGCTGGAGCCGCTTCGACACGAGCTTCAGGGGCGTCCACTGGAGCGAGCTCGCGAAGGTCGTGAAACCGAAGCCGAGCGCCCGGTACGTCCTTGCGCACGCCGAGCAGGACTTCACCGCGAACGTGCCGCTCGCTGCGCTCGAGGACGAGGAGGCGCTCCTCGCCTACGAAGCCGACGGCGAGCCGCTCACCCCCGAGCATGGCTGGCCGCTGCGG
>Ga0075419_10001932_pt1 | contig 13442 bp, 9 predicted proteins | sample SoiMetdeltSBSDD3_FD_76900 | JGI IMG/M metagenome (GOLD analysis project Ga0075419, IMG submission 76900) | Bulk soil microbial communities from a Populus tree surrounding site in Tennessee, USA - Soil MetaG P. deltoides SBSDD3 | ecosystem: Environmental > Terrestrial > Soil > Tree plantation... | reverse complement strand
CTCCTCCGCGCCGATGCCGCCGCCGAGCCAGCGGTTCGTCGCCAGGAACACGAGCTGTAGCTGCGAGACGACCGGCCCGGTCACGCGGAGGAAGAGGTCGTGGAAGCGGCCGTCCTGGAAGTGATCCTCGATCCCTGCGCCGCCGACCCAGCCGGTGCGGCCGTCGACGACGAGCAGCTTGCGGTGGTCGATGTGGCCGAGCTGACCGAGGTTCCAACTCCGGGCGGCGGCGGCTCCGAGCGGCCCTCGCCGCGCCCGCGGCTGCGTTGCCCGTACCACGCAGACCTCGATCCCTCCGGCGACGAGACGCTCGTAGAACGGTCGGCTCGAGCGGTCGGGGTCGGAGCCCTGCCGGTCGACGACGACCCGTACCCGGACGCCGTCCGCCGCCTTCGCGAGCAACGCGGAGGCGAACGCCTCGCCGATCTCGCCCGGCCGGAAGCCGAACTGGTTGACGTGGATCGAGGACTCCGCCGCGGCGACGTCCGCGAGCATCGGCGGGTAGAAGTTCCGCCCCTCGACGTGCACGTCGACGGTCGCCGCGACCGTCTCCTCGAAGACGAGCGCGAGGTCGGAGCGACGCACGGGTCGCCCGACGAGGTCCTCGGCGCGGGCACGGAGATCCGTCATCGTCGCGAAGTCTCTCAACGGCCGGGTCTCCAGCGCGACCGCAACCCAGGCGTCTGCGACGATACGCCGCCGTGACGGACGTGATCGCCCCGAAGAGCGGCCGCTCGGTCGCGTGGCACGGCCTCTCCGCGGAAGAGGCGTGCGCGCGGCTGGAGGTGGACGCGCGCAGCGGCCTCGCCGCTGACGACGTCGCGGTCCGGCGTGAGCGGTTCGGCCCGAACCGCCTCGACGAGGCGGAGCGGGAGCCGGGCTGGCGCGCGTTCCTCCGCCAGTACCGCGACCTGATGCAGCTCGTCCTCCTCGGGGCCGCCATCGTGAGCATGGTCGCGCTGCAGGAGTTCTCGACCGGCCTCGCCATCGTCGGCCTGACCGTTGTCAATGCCGTGCTCGGCCTCAACCAGGAGGGAAAGGCGGCCGAGAGCGTGGCCGCGCTCCAGAAGATGCTCGTGATCCGGGCGCACGCGCGCCGCGGCGGGGAGCTCGTGGACGTCCCCGCCGAGGAGCTCGTTCCCGGTGACATCGTCGTCTTCGAGGCAGGTGACAAGGTGCCCGCAGATGGTCGCCTGCTCGTCGCCGCGACGCTCGAGATCGAGGAGGCCGCGCTCACCGGGGAGAGCACGCCCGTCCTGAAGTCCATCGAGCCGGTGTCCGGTGAGGAGGTCGCGCTCGGCGACCGTGTCGCCCTGGCCTACATGAACTCCACGGTCACGCGCGGCCGCGGTGAGATGGTGGTGACGGCGACCGGGATGGAGACCGAGGTCGGTCAGATCTCCGGCCTGCTTGCGACCGTCCAGCAGGAGAAGACGCCGCTCACGCGCCAGCTCGACCAGCTCACCGTCCTGATCACGGTCATGGCCGCGATCGCCCTTGCCCTCGTCGTCGGGCTCGGGCTCGTGCGGGGCGACGACTTCGACGAGCTCTTCCTGATCGGGATCTCGCTCGCCATCGCGGCGATCCCGACCGGCCTCCCGGCCGTGGTCACGACGATGCTGTCGCTCGGGACGCAGGCACTGGCGGCGAAGGGCGCGATCGTCAAGCGGCTGCGCTCGGTCGAGACGCTCGGCTCGACCTCGGCGATCTGCTCCGACAAGACCGGGACCTTGACGCTGAACCAGATGACCGCGCGGGCGCTCGTCGTCGGAGGCCGTCGCTACTCCGTCGAGGGAGAGGGCTACTCGACCGAGGGCCGGATCCTGCGCCTCGCGGGCGAGACGGACACCTCGCTCGAGCCGTACCTCCTGCCGATGGCGCTCGCGAACGACGCTGCGGTGCGGGACGGCGAGATCGTCGGAGACCCGACCGAGGCTGCGCTCGTCGTGCTGGCCGCGAAGGGCGGCCTCGACGTCGAGGAGACGCGACGGGTGCACCCGCGCGTCGGCGAGGTGCCCTTCGACTCGGACTACAAGCTCATGGCCACGTTCCACGAGCTCGAAGGCGACGACGGGCCGGTCGTTCGCTGCTTCGTCAAGGGCGCCCCCGACGTCCTGCTCGCGCGCTCGTCACACGTTCGCGACGCGCACGGGAGGGCGGTGCCGGTCGGCGGCGCACGCGAGCGCGTCCTGAGCGAGAACGACCGTCTGGCCGGGGAAGGGCTACGGGTGCTCGCCGTCGCCGCGCGCGACCTCGACCCGGACGATTTCGACCACGACGGCGCGCTCCTCGACGAGGTGCGCGACCTGACGCTGCTCGCGCTCGTCGGCATCGTCGACCCTCCGCGCAGAGAGGCCAGGGACGCGATCGCGCGTTGCAAGGAGGCAGGGATCCGCGCACGCATGATCACGGGCGACCATGCGACGACGGCAGCGGCGATCGCCGCCCAGCTGGGGATCGAGGGCCGCGCCCTCACCGGTGTCGAGTTCGCGGCTCTCAGCGACGCGGAGCTCGACGACCGGATCGACGAGATCGGCGTCGTGGCCCGCGTCGCCCCCGAGGACAAGGTGCGCCTCGTCGACGTGCTCAAGCGGAAGGGCAACGTCGTAGCGATGACGGGCGACGGGGTCAACGACGCCCCCGCCCTCAAGCGCGCTGACATCGGCGTCGCGATGGGGATCACCGGCACCGAGGTGACGAAGGAGGCCGGTGACATGATCCTCACCGACGACAACTTCGCCACGATCGTGACTGCGGTGGAGGGCGGCCGCGGCCTCTACGACAACCTGATGAAGTACGTCCGGGTCCAGCTCGTGATGCTGGGCGGCTTCATCCTCACCTTCGTCGGCGCGGGGCTGTTCGACGTCGCGGGCGGCGCGCCGCTCACCCCGCTGCAGATCCTCTGGATCAACTTCGCGGTCGACGTCCTGCTCGCGATCGGGCTCGGGTTCGACGCGCCGGCGCCGGGCCTCATGCGTCGTGCGCCCCGGGACGCGAGCGCTCCGATCGTCGACCGCGCGCTCGGTGTTCGGCTCGCCGTCGCCAGCGTCGTGATGGCCGCGCTGACGCTCGTCGTGGTCGCGTGGGGCGAGCACCGCTACGACCTCGCCGTCGCGACGACCATGGGCCTGACGACGCTTTCCCTGCTGCACGTCGCCGCGGCCCTCGAGGCCCGGGAGCCGACCGGGACCATCTTCACGCGCTACACGATCGCGAACCGGCGCTTCGTGCAGCTGATCGGCGCGGCGCTCGTGCTCGTCTTCCTCGTGACGACGCTGTCCCCGCTGCAGCGGATCTTCGACACCGTCGCGTTGACGAGCTCGCAGTGGGGGATCTGCCTGCTCGGCCCCGTCGTGTTCCTCGCGCTCGCGGAGCTCGGCAAGCTCCTCGACCGCGCCACCCGGCCGGATGGCCCGACGGTGGCGCGCGCGTCGGCGGCCTAGCCCTCGTAGCTCAGAGCTGGTGCGTGAAGGTCTCCTCCGGCCCCGCCGGCTCCTGCTCGAACAGGCCGGCCTGGTAGGCGAGCACGACCGCCTGTACCCGGTCGCGGAGGCCGAGCTTCTGGAGGATGTGCGTCACGTGGGTCTTCACCGTGGTCTCGCTGATGAAGAGCTCCCGGCCGATCTCGGCGTTCGACAGGCCGCGGGCGAGGAGGCGGAACACGTCGAGCTCGCGCTCGGTCAGCTCGCCGAGCTCCGGTGGCGCGTCCTGGCGCGGCATGCGCGTGAAGCGGGCGATCACGCGCCTCGTCACGCTCGGGGAGAGGAGCGCCTCGCCGGCGGCGACGGTGCGGATCGCGGCCAGGAGCTGCTCGGGCGGGTCGTCCTTGAGGACGAACCCGCTCGCGCCGGCGCGGAGCGCCTCGTACACGTACTCGTCGAGGTCGAACGTCGTGAGGACGAGGATTCGTGCGTTCTTGTCGGCGGAGAGGATCCGCCGGGTCGCCTCGAGCCCGTCGAGCTCGGGCATGCGGATGTCCATCAGGACGACGGTCGGATCGAAGCGGGCGGCCTTCTCGACCGCCTCCAGCCCGTTGCTCGCCTCCGCGACCACCTCGATGTCGTCCTCGCCGCCGAGGAGCATCCGGAACCCGGCCCGCACCATCGACTGGTCGTCGGCGACGAGGACGCGGATCGTCATCGCCCGTCGCCTGCGAGCGGAAGGAGCGCACTGAGGACGAAGCCCCCCTCCGGCGCCGCTCCGGCCGTCATCTCGCCACCGTAGATCTTGACGCGCTCGCGGATGCCGACGAGGCCGTGGCCACGCCCGTCACCGGTCGCGCCTCCCGGCCCGTCGTCGCGCACCTCGATCCGCAGCTCCGCCGGCGCGTAGCGCAGCGTCACGTCTGCATGGCTCGCGCGCGCGTGCTTGAGGGCGTTCGTCAGCCCCTCCTGGACGATCCGGTACGCGGAGAGGTCGATCGCCCGCGGCAGCGCGAACGCCTCGCCCTCGACGTGCAGCCGAACGGGAAGCCCGGCGCGGCCGACGTCGTCCGCGAGCGAGTCGAGCACGTCGAGGCCCGGTTGCGGCCCCAGCTCCACCTCGTCGTCGCCGTTCCGCATGGCGGCCAGGAGGCGGCGCATCTCGGCGAGGGCGGTGCGGCCGGCGCGTTCGACGCCACGAAGCGCCTCGCGATCCTCGGCGAGCCCGTCGGGGAGCTTGTGGCGGACAGCCCCGACCTGGAGCACCATCACGCTCACCGCGTGGGCGACGACGTCGTGGAGCTCGCGCGCGATCCGTGACCGCTCCTCCGCGACGGCGATCCGCGCTGCGAGGTCGCGGTCACGCTCCGCCTCGGCCGCGCGCGCCTCGGCCGCCTCCGCCTCCTCGGCGCGCTCGCGCAGCGCGAAGCCGGCGAGCCAGCTGATCGCGAACACGAGCGGGATGAACACCTGCTCCGCCGCCGAGTGCTCGGGGAGGTTGTAGATGATGGTCGCGGCTCCGACGAGGACCAGGGCGAGCCCAGCGCGGGCCTTCAGCGCGTCGCGCAGGTTCCCGAGCAGGAACGCCGTCGCCATCCCGAGGACGTACAGGCCCCCCGGGAACGTGATCAGCCGTCCGTCGACGAAGGAGAGCCCGGCGGCGAGCAGCCAGTAGAGCGCGGGCGCGCCGAAGGGGAATCGCCCGCGCGCGAAGAGCGGGAGCACCATGGCCGCGACAGCGGACAGGGTGAACCAGAGCGTGGTCCCGGGCGCGTCGTCCGCGTCGCGCCTCAGCACGAGGACGGCCATCGACTGGAGCGCGAGGACTGCGATGAGCGCATCGAGGCCGTACGTGCGCATGAGGTGCCCGGCGCGAGTCACGCCGTGAACGTACTCCAGGCTTCTGGCCGCCGCCTCCTACCTGGGTAGGAGCCCGGATCGTCGCCGGGTACCAGTCCGGATCCGACTCGGCGCCGACGCCGTCTCGGCTCTGGGGTCCTAGCGTCGGGACATGCACTTCGACCCCGCAGCAGAAGGAGGAGCCATGTCCCCCACGACTACCTGCGGCGCGCGCGAGCTCGCGGCCCGTGAGAGCGACGGCGTCCACGTCCTCTTGCTCTGGCATCCAGACGACGACGCGCTGACCGTCTCCGTCGAGGACGCGCGGCTCGGAGATCGCTTCCGGATCGCGGTCGCGCCCGAGCGTGCCCTCGACGCCTTCTACCACCCCTTCGCCTACGCGGCCTGACCTGGCCGAGAACGCCTTCCGAAAGGAGCACGTCATGTTCCGCAGCAGGAATCGCACCGAGTCGCGGCCGTCGGGGCAGTCCCACTCACTCGCCGCCCGCATGGGGCGCTGGAGCGCGGCGCACTGGAAGACGGCCACCGTCGGCTGGCTCGGCTTCGTCGTCGTGGCGTTCATGCTCGGCGGCTTGGTCGGGACGAGGAACATCGAGTCGAGCGCCGGGCCGGGTGAGTCGGGCCGCATGAACAGGATCCTCGAGGACGGGTTCGAGCGGCCCGCCACCGAGCGAGTCCTCGTCGAGAGTCGCTCACACCGCGTCGGCTCACCCGCGTTCGACGCCGCGGTCGCCGACGTCGTCGCGCGTGTGTCGAGGATCGCCGCCGTCCGTGACGTCCGCTCACCGCTCGACACGGGCAATGCCGGCCAGAACTCGAAGAGCGGCCGCGCGGCGCTCGTCGAGTTCCGCATCCGCGGTGCCAGGGAGGACGCGGTCGACGAGATCGACCCGGTCCTCGCAGCTGTCGCCGCTGCCGAGAGCGCCCACCCGGGCTTCACGATCGGCGAGTTCGGCGACGCGAGTGCCGAGAAGGGCGTCGTGACGGCGTACGACGAGGACCTCGGCAAGGCCGGAGCACTCTCCCTCCCCATCACGCTCATCGTCCTCGTGCTCACCTTCGGCTCGCTCGTCGCGGCCGGGATCCCGCTGCTCCTCGCGCTGACCGCCGTCTTCGCGACCTTCGGGCTCGTCGCGGTCTCGAGCGTCGTGCTGCCGGTCGCGATGCAGGCACCGGCGATGGTGCTCCTGATCGGGCTGGCGGTCGGCGTCGACTACTCGATGTTCTACTTGAAGCGCGCGCGCCAGGAACGGGCCGGTGGCCGCAGCGAGCAGGCCTCGCTCGAGATCGCCGCTGCCACGTCCGGCCGCTCAGTGCTCATCTCCGGCCTGACCGTGATGGTCGCGATGGCAGGCATGTTCCTGACCGGCGACTCGACGTTCTCCTCGCTCGCCCTGGCGACGATCCTCGTCGTCGCGGTCGCGGTGGTCGGGTCGCTCACCGTGCTTCCTGCCCTGCTCTCGCGGCTCGGGGACAAGGTCGACCGCGGGCGCGTCCCGTTCGTCGGCCGCCTGCGCCGGGACGACGGCCAGGGGCGGGTCTGGGGCGCGATCGTGAGCCGCGTCCTGCGCCGGCCGGTGCTCTTCGCCGCGGCCGCAACCGCGGTGCTGCTGGCGCTCGCTGCGCCGACGCTGCAGCTGAAGCTCGCGGCGCAGGGTCCCGAGTCGTTCCCGCAGGGCCTCGAGGTCATCGAGACGTACGACCGGATGCAGCAGGCCTTCCCGGGCTCTGCGCTGCCTGCGAACGTCGTCGTCGAGGCACCGGACGTGAGTACACCCGCGGTGCGGCAGGCGATCGAGCAACTCGAGCGACGGGCGCTCGCGAGCGGCCGCGCGTTCGAGCCCATCACCGTCGACGTCAACGACGACAGCACGGTCGCGAACATCACGGTCCCGATCGCGGGGAACGGGACGGATGACGCCTCGAGCGCTGCGTTCCGCATGCTGCGCGACGAGGTCGTCCCCGAGACCGTCGGCGCGCTTCCCGACACGGAAGCAGGCGTCACCGGGCAGACGGCCGAGTGGAGGGACCAGGCGGACGCGCTGAAGTCGAACCTCGCGCCGGTCGTCGCCTTCGTCCTCCTCTTCGCCTTCGTCCTGATGCTGATCGCGTTCCGCTCGATCGTCGTCGCGCTGAAGGCGATCGTGCTCAACCTGCTCTCGGTCGCCGCGGCCTACGGCGTGCTCGTGCTGGTCTTCCAGCACGGCGTCGGCAAGGGCCTCCTCGGGGTCGACTCGGCAGCCGGGATCGACGCGGTGGTGCCGTTGCTCCTGTTCGTCATCCTCTTCGGCCTCTCGATGGACTACCACGTGTTCATCCTGAGCCGGATCCGGGAGACGTTCGACCGCGGCAGGAGCATGGATGAGGCGATCTCGCACGGGATCAAGTCGACGGCCGGCGTGGTCACGAGCGCGGCGATCGTCATGGTCGCGGTGTTCGCGGTCTTCGCAACGCTGTCGTGGCCGTTCTTCAAGCAGTTCGGCGTCGGGCTCTCGGCAGCGATCCTCATCGACGCGACGATCGTCCGCGGGGTGCTGCTGCCGGCCTCGATGAAGCTCCTCGGCGACTGGAACTGGTACCTGCCGAGCTGGCTCGAGTGGCTGCCCCGGCTCGGGTCCGACGAGCCGGAGCCCGCTGCCGAGCCCGTGCCCACCCCCGTCTCGGCCTGAGACCGATGAACGACCGCCCCCGGGGCCTTCCTGCCCCGGGGCGGTCGTCGTCTTGGGATCGTCGCGGCCGGGGCTCAGCTCCGTCCGACCCGCCTCGGTGGCGGGTGGTCCAGTTCGTGTCCCAGGTCGCGCGCGGACACCCCCCTCGAAGAGCACGGAAGGCGGCGATCGGGCTCGGCCAGGGCGCGGTCGGCAGCCTCCTCGCCGCGGTCGCCACGGCCCTGCCGGAGTCGCTGATCCCGGTCGTCGCGATCATCGGCGGAGGATCGGGCTCCGAGGACGTCGCAGTCGGGGCGATCATCGGCGCGCCGCTGCTCCTGGCCACGATCGCGATGGCGCTCGTGGGCCTCGGGGCGCTGCTCTACCGCGACCGGGGCGAGAGCGGCCTGAGCCTCGACGTGCATCGCCCGACCCTCGAGCGCGACCTGGGGTTCTTCATGGCGTGCTTCTCCGTCGGGCTCCTGCTCGGGCTCGGTGCGCAGGCCGCGGTGCGGATCCCGGCCGCCGTCGTGCTCGTCATCGCGTACACGGTCTACGCACGCTGGACGCTTCGGAACAGTGGCTCCGTCGAAGAGGAGGAGGAGCTACGGCCGCTCGTGCTCGACTCGACGCGCGGCGATCCGCCGACGATGGGCATCGTCGTGCTCCAGCTCGTGGTGGCGCTCGGGGCGATCGTCGGCGGCGCGCACCTGTTCGTCGAGCAGGTGCTCTCCGTCGCCGAGGACGCCGGTCTCGAGCCGCTCGTGCTCTCGCTCGTGCTCGCCCCGTTCGCGACCGAGCTGCCGGAGAAGGCGAACAGCTTCTTCTGGATCCGGGAGGGGAAGGACTCGCTCGCCCTCGGCAACATCACCGGCGCCCTCGTGTTCCAGTCCACCCTCCCGATGGCGGTCGGTCTGGCCTTCACCTCGTGGGAGCTCGACAGCTACTCGCTCGTCGCCGGCTGCCTCGCGCTCGCCGGCGGCCTCGTCGCGATCCTGACGCTCCAGGTCCGGCGCAGGTTCAATGGCCGTGCGATCGCGCTCTGGGCGGCTCTCTACGTGGCCTTCGTCGTCTACGTCGTCTCCACCGCGTGACGTCGAGACGCGACGACCTGCTCGCCTGGTCGGCGGTGGCTAGAACACTGGTTACAAAAGAGGGCGTGCCGGGCAGGCTGGAAGCGACGGGCCCATCCGGGCGTACGAAGAGGGAGCGATCGGCATGAGAGTCGTGAAGGAGGCAGCGTGAGACGTCTCGAGGGGAGGGTGGCGCTCATCACCGGCGCGGCGAGTGGAATCGGTCGCGCGACGGCGGAGCGGCTCGCGAGCGAGGGTGCCGTCGTCGTGGTGACCGACGTACAGGACGAGGCGGGGGAGGAGACCGCAGCCGCGCTCGGCGGCGACGCGTTCTTCGTGCACCTGGACGTGACCGACGAGGCGGGCTGGCAGGCCGCGGTCGACCGCGTGCTCGCGGAGCGCGACCGTCTCGACGTCCTCGTCAACAACGCCGGTCTCGGCGACCTGGCGCCGATCGAGGAGACCACGCTCGCCGACTGGGAGCGGACGGTCGCGATCGACCAGACCGGCGTCTTCCTCGGCATGAAGTCGTGCGCGGACGCGCTGAAGGCCTCCGGCCACGGCTCCGTGATCAACATCAGCTCGATCTTCGGAACCTCGGGCGGCTTCGGCACCTCGCCCGCCTATCACGCCGCGAAGGGCGCGGTGCGCACGCTCACGAAGAACATCGCCATCCACTGGGCGACCGAGGGCGTGCGCGTCAACTCGGTCCATCCCGGTTTCATCCGCACGCCGATCCTCGACCAGGCGAAGGGGACGGAGGTCTGGGACGCGATGACCGCGATGACGCCGATGGGTCGCCTCGGCGAGCCGGAGGAGATCGCCGCCGCCGTGGCCTACCTCGCGAGCGACGACGCCTCGTTCGTGACGGGCCTCGAGCTGTACGTCGACGGCGGCTACATCGCGCGCTGATGGCGAGCGAGGGCACGAGACTCCTGATCGTCACCGGCGCGGCCGTCGCGGAGGTCGAGGAGCTCCCGCCGCTCGTCCGCTCGTTGATCGAGTCGGCGTCGGAGATCGTCGTCATGTCCCCGGTGCTGCCCGGACGACTGCAGTGGCTCGCCTCCGACACGGATCGCGCGAGGTACGAGGCCGACGAGCGCCTCCGGGCCGTGGTCGACCACGTCGAGGAGCTCGTCCCGGAGGCGGAGACGACCGGCACTGTGGGCGACGAGACGCCGCTCACGGCGTTCGAGGACGCCGTCCGACGCTTCCAGCCCGACCACATCCTGCTCGCGCTCCGCGCGGCAGACCACAGCGCCTGGCAGGAGCGCGGGCTCACCGACGACGTCCGCGAGGGGTTTCACATCCCCATGACGATCTTCGAGATCGACCGCGGCGGCCGCGTCCCCGAGCCCGGGGGCGCCGCCACGTGAGCCGGCGAGGCTACTCGCTGCTCGCGCCGTTTGTTCGCGCCCTGCGCCACGGGGAAGCGTGAACCCGTGGAGGACTCCTCTCGTCGCTCGGACGCCAGCCTCGCCGGCATCGTCGCGGCGAGCGTCCTCGTCATGCTGGCGGCGGCCACGGTGCTCGTGCTCGCGGTCCTGTGGCAGGAGGGAAGGCTCTTCGGCGACGGTGAGCGCGAGTGGCCGACGGCGGCTCCCGCGTTCTCTGCGGAGGATCTCTCCACCGAGCCCACGAACGCGTGGCTCACGAACGGCGGCACGCTCTCCAACCAGCGCTACTCGCCTCTCGACGCGATCGACGTCGAGAGCGTCCGCCGGCTGCAGGGCGTCTGGAGGACCGACCTCGAGTCCGGGACGGCGGCGAAGTACTCGGCGGAGGGGCAGCCGATCTTCTACGACGGCGTGCTCTACGTCCCGACCGGGGAGGACGACGTCTTCGCCGTGGACGTGGAGACGGGAGAGATACGCTGGAAGTACGACTCGAACATCTCCCAGCGCATCGGGACCGTCTGCTGTGGATGGCTGAGCCGCGGCGTCGCGCTCGGCGAGGGCAAGGTCTTCATCGGGCAGCTCGACGGGAAGCTCGTGGCGCTCGACCAGGGCACTGGCACGAAGGTCTGGGAGACGGAGGTCGGCAAGCACACGCGCGGCTACACCATCACCGCCGCGCCCCTCTACTACGACGGCATGGTCATCACCGGCGTCTCGGGCGGCGAGTTCTCGATCCGCGGGCGGGTGCAGGCCTACGACGCCGAGACCGGAAGGCTCGTGTGGCGGTTCCACACGGTTCCGGGGCCGGGCGAGGTCGGCCACGAGACGTGGCCGCAGGACAATCGGTCGTGGACGCACGGCGGCGCGCCGATGTGGCAGACGCCAGCCGTCGACCCCGAGCTCGGCCTGGTCTACTTCTCTACCGGCAACGCCTCGCCCGACCTCGACGGCTCCGATCGCGCGGGGGACAACCTCTTCGCGGCGTCGATCGTCGCCCTCGACGCGAAGACCGGGCAGCACCGCTGGCACTTCCAGCAGGTGCGCCACGACATCTGGGACTACGACGCCCCGAGCCCCGTCGTGCTGTTCGACGCCGAGTTCGACGGCCGGCAGCGGAAGGCGCTCGCCCAGACCTCGAAAACGGGGTGGACGTACGTGCTCGACCGCGAGACGGGAGAGCCGCTGCTCCCGATCGAGGACACGGCCGTGCCCCAGGATCCGGCGCAGCGGACGGCGGCTACGCAACCGATCCCGCAGTACCCGCCCTTCACGCCGCACGACATCACCGACGAGGACCTGGCGGAGATCCGTGGGCTCGCGCGCGAGACCACGACCGAGGAGACGCCGCCGCCGCTCCGGCAGGGCGCGATCTATACGCCGTTCGGCCAGGAGATGCGCGTCGTCAGCCCCGGGCCGCAGGGCGGCGTGAACTGGCAGCCGACGAGCTACAACCCGGAGACCGGCGACCTGTACATCTGCGGCATGAGCTCGGCCGCGGGGTACACGCGCAGCGGCTCGAAGCTGCCGCCGGGGAAGCAGGGCGAGGTCGCGGACTTCGGCAGCGTGTTCACGACGACGGGCTTCGGCGCCCAGACCGGCTACTTCGGGGCCTGGGACCCGACGAGCGGTCAGGTCGTCTGGCGCAAGCGCTGGCCGGAGTCCTGCTATTCCGGCACGGTCACGACGGCCGGCGGGCTGGTGTTCGTCGGGCGAAACGGCGGCGAGCTCGAGGCCTACGCCGCCGAGGACGGCAAGCTGCTGTGGAGCTTCCAGACCGGCGCCGGCGCGAACTCGACCGTGAGCGTCTTCCAGCACGAGGGGACCGAGTACGTCGCCTTCCTCGCCGGCGGGAACTCGCTCGCCGCCACAGCGCACGGTGCGAACCTGTGGCTGTTCTCGCTCGACGGCACGCTCACGCAGGTCCGGGCCGGCGGCGCGGGCGAGGGGGGTGGGCACGCCGGGGAGTCGCCGGAGGAGCCGACCGAGTCGGGGGCAGGCGATCCGGCTGCCGGCGAGCAGGTCTTCCTCGACAACTGCTCCGGGTGCCACGGCGTCAACGGCCGCGGGGGCAACGGCGGCCCCACGCTCGCGAACGCGAGCGACCTGGAGCGCGTCGTCGCGCAAGTGAGGAACGGCGGCGGCGGCATGCCCGCCTTCGAGGGCTCGCTCTCCCGCCAGCTGATCAACGACGTCAGCGCGTACGTGACCGAGCGCATCGCCGGGGGCCGCTAGGGAATCTCGATGCAGGTCGAAGTCCGATGTCCAAGGAGGCCCTCCTCGTCAGGCTGTGCCCTGCGCGATCCGACGCTCGCGCGCCCGACGATGGCCGCAAGACCTCAACTGGCTCTACGCAGGCTGCGTCGACTGAGGCGACGCGCCGGCGGTCCAGCCGAGCCCGCCGTACTCGTCCCGAGCACAAGGCCCTCGCTCCAGGCGTCGAGCGCCGGCGTGACCGCCCTCCACGCGATGCTCCGCCTCGTCACCGAGGGAGAGAACACTCGCGCCGGTCAGGACATCCAGCACGACGCAGCTGTACGCGGGGAGCCCGCTGGTGCCCGGCGGCGACTCCAGGACGACCGGCTCCGGGGACCCGGGCGCGCCCCCGGTGACGTGGAGCCTGATGTCGTCCGGCCGTCGATACCGAGCCGGAGCTCGCCGACGGGCTCGCCCCTGCGGGCGAGCGGTTCTCCCGCGCCCCGGAAGCGGAGTACGGCCATCTTGCGGCGGCAGCCGAGCGCCTTCCCGGCGCGCAGTCGAGGCCCTGTTGGCAGTCCGGCCGGCCGGCCGCCCCGAGGTCGTCGCGCGGACACGGCGGGCTCCGTTACACGGCCCGCCGGCTCGCTGCGCCTCCGGAGGGCAGCGGAGAGGAGGTGCCGGGCTCCGCGGACGAGGAGGGCGTCGATGCGGAGTGCTGGTCATCCTCTGCTAGGGAGGACCGGCGGCACCGCCAATCGGGAGTTCTCCCCAGATCGCCGGCCCGTCGCCGAGGACGGCACCCGAGGGTTAGGGTCGTGCCCGTGGCAGCTGAGCGGGAGGGCAGCG